>FWWM01001820.1_pt1 | contig 62155 bp, 52 predicted proteins | sample 2228351 | NCBI WGS metagenome assembly FWWM01 (sample SAMEA103939774, study PRJEB20133) | metagenome
GCCGGGTCGGTATGGGTCAATTGCACCAACCTGTTCGATGCTGCCGCGGGCTTTGGAGGATACCGTGAGAGCGGCTTTGGCCGCGAGGGAGGCCGAGAAGGCTTGTATGAATATCTTAGACCCGCCTGGCAGGCAAGGCCGCGCCCGGATTTCTCTCCGCCTGGAGAAGGCAAAGGTCAGGTGCAATGGGGAGAATACATCCCTGCGCGGCCATTGATGCCAGCAGGAGATGAGAGAAACGGCAGGGCGCTCCCAACGGTGGATCGCACGCCCAAAATGTACATCGGTGGAAAACAGGTGCGCCCGGATGGGCATTACACCCGGCCTGTGCTGGATCCCCAGGGAAGAATGATCGGCCAGGTCGGTGATGGGAACCGCAAAGATATCCGGGATGCGGTCGAGGCTGCCCACGCTGCTCATTTGGCAAAACCTGGCTGGGCGATGCGCCATGGGTACAATCGGTCGCAGATACTCTATTTTATTGGAGAGAACCTGTCGGCGCGAGCAGACGAATTTGCTCTGCGTATCGTTGCCATGACGGGTCGTTCGGAGGAGTCAGCTCACGCGGAGGTGAAGGCGTCCGTTGAGAGGTTGTTTACCTATGCAGCCTGGGCAGACAAGTACGGCGGTGTGATCCAGGAAACCACTCTGCGCGGGGTCACGTTAGGCATCAACGAACCGATCGGTGTGATCGGTATCGCCTGCCCGGATGAGTTCCCGCTGCTGGCGTTCGTCTCGCTTATGGCGCCTGCTATCGCCCGCGGAAACACCGTCGTGATGATCCCGAGCGAAAAACATCCCTTGAGCGCAACCGATTTCTATCAGGTGTTGGACACCTCGGATGTCCCGCCGGGAGTGGTTAACATCGTCACCGGTGATCGCGATCACCTGACGAAGACCCTCGTTCAACACGAAGATGTGGATGCTGTCTGGTATTTTGGCACTGCCGAGGGGAGCTACTACGTCGAATATGAGTCGGCAGCTAACATGAAACGCACCTGGGTGAATTACGGTCTGCCTCGTGATTGGATGAGCAGGGAGCAGGGCGAAGGTCACGAGTTCTTGCACGAAGCTACCCAGGTTAAGAACATTTGGGTGCCAACCGGGGAGTGAGATTTCCCCACGGCTGCCAGCGATCTCAAGAGAACTTCTCTAACTCTGGAATTTCTGATCACCCAAACCTGGAGATGGCGATAATTGTCGGATTCGATCAACAGGCGATATTTACGCGCCCGGCGGCGATGAGTCCGCACCACCCCCACCAGAGGATCGATTCCTTCCGACCAGAACCAACCAGAGGGTTTCCCGAGTGCCGGATCGAAGTTCTTCCCTGGTGACGATTCTCTTTACTGTGTGCTTCAAAGCCTGCCAGAAAACCCGATGATAGGCGAGATTCAGCCATTCCATATGTTGGATTTAACTGTTTTCAAAAGAGTAGAGGACCCACCGAGCTGGCTATCATCACCTGGGCAGCGAAATACGTGGTCAGGTTCAGCAGACGGGCGAGGTTAAATCTATAGCGGAAGCGGTTGATCGCCAGAATTGTGTCAGATATCACGAAAAGAACTGCGCCTATAGCTGCCATAAGCGCCCGGCTCTGGCCAATCTGCTCCCACCGCTCACAGGCAAACCACGCCATGGTAAGGATGGTAGCCATATAGGCGATGACAGGCATTCTCATTCTGCCCAGTGAGGGGGCAAGGATAATATACATGATCGCGCCAAAGAGAAGGAAGGGGATCAGACGCCACCACCCAGGTGGGCCGATCTCCTGAACAAAAGCTGTGATATAGAACAGGTGAGCCACGAGAAACGCTGCCAGCCCGGCGATAAACCGATCCCTTGGAAGCATCAGGAAGATATCCCCTGCCAAGGAGAAGAGCAATCCGACAATGATCATCGATCGATAAAAAGGTGAGGTGCCCTGACCAAGGATCGCGATAAGCAGGATGAACACCATCGTGAGGGGTTTAAAGATGTAGACGAGTTGCCGTGGGCCGCGATATTCCCCCCAGATATGGATAGAAGCCGAAAAGATGACCAACAGTGTAAATGCGAGAGTCGACATTAGAATGTGTAATTCGATGTTCTACTGATTGGATTTCCTCTTGCCTTCCAGCGCGTTCTATATAACCTTTCGTTTTCAAGCGCCATTTATCTGAATCATAAAAAGGGATCTATCATGCAATCTCGAGAGCCAATGAAAAGAAGCTATCATACGATAGCTTCTCCAAAAACCCTGTGCCCCCAAGGGGATTCGAACCCCTGTTTCGGCCTTGAGAGGGCCGCGTCCTGGGCCTCTAGACGATGGGGGCGCATTGCGCCGTCATTCTACCACGCCATATGCTGCTTGTGCAGGTTTTATTGAACAAAATTTTTGACCATCATCTAACGGAGAGAACACCGGCTCAAACCACGCGTGCTATAATTTTACCCAGCGATCCTTCACCCAAGGAGAGACATATGTACGACCGCCAGAGACTCGAGCAATTGCGTCAGGCATTGGAAAAATGGGAAGAAACCTCCCTGCAACAGGCACTGGCACGTATGCCAGAAAGGCAGAAGGCTTTTATCACGACCTCCTCCGAACCCATCGAGCGGCTTTACACCCCCCTGGATGTCGCTGAAATGGATTACCTTACAGACCTGGGTCTCCCGGGTGAATACCCTTTCACGCGTGGCATCCATCCGACCCTGCACCGCGGCAAGCTCTGGACCATGCGCATGTTCGCCGGTTTTGGCACCGCAGAGGAGACAAACGCCCGCTTTAAGTATCTTCTCGACCAGGGGCAGACAGGGCTTTCCATCGCTTTCGACCTGCCGACCTTGATGGGTCTGGATACCGATGCCCCGGAGGCGTTGGGTGAATTCGGCAAGTGCGGTGTGGCAGTTTCGTCGCTGAAAGATATGGAGATACTGCTGGATGGCATTCCGCTCGAGAAAGTTTCTACCAGTATGACAATCAATTCACCGGCTGCGATCATCTGGGCGATGTACATTGTCACTGCAGAGAAACAGGGTGTGAGACCGGATCAGTTGCGCGGTACGATCCAGAACGATATCCTCAAGGAATACATTGCGCAGAAGGAATTCATCTTTCCGCCAGAACCATCGATGCGGTTGGTCGTTGATACCATCGAGTTTGGCACTACCACCGTCCCGCAATGGAATACCATCAGCATCTCAGGCTATCATATTCGTGAGGCAGGTTCGACGGCTGCTCAGGAGCTGGCTTTCACTTTAGCGGATGGGATGGAATACGTGCGCTGGGCGATCAAACGCGGGCTGGATGTAGACGAGTTTGCCCCGCGCCTCTCGTTTTTCTTCAATGCGCACAACGATTTCTTCGAAGAGATCGCCAAATACCGTGCGGCGCGGCGGATTTGGGCACGTGAAATGCGCGAGACATTCAAAGCCAAATCCCCACGCTCCTGGTTGATGCGTTTCCATACCCAGACAGCCGGGGTTTCCTTGACCGCTCAACAACCTGAAAATAACATCGTAAGGGTTGCCATTCAGGCTTTGGCGGCGGTGCTGGGAGGCACCCAATCATTGCACACAAACAGCATGGACGAAGCACTGGCTCTGCCATCTGAACACGCGGTGACCATCGCGCTGCGCACCCAGCAGATCATCGCCGAAGAATCCGGTGTCGCCAATACGATCGACCCGTTGGGCGGGTCCTTCTTCGTGGAAAGCCAGACCAACCGGATCGAACGCCAGGCATATGATTACTTTGAGCGCATTGAAAAGCTGGGCGGTGTTTTACCAGCCATCGAGAAAGGCTTTTTTCAGCGCGAGATCTCAGACGCGGCCTATCGTTATCAGCGCGAGATCGATGAAAATGTCCGCCGGATTGTGGGTGTGAATGCTTACCAGGATTTCAAACCCTATGAAATCCCAATCCTGCGGATGGATCCCCAGGGATATCGGCGTCAGGTCGAACGACTTGTGAAGCTGCGTGCTGAGCGGGATAATGGACGCGTCGGGCAAGCCCTCGACCGCCTACGCATCGCCTGTCAGGGCACAGAGAATACCATGCCGTATATTCTTGAGGCGGTACGCGCCTATGCCACCCTGGGTGAGATCGTGGGCGTGATGAAGAGCGTGTTTGGCACATATCAGGAGCCAACCTGGATTTAAATTTTTCGGGAGCGATATAGCCCGATCACAAGAGAGGTTCTTTATGGCATACATCAAAAGGAAGAGTGGTGTGATTGGCATCCTCACCGGTGGTGGGGATGTTCCGGGTTTAAACCCGGCGATTCGAGCTGTGACCATCCGCGCCCTGCGCGAGGGCTATCAGGTGATCGGCATCCGGCGCGGATGGGCAGGGCTGATCAACATCATCCGTGACCCGAAAGCAGATAACAGTGAGAATTACATGATCCTCACCGAGGAGATCGTCAATAAGGCAGGTCGTACTGGAGGAACATTCCTTCATACCTCCCGGACACGCCCAAGCCACGTAAAAAAGGAGGACGTGCCTGCACCGGTACGGGATAAATATACGGATGAGGTCAACGATCTGACCGAAGAGGTTTTGAAGAACCTGGATTTCCTGGGGATCGATTACCTGATCCCGATCGGCGGCGATGATACCCTCAGCTATGCAGTGCGCCTGTATCAGGAGGGTGTGCGGGTGATCGCCATCCCCAAGACGATGGACAACGATGTCCCTGGGACGGATTACTGCATCGGGTTTAGCACCTGCGTCACCCGTACGATCAATATCGCTAACAACCTGCGCACCATCGCTGGTTCGCATGAGCGTATCATGGTGCTGGAAGTATTCGGTCGCTATGCTGGCTTCACCGCCATGCTTCCCACCATGGCCGGAGCAGCAAACCGGTGTGTGATCCCGGAATACAAATTCAGCATCGACCGCCTGACCGAGCTGCTGGTCTACGATCGAAATAAGAATCCGAGCAAATATTCGGTCGTGATCGTCTCCGAAGGGGCCATGTTCGAGGGCGGTGAGATGGTCTTTGCCGACCAAACCACAGATGCCTATGGCCATAAAAAGCTGGGCGGTATTGGGGATCTGGTCTCAGCTGAGATCAAGGAGAGGTCCGCTCAGTTTAACAATGGAGTCAAGATCAATATCATCAATCAACGCCTTGGTTACATGGTGCGTGGTGGTGACCCGGATGCCATCGATTCGATCGTGCCCATGGCATATGGCAACCTGGCCCTTGACCTTATACTTAGCGGCATCCATGGCAGGCTGGTTGTGCTGAAGAACGGGCGTTACGATAACGTGCCGATCGAGGTTGTGGTGAGCTCGAAGAAAAATGTCAATGTCGAGAAACATTACGATACTGATCGCCTGCGACCCAAATACAAGAGCTTCGAGATGAAGCCCTTGTTCATCCTGACCAGCGATTGATCGGTGCGAACTAATAAAATCATTAATTGCCTAGAGGAATGTGATCGGCTCGATTCGCAATTGTTCGGTCGGGACGAAAGCCTTCAAGCGATTGATCAAATCCGGGCAAAGCCGGGTGGTGAAGTTCGGGAATTCGATCAGGTAGCCTCGTCCATGCTCGAAAACCTGGAAGGCGAACCGATCATCGCCGGGAAATGTGATAAGGGTACCGTAAATCTGGCGGACGCGCAGATTATCCCGCACCTTGTCACCAGTTGGTCGCAGGATGATGGTGATCATGTGGATAGTATGGTCTACCGGAGAGGGCGTTGGAGGGATGATGTAAGGGGGCAGGATCGCTTCCTCGCCCAAACCGTTATTGAGCGGAGTATCAGTCATGCTGGGTTGTGGGACGCTGGTTTCCGGACGGGAAATGCGTTCCTGCACGGGCGCCTCTAATTTCCTCGGAGATTCAGCCGCCTGTGATTCCTCCGCCAGTTCTATGGCGCCCAGGGGGTCGGCGACTGCTGCCACCACTGCATTAGCCAGCGCCCAATCAGGCGGGAATAACTCAGGCTCGGGAGGGGAATCGTCATTGCCTTCATTCCAGCCGATGGTGTTGGCTGCACTCCCCTTTCCCGCAATCTGATCATGGGAGAGAAGGCTTTCCCTTTCTGGAGCCATAAAATAGGCATCATCCGCAAGTTGATCTACGGGAAGCAGGGGTTCTTCCTGATTCAGATCAACTGTTTCATCGTGTATTTCCTCTGTGAATCGATTGTCGATCAGATTTTCATTATCGCTTTCATAGGCATCATCTTGCGATGATTCGACGGGCTCAAATGGTACGATTTTTGGGAGAGGCGTCTCCGAAAGAGAAGGGCTGACTTTGCGCTCTGCTGCCCCCTGAATATCGAAGGTAATAGAGTCCACCAGCAGTTTTGCTTCACTGGAACCAGGATCGATCCGTCCTTCGACGAGCGCCAGTTTATCTGTTTCAATCTGCTCGGCTACCTGTGACCAGAGACGAGGGAAAATTACAAGTTCAATTTCACCCTGCAGATCTTCCAGCGTGGCAAACGCCATGGTCTTACCTGCTTTGGTGTGATGCAGGCGGTAGTGCTTGATGATCCCGGCTACTCGAACTTTCTCGTTTGGGTTTGCTTCTGCCAGCTGCCCGGAGAAATGGGTGACTATCTCATTCAAAATATTCATTACCGGGCTGAGAGGGTGATCGGAGACATAGAGGCCAATCAATTCTTTTTCCCAACCCAGCTGTTCACGCAAAGAAAATTCTGCCACCCTTTTTGGCAGAGTGATGGAATCATGCAATCCGGTATCTGGCCCGAACAGGCTCATTTGTCCCATCTCTACCGCCCGGAAGTGCGCTGCACTGATCGAGATGATGCGATCGAGAGCTGAGAGCAAAGCTGGCCGTGATCCAAATTGATCGAGCGCGCCGACGCGGATCAGGCATTCCAGCGCCCTTTTTCCGACCTGACGCAGATCGACGCGATGTGCGAAGTCATTGATGTCCTTAAATGCGCCGCCGGTTCGTCTTGCGTCGAGGATGACATCGACGGGCGCGTGCCCCACGTTTTTCACCGCGCCTAAGCCGAAGCGGATGATCGACCCTCCATCAGGCAGGTCCTCGATAGTGAAATCATATCCACTGATGTTGATATCTGGTGGGGCAACGTTGATACCCATCCGGCGGCAATCTGCGACGTAGAGTGCGATCTTGTCTGTGTCACCCTGGTTGACGCTGAGCAGCGCAGTCATGTATTCGACAGGATAGTGAGCTTTAAGATATGCCGTTTGCACGGCGAGCTTGCCGTAATCAGCTGCATGAGCTTTGTTGAAACCATAGCGAGCGAATTCCTCCCACTCGTCGAATATGGCGCTGGCGGTTTCAGCCGGGATGCCGCGTTCAGTCGCTCCTTGGATGAATTTTTCGCGATGTTTGAGCAGTTTTTCCTTTTGCTTCTTGGCAACTGCTTTACGGAGGTCGTCAGCTTCTGGGGCGGTATACCCTGCCAGGTTCATCACGGCGAACATCAACTGTTCCTGGTACACCGGATAACCGTAAGTCTCCTTGAAGATCGGCTCCAGCGCTGGGTGGCGGAATTCGACTTTTTCCTCGCCATGCATTCGACGGATGTAGCCCGGGATGAACTCCATCGGCCCTGGCCGGAAAAGCGCCACCATGGCAATGACATGTTCGAGTTTTTTGGGCCTCATCTGCATCAGGTAGCGGCGCATGCCTGATCCTTCGACCTGGAATACTCCGGCTGTCTCCCCTCGCCCTAACAGCTCATAAGTGAGCGGATCATCCGTTGGAATGTTGTCCAGGTTCAGGGAAACCCCATGCCGTTGGTCGATCAGTTCGCAGGCACGCGCCATGATGGTGAGGGTTGCCAGACCGAGGAAATCCACTTTCAACAGACCCAGAGTTTCCATATGCGACATTTCGAACTGGGTTACTGTCTTGATGGGAATATCTTCGCTGGTGTTACCTGTGGGGCGGTGGAGAGGGAGGTATTCGGTGATTGGTTTATCTGCGATGATCACGCCGGCAGCGTGGGTGCCAGCGTTGCGCACCACGCCTTCCATCTGGCTGGCAGTCTCGATGAGCTGGCGGAAATACTCACTGGATTCGTAAATCTGTCTGAATTCGGGAACTTCTTTTAATGCTTCGGCAATGGTGACCGGTTTACCCGGGATATTGGGGATGAGTTTGGCGGCGCTATCGACTTCGCTCAAAGGGATATCCATGACCCTTCCGACGTCCCGGATCGCGGCGCGAGCACCCAGGGTGCCGAAAGTAATGATCTGAGCGACTTTATCTTCCCCATACTTATCGGCCGTATATTTCAACATTTCAGCTCGCCGATCGTCGCGGAAGTCGAGATCGATATCTGGCATAGATATCCGGCCGGGGTTCAAGAAGCGCTCGAAGATTAATCCGTGTTCGATGGGATCGACCAGGGTGATGAATAACGTGTAGGCGACAATGGACCCGGCCGCCGAGCCGCGCGCATTGTACCAGATCCCCTGTTCGCGGGCATAGCGGCAGAGATCCCAGACGATCAAAAAGTACGTATCGAATCCCATTTGATGGATGATCTTCAGTTCATACTCTAACCGGTCGCAGATGGCAGGATCGTTCGCCCGATCTCCGTATCGCTTGACGAGACCATCTTGGCATAACTTTCGCAGGTAGCTCTCTGGGGTGTATCCGGGTGGGACATCGAATTGCGGTAGATGATAACCTTTGAAACTGAGATCGATGTTGCAACGCTCTGCAATCAATAAGGTGTTACTGATCGCTTCGGGGATTTCTTTGAAAATGCCTGCCATCTCCTGAGGGCTGCGCAGGTAGAATGTTTGATCGCTCATGCGCATCCGGTTTGGATCGCTGAGCACGCTGCCTGTTTGAATAGCGAGCAGAATATCCTGAAGGCGCGCATCCTCTGGGTTGATGTAATGGACATCGTTCGTAGCAACAAAGCGAGCTCGATAACGTTGCCCCAGGTCTAGCAGAGTCCTGTTGATGCGATCCAGTTCGGAGATGTTGTGATTTTGCAGTTCCAGGAAGAAATGGTCCGGACCAAAGACCTCGTAGTACCAGTCAAGCAGACGACGGGCTTCCTCCAGGTTTTCGTTTTGAATCAGGCGCGGGATCTCAGCGGACATGCATCCTGAGGTGCAGATCAAACCTTCTGCATGTTGAGCCAGGAACTCATGATCGATGCGCGGATAATAATAGAATCCTTCCAGTTGCGCAGCGCTGGCGATTTGCAGCAGGTTGCGATATCCGGTTTCGCTCTCAGCGAGAAGCAGCAAATGGCTGGACTTCTTGTCAAGCTGAGGATCGCGATCGCCCATCCGACGTGCTGCAAGATAGGCTTCAATGCCAATGATGGGTTTGATGCCAGCGTTTTTTGCGGTGTTGAAAAACTCCATGACGCCAAACATGGTTCCGTGGTCAGTCAGCGCCAACGCCGGCATGCCCATCTCTCTGGCGCGTTTGACCAATTTCTTTATATTGCTGAAACCATCCAATAAAGAATATTCAGAATGGACGTGCAGGTGAACGAAGGACATCAGTCTTTTGGCCAGGCAGCTCTATCGTTGATGATCGTGCAGATGATTTCGGGTGGAAGTTCTGGCTGTGAAAAAAAATTGATACTCGTTGCGGAGAGATTATAGCACGGCGCTGGTCTCCATCCCGGGGAATAAAGTTAAAAAATTTACGGTGAAGCAAACCTGATCATTGGAGAGTTAATTGTAAATGGCGGACGCGTCTATTATGGTATAAACTGTCAATCATTGGTTGGTGATATCTATCCAGGAGTCAACTATTTGAGAGCGCCTGAAATTGACCTGTTGAAAGGGGTGGAATTGTTCAAGGGTATAAGCGAGGATCAGATCGAGACGATCCTCAAGGAAGCCCGGCGGATCGAGCTCGCTCGCGGCGCTTATCTCTTCTACCAGGGAGATCCGGCCGAGCGTGTTCATATTCTCTTGAGTGGATCCATCAAACTCACACAAATCACTCTGGATGGCCAACAGATCTTGATGAGGTACATCCATCCCGGCGAAGCGTTCACGGTTTTGGCTGTACTCGAGGGGATCGAATACCCAGCCTCTGCAGAAGCATCTACAGACAGCAAGATATTGGCCTGGGATCGGACGGCTATTCAGGCACTCGTGTTAAAGTTCCCGGTGATTGCATTGAACATCCTTGATATCGTCGCAGTGCATGTGCGCGAATTTCAGGATCGCCTGCGCGAACTTTCCACCGAGCGGGTGGAACGGCGCATCGCCCGCGCTCTGCTCCGCCTGGCAAATCAGGCGGGTCGTAAGGTCGGCGAGGGGATACTCATCGATCTGCACCTGTCTCGACAGGATCTGGCTGAGATGACCGGTACAACGCTCTACACCGTCAGCCGAACGCTCACTCAGTGGGAAAGTCAGGGGCTTGTACGCTCCAGCCGTGAAAAGGTCGTGATCCTGAAACCTCACAGCCTGGTCGCTGTGGCGGAGGATCTCCCGGATCGACCACGTCAGTGATGCCAGAGATCTTGATTAGGTCTGTCTCATTGCGCTGGAGCAAAGAAAACCATCTTCAGATCACATATATTAGAGGCGGATAGTTGTAAGGATGTGAAGATGACGATTATCCCTCCCGATATTACGGTTGCATTAATCCTCGAGAAATGGCCGGAGGTCACCCCTGTCTTTATTCGGTACCGGATGGCTTGCGTGGGATGTTCCCTGTCCCGTTTCGAATCGGTTTCAGATGCGGCGGTGATATACAATATCCCCTATGAGCTCTTCCACCAGGAATTGTTGGCCGCGATATCGGATGAGACCGGCAGAGGCAGCCCAAATTCATCCGAGGAGCGAATTTAATGAATAACGCTCACACATATTTCGAGAACCTGTCGTTGCTGATCCCGGATATCCCGGCTGACAGCATTATCAGCCGCACGATTTTTCAGGATGGGCAGATAAAAGTGGTTGTGTTTGGGTTTGCTCAAGGTCAGGAGTTATCCGAACACACAGCCTCTCAGCCAGCTGTGCTTTTGTTCATTTCAGGTGAGGCTGATCTCAAATTGGGTGAGGAAAGGCTGAGAGCAGTTCCTGGTTCATTTGTGCACATGCCTGCCAGGCTACCCCATAGCGTTCGAGCCAGGACATCTGTTGTAATGTTGCTCCTGCTTTTGCAAACACCCGAACAGCCTTCGGATTCATTGGCCGGAAAATGACTATTGGTAACCTGCGTTATCCGTTATTCGCGGTTTCGGTGCTTATATTGTTGATCGCTATCTGGGGTGGTCTGTTGCGATTGGGCTGGCCATGGTCAGTGTTTTTGGGCAGGTCGCACTTGTCCCATGGTGCTCTGATGATCTCAGGATTTCTTGGTACTCTGATCGGGATCGAGCGCGCGGTAGCGCTTCACAGATCCTGGCCATATCTGGCACCGATCTTGTCAGGAGTAGGTGGTTTGATGCTCATTGTGGGCCTGCCTGATTGGATCGGTAAGGGATTGATCAGCCTGGGAAGCTTTATCATGGTGATGATGTTCTTACCTGTCCTGAGGCAACACCGGGCGTTCCATACCAGTGTAATGTCGCTCGGCGCGCTGTCATGGCTGATCGGCAATCTTCTATGGCTTTCAGACTTACAGATATACCAGATCGTCTTATGGTGGGGAGGTTTCTTGATCTTTACCATTGCGGGTGAACGGCTGGATCTTGCGCGGATAGTGCAATTGTCGAAAGCACGCTGGTTGACATTTTCTATTTCGATGGCTGGCTTATTTGCTGGACTATTACTCTCGATATTTGCTTATGATGCCGGGACACGCCTGGCAGGCGCGGGGATGATTTGTCTTTCACTCTGGTTGGTCACTTCCGACATCCTCCGAAAGACGGTGGTTAACCCCGGTTTGCCGCGCTTTATCGCCATAACGCTCTTGATCGGGTATTTGTGGCTGGGGTTGGCTGGGATGCTCGGAATGATTCATGGCGGGACTGCAGCAGGTGCACTCTACGATGCTTTCCTGCATACTATATTCTTGGGCTTCGTTTTTTCGATGATCTTTGCACACGCTCCTATAATATTTCCAGCGATATTTGGAAAACAAGCAGTCTACAATCGAGCCTTATATGCTCCAGTGATCCTATTATCCCTTTCATTGTCAATGCGACTTGTCGGAAATCTTAGTGGGGTGATCGCTTGGCGGATGTGGGGTGGGCTTCTAAATGGGCTAGCGCTGCTCTCTTTTTTGTGTTTAATGGGAGTGTTGGTCTTGAGAAAGGTCGGTTTCACCAATCAGGTAAAGCTTTAGTTAGGTTTCCTGGGCATTTATTTGAGGAGGCTTTCTGATGCGCATCCTTGTTATCTTCAATGGTGAATATGGACAAAGGCATTATGAAAATCTCACCAGGCACGCACCCCCCGGATGGACGTTCGAGGTTTGGAAGGCGCCTCTCAGCTTCCCTCCGGTGATCGACTATCCCGAAGAGTATTTGCCCGATTCCCTTCCGCAGACCGATCTGATCCTTTCGTTTGGGGAGCACAAAGGGATCGCAGAGCTGCTTCCCGAAATCGCCAGGATGACGGGCGCCCGATCGGTGCTTGTGCCAATCGACAATGAGGCCTGGCTGCCGCGTGGCTTGGCGCGGCAATTGCGTGGCTGGTTAGGGAAACAGGGTGTGAGCTGTATCACCCCAAAACCGTTGTGTTCCCTTACCCCGGAGCACTACGATCTGGGCCGCAGGCAGCGGATTAGATATCAGGATGCACTTATCTCTGAATTCGCCAACTACTTCGGACGCCCTGCCCTTGAAATCTATGTTGATCCCCGCTCTCGTGCCATCACAGAAGTGAATGTAAAACGGGATGCTGTATGTGGCTGTGCGCGGTATGTTGCCGAACGGTTGATTGGACTTTCTGTCGAGGATGCGGAACAAGAGGCAGGCATGCTCCATCATCATTACCCCTGCCTTGCCAGCATGGGTATCGATGGCGATTACGGAGATACCCTGATGCATATCTCGGGGAATATCCTTAGAGATGAGGTCGCTGCGCAGATCAGACCTTTCCGGCAGGTGCAATATATCACCCCTGGTAAGCGCAGCGACCATCAGGCGGGTGCCTAAAATGAGGAGTAAATTCGATCCATGCCGATACTCACCAGGATATATATAAAAACCTCGCTAATCTGGTTTGCACTCGCTCTGGCTGTCGCCTTCGGACAGGCCGCGGATGTGATATGGGATCTACCAGGACTTTTCACCGTGCTGAGCCCGGTCTTCTTTCACATGTTTTTGGTCGGCTGGGTGACACAGCTGATCTTCGGCGTTGTTTATTGGATGTTTCCTAAATTTTCATTGGAAAAACCACGCGGTCATGAGGGATTGGCTTGGGCGACATATCTCCTGCTAAACCACGGTCTGGCGCTGCGCGCGATTGGTGAACCTCTCCAGGCGCTTTATCCAGGAGCTGGTTGGGGGTGGTTCCTGGCAGCTTCAGCATTCTTACAATGGGCAGCCGGGTTAACCTTTGTGATTATCACCTGGGGACGGGTCAGGGAGCGGTAAAATGCCTAAGCTGAGCGTATGGGCTATCCGTGCTGCGCTCCTGTATCTTGCGCTAGGTTTCACATTTGGAGCGTTGTTGTTATTCCACAAAGGGGCGCCGATTTCCCCTCTCCTTTGGCAGTTGTTGCCTGTTCACATCGATTTCTTGCTCTTTGGATGGACCGTGCAGCTGGTAATGGGGGTGGCTTACTGGATCTTGCCGCGGTTCAGCCGCGAACCGAAGCGAGGGAATATCTCTCTTGCCTGGACGGCGGTGGCTCTTCTGAACCTAGGTGTCTTATTAGCAGGGCTGGGACCGGCGCTCTCCGCGCCAAGTGTGGTTACCTTCGTCGGGCGCGGCGCGGAGTTTAGCGCAACGCTGGCTTTCGCCGCGCATGCCTGGCCAAGGGTCAAGGCGTTGGGAGATTAAGGCTGGTATCCATCCCTGTGGAAATTCCCTCGCCCCGTTCTCCAATAAGTATCTGCCTGGGATGAGCCTGGTAAAGCGTAAGCCACAATCCTTGAATGGGCTGTGTTCAAAATGACCTCCAGGTCTGGGTCTGCGTCGATATTGGCGAGGGTTGGAGCTACGAGCGCACCGTTCCAATCCTCCTGAAGGCTGGATCGGCCAACCCGGTGCAAAATATCCTTCCCGGTTGTATACTGACAGGTATCCTCCCCTGTGTACTTTGATTATCCCTTGTTCACCATTGGTATCCAGGTCTTCCACAACGATGTCGGGCTTTGTGCGCCAGACGCTGCTTGCGCAAGGCTGGCTGGGGTCATGCCCTGATGTGACTCGCCAGTGCAGAGCACCGGTTTTGCCATCCAGGACCACAATGGAATACGCCGAGGTGATCACTTCTATATCCATATCACCCCCCTCCAGGTCTGCGGTTGCCGGAGAGCTGTACCAGCTGGTCTCGCACCAGGAAGCATAACATCCCCCGGGCTGCCATTTGAGCACCAGCTCCTGGAAACCCGTAACTCTTGGGGGGTCCGAAGACGATAGGCAGCATAATGATGCGCGCGGCTTCTTCATGCCTGATATTTAGGTAATAAATGGATACGAGAGAGATTGTGAGTAAGGTGACCCAACCGGGCTTTCGATTCAGCATGATACCCGATGTGCCCAAATCGATCCATTTCAGTTGAAAACAAAGATAAAAAAACCCTGGCTGGATAGTCGATAGCAAATTCAGCCTATGCGTTTTAAGGAATTGCCGCCGGTCTTCGCGTATAAGTGATATCCTCGTCCCTTTCAAAATTGGAAACCAGGGACAATATAACTTATTATAGAATTTAACCACGATAAGCGATTTCGATGTCAGGAATACCGGGGAGGCCTGAGCAAGGAACTGTCTACAGATATTTGGATTGATGAGTATAGGTGTTTTTACTATGGTTCAAAATATTTTTTCCAACAACCGTGCGAACCCCAAAGGTTCAACTGCCATCACTGAAACGAACTTGGTCAAGGATCTTGACGAGAATTTGTCGCTCGCTGATGATTTCTGGGAGATCAATAAAGACTCCATTGTGCATCTTCCGCCCAAATGTCATTACGAAATATCCATGGATTGCTTTTTTAACGCCCGGCATTTCGTCATCATTGGGGGGAAAAAGGGGCTTGAACATTCTCACTCATATCGTTTGCGTGTCTGTTGCCAGGGCAGGTCACTGGATCAAAGGGAGCATGTACTGGTCGATTATTGTTCTGTTCGTGAGCAGATAAAACTTGTGGCTCGAGTTTACAATAACCAATTGCTCAATGATCTACCCGTTTTCAAGAATATTCAGCCGACCACTGAAGCTCTGACTGCTGTGATCTTCCAGCAATTGCGTCGCCTGTTAATAAAATATCCGATCGAATTAGTCAGTATCACTCTATGGGATTCACCTACAGAAGCGATCACGGTCTTTGGTGATGGATTTCGCACCAGGGGGGAAAATGAAGATTAAGGCAGCCAATGCAATTGCTCCATTTGTCATTGTGGTGATTGGGTTGTTGATCTATCATCCCATTATATTTCCCATCTCTGACAAACAGCTATACCCATGGGCTTCAGATACCATGGGGCATATTCTAAAAGCTGAATATCTACTGCAAAATCTTCAGGCGGGTATTCTCTATCCTAACATTTTACCGGATTGGTATCTTGGTTTTCAGATGTTACGGTATCATCCTCCGCTCCCCTATTATCTGTTGGTGGGTTTGACAGTTTTAGTCTCCGACTCAATAAAAGCAGTCAACTGGTTCATCCTGGTCTGTGCATTGGTTGGTGGTTTGACCTGGCTCTTATATAAACGCTGGTTGGGGTTCTTTCCGGCTCTATTTGGTGGAGTTCTTTTCTTATTCCTGCCAGACAATATTCGAGTAGCAATGGCGGAGGGTAACCTTCCGCGGGTATTGGCGACTGCTATGTTGCCAATCACCATCTTTTTCTTGCTCCACTCTCTTGAGGAAACATCCAATCTCTGGCACCGGATAGGAATATCGATTTGTTTCATGGCTATTGTCCTAAGCCATGCTATGATGGCTGCCATTTATGCCGTTTGTGCCGTACTTCTCGTTCTCTTAATATGGATATGGCAGAAAACTAGCCTCCGAAACGCTGTCCTGACCATCGTTTGTATCTTTCTTGGTCTTTTATTATCGGGGTGGTGGCTGGTACCAAGCTTTACTGGCGGGATCGCTGAGCTTGATACCTCTGCAATGACAGAGGCTTTAGCAGTATATCCCCTGACCCATTACTTTAATCCAGGAATACGCCTCAGTGATCCAGAGGCGGTCTACGTAGGCATGGCAATAATTTCGTTGGGCATCGCTGGTCTGGGGCTTGGTAATTGGCGGAACGGATACACAGCTCCCTTAACTCTAACAGGGTTGTTCGGTGTGCTGATTACGACTTCAAGTATCAATCAAATCTTCAATGCACTCCCACTTCATAATCTGCTCTGGCCGCTAAGATTTCTCGGTATTGCCAGCTTTTACTTGCTGTTAGCTGTTATGTGGTCAATTCGAGATTGGGGAAAGCTCTCGCCTTTAGCCAGCCTGATTGTCATCGGCATTATTGCGATTGACAATGGGGGATCTTTATCCCTGATCCATCTTCGACCTTTGAAGCCAGATATTGTGCCAATCAGTCAATTGCTTTCTTCTGTTCAAGGTTGGCGTGTGGCAACTCTGGACTTAAGCCATATGGGATCTGAGCCTTCGTATTACTTTACAGCGCTGGGGGGTCGTGAGCAGATTTTCGGTTGGGCTTACCAGGGTGCCAGTACCGCTTCAACAGTTGCATCGCTGAACGAAGCCATTGAAATGGGCTCGATCTCATATTTACTTAATCGTCTCGAATTATATGGGGTCGATGATGTTGTCTTATTGAAAGATCTTCCCGCGGTAGAACGCCTCTCCTTTGCTCTGGAAGACTCGGGATTCGACAAGATTTACTCCGGTGTAGATGCCGATCTCTATCATCGTGCTGGTGATCCGCGAGCCTTTATCGCCAACTGGGATGTGCTCGGAATAGGTAGAGGGGCGCATACTCTGTCATACCTCTTCCCTGAGATCGTCGTTGCCACATCACCACGTATAGATGACTACTCACTTCAGGATCTGCTTAAGTACAAGACCCTGATATTATCTGGATTTGAATGGCAGGATCGCCAGAGGGCAGAGACTCTCGTCCTACAGATTGCTGAACATGGGGTGCGTGTTATTGTCGACATGACAGGGATTCCATCGGATCCCTGGGCGCGCATCCCACGATTTTTAAATGTGTGGGGAGAACAAGTCTTCCTCGCACACTCGCCCTTGAAAATATGGAATGGAAATAGAACCTATACATTAAAACCATTTGGTGAACCTTCTGAGCTTTGGCACACGCATATGCTCCAAGGGCTGGAGAACGATGTTTGGAATTTTGAATATGTTGGAAGTCGCGCAGTGCTTGCCGGTTTTAATGATTATGGCGCCGGACAGGTTTGGTTCGTCGGACTTAACCTGCCTTATCACGCACTGATTAGTAGGGATCGGGTTGCCATTCAATTGTTAGCTGAGTTGTTGAATATTAACTTAGAGACGGAGAGTGAATATCCCCAGGTTATTTTAGAGAACTATGAAGCAGAACAAGATGGATACCGCTTTAGTTTTCAGCTCGAGTCAGAACAATTGCTTTTTGTCCCGATCGCTTACCTGGATGGAATGAAGGTGCTGGTGGATGGACTTCCAACCAAGACACTCTCATTCGAAAGACTTGTGGGTTTTCAAGCACCGGCGGGGAAGCATAATGTCGAAATTCAGATTACCCCAACGCAGGTATATCTGGCAGGGAAGATCGCTTCTCTATTGGCGGTACTTGGGTTGATTGGCTTGTTATTTTTAACGCGTAAGCTGGTCGTCAAGGAGAAATATTATGCACCACTTAAGGAAATTGCATAAGAAATGGTCATTACTACGGGAGATGATCACCATTAGTTTATTGCTGGTGGTATTCATGGTTTGCTTGATGCCAAAGGAGGTATTAGCTCAAAGCGGTCAAATCACTCTGGACGGTTCTTTTGATGATTGGACGGGACAGGCTAGTATAGATGATCCTCGAGGTGATGCTAAAACGGATCATACAGATTTGAGCGCTTTCTATTTTGCGACAAATCCAGACCAGGAAGTTGCTTATTTCATGGCTGAACGGTATCAGTCAGGGTCACAAAAAATTGTGCTCCGTCTATCTATTGACACTAATAATAACGGAATCTATGATGAACCCGACGATCGAATTGCCGAGGTCGAATATTCACCAAATCCTGGTGGATCGACCAGTGTCGATCTTTATGATGGTGGTGGAAATTTCCTATCTCGAATCGCAAATGATTCTTCCTGGGGAGATGCTGGAACAGGAAGGCGTGTGGAGTGGGGCATATCCTTTGAAGCACTGGGGATTGTACCTTATCAGCCTGTCAGAATAGTCCTGGTCTCAATGCAAGGCGGACAAATTTCTGATGGTGTCATAGAGGTTCAGTGGAGTCCAGCAAATGCACTTGGATGGTTCCTGTTAATCCCTCTCGGATTGGCGGGTGTAGGCTTTCTTATTTATCGACAAAAAAAGGCTTCATGATCTCTCCTCTCACGATCCTGTTTTTCTTCATTTGGGTGGGAATTCTCGCCTTCATGCGCCGATATCGAATCTGGTTGATTTATTATCTTTCAGGTACGGTGGGATTTACTTATTGGAGCATATTTTTAGTTGGTGATGTGTTTGATTTCAAAAAGGGTCTGGCTCAATCTGTAGCCTGGACTGTCCACGTCATATCGAACATGATTGGTATCCCCACGCGAATCTTCGAGGGTGCCCCAGGGATCCTTCTGGTTCTAGTCATTGCGCAACAAATTGGCTGGACAATTCTCCAGGTAGGTGTTGAGTCTTCCGGGATTTTGGAGCTTGGGGTCATTAACAGCCTACTTCTTTTTTATCCAGGTTGGTCTCCAGGTCGTAAAATCAAAATGTGTTTGATTGGAAGTGCAGCGATATGGTCTGCAAATGTCGTCAGGATGATGGTGATTGTTATTATGCTCAACAGGTTTGGTAAACAAGCCCTGGTCCTGGCACATATGTTCGTTGGAAAAGCTTTATTTTTCCTGTTGGCAGTTGGGATCTTCTGGTCCGTTATAACCCTGCCTACAGTAAAAGATTTACACTTTGGTTACATTAGGAAGCGGTTGGCGCTTTAGTTGATGTTCGATGGAAAATTTCTTACCGCTGATTGTTTTTTGGGGTGTCTGGCTGTTAGTGCCGATGATGATCGATGGAATGACAACTCTTGTCAGCCTGATGGTTGTGTTATTCATCCATAAATTTCATCAGCCAGGAACGTCACGCCAACTTAATTATTATCCGCATATTTCTGTGGTTATTCCTGTTTACAACAGTGCGAAGACGCTCGAAACCTGTCTTCGTTCTCTTTCCGACCAAGATTATCCAAAGGATCGCATGGAGATTCTGCTGATCGATAATGGAAGCACCGATGAATCTTTCAAAATCTTCAATCGAATTCAACCAGAGCTGGGATTACAGATAAGATGGCACTCTATTATCAATCAAGGCAAAGCCTGGGCGCTCAACGCAGGAATTTACCTGTCTAGAGGAGCTTACATTTTCAATATTGATAGTGACGTTGTTCTGGCTCGAGATGCAATTCGTCAAGTGGTGGAAGCGATGGAAAGCGAGCAGGATTTGGGTGCAGTCACTGGTGTGGTCGATGTTCTTCCTGCTCCAGAGGACGCGCCGCTGTATTTGCGTGTCCTTGCAGATTGTGAATTCTTCGAATACTTGACAGCATTCCATGTTGGTCGAGTGCAACAAACTATTTTGCAGAACCTTTACACGTTGTCGGGAGCTTTCTCGGTTTTTCGGCGAGAGGTTTTACTGGAGACGTTTCTCTATAATCAGGAAACCGTCACGGAAGATACGGATCTCACCTTTTTCATTTACGAACGACTGCATGGATGGCGATTGGCTTGTGTGAGAACAGCTATTTGTTATGTCACCCCCGTTGAATCACTTGGTGCTCTGTATGCCCAAAGGGTGCGATGGCAACGCGGCCAGATAGAAGTCAGTTCTCGGTATAAGGGCTTATTAGATAAACCAATCTGGAGAATACGTGGCTTTTCTCCTGCACGCATTTTACTAATCGACCATACATTAGCCTTCCCCAGGATTGTTTGGACATTCCTTCTTCCCATTCTGACATTGTTTGGCTATCCTCTTTCACTTATTTTCATGTCATTTTTCTTTCTTTATTGCTTTTACTTGGCAATTGATTTGGTCTGGATCGGGGTTGCTTGGCTGGGGATCAATGGGCATGCACGTAATCGATTGAAGCGCACTATTTGGTTGGCTCCAATCATGCCCCTCTATCGTATGTTCATTTTTTGGTTTCGTTTCGCGGGCTATCTATACGCCATTGCAGAACCCGGTGTCTGGCGGGTTCAGGATCCGATTGCCTTGCTCAATCAGGCGTGGTCAGAGATTTTCTCCTATATGGAACAGGCAGTTCATTGGGTTTTCAACTTGAGAGGCACTTTATTTGAAAAATGGGGGATCAAAAGACGGTAGAAAACGGAGAACCCAGACTAAGTGGGGGATTATTAAAAGTTTTCGATTATGGCTTTCTCAAAGTTCCTCGGTAATAGCATTTACCTGTTTCCTTGTGAGGGTTGGGTGCTCTTCCCTGCCAGAAGTAATCTCAAGCAAAGCTGGAGATTGGATATATAAAAGACAGTGGGCTCATACTTACCTGTTCGAGATAACGCGCATATCCGTTCCTAACTGGATACCGCTTGGGATATCCTTTCCAATGCAAGACGGATGGTATGTGGGGGGACAGCAAAACACAATCGCAGATAACCTTCCCCGTTTTCGCCGAAATCTGTACCCGGCAGCACAGCGACGCCAGCTTCCTCTAACAGACGGGATGCCAGCTGCCTGGAAGAGTAGCCTGTTCCAGTGATGTTAGGGAAGGCGTAGAAAGCCCCCTGAGGTCTGGAGCAATTGAACCCGGGAATGGCATTCAACCCTTCTACGATCAGATCACGGCGCGTTTGATAATCCTGCACGATCTCACTGGAAAGTTCCCTCCCTGCCTGGAGCGCTGCCAGCCCCGCCATCTGCGTGAAAGTGGCAGTACAGCCAATTGAATGGGTCAGCAGCAGTTCCACCCGCTCTGCCAGATCGAGAGGCATAATCGCATATCCCAGGCGCCATCCCGTCATACTAAAGGTCTTTGAAAAACCGTCGACGATAATGGTGCGCTCAGCCATCCCCGGAAGGGAAGCGATGCTGGTCGCGACCTGACCATCATAGACGAATTGAGAATAAATTTCGTCGGAGATCACATAACAATCCAAATCGACCACAACCTGGGCGATATGCATCAAGTCAGCAGCCGGCAGGATGCTTCCGGTTGGATTGGATGGTGAGTTCAGTATGATCATTCTTGTGTGTTTGTTTATCAGGCGGTCGAAAATTTCCAGGTCGATGGAAAAATCTTTATCTTCTCGTAAAGGCAGTGGGATCGGTTTGCCTCCAGTCACTGAGATCATCGCAGGATAGGTCGGAAATCCAGGATCCGGATAAATCACCTCATCGCCTGGTTCCACCAGCGCCAGAGTGGTGAAGAACAAACCGGGCTTCGCTCCCGGTCCGACGATCACCTGCGTCGGTTCGATGGAGAACCCCAGTCGTGCACTTGCTTCCCGGGCGATCGCCCAGCGCAAAGCGGGCAACCCCGCTGGTGGGCTATAACGCGTGTGACCAGCGGCAATGGCTTCCTGTCCTGCCTGGGTGATCAGCGGATCGGTCGGAAAATCTGGTTCACCGATCTCCAGATGGATGATCTCCCGCCCAATGGATTCCATCTCGCGTGCCCGCGCCAACATCGCATAAGCACCCTCCGGCATCAGATCAGCAACTCGGTTGGCGAAAAGTCTTTTCCTCATAATTTTGGGAGAACTATCGATTCCTGTTTCTGATATTTTCCCCGTTTGTCGGCATACGATATCTGACAAATTTCATCGGCCTCGAAGAAGAGCACTTGTGCGATGCCTTCATTGGCGTAAATCCTGGCTGGTAAAGGCGTTGTGTTCGAGATCTCCAGAGTCACATAACCTTCCCATTCCGGTTCGAACGGTGTCACATTGACGATGATCCCGCAGCGGGCGTATGTCGACTTGCCTACACAAACGGTCAATACATTTCGAGGAATTCTGAAATACTCAACCGTTCGCGCCAGCGCAAACGAGTTGGGCGGGATGACGCAGATATCGCCTTTGAAATCCACCATCGATTTCGGATCGAAGTGCTTCGGATCGACCACTGCCGAGTAGACATTGGTAAAGATCTTGAATTCATCGGCCACGCGGATGTCATATCCGTAAGACGAGACTCCGAATGATATTACCCCATCTCGAACCTGGCTGTCTGCAAAGGGCTCGATCATCTTTTTTTCGAGAGCCATCTTGCGAATCCAATGATCGGGTTTCAAGCCCATCGTACCTCTCCTTATAAAATAAAAATTCGAATGCTTTCTCCATGTTGTTCACCAACCGCTGGCGGAAAACATTTTCGCCAGGAAGTCCTCCCGCTCTTGCGGGGACATCAAACGTGGGCGAGCATAATCTTCGAAGATGATCGTGATCAGCTCATTGCCAAGATACCTCCCTTCATAGAAAGTGTGAAAATCGATGAAAGCATCATCACAGGCATAATCACTGCAGTAATGATACTGATCGAAGAACAGGTTGCCCAGCCCATAATGGATGAATGATCCATTCAAAAACTCCATAGCCTGCGGCTGGTGCGCCTGACTGCCGCTGACCACCACTGCGCCAGCCTTTGCCAGCCGGCGGAAATCCCGAACCTGAGCAGGCTGTGGTGCATAAGTGTAATATTCGAAATGTTGAAAGGTGGCGATCACCTGATAGCCTGCTTTGGTCAGCCGATTTATCTCCTTCTCCATCCATTCAAAATCGCAGGCAACTGCGCCAGGCTGCCCAGCACCAGCGGTAGCATACCCGCCTCCTTTGGCATTACAACCAATAAACGCCAGGCGGTTGCCATTGATCTCCAAGAGACGAGCCTGACGGGCATCCTCGCGATCGTAACCACCACCATAATATGGCCAGCCGCGCGCTGCATACAATTCCAGGGTGAACCGCATCGCCTCGGGCCCCCAATCGCCTAAATGATCGCCTGTCAATTCGACGATATCCGTCCCTACTTCGTCGAGCAAGGCTATGTATGCCGGATCGCTGCAGAATCGTAGGTCCTCCTGGGTTGGATTGGGTGGGGGACAGTCAGGAGTGAAAGGGATCTCATTGCTGATGTGAGTGATATCCGCGCTGCGCAGCAGAACGCCAATATCCTGCGCCGGATATGTGATCCCTTTCTGTCGCATTGTATACGCAGTTGCACGCACCAAGGCGGTCACACCGGTAAGCGCAACGACCACCAGTCTATCTGGGCTACGATTGGTTAATAATATCTCTCCCGATCTCGGACTGGTCGACCTCAGGGAACGCATCAGGGCCTGCACCGCTGCTCTTTCTCCGTCCAAAGAGAACGGGATGGTGAGCGCATATTGGTCTGGGCGGAAATCATGCCTTAAGGGCGATTGTCCATCCACCTCCAAAACCTTCCAGCGTGGTTCGATCTCCTCAAATGGGATGATCGCCAGAGAGGGTCGTTCAGCCCAGGCGATCTCTACCAGCTCTCCATCCGGGACAACTCGCACAGCATCTTTCGCCGCCTCGCCCCATTGGGCGGTGAAGATGCCGTAGGTGGAGTCGTTCATCAGGATCGTCTTCGCAGGAAGAGATGCGCTGGGATGTCCAAGCCAGAGCTTTTTGATTTCCTCTCCAGCCACTCCATCATACAGTGCTGGATACGGCGCAACCAATGCATAGATCCACTCGCCGAAAAGCTGTCCACTGCCAACGCTGATATGCACCGCTGCAAGCTCGGGTGAACTCGTCGGGTGATACCCTGTCAAAGATTCCAGGCGCGCGCCCACCAGGGATGGGATATAAGCAGGTTGCCAGAAAATCTTATCGTTCGAATGCTCTTCAACACCTGCCTTCTCTGGAGGCGTTGGCGTGACTGGTACAAGAGAAGGAATGGTGATCCCCACTGGAGACATCAGAGGTTGAAAAGGTGTCATGGTGGGTGTTTGTTCAGACTGGTCGGTGATTTCCACCTGGGTGTCGGATGATCCTGTCATTGGCATGGAACAGGTCGAGATAAGGATGGTCACCAAAAACAGGGACATTAACCGGATACACACCATTCTGTTACACCAGACACTCGAGCTCATTGAATCGAGAACCCTCCCCGTTCTACGACCAGATGGTGTGATTTCATTTGCAGGTCTTTGGCCCGCTTTTCGATTTTTTGGATTTCCGCCAGGAGCTGATCGGCAATTTTCTGGTCCTTGAGGGCTGTGGCATTGACGCGCACATTGAGTGCAGCGCCACTTATAGCTGCCTGCGCCAGAGCAACTGCTGAGGCTGCATCACTGATGGCGTTCAGATTGCCTTTCTCGATAACTTCACAGCTCAGTTCCATGACCTCGAGGGCTTTTCCAGCGACTTCCAATGGCACTTTCGCCGCTCCAACAGTTGCCTTCTCGATCTCCCCTGAGCGTTGCGCCAGGTCTTGCTCACTCTCCTTTGGCAGGCGAAATGCTTTCATTACATCTTCGTAGGCAGCTGCATCGCGTTTCACTGCGCTGGTAAGCTCAGTCCGCAATTCTTCAGCCTGTTGTACGATAGCACGCATGCGTTCTTGCACCTCAGCATATTTTTTCTTCCCGATTGTCAGACGAGCGACCATCGCCACGAGTGCGGCTGCCATGGCGGCAGTGTAGGCAGCTGCAGAGCCTCCTCCGGGGGTTGGAGTACCGCTGGCGAGCGCAGCGAGGAAGCGTTCGTCGACAAGATCTTCCTCTAATGCTTCTGCCAGTCGTCTTTCCAGAACCTGATTTTTCTCGAATTGATCGAGCTGGAGATACCACACTGCGGCGTCAATCAGCGCTTCCTCCGGGATCAAACCAACCAGTTCGCTGTGGTGAATCGCCACGCCGTAACGGGCTGCTTCCCTTCGGATCATTTCCACCACCCGGGCGATCGGGGTCTGGTGGAAGTCGGTCAGGTTCATCGATACCTGCGCTCGACCATTCACCTCCAGGCCAAGCGCTTTGACATACCTTAATCCCCCGGAGGAATGCCGGATGGCGCGAGCAATTTTCCTGGCAATGCCAACCTCATCTGTCGTCAGGTAGACATTGAAGGCGATCAAAAAGGGCCGCGCTCCGATAACTGTGGCACCCGCCGACCCAAGCTTTGTCGGTCCAAAATCGGGCGCTCGATCGGGGTTTTGGGCGATTTCCTCTTTCAATGCTTCATACTCCCCACGCCGGATATCCTCCAGGTTATGTCGATCGGGGCGGGTGGCAGCCGCTTCATACAAATAGACCGGGATGCCCAGCTCTTCTCCAACCCGCCTGCCGAGTCTGCGTGCCAGCTCGACGCAATCCTGCATGCTGACACCTGAGATCGGGACGAAAGGCACCACATCCGTCGCGCCAATGCGGGGGTGTTCTCCGCGGTGTTTCTCGAGATCGATGAGCTCGCCAGCTTTGGCAATCCCACGGAAAGCTGCCTCTTCCACAGCCTCTGGTGGCCCGACAAAGGTGATCACGCTGCGGTTGTGATCCTTATCTGAGTGCCGATCCAGTATTTTTATGCCGGGAACAGATCCGATCGCCTCCTGAATGGCATCGACTACCTCAGGGCGGCGGGCTTCGGAGAAATTTGGGACGCATTCTATCAATGTCCGTGTCATGCCTGAAGTACCCATTTCGAGGATTTCATTATCGGCCTCAACGCCTTGTGATCTTTGATCTATTGAAGCATGTTGAAACACTTCGGGCAATTATACTCTTGCCAACACACACCCATCGAATTTATCCACTCGATGCGCATTGTTCTCCTTTCCCTCTCTGATGTACTGCGAAAAAAGGCCGTGATTTCTCACGGCCTGTCCAGCGTTCCTTTGAGATCGGCTTAATTTATTAAGGACATACATCGAGAGCCACGTCATCAACATACATGGATGAGATCCCCCCAATTCCATCATTAAAGGTGCCAATCCAAAGTCTGATCCACTGCCCCTTGAAACTCATCAGGTCGTATTCCTTCAAAGTCCAGGTCTGGCTGTTACTCACTTGAGCCAACAAGGTCCCAATGACCTCGTAATAATAGTCGAGCACCAATATATATTGAAGATCGCTGTTGAGGGGCTGACTCACCAATGGAATGCCGATCTTTAAGGCTGGAAGAGATTGAGCCAGGACTGCGTCACTGCTGATCGGGTAGATCCAGAGGCTCAGGTCAGCGCTCTTCGCTGTGTCGGGAATCAGTAAAAGTTGCCCGGCGCTTGAATAGCTGTAGATATTAACACTGGGCGGGTCAATCCCGGTACGGATTGAACGACTCCCTCCTGGCGTGTGGTTTCTTACTGTCGAATATCCGGCAGAATAGGTCGTGATCGGAAATTCCCAACCTGTGTTTCCTTCCATGTCACCGTTCAGGATCAGATCATAACATACCGGGGGAGTCGGCGTCATGGGAGCAGGGGTAGCCGTTGGCGTCACAGTCGGGGTGATAGTCGGTGTCGGTGGTATTGGAGAGATGGAGAAATGCTTGAAGATCCCCGGCAGGAAAGCCCAGGGTGTAAGGATGGGCGGACCACCCCCTCCAATATCTACAGAGCCATCAACGGTCGTGCCCGGCACACTCTGCCCCTGATCGTTTCCGAACGAGGCTGGCGGGCTGCTGGCTGAGAAACCCACCCGTGCCGTGACACCACCTGGTGGATTCTTTGTTCTCAGCTTCACCGTTAGAAATACCCCATCAGGCAGGGAAGCCAGAGGCGGAAGCGGATCGAGGACAAAGCAATCCAGCTCACCATCAGAATCGTCTGTATCCGGATTACACGAACCGGTAAAATCATCCGGCAAATCGAAGAGAATTGCGTCACTTACATTCTCATCGAAATTCAACCAAGCCTGTTCATAATCGATCGAAAACACCAGACTGGCAATGTTATTATCATTTGAGGTGAACCTTACTGGGATATCGACGAGACTATCAGGATCTGCGGGAATGTTTTTTGGGATGGATAACCTTGGGACCGCCATCTCAGCTGCCAGACTGGACTGTACTTTGGGAAAGAGCAGAGCGATGCAAACAATTGTAATTATGACCAATACTATGGGAGGCAACCAACCGGCCAGACTTGAAATGAGAGTGCGCATAGTATCTCTCCCTTCCGCAGATGATTAACCCTACGGGTTCCCTTAATGCCGGGTGTTGATCAATCGATATCTATACTTTTAAACCAGATTATACACGAATCCCATTTATTAGCGTTATCTGGAGGCTTTCCCTTGCAGGTAAGTCTGGACTATGGCACAATATCTCCAATGAGGCGCTGGTTCTTTTTCTTCCTGTCGATCGCGATAGGTTTCGGTCTGGGCTTATATTATGGCTGGGTGATCAACCCGGTAAAATATATCGACATCACACCCGCTGCACTCCGGGAAGACTATCGTACCGATTATGTTTTGATGGTTGCAGAGGCTTTCCAGGCAGATAGCGACCTGGATCTGGCAGTCAGGAGGTTGGCAGTCTTTGGAGAAACTCCTCCAGGGGAGGTCGTCCGCCAGGCGATGATCTTTGCAGCCAGAGCACCTTACGCCGATTCCGATCAGATCCTCCTAAGCCAGTTAGCCAGCGCCCTACAGGCCTGGAATCCGGGAGCCTCGCCGCCGTGAGAGACGAAAGAGGTCCCTGGTATCTGCTGACGGGGTTGCTGATCGGCGCTGTCCTGGGCTTAGTGTATGCCTGGGTCATCTCCCCAAGGGAGATACGAGATAATTCCCCCGCTTCTCTGCGCTCGGAATTCAAGGATCAATACCGAGCCTTGATCGCAGCAGCTTACGTCGCGACCGGAAATCTGCCGCGGGCTGAAGCCCGGCTCGCCAGGCTGGGGGATGAAGATATCGCGCGGGCATTGGCTGAGCAGGCACAGCGCTCCCTGACTGAAGGAAGCTCTCCTCGAGAAGCTCAGGCGCTGGGGATCTTGGCAGTCGCTTTGGGACAGTCGCAGAACCTTCCGCTGGCTTCATCTTCTCCAACTCCGAACAACTTCCCATCGGCAACCGCTACCCCTGCTCTTAGCTCTGAAGAGACAACAATTGCTACACCACCCTCCTTGGATATCAGCCCAACCGCTCCTCTGACAGAGTCTCCATCTGTCGATAGAACCCGGGCAGCGACTGCTTCTCCACTGCCTACCCGCACCCCCACGCCGGTCCAGGTTTCTCCATTTGCATTGAAAGAAAAAACCTTCGTTTGTATCCAGGACATCCCGGGTCCACTCCTCCAGATCGTTGCTGAATCCTCGGATGGGGATGGTTTACCTGGTGTCGAAGTTGTGGTCTCCTGGGAAGGAAATGAGGAGCACTTCCTTACCGGTCTTAAACCAGAATTGGGGCCTGGTTATGCAGATTTCCTCATGACACCAGGCGCAACCTATTCGGTACGCCTGGCAGCAGGCAGCGAGATCCTCACAGACCTGAGCGCAGGTGAGTGCGAGACCCCGGCGGGGGGAAGATATTGGGGATCCTGGCTTCTCATCTTCAGGCGACCATGAATTACCTGGTGCTAGTGTTATTTCTTATAAGGAGAACGGATACTATGATTGGCAAGGTCGGTTCAGACTCATTTTTCGCCGCTGCCTGATCTCTCGCGCGAAAGGATCGGGGTGACCAATGCGTTCAATATGCGGGCACGATAATCGATCGCAGTGGCCACATTCTGCTGATGTATTTCAAACAACCCTAAATCCACCTCGAGGACGCCGTCCTTGTTTTTCCGCATGGGAAATATGCTCTCACTGTCGGCGTCGAGCTTGACGATCGTGCGCGCTACTGGTTTTGCCTGGTTGAAATCGGAGCTGGCTGAATCCCCGATCTCAACATATTTCGTGACCACTTCCATGCTTGCTGCGTCTTCTATGTACTTAGCCACGCTGGCAGCTGCGTTTCGGATTGATGCCAGGTAATCGTTTGCCATATTTTCTCCTTAAGGAAGGTTTCGGGATACTTTCTGATCTGTTTCCTGCTCGACGAGTAATTGCTTAAGGAAGTTCCAGGCTAATGGAAAAGAGAGAAGAGCTCCCGCAGGGTTGGTCAGTAACGGAGCCAGCCTGGCTGCGCTGTTAATAACCAGGAAAGAAGTCCGCAGGAGAGCAAACCGTGAGGCGAGTGCCTGAGCCAGAGAGCGCCAGTGAAGCTGGTAGGAACTGAGCCGCACGGGAGATCTCCAGGTGTTATCCATGTCACCGCTCCAGCTCACGATCGTACACCCGATCAGGGTCCCCTCGACTTGGGTCTCGATCCAGGCAAGATGAGCAGTCATTCTCATCAGCATGTCCATCTCAGCTCTAAAAAGGGCGAACAGTGCGGGCAGCTTTTCTACCCTGTCCTCATCCTGGGAAAAACTCACTTCCTGCCTGGGAGCGTTCAAGGTCCTGATCAGGCTTAGCAGCTCATCCTCCGGCGCAGAAGAATCGTCTACTTGCCGATTAAATGAAACCGAGCTTGTCTGGTCATGCCTGATCCTGTCAATGAAGTAATCGATCCTTTCAGGAAATTCTGTTAATCTTTCATCTATCTCACTCTGTTGAGCTTCGAGTCGGGTAAAAACCCCTTCAGCGCTGGGAGGATCCGCCGGAAGATTCAAACGCCAGCGCGGCAGATCTTGTTCGGTGGCAGTTCCTAGTCCATATGAAGGAGAGGGTGCATTTGGCAGCTCCCAATTACCAAGCAGTGCTGGCACCGCCTCCTGCAATACTGCGCTCATGGCTTGAGAAGTCCAGCCAACCCGGTTACCGCTTCGACCGCGGTTTTGAGCAGTTCAGACCGACTGGCTTGAGCCTGCTGCATCATTTCCAGATGGATCCTCCATAGCTCGGTGTCGATCACCCCCTCGTCCTCTGGGACGCAAACCAGGGTATCCCCATCCACCTTGATATGAGTCAGAGCGCGGAGATGAGCACCATTGAAACGTCCATTCTGGTAGCTCACGGCTTCAAGGTTCTCGCTCACATAAGTAGCGATCTCCAGGCTTGCCGCGTCATCGAGCGCCTTTCCGAGAAACTCACTCAGCCTGGAGACCAGATTGTGCAGTCCATCCCCCAGACTGGCCCTGGCCTGGCGGAAGATATCTCCCAGGCCGTAATCCAGCGCAAGCTCATCCCATCCCGAAGTTTCAAGCGGTGACCGAGGCACTTCTGCTGGCTTTTCCATAGTGGTCTCATCAGGAGGGGGTTTGGTTTTCACCGAAACGATCACCGGACGTTCTTGAGTATCCCCTTTTTCTTCGGTTACCACCAGACGGACGGCTGGATCGCCAAGGATCATGTAATTGCGCGCATCGTTGTTTGCCGTCCAAAGCCCGGCGAGTTCGAGATCGTCCGCCTGTTTGCCGTAGGAAATATCTTCGAGCAAAACGCTCAAGTCGGTGGAGATCTCGGCATAGCGCTCATTGAAGAATTCCAATGCAGCACCAACGGGATATCCATGCAGGATTTGCTTCAGGGCGCTCTCGAAACCCCCAAGCTGACGACCAGCCCGGCCCCAGGCGAAGGAGTAACCCCAGGCACGTTCGACATGCCCCACGACTGCCAGGGCACCGCCGTTAGGATGACCCAGCATCCTCTGCGGAAGGCGCGCCAGAAACGATCGCGGGGCTATCTCAGAACGGACTTTGAAAGCTTGTTGCGCAAATTCATCCAGACGAGGTGTCCCTGCCCCATAACATGCAAAATGGAAGGCGATCAAGCCCAGCAAGCGCGCCTCTCGACCGAGATCGTCCGCCGAGAAGTAGAAATCTTCTGGAATGGATTGGCGCCAGGCAACAGGCCCTGGCCAGTCCTGACAGAGCAGCGCTCCTTGATGGGGGAACTGCGCGCATCTCCATATGGGAAACTCATCCCATGGCTTGCTGTAAAAATCAAGCTAGGTGTCTTCGGGCCTCCTAAATGTCCGGTCAGAGCGTCCTTACTGGCTCTATCACCGATAACTGTTTCGACTTCCCAATCCGGTTCATCCGTGGAGAAGGTCGCTGCCAGAGGCTGGATCAGCTCTTGTGTGCTCAATTCGGTCGCGCGGTCATCCGGGTTTTGCACGCCAAAGAAAGTGATTTTTTTAGGTAGAGCCAATCTCTCCTTTTCGACCTGAACCACGCTGCTCGCATAACGGGCGTAATCCTCCAGTTCCTCGAAATGGATCCTACCCACAGCGTATTGAACATCGAGCTGGGATTGAAAGCGGAAGGGGATCTCCTCTGGGCACCCAACTATGAGCAAATAATAAGGGATTTTGGTGGGTTCTACCGGCCCTGGCCCAACGCCATGCCGGCTTACGAAATCGGATTTCGTTTCACCAGGTCTATAGCCATCGGGGCCGGCAAACACTCTGAACAGGCTTTCATCCTTGGAGGTCGCCTGCTCCTGCCGCCAGGCTATCAATTCGCTGAGAGCCTCGTGCAATGCCGGACTGGCATAATGGGGGAAGATCACCCCTCAACCGGTCTCAGCCAGATTGGTTGCATCGAGCCTTGCGATCATGCCAAAATGTCCGCCGGCGGTTGCCAGCTCGTGTCTTTGTCTTAGCTCTCCCAGAAAGGTGGGATCCTGCCTTTCACCGCGCACAACTGCGGATAAAATGGCAGGCGTAAGCGGTGGAAGCAGGTATCCGCCGCTGCTCCCATCGATGCCATTGAATACAAGTTCACGTAGACTGTCCATTAAACCTCACTTGATGTCCACAATGGTCCCGGAGATGATTGGGAGAAAATCACCCCCATCAGCGCTTTTCTTGACCAGGAGATACCATCGGTCTCCTGGATCAAGAGACTCTGCAGGGTAAAGGCTTTCTGGTTGATCCATCCCGCTTGGGGTCCGTCTGGACACTCAACGAACTTCAATGGGGGCCTGTAATGATGAATTCATTTCCAGCAACCGAGAGGAAGGGTTTTGATCAGATCCGACTTATCTATACATAAATTACTCTATTTATCCGTATTGTGCAAGCCGGATCGGATAAATAAAAGCGGCGCAGTTTTACAGACTGCGCCGCTTCGAACACTCACAACATATGTCATGCACTGCGGGGTTGTGCCTGGGCTGTCAAACGGGTCGTGATTAGTGATATCAAAACCCCCACAATAAAAACTGCCAGAGCGATGAGGAAGGTCAGGGGCATTGGATAATTGATGCTGAGATATGAATCTAGTGCAAACCGTCCGGGACCATAGAGAGCCAGGAAGGCGTTATATAATAAATTTAGTAATGGATACTCGATGCCATTGTTTGCCACCCACAGACCATGAACCCAGTGGACTTTCGCGATGGCTCCCAGCATGACCCCAATGATTGCGGCAGCTGCGATCGGTGTGAGAAAACCAAAAAACAGGCCGATTCCGCCAATAAACTCACAAAGCCCGGCGACCAAAGCCCAGAATTTCGGCGGATTCAGACCCATACTCTGGAACCATTCGGTCGTACCAGACAACCCTGCTCCTCCGAACCAGCCATATAATTTCTGCGCCCCATGACCGAAGAAGATCAGCCCAATCACAACCCGGAGAATAGTGATGGTAAGATCAATGCTCAGCATAATCTACTACCTCCTTTCTCCAGATTTTAGATAGTTTTCAGGGTATTTAATAATCAATGACTGTAAAATATTCATTATCGAACTGTTAGAACAGATGATCTCAAGAAACGAGCATTCGTAAATTGTCCTGGATTGACGCTGATGATATTTTGCTCGTCTGTTTGTGAGGATTAGAGAATATTCGGGAGTTGGCTTCAAATAGTCAGGTTCATTCGTTATCAGCGAAAGCGGATGGCCTACCATGTTTTTTGAGCCAGTCCAGCATGGTAGTAATCCTGCCTGTCTCCAGTGCAATGCAGGTATCCGCAGCACCATAGTAGAGATAGAGCGTATCGCCATCATCACCAACGGTATAACCGCATGGGAAAACCACGTTATCCACATCCCCTTCACGCTCGTAGGGGGCTTCCGGTCCAAATATCCAGGTGTCGCCCCGCAGCAGGCACCTTTCGGGGTTTTCCAGGTCGAACAATGCCAATCCCAGACGATAGAGGCACCCGCCGGCGGTTTTGCGTACACCATGGTAGATCATCAGCCATCCTTCCGGTGTCTCGATAGGCGGGGCGGATAGACCGATCTTGTTGACATCCCACCAGGCTCCTCGGCTGGCTTCTAGTATCATTTTGTGACCTCCCCAATGGCGCAGATCAGGCGAATTGGATATCCAGATATGCACCCCGAGCGTGGTAACCGGGCGGTGGATGAGAACCCAATCACCCTTGAAACGGCGCGGCAGCAGAGCAGCATCCTTATCCTCGGGTGACATCAAAACCCCGTAGCGCTCGAATTCGCGAAAATCTTTCGTAAGCGCCAGGGAGACTCCCGGTCCGCCGCGCGAGTATGATGTGTAAACCACCGCATACATGTCCATCTCCGCCAGATAAGTGATGCGCGGATCTTCTATCCCCCATATCTCTTCAGGGTGATTATCGGGGTCTGGCAGCAGGGTTGGTAGGGGATCGATCTGCCAGGAATCGACCCCGTTTAGCGACCGGGCTGCGCAAAAGTGGGAATGCCCCCGCCGGTCCTCAACCCGACAAAGCAGCAGGGTGCTGCCATCCCGCAATCGGGTTGCTCCGGGATTGAAAACGCTGTTGACCGGATAAGGCCAGTCCGAGGCGCTCAGAATGGGATTTTCAGGATGGCGAGCAACAGCACTTCATGCTTATTCGTTAGAATGACCATAGATCTGCCTCCTTAATGCCAAGCGTATTACGACATCATAAACATTATTGAGACTGAACTCTCGCATCCGATTGGAACACGAGGTAAATCTTAGATTGAGCACGACGTAGAGCTCTGTCCGTTCACATCACACCTGAGTGTCCCGGGTATTTGTACCTGGACCGATCCACGCCATCACTTTGAGATCGAGCGCGGAGAAGAATATGTTCAACCCGCCTCAGACCTGCAATGGTTCTTCCAGATTGTGTTCTGTCATCCGGTTGATGAGATGCTAGGCGAGTTTCATCTCCGCCAGTGCCAGTAGAAAGGCGAGGGTCGACTCAGCTCCTTGATTCTGGTTCGGACGATCAGCATGCAGTCCATCCCGGCATCCTCCGGTGACGGAATCGTACAGTGGCAGTCTCAGATCGTTCTCTCCCAGGAACCACTCGAATGCGCGGCGACCTTCTTCGAGCCATTTCTGATCGCTCGTCAGCTGATAAGCTGCCAGGCAGGCGGACACCATAGAGTAAGCCTCGATAGGTTGCTGATCGAATCTGGGTCTCTCTCGTGAAAGTCGAAAAAATCCATGATTTCCCACAGGCACAAATTGTCTCCTTTCTCCCCGTTGGAGGTCAGCCAGCCAAGAAAGCGAGGTCAGGGCCGCCTGGGTCATCTCCTCGCGACCGAGCCAATGTCCGCTAAGCAGAAGAGCCTGGGGTAACCTGGCGTTTGAGTCCGTCACAGCTTCGCCAAACCACTCCCAATCATCGCTGCGATTATTGTAATAGGCGGTCATCAACCGCTCAGCCAGCTCCTCCCCGATCTGTTGTTCAACGCGGTCGCCTGAATAACGGCGAAGATATTCATAGGTACCCAGGAGGGTGAGCGCCCAGGCATGTATATGTTCGAATTCAAGGGTGACGGGCAGAGCCTGTTCAAACAAGCGCGCTGCCACGCCTCGCAACCCCCGGTTTGATGAACGTCCCAGCACAGCACCCAGCGCCCAGACCGCCCTGGCATGGCAGACTTCTGAACCGATTGCCTCCAACCAGCGGCGGTCATAGCTCAGATTATTTCGAAAACGACCTGTATCCGGGTTAAAGGCATAAGCCAGGAAAGCCAGATACCGGGTTGCGAGCAGATCGATCTCCTGTGAGGGCTGGCCTTCTAATTCCTCTAAAAGAACCATCAGTAACAACGCGCGGGCGTTATCGTCAGTTGTGTAGCCTGGGGCATAATTGGGTACCGTGAAGATGGCATGCTGGAGCAAGCCAGTATCATCGGTCATCCGGTTGAGATGATCGAGTTTGATTTGGGGGAGTTCATCACTACGTTGTTTGAGCGTCTTAGCGAAGAATATCGGCCGTGGCCGGATCGCCCTCCCCTTGCGGGCGCGCACAAAACTTTCCATATAACTATGGGCAACCCGCGACCAGATCATTTCTCTACCAAATAGATATGCACGCTTGCGGATGGCATGCCGCTCTGATTCGTTGTCAAGCAAAGCATTGACCTGCTCAGCAATGGATTTGGGGTCATTGAACGGCACCAACAAGCCGTGACCGTCTGCCAACATTTCCTCCGCGTACCAATATGGGGTCGAAACGATCGCTTTCCCGGCGCTTAGAGAGTAGGCCAGTGTTCCAGAGACAATTTGCGCTGGATTGAGATACGGTGTCAGATAGATATCTGCTGCGCCGATGAATTCCACCAACTCTTTCAGGGTGACGTACCGATCGTAGAAAATCACTTTGTCGGCGACATCGTTCTCCCGGGCCAGCCGCTGCAGGCTTAAACGGTAAACCTCGCCTTTCCGCCTTCTGACATGGGGATGGGTGGCGCCCAGGATGATATAGACCACATTGGGATGCTGACGGATCATCTCAGGAAGAGCGTTGATGACATTCTCGATACCCTTGTTTGGAGAAAGCAGACCAAAGGTTAAAAGCACATACCGACCTTCAACCCCAAATTGGTCTTTGTAGAAATCCGGGTCGATGAACGGCACATCCGGGATACCATGCGGGACGATGTCGATTTTATCTGCCGGTACGTTATAGATCGTCTGAAGGAATTCGCTCCCTTTCCGGCTCATCACGATCAACCGGTCAGAGAGAAAGGTTATTTCTTCAAGAATGCGCCGTTGGTTTGGGTCGGGCTCTTGGAGAATTGTGTGTAGGGTGGTGACCACCGGGATCCTGAGCTCGCGCAGAAGTGCGAGAATATGGCTGCCCGCTCTTCCACCGAAAATGCCATACTCATGTTGCAAACAGACCAGATCGACCCCATTCGTATTTAAGAAATCAGCTGCCTGCTGGTAAGACGTCAGATCCTGCTCAGCCAGCTCGAACCTGACCACCGGTGGATAGTTGTATCCTTATGATGTATCATTCATCGCCAGGACGAAACAGTTTGTGTCCCGGAACTCGTCAGAGATCGCCAGGCACAGATCGGTTGTAAAGGTTGCGATGCCGCATTGGCGTGGTAAATGATTCCCGATAAAGGCTATATTCCTGATCACACCGACTTCCTGCTTCATAGTTCACCTCCTTGCAAATTTAGTCAGAAGGCAAACGAGTCATCTTCAAGATGTCGAGTTATTTTGGATGAGAATTCAAGGCTTCCCCATAGATACTTTGTTTCCTGTAACGCGGGGAACTCATATAGCCTGCTAAAAGGTCAGACAAAAGATGAATCTGACCTCGCCCGATTAGGACAGCGTTATATTATACACAATTGATTCAGAAGGATATCCACGACACAAAGTGACAATGCGCAAATGTTCTAATGATCACGTAGAACCCGAATACCAGCGATTGACAATTTGGATAATGTAGATTAACATTCTCTTAATCGTCTTGCTCTGGCATCTGAATAGATGGATGGATATCTGAGCCAGATCGATAGAGTCGTCTTGTCGCTCTTCAATGAATGCCTTAAAGAAGCCCCTCCTCGGCCTGATTTCATTGAAAACTATCACCGCCATGAAGGTCAACATCGTGAACCAGATAGCTCTGGATCGCCTGTTGGAGAGCCAGCCAGTGCCTGGGAACCAGGCAAAATCCGCTCTGATACTTCAGACATGACCATCGAAATCGAGCGGCTGAAACTTGAAAACCATCCAACAACAGGCATCGCCACAGCCAGGCCACTCAGCTGGCGTGGTCCCTAATTCAAGAAGGCGTGAGGCGACAACATGGAAGACATGAATTATCTGGATTTTGATATCCACATTACCCGGGCGCAAGAGGGCTACCGTGTCCGTGTGACCAATTCTCCAGCCGGGCAGGCGGATGCATCTTTCAGCCTGCCTTTTTCGGAGCTCGAGGTCGAAAATCTGATCCTGCGGGTGGGGAGGACTCGTCGCGGTGTCCGGCGACTCGAATCCTCCGAAATGGAAGCAGCCCGCTCATTTGGGAACGGCCTGTTCTCAGCGGTCTTCAGCAATGAACTGCGTGGGCGTCTGCGCAGCAGCCTGAATATCGCCCGCCAAAACGGAGCTGGCCTCCGTTTCAGACTTCATCTGACAGATGTCCCCGAGCTGGCCGATCTCCCCTGGGAATATCTCTATGATGCCACCCTCGATGAATTCCTGGTGCTCTCCACTCAGACCCCTCTGGTCAGATACCTGGACCTGCCTCTTGAAACAGAGACCCTGACGACAGCATTGCCAGTCAGAATCCTGGTGATGATCTCCAGTCCCAGCGACTATCCTGAGCTGGATGTGGAGAAGGAATTCGAAAACCTGGTGAATGGCTTACAAGACCTGATCCAGAGCGGGCTGGTAAAACTCGAGAGGTTGCCGCGTGCCACCCTGACCAATTTACAACGGCAATTGCGGAAAGAAGATTATCACATCTTCCATTTTATCGGGCATGGCGGCTTCGACAGTCAGGCTGAGGACGGCGTGCTGCTCCTGGTAGATGAAGCAGGGCGCGGGCGTCCGGTCAGCGGACGCTTCCTCGGCACAATGCTCCATGATCAGAAGTCCATGCGTCTGGCAGTTTTGAATGCCTGCGAAGGCGCCCGCGCCTCGCGCACCGACCCCTTCTCTGGGGTTGCCCACAGCCTGGTTCAGAAGGGCATCCCGGCTGTGATCGCAATGCAATTCGAGATCACCGATGAAGCTGCCATCACCCTCGCCCATGAATTCTATGGCGCCATCGCGGATGGCTATCCCGTCGATGCCTCTCTGGCCGAGGCACGCAAGGCAGTCTTCGCTCATAATAATGACATCGAATGGGGCACACCGGTGCTCTACATGCGTTCTCGGGATGGGCGGATTTTCAATCTCGAACGTCAGATTTCTCAACAATCTGGTTTCGATCCAGCTGCTATTCCAGTTCTTTCGTCAGTTTCAGATGCAGTCTCCCGTCAGGTACCGCCTGCAGCTCGCATCGATCCGGAAAATGTGAGGATCGATCAGAGCCAATCACAAGGGGGCATCTCCTCAGCTCACGCACACCATTCGGGCTCGCTCCCGCATCCGGCAAATCACAGGCATTCGCCCTTCCCCTGGGTGATCGGCGTGGGAGGTCTGGCCGCTATCATCATCGCAACCTTGATTGTGCTGAACATCATCGATCTCTCTTCTCTCCTCGACTCCGGGAGGAGAACTACCGATGCCAGCGCCACCGAAATGGCTGCTGCCCAAGCTGGTTTACCTGCCACCGATACAGAAACCCCAACGGAGACCGTAGCACCTTCCCCTACATCCACGCCGGATCCGCTGCTTCAATCCAGCCTCACTCCGGGCGATCTGCTGGTCGTCGTGCCTCCCCTCAACTCTACAGATACATATACCCCAGAACCAACTGCCACGGAACAGCCTATATTCACGCCCGCCATCGCCCAAACCCCTATCGGTGGAGGCCTGGGCCAGATCGCCTTCGCCTCGGAACGTAGCGGGATACCACAGATCTGGCTTGTCGATATCGACGGAGCCAATCTGACTCAGGTCACCAACCGCCAGGACGGAGCCTGCCAGCCCGCCTGGAGCCCAGACGGAAGTCAGCTGGTGTTCGTCTCCCCTTGCAGTAAGAATCAGGATCGCTATGAAAACGCCGCGCTGTATCTCATCAATGCGGATGGCAGCGCTGAGCGTCAGCTCACTGAAGGCATCGGAGGGGATTACGACCCATCATAGGCGCCCAATTCACTGATCGTTTACACCTCTGACCGCTCGGATTTCACCAGCATCTATGTCATCGACCCGGCGGTTGGTGGTGAGCCTCTTCAATTGACCAGAAATTCGCCAAACTTTCAACCCGATTGGTCGCCTGATGGGAAACAGATCGCCTCCACTTCGACCCGTCTGGGCACCCCTAAGATCTTCACCATGCCGGACCTGGGAGAGATCGCAGAAGGTGGTCACCAGGCAAGAGAATTTTCTCGCGGGAGCAGTTTTGCTTATGTTAACCCACGCTTCTCCCCTGATGGCATCTCCTTGATATTTATGAAATCTGTCTATCCTCCGGGTAAAAGCACTCTTCCGGAGCTGGTGGGGAGCAAACTGGCTGACCTGGGATTGAAGGAATTCCTGATCGCCTCTCCAGAACGTCTAGGGACTATGAAAGAAGCAGACTTCTCGCCAGATGGAAGGTGGATTGTCTTTGTCAGCTGGCCGTCTTTTAACTACGATATCTATATCATGACCGCGAACGGTAGCGATAAACGGCAGATCACGCTGGATCCGGCAGTCGATTTCGATCCTGTCTGGCGCCCGACTCCACTTCCATGAACATCCAGACTAAACAGATCACATTAAATGGCATAAATGGCGCGAGCGGGACCTATCTCCTGCCTCCACTGGCGGTCAATGACATCACCGCAGCGATCAAAGGCGAAAAGCGCGATCGAACTCATCTGAACGACCTTGCTCTGCGATACCGAATGGCAAAGCGCAGGCAGCGCAGCGTCATGGCAGGAGTCGATCCATTGCTGCTCTCTTCAGCCGGCTGGGGGGTGATTTTCGCCTATTCCGAGAAGGAAAAGCTTTCCGAGATCCAGGAGGCTCTAAGTGAGCTGCTGGCTCTCCGCCGTGCTCAGGCTGGTGAGCGCTACAAAGAATTTTCTGGCGTTGATGCCTACCGTCCGGGTGAGACGAAGAATGATTTCCTTGCCCGCCATGGCGCAGGCCCGGGACCAGTGGACCCGGATAAGGTGCCTTATTATCTGCTCCTGGTCGGGAGTCCGGAGGCTATCCCATATACCTTCCAGTATCAACTGGATGTACAGTACGCCGTCGGGCGCATCTGGTTCGATTCACCCACAGAGTACGCCGGTTACGCCCGCAGTGTCGTGGAAACGGAAAATAATTCTGTGCTCCTCCCACGGAAGGCGGCCTTTTTCGGGACACAGAATCCAGACGATCCGGCAACCGAACTGAGTGCGACGCTTCTCGTTCAACCGCTGGCAACGAAATTGATCTCCGACCAGGTTGGATTCGAATGGAGTATTGAGAAAGTGATCGGAGAACAGGCAACTAAAAAACCTGGCCGGTTTACTGGCCGGCGATGACTTTCCAGCCTTGCTTTTCTCTGCCAGCCATGGGATGGGGTTCCCATGCGACGATCCCCGCCAGGTTCCCCACCAGGGGGCGCTACTCTGTCAAGACTGGCCAGGACCTATGGCCTGGCGCGGTCCTATCCCTGAAGACCACTACTTCTCGGCGGATGACCTCCCGACCGAGGCTAACCTGTTGGGAAGGATGGCTTTCTTTTTCGCCTGTTTCGGCGCGGGTACACCTCGCATGGACGACTTCGCCCATCTCCGTTCCCGCCAGCCGGCTGAAATCGCCAGACAGGCGTTCGTTTCAAGGCTACCCCAAAGATTGTTGAGCCACCCCAAAGGGGGCATGCTGGCAGTCATCAGCCACGTCGAACGTGCCTGGGGCTATTCATTCCAGTGGGAACAGACTGGCAGTCAGGTGGCAGTGTTCGAGAGCACCTTAAAACGTCTGCTAGCGGGGGATCAGGTTGGCTATGCCATGGAATACTTCAATGAACGCTATGCAGAGCTCTCGACAGTCCTGACCAGCGAGTTACAAGGGCTGCAATTTGGGAAATCCATCGACGAACTGGCGCTCGTCGGGATATGGATAGCGAACAATGACGCACGCAGCTATGTGATCTTAGGCGACCCGGCAGCGCGCCTCCCGCTCTGAAACTGAATTACAGGTTATGACCTTCGCGACATTCACACAAAAGATCCACTTCCAATGGCAAAACCCCGTCCTGCGCCAGACCATTTACCCATTCAGAATTCGCAAACTGCTTGATTTCTTGCTGTATTATTACGAGATCGATTTGTGGAAAAAGATGGGTAAGAAACCGGTCGATGCAAGTGTCGCCAACGAGCTGATCCGGGAGCGCAACAGGCTGCAGAACGCTCTGGAAAAAGCCAGGCAAGAGAAAGAACAGATTGCCCCCGCTTTAAAAGCCTTGCAGGCTCAGAAACGAGACGTCATGAATAGCCAGGAGGTCAGAGAGCTGATTTATAAGAGAGCAAACCTCCAGGCGAAGCTGGCAAGCTTACAAGCGCAGATGAACATCACTGGGCGCCGGGTGGACTGGTACGCACAGTTCGCCCCGGAGCACCCTTACTACGAAAGGTACACCAAAGAATACGAACTGGCAAAGATCCCTTTCGAAGGGATTTCTCGAGAGCTGAAAACTGTCACCGAAGCCTATGAATCGAAATTGACCGGTTTCGAGAGCCAGGCGAAGAATCTGAACGAGAAGGGCAGCTCGCTGGATGTTCAAATAAGTCTATTGCAGGCACAGCTTGGTAAAATCCCATCCCTGGAAAAGGACGGCTCGGTCTCCACACGCGCCGCGGTGCTCTGGTTGGTCCACAAATATGAGCAGGACTTGATGCAGCTTGACCATGATAAGTTGCTCGCTAAGGTGTTGGAGAAGTTCGATCGATCACCCAGGGATTATCCAAAATGGCTGGAATACATGGTGATCCATTTCTCCGGGATGCGCTACCAGAGCGCGCATGGGTCTTTGGCCGATCCCAGAGATTTACTGATCTCTTTGAAGATCGAAGAACTGATTAACAAGTCTCGCAACACCAGCCAGGAGAACCTTGATCATGAGATCGGTGAAGCGTTAAAAACCTTGGAAACGAGCAAGGGGGATCTCCAGACGAGAAAACTAAACGAGAGGGAACCATCGAGAATTTCATCCATTGACAGCGAGATGCGCGCCATAGAACGCCAGGCTGCTCTCCTGAATAATTCTTACACGCGCCAGCGCGCCCTTCTGGATTTTCAAATCAATGCGGCTGTGGCTGAGATAAAAAGTCTTTCCGAGGCGCAGATCCTGGCAAGCCTAAAAGCCATGAAAGGACAATTTCCGGAATGGGTCTGGAAAGAAATTGTGAGCCGCACCTCACTACGATTGGAAGTTACCGAGTTGGATTGGGACACACTAACGCCGGAGCAGGTGCGAGAACGTTGGGCATGGGAGAACCAGCGCTGGCGTGCCATTATGGATGCCTGGGAGAATAAGGACATCACCGCTTGGAAGGCACAACATCAAAGGACCTTCTCGCTGATCGTCTCGCGAGCGGTGTGCAATGAGATCGCCGAACATATCCAGCACCTGCGCGGCCTCTTGCCGGTTGGCGGCCTGGCTGCCAAGCCGGTCTGGTACCTGAACAGCCAGAAGGCGAACCCGGGCAAGGCATATTTCAAACGCCCGGTGAACACCAGCGACCTTCGGCCTGGCGCCAGTATCCTGTTCTTGGGCTGGGTGACGGTTGAACCAAACGCCTGGCAGACCGCCAATCCGCTGGCAGGCGCTGATCTGCTCCCTGCCTCTGCCAGACCTGAGACGGTGAATCGAAGCAATATCGTAAAGGGCAATGGAGATAAATGGGTTTACCGAATGGAAGGGAATAAATTCGTTCGTTCCTGTCAGCCGATGATCACGCAAACGGTGCCAGCCGCCACGCCGGGAAAACCCACAAAAGTCAAGATCGTCAAAGGCCCGGTGATCAAGGAATGGCTGCGTTGGACACACGAGGCGACCGTGGTGGATGTCGCCGAGATGGCCGATGGTGTCTATGTGCTGACCTTCGAGACCGGACAAATCGGAATCAACCGGCGCCCTTTGACACATATCCTTAATCGTTGGGATATCTTCGTCGGCTATATTCCCGAATCGTTGGATAACCCGGTAAATCTGGATGATATGCTGGATCGCAGAGTTATCCTCCCGCCGCCAGGCTTACCGCGCTCGGTGGCTGCACCTTCGCCAGCTTCACAGCTTGCCTTTTCGTTGCCCGTCCAGAGTACAACACAGTCTAGTGATCACTACCCCAGCGCTCAGGATGCCCTGTCCACCTGGAAGGGGTTAACGCGTCGGGAGAAACAGGTGGTCGTTCTGCTCTGCCAGGGGAACTCAACACGTCAGATCGCAACCCTCCTGGATACTTCCACAAGCAATGTGAATTCGCATATCAGCCACGCCATGCGGAAGTTTGGATTACGTAACCGGCATGGTCTTTGCGCGGTGCTTGCAGACTGGGATTTCAGCTCGATCAATCTGAAATAATCCCTTATTCCTTCGCTGGCAAGAGATCATCCTCTGTATGTGAGATAATTTTTTCTGCAGATCTCGCCGCTCGTCAAGCTATCCCGATTAATTTTTTGTCTTACAGCCCCACGGGCCACTCGGGAACGCCTCACTCAGGGCATTGGATGGATATGTATTGCAGCCAGTTAAGTAAGCTTTGGTGTGCGTCCAGAGACGGTTCGTCGGCGCTCAAACACACATATGGTGCGCCAAAGCTGTCCAGTACGAAGAACAAAACTGCCTTGTGAGATACCACGCCTGGCGCCATCAGGTTGATATACGCTTCCCTGACCTCGTGATTGGCATCGATGAGATAATCTATCCCGCTTACCGAAGGAAGATCCAATCTCACCTTATCATCGTCGTATTCGGGGAAAATCACGAAGACACTTGCCCCCTGATCCAGGTACTCAGCCATACGTGAGCCAAACGATCTCAGGAAACCCAGGCAGGCATGGCATTGGAGATCGTGCACGAACAGCAACACCCTGGTCTTCTCGCCATAACCAGCCTCCGATGAAATTTGGTTACCGGTGATCGAGATGAGCGCAAAGCGGGGAGTCGGAATCCACCGATCAGCTTCGTCAAACCGGATTTCTAGTATCGCGCACCTCCTTTCGATTGTTAAGGGGGATTTCCCCTGCTCGGGATCCTAGTTTTTCACAAACGCCAATCACCCTTGCCCTGGTTCGTGCGTCGGACGATAGAAGCTATCAGATAATTGATCTGGTCGTCTAATTGCATTGCAATATCCTTGAACGCCTGATAGCGCGTATCTTCATCACCCTCAACCGCAGAGGGATCGGGGAGCGACCAGTGGATTCGCTGAGGGCTGCCTGGAAAGAACGGGCATGTTTCCCGGGCATTATCGCAGACTGTGATGACAAAATCGAAATCCTGGCCCAGGAATTCGGTCAGGCTTTTCGAACGCTGCATCGAGATATCGATGCCCAGATCATTTAGGGCGCGGATCGCCAGGGGATGCACACGCGAGGGTTCATTGCCAGCGCTGAACACCTGGATCCGCCCCTTACTGCGAGCGCGCAGTAATCCTTCTGCCATCTGCGATCGGGCGCTGTTGTGCGTGCACAGAAACAGGACCCGTAAAGGGGGCAGAGGTTCGAGGTTTTCACCAGTCACTTCCATCTGTGACACCTCCAATGCTAGGTGCAGCGCCGACACGCTGCTGAAAAAGAGCTGAGCTGAACGCTCAACGTTGAGACCATGAACCATCTTGCGAGAGTCAGCCCGGCTACGCCATTCGATCAATAAACCCTGAGATCCCAACCTTTGCAAGCGGTTGCAAAAACACTCCTAATCATTTATACCAGATAGTTTTTATAATATATCACGGTCTAATTTAAAAAAAGTCTCAGGTCAATTTGGATGCGGTAATTATTAAATCAATTGGGGTATTATTAGCTAATATGAAAGCCACCTTACACATCCAGCCTGTTTCTACCAGGAGGGAACTTGCCACCTTCGTAAACCTTCCCTGGAAAATTTACGTTAATGACGAAAATTGGGTTCCTCCACTGATCTCCGAACAGCTCAACCGTCTCTATCCCTCACGCGGAGCATTTCACGGCCATGCCGAAGCGATCCTTTTTCTGGCTTATCAAGGGAAAGAACCTGTAGGACGTATTGCTGCCTACATCGACCACCGGCGTGTTGCCCATCTCAGCCGTCAGGTCGGCGCGTTCGGTTTTTTCGAGACCTTGCCCGATTATTCCTACGCGGAAGCATTGTTAGACGCTGCGGTTGACTGGCTATGGGAACGTAATATCGCTGAGATGGTTGGACCTGCCTGCTTCACAGACTTCGAATATCCAGGAGTCCTGATCGAAGGCTTTGACTATTCCCCGATAACTCTGGCAGCCCATTCTCCCCCATACTATCAAGACTACCTGACCACTTATGGTCTCGAGCCGCATCAAGGATTCTCGACCTGGCGCGTATTCGCAAACCAGATGGAAAATGTCCTGCCGGAGATCACCTCGAAAATCCTGACCACCAATGAGGATGAACGGTTCGGGGGAAATTTTATGATCAGGAAGCTCAGGATGGAGGACTGGGAGGCCGACATCCGCATCGTTCACAGGTTGGTGAATGAAAGCTTCATGCGCTCCCCCAGCTATGTGCCGGTATCCGCAGAGGATTTTCTGCAGATCATGGACATGCTGCGAGTTTTCGTCGACCCGGATTTGATCCGGGTCGTTGAAGCCGATGGACAATCGATCGCGGCGTGTTGTGCTATTCCGGACAGGAATCGGGTGTTGAGACAAATGAATGGGCGTTTGTCCACCTTCGACCGGATTCGAATGCGCCGTCTCATCAGCCAGATCGATGTGGCAACGCTCCTGTTTATCGGAGTGTTGGATCAATATCAGGAGAGCGACATCGAATGGCAGCTTTACAGTGATCTTATCAGTACCCTTCTGTCCAGAGGCTTTAGTTGTCTGTCAGGAAATGACTACCCAGGTTTAAGTTCGAGCTCTAGCTCATTGAGAGATCTGTTGGGTGCTGAAGCCTACCGGCGATATCAGCTTTTAAAATTACATCTTTGAATTCTAAAGGAATAAAAAGTCTCTTGGCGATGACCTACTCTCCCACCCTGTTACCGGGGCAGTACCATTGGTGCTGGCGGGCTTAACGACCGGGTTCGGGATGTAGCCGGGTGTACCCCCGCCGCTGGGATCACCAAGAGACGTGATAATAACGAAGAGAAGAGAGAGCGCGGGGGAAGAACATCCAGTTCTCCGCACCAGGTGAGCAAGTCCTCGGCCATTAGTACGGTTTGGCTGCACACATTGCTGTGCTTCCACCCACCGCCTATCCAGCAGGTAGTCTACCTGCGGCCTTACTCCCTGTGCGGGATGAGGGACCTGATCTTGGAGCGAGTTTCCCACTTAGATGCTTTCAGCGGTTATCTCTGCCAGACCTGGCTACCCAGCGCTGCCGTTGGCACGACAACTGGCACACCAGCGGTCTGTCCACCCCGGTCCTCTCGTACTAGGGGCAGCCCTCCGCAAGTCCCTTGCGCCCACAGCGGATAGAGACCGACCTGTCTCACGACGGTCTGAACCCAGCTCGCGTACCGCTTTAACGGGCGAACAGCCCGACCCTTGGGACCTTATCCAGCCCCAGGATGCGATGAGCCGACATCGAGGTGCCGAGCGAGGCCGTCGATGTGAACTCTTGGGCCTCACCAGCCTGTTATCCCCGGGGTAGCTTTTATCCGGTAAGCCACGGCCCTTCCACTCGGTACCGTGGGATCACTAAGCCCGACTTTCGTCTCTGCGCGACGGGTTGGTCTGGCAGTCAAGCTCCCTTGTGCCTTTACACTCTGCGGCTGGTTTCCATTCAGCCTGAGGGAACCTTTGGGCGCCTCCGTTACCTTTTAGGAGGCGACCGCCCCAGTCAAACTGCCCACCTGGCACGGTCCCCCACCCGGCTGACGGTGTGGGGTTAGGGTCTCGACAGGGTCAGGGTGGTATTTCACCGGTGGCTCCACCGAGGCTGACGCCCCAGTTTCTCCGCCTCCCACCTATCCTACACAGACCATGCCCAAACGCAATGCCAAGTTGCAGTAAAGCTCCACGGGGTCTTTTTGTCCTGCTGCGGGTAATGCGCATCTTCACGCATACTTCAATTTCACCGGGTCCTTCGTCGAGACAGTGCTCTGATTGTTACGCCGTTCGTGCGGGTCGGAACTTACCCGACAAGGAATTTCGCTACCTTAGGACTGTTATAGTTACAGCCGCCGTTCACCGGGGCTTCGGTTGGGAGCTTCCCCTTTGCAGGGTAACCCCGCCCCTTAACCTTCCGGCACTGGGCAGGCGTCAGCCCCTATACGTCGCCTTGCGGCTTCGCAGAGACCTGTGGTTTTGTTAACCAGTCACCAGAGCCTGTTCGCTGCGGCCCCCCGACGCTCCGCCGGCCAGCGGCTTCACGTCCGGGGGCACCCCTTCTCCCGAAGTTACGGGGCCAATTTGCCTAGTTCCTTGACGAAGGTTCTCCCGTTCGCCTGGGTATGCTCTACCTGTCTACCGGTGTCGGTTTGCGGTACGGGCATGCGGCTTTCATCGCTTAGGAACTTTTCTCGGCAGTTTGGCTTAGCCACTTCCGCCTCAAGGGCTCGCACTCGTGCCTCGGCTCAGCCGGCGGATTTGCCTGCCGGCCTCCCCGCCTACACACTTCCACCTGTACAACCATTCACAGGCTGGCCTACCATCCTGCGTCCTTCCTTCGCTCCGGCCGCATGGTTCCGGAATGTTGACCGGATGTCCATCACCTACGCTTCTCAGCCTCGGCTAAGGCCCGACTAACCCGACGCGGATTGACCTGCCGTCGGAAACCTTAGACTTTCGGCGAACACGGTTCTCACGTGTTGCTCGCTACTCATGCCTGCATTCTCACTTCTGCCTGCTCCAGCCGTCCTCACGGTCGACCTTCCCTGCTGGCAGAACGCTCCCCTACCAGCCACCCGAGGGTGGCTCCATGGCTTCGGCGCCAGGCTTAGCCCCGTTGGATTTTCCGCGCAAGACCACTTGACCAGTGAGCTATTACGCACTCTTTGAAGGATGGCTGCTTCTAAGCCAACCTCCTGGTTGTCCTTGTAGTCTCACAACGTTTCCCACTTAGCCTGGACTGGGGGACCTTAGCCGATGGTCTGGGCTCTTTCCCTTTCGACCACGAAACTCATCTCCCGTAGTCCGACTGCCATGCTCTAAGTGGTGGCATTCGTGGTTTGGTTGGGTTCGGTAAGCGCTAAGCCCCCTAGCCCATCCAGTGCCCTACCTCCACCACTCAACGCATGACGCTAGCCCTAAAGCTATTTCGGGGAGAACAAGCTATCTCCGGGTTCGGTTGGCATATCACCCCTACCCACAGCTCATCCCCTAACTTTGCAACGTTAGTGGGTGCGGGCCTCCACGAGCGGTTAGTCTCGCTTCACCCTGGCCATGGGTAGCTCACCCGGTTTCGTGTCTAATCCTTGCCACTCTACGCCCTCTTCAGACTCGCTTTCGCTACGGCTACGGGTGTGGCTCCCTTAACCTGGCGACAAGGATTAACTCGCAGGCTCATTCTCCAAAAGGCACGCCCTCAGGCCTGGCGGCGCACACCGCATCTCTGCGGCGCACCGACCCGCCATTAGCCCTCCGACTGCTTGTAAGCTCACGGTTTCAGGTTCTCTTTCACTCCCCTCACCGGGGTACTTTTCACCTTTCCCTCACGGTACTTGTGCACTATCGGTCGCCAAACGTATTTAGCCTTGGAGAGTGGTCTCCCCAGCTTCCCACCGGATTAGCGTGCCCGGTGGTACTCAGGAACCCGGCAGGAGACCAGCCGCTTTCGCCTACGGGACTGTTACCCTCTCTGGTTGGCTTTCCCACACCATTCGACTAACGGCCGGTTTTCTCACTCCTTTTCGCCAGGCCCTCCAACCCCAGCCCTCGTCGCCTCAGGCTGGTTTGGGCTGCTCCCCGTTCGCTCGCCACTACTTGGGGAATGCTCTCTTTTCCTCTGGGTACTAAGATGTTTCAGTTCCCCAGGTTCCCCTCCCCTGACCTATGGGTTCAGCCAGGGGATGCCCCGCTCAGCGCAGGGCGGGTTTCCCCATTCGGACATCCCCGGATCGAGGCCTGTACACGGCTCCCCGAGGCTTTTCGCAGTGTCCCACGTCCTTCTTCGGCGTTTGGCGCCTAGGCATCCACCGTGAGCCCTTCCTTCCTTGCTCACGTGATGCGGAGAATTGGATCTTCTTCGCGCTTGTGATGCGCTCTCTATTCTCTTGTTAAGGTGCTCCCCAGCTCCTGCGTCAGAAGCCGGCGCCTGGAGTCCACGCTCCCGTCAACCCCAGCCGCCCGCCCCCCACACAACACGACCCGGCTCACCGCCGGGCCGCTCCCCTCGCAGTGCGCCATAGGTCTATCAACGAGTCAGGAATTTAGTTAGCAAAACTTCGCGCTTACTCCTGTTCCAAATCTTGATTATAAATCGATGTTCCGGCGTAGCTCGAGTGGAGATGAGGGGATTCGAACCCCTGGCCTCCGCCGTGCAAAGGCGGCGCTCTCCCAACTGAGCTACATCCCCTTTTCAGCAATCAGCGGTCACCTCGCGCTGTTTACTGATAGAGGTGGGCCTGACTGGATTCGAACCAGTGACCCCTGCGTTATCAGCACAGTGCTCTAACCAACTGAGCTACAGGCCCTTTATTCTGGGCACCTCAGCCACTGAGGAGTGACAGGGAGGGGGAGGGGGGAGGGACTGGCTGCGGTCAAGCCGCCGGCCAGCCCGTTGCACACCTAGAAAGGAGGTGATCCAGGCGCACCTTCCGGTACACCTACCTTGTTACGACTTCGTCCCAGTCACCGGCCCCACCTTCGACGGCTCCCTCCTTGCGGTTAGGATACCGGCTTCAGGTGTTGCCAGCTCCCATGACGTGACGGGCGGTGTGTGCAAGGCCCGAGAACGTATTCACCGCACTATGGCTGACGCGCGGTTACTAGCAACTCCGGCTTCATGCAGGCGAGTTGCAGCCTGCAATCCGAACTGAGACCAGTTTTGGGGATTGGCTCTGCCTCGCGGCTTTGCGACCCATTGTGCTGGCCATTGTAGCGTGTGTGTAGCCCCGGATATAGAGGCCATGCTGACTTGACGTCATCCCCGCCTTCCTCCGGCACTAAACCGGCAGTCCCGGATGACACCCGTAACATCCGGCAAGGGTTGCGCTCGTTACCGGACTTAACCGGACATCTCACGACACGAGCTGACGACAGCCATGCAGCACCTGTGCAGGCTCCCCGAAGGGTCGGTCCGCTTTCGCTTCCCTACTACCTGCATGTCAAACCCGGGTAAGGTTCTTCGGGTAGCATCGAATTAAACCACACGCTCCGCTGCTTGTGCGGGCCCCCGCCAATTCCTTTGAGTTTTAACCTTGCGGCCGTAGTCCCCAGGCGGTGGACTTACCGCGTTGGCTCCGGCACGGATAGGTTTGACCCCACCCACGCCAAGTCCACATCGTTTACGGCTAGGACTACCGGGGTATCTAATCCCGTTCGCTCCCCTAGCTTTCGCGTCTGAGCGTCAGATGCGACCCAGGAGGCCGCCTTCGCCTCTGGTGTTCCTCCCGATCTCTACGCATTTCACCACTACACCGGGAATTCCACCTCCCTCTGTCGCCCTCTAGCCCGGCAGTCTTGAACGACCTCTCCCAGTTGAGCCAGGAGCTTTCACGTCCAACTTGCCCGGCCGCCTGCACGCGCTTTACGCCCAGTAAATTCGGATAACGCTCGGATCCTACGTGTTACCGCGGCTGCTGGCACGTAGTTAGCCGATCCTTATTCCTGAAGTACCGTCCGCACTCGTCCTCCAGAAAAGCGCTTTACAACCCGAAGGCCTTCTTCGCGCACGCGGCGTTGCTGCATCAGGCTTGCGCCCATTGTGCAATATTCCCTACTGCTGCCACCCGTAGGTGTCTGGCCCGTGTTTCAGTGCCAGTGTGGGGGGCCACCCTCTCAGGCCCCCTACCCGTCGTCGCCTTGGTAGGCCGTTACCCTACCAACTGGCTGATGGGCCGCAGGCCCCTCCCGAAGCGGATCGCTCCCTTTCCTCTCTCTGCCTCTAACCCGAGAGAGCGCATGGGGTATTAGCAGTCCTTTCGAACTGTTATCCCCCTCTTCGGGGCAGGTCACCCACGTGTTACTCACCCGTTCGCCACTGAAGACCCTACCTAAGTAAAGTCTTCCGTCCGACTTGCATGTATTAGGCACGCCGCCAGCGTTCATCCTGAGCCAGGATCAAACTCTCCGCAAATATTCTTCCCGTATCACTACGGGTTTCTTTCCTTCCGCTACCCCCTCTGTGCCCTTCCTGTCACTCTTCAGTTGTTAAGGTGCAGTCCTTGTAAAAGAACCAACTCGTCTTGAAAGCGGGCTGCATTGTATCAGCCTGGGCAGTGCTTGTCAAGGACAATTTACAAAGACGCCAAGCTGAGCTCCGAATTCTGACTTCCTTAGTCAGACCGGCAAGCCCGTTAATTGACCCCAGACGCAAATACGCCGCTCAGTTGTTAGCGTCTGCCCTTTTCGGGGCGAGACCAATTTTGAATCAGTTATTCAAATTATATCATAAAAGGATGTGGATTTTGTAACCGCTTTGCGTATGAATGAAGGTCTATGCTTGCGATGTGCAAGAATTGGGATGCGACCTCAATCAAATCTCATTGGTCCAGACACTTGATAGTAAAAACCTGGCAAAAGCCGGAGGGAAATGTTCAATTCCCCATCTCCTGCCTTCCAGTCAGTGCCCTCAGCAGGGTGTGCTGATCGGCATACTCCAGATCTCCCCCAACCGGCAGTCCACGTGCCAATCGGGTGATCTTCACCCCAAGTGATTGCAATTGCTGCCGAAGATACATCGCGGTGGCATCCCCCTCCATGCTCGGATTGGTCGCCAGGATGACCTCCTCGATCCCGCTAGTGCTCACGCGTTCTAATAACTGCCGTATTTTAAGATCCTCCGGACCAATCCCTTCGATAGGCGAGAGCGCCCCGTGCAAGACATGATATAGGCCGTGATAACCCTCCGTCCTCTCCAACGCCAGGACATCGAGAGGTTCTTCCACAACACAAATCACATTCCTCTCCCGATCCGCGGCTGAACATATCTCGCATTCCAACCTCCCCGCTGTAGTTATATTAAAACACGTCTGGCAGTAGGCGGTTTCCGATTTCAATGCCCTCAGGGCTTGAGCCAGATCATCAGAGAGTTCTTCTGGCGCGTTGAGCAAGAAGAAGGTCAGGCGCGAAGCCGTCTTGGGTCCTATCCCCGGTAGACGGGCAAAAGCATTTATCAAATTCTGGATCGGTTCAGGGAGAATCATTCAACCTCTCAACCTGGAATCCTTCTGTACCAGTTCAGAAAGGTAATCCGCCAGCCAGCGGTCCCAACCGTTCTGCAGCCAGCTCTCGAGATTGTTCCAGAGCTGTGTTGAACGCAGTAAGCAATAAGTCCTGGAGCATTTCGACGTCCTTATCCTCAAGGATGGCTGGATCGATCACGACCGATTTGACGTTTTGATCTCCGCTCATGACGATCTTGACCGCTCCCCCTCCGACCGTTGCAGTGACGGTCTCTTGCGCCAGCTGTTCTTGAGTGAGCTGGATCTGTTCCTGCATCTTCTGCAGCTGTTGCAACATATTCACGGGTTTCTGCCCTTTCGGGGCTTTATATCCTTTGGCCATTTTTCTCTCCTGGTTGATAAAACTTGCTCGCGTCTGCCCAAAGCATATCGGGTAGTAATTATTTCACTCATTGAATATCGACGATCTCTCCACCCAGATCTCGTAAAGCGGCAGCCACCATCCCGTCGTCATCGACCCCCGGTGGGATCTCAGTGCGCCTGGCCAGGTTGATCACACAACGTACAGTTAACTCCTGGTGCATCACCTGCGACACTATGCTCTGGACCAGGGCAAGATTTTCTTTCTTGGACATCTGGTTTTTCAGGATGTCGCTGGCGAAACCCAAAATGACTTCATTGCCGCTCACAAAGCGCGTCCGGCAGGAATTCAACAAACCATATGTATTTGGGCTTTTCTGCCGCACCAGAGAAAGGATGGTCTGCCAGTTCTTGTTCAAAGTTTGCGTGGCTTGATTCTGCTGCCCGGTGTCCTCAGGAATGGCTTCTCTTTGCTGTTGAGCTGTCTCAGAGATGGAAGCCGGAGTGGAGTTCGTTATCTTGGGCGTCTGTGTCGTTGGAGGGGCTTCTGGGTTTGTTTTCACATCCCTCTGACAGGCTTCGATCACCGCCATCTCAAGAGGCAGGGATGGCTGCCAGGCGCCACGCGTGTCCGTGGCAGCCCGATTGAACAGACCGATATCTCTGATCAGCTGATTAGATGTAAATCTCTCCGCCTGCTCTTTCATCTCCCTGAGGAGATCTGCCGGCAAATCCAATGGTTCTAATTCACCGACTTTGAACAACAAAAGGTTGCGCAAATATTCCACAATCTGCCTGGTAAACTGGCGGGGATCGCTGCCAGCATCCAGGGCAGTGTGTATCATTTCTATTCCCTGTCCTGGTTGGCACTCTGCGATTGCGTCGACGACTTCGATGACCGCCTGACCGGGCGCAGTGCCCAGCACGGAGTGAACCAGGTCTAGCGTGATCTCTTGCCCAATCGATGCCAGTTGATCGAGAAGGGAGATCGCGTCCCGCAGGCTGCCCGTCGATTGCCTGGCGATCAGGGTTAAAGCTTCCCTGGTGGCGTTCAATCCCTCCTTGGACGCCAGCTGTTCCAAGTATTCGACAATCTCTTTCACCGGAATCCGGCGGAACTCGTGACGCTGGCAGCGGGACACGACCGTTGCCGGGACTTTATGCACTTCGGTCGTTGCCAGGATGAAGATCGCGTGAGATGGAGGCTCTTCCAATGTTTTTAGCAACGCATTGAACGCGGCTGTCGATAGCATGTGGACTTCGTCCACCACGTACACTTTATAACGCCCCTGATTCGGAGAGAAATTGATCTTATCGCGCAAGTCGCGCACGTCATCCACGCTGGTGTTGGAAGCTGCATCGATTTCGATCAGATCCAGGAAACGACCTTCGTTGACTGCCTGGCAATGCGCGCAGTGATCACATGGTCGCTCCGCCAAGTCCGAATCCAGGCAGTTGACTGCTTTTGCCAGCAGGCGTGCCGTTGTTGTCTTTCCCGTGCCGCGTGGCCCGGCAAATAAGTAAGCATGAGCCACGCGGTTGCCTTTGACGGCGTTGCGCAGCGTCTGGATAACGTGATCCTGTCCAACGACCGCCTCCCAGCGGCGAGGTCGCCATTTCCGATATAGTGCTTGAGTCATCGGGATTCCTTGGACAGTAGTTTATCAGATGCCACGGAAGATGACAACCGTTTCGCATCGAAAACTCACGGCTTTCTCAAAGGTAAGATATTTGTCATTGCGGGGAGGGCGTTCTTCGCCCGACAAGGCATCGAAATTCTGATTCAAGGCGCAAATGGGCTTAAGACGGCCTTATTTCCTTGCACTCGCAAACGATTCAACCATGTTTCGGACCTGAATCGGCTTCAAATTTAATCAATCCATGGGTTGATCTCCAACGGTGATCGAATCTTTAATCCTGGCGAAGATGGTTGGGCCAATCCCAGGCACCTCCTGGATTTCATTGATATTTCTAAAAGGTCCATGCTCCTCCCGATAGCGGATGATCTCTCTGGCCAAACCGGGTCCGATATGTGGGAGGGTTTCCAGCTGTGCCTGGGTGGCTGAATTGATATTGATAAGTTGCTTATTACCTTCCGGGGAGATCGCTTCCTCGTTGTTTTGAGGGGCATCGGATGGATCGAAAGGAGAGATCGTTGGGATCCAAATGCGTTGCCCATCATCGATCGGTGCGGCGAGATTGACCGAAGCCAGATCAGCTCCTGGAGCAGGTCCGCCTGCTGCGATAAGTACATCTTCGACCCGGGCATCTGGGGAGATAGCATAGACGCCGGGTTTCATAACTGCGCCGGTAATATACACTTTGTACGGCGCTGGGGTTGGCGGAGGAAGCAGTTGGATGGGCTTGCCAGCGGGATTCCGGTTCACAAGAAGAAGCAAACCGGCGCCTAGCAACCCGCTCAAGGCTCCAAGGGCGATTCCCCACCAGCTTTGCTTTAGAAGGATGCGTTCCATCGATCGGTAATGATGTCCCTCACCAGATAATCTGTTCAAGTTGCTTGATTGAGAATCATGCTTAAACCCAAACGCTGACGTGTGGCATCAACGTGCAGGATCCTCACGCGTACATTCTGTCCTTCTGAGACGATCTCCGAGGGTTTGAGAGTACCTTGAGGCAGGCACATCTCTGAGATGTGGATCAAGCCATCAAGCCCTTCTTCCAGGCGGGCGAACGCGCCGAAGGGCGTTAGACTGGTGATCACCGCATTGACGATCTGTCCAACCTGGTAACGATCTTCTACTGTTTCCCATGGGTTTGGATGAAGGCGTTTGAGGCTCAAGGCGACTCGCAGTCTTTCCCGATCGACGTTGATCACATACACCTCGACTCTGTCTCCGATCGCGAGCACATCAGAGGGGTGCCTGACGCGGCCCCACGAAAGTTCGGAAACGTGAATCAGCCCTTCAATTCCGCCGAGATCAACGAAAACACCGAAATCGGTGATGTTCGTCACTGTACCGCAAGCCAGATCACCCGATTTTAAGGAGTCGAGCAGCTGCATCCTGCGACCGGGAGCCGAAAGGGCTGCCCTCTCCGAGAACACAACCCGGCTACGCGCCGGATCGCATTCTATGACCTTGAGCTGCAGGCTTGAGGCGAGATAGCCTGCCAGGATCTTTTCTCGCTCATCTTCATCCAGATTGGTCGAGATATTGACAAGGTGGGAGATAGGTACGAACCCTTGTAATCCAGGTCCCTCGACCAGTAAGCCCCCCCGGTTGTAATCGATGACGCGCAGCCTGATAGTCAGATCCTTCTCGTAGATCTCTTTTACCCGCTCCCAATTGACGCCTGACTGATGCCCGGATTTACGGGGGGTGTTACCTGGTGAGGATGGGGCTGAATCAGACAGATTCTTCTCCGCTTCAGCCATGATCGCTGCCCACCAGGAATCGTCGATCTGGGGCGGTTCCCCTTCGATATCTTCGGTATAAAGTTTATTCACCATTAATCCCTGCCTTTTAAGTAACGTGCACTGAGTGTGGCCCTCGACAAGCAAACAAACGCATATTATTAGAGACTTATCCCGTTTTCCGCTCCTTTCTGGCGTCCTGTTCCATAGAGATGATCGCTCTCGCCACCGCTTCGATGGCGACCCGTTGTTTGCGGTATAGGTCGGCCTCAGATACCGCTAGCTTCATTGCGATCTCACGCACTTTTCGTCCTTCACGAAATTTCATTTCCAGGATGTTATAAAGCAGCCATTCCCCGGTGAAACGTCGCTCACCTTCTGGACGCACTTTCTCAATGGCTTTCGAGAGGATCGAGCGTAAGGCATTGGTTGGATTGCCGTTATGCTCTTCTAATGCGCGCTGGACAACCTGCAAGCGTAGCAGAGGGCTTTGCGATAGTTTTGGTCCTCCCCAGTAGTGAGACAACGCGTCCTTCACATAGCGCAACATGTCGCGGTCTTCAAAAGCGAGATCAGCTGCAGAGAGCATACTGGCACCATCATACCTGGCTGCCGCTCTGAGGCGCTGGATCATATCAACCTGGGGGGTCAACGTTTCCAGAGATGTGAACACTTGCTGTTGTATGTGTACATCCTCCAAGGCCTGGGCAGCCCGTTTTGCAAGGATCATGACTGCCTCGATCTGATCCTCCTCGTACAGGTCGCTCTTGGTATGTTCAACCCCGAGAAAGCCGAGCAGATGCTCATTCTCGCCCTCCTCGAAAAGGGGAGCGATCCAATAATCATTCCACTGGAACAGCGGTCGATCGTTGATCCGTTCCAGCCCGATGCCGCCGTTCTTAGCGGCTGCTTCTATCAACTCGGTCGGGGGCTGCTCCTCAGAAAACGGCTGCCTGTTGCCGATGGTCAGCAGCATCTCTGAATTTCTCTCCCCCAGCACCACGATGAAGGCATTGGAAACCTGCAAGCGATCACACAGGGCAGCCAGCACCGATTCGAGGAAATCCCGCAAATCGCTGGTGGTCAACATGCGTTCTTCGAGGGATTGCACAAGCTGTAAATGGCCAGGGTCTCCACCGTGAAACAACCAGCGTTCCCAAATTGGAGCAGCGAGAGTGATGAGATGCTCCAGGAGGAGCAGGCTGCCTACCATGATGATGGGGATCGCAGCTGGGTAGGACAGGTTGAATGCTTCTCCAGCTCGCCGGGTGAGGGTGGTCAATGCCAGCACCAGGATCGCTGTTACCGGGCCGCGCATCAACCATTTGAATAGCCGTCGTTTAACCACGCGATCGGGCCATGCTACGCCAAAAAACGCAACCGAATAAGCCATCAGTACGAGGAGAAAAGAGACAACCAGACTGCTCGCAGTGGCAGCCAGCCAGAAGAACAGGGGGTGCTCAGCGGCGAATTGCGACCCAAACAGCAGGAAAGGGTAAGCATCCAGGACCGGGGCAAGGGAACCCAGGAGCAGGTAGCGCATCCGCCTCCGACTTGTGCTGGTAACGGTTCGGCGATTTGCTCGCCAGAGGTTGATCAGGGCCAGGCCAGTGATCACCAAGAAATAGAGCGCAAAAACCCAGGTGAGCCAGGTGCGTTCCAGATGAGGGGCAGGTTGAGCCGTTGGCAGCAAGGGTCCGACTAGCCAGCCTGGAAGCAGGGTTGCTAAGAATGCGGTTGAAAGCAGATAAGTCAGGCGCACCAGACGGCGTCGTCGTCCCCGGGATGGGCGTCCCGTGGTCTCGAGCAAGGCATCCGAGAAATGCAGGTAGGCTGGAGGCAGGAATATGATCCCGATCCACTGCAATCGCAACCAGATATCGATTTCTCGGGTTGAGGTGACATTTCCGGCGATGGCGTCGCCGGATGAGACAATGACCACGCACAGGAGGATAATGGCAAACGACCGCGCCACGCGATCTCTCAGGTTGAAGCTGAGCGCGTAGAGAAGCAGGGAGAACGCGATAATCGCGATCCCGGCTGTTATCAAATCGTTTAAAACCTTTAGAGCATTAAGAAGCGCACCAACCATAACAACCATTTAGAGAATTGCACCATCAATTAAATTATCCACTTTGTGAATAGAATTGCAATATCCCGGTTGTAATAATAGTGGTCGATATATCCACAAAAATCGAACCCCATCTTTTGGGCAAGACAGATGGCAGCGTGGTTTTTGGGCTGCATCTCAAGGACCAGGCGATGACAGTCTTTCTGCGCGGCAGTCCACTCAAGCGCTGCAAGTAACAGCGCCGAGCCGATCCCCTGGCGACGGAATCGTGGCGCTACAGCCAGATCGGTGATCCAAACCGAGAAAGGGATAATGTGCCGGGTGAGGCTGGTGTATCCGACAATCTCACCATTCAGAACAGCGACCAGGTTTCCTGAGCGTTTCTTCCACTCGGATGCCAGGAGGCGGGGGGAACGGGGGTAATCTACCCGCACCTGACGCGGCAGACGTACTTCTCGAAAGGCAGCTCCAATTTGACCGCTCTCAAACTGGGGATCCATCTGCCACACATATTCGCTTGTGTAACTATGGTCGAGATTGACCAGAAACGGGATATCTGCTTCTACTGCAGGACGAATCTGTATCTCGGGCATACTGACTCCTGGAAAGATCCCTCGAATGTCAGGGCGTGACCGGGTTGTTGATGCGCACCCGGATCACGCAGGGTGGCATCTCTACACCCTGATTGTCACTCACGACCAATCGTAACATATAATCCCCGGCTGCTAAAGTCCGGGTATCCCATTGTCCCAGTTCCTGATTCTGTTTTATCGCCTGGCCAGCTTGAACAGGCAGCCAGATCGTCTCACCCGGGCGCGCCACTTCGAATTTATAAAAACCGAAATTGGGGATATCTGCTGTGCCCATGACAACCACGACACCGCTGATCTCGCTTCCGTCTTGAGGAGCGGTGATCTCGATCTGGCCTGCTGTACAACCCTCGCCTTGAGGCGCAGGCATTGGCGTGTTCTCCGTTACGCTTGTTTCCATTGATGATTCGGCTGATAGACTTAAATCGACCTTAGCGGGCAGGGTTTGGGTGGAAGTTGCTGCAAGGTTGACTGTGGGCGTGAGCAGGGGGATCGACCCAGGCAGCCCTGGAACGACGAACGAGACGATACTGAAGATAATCACCGCAGTTATCAATAGCAGAACCAGCATACCAGCAGCCTGGTTTAATCTGGCCTGGGCGCTCTCACGCTCCAGACCAAAGGCAGCAGCACGCAGCTCATCCCATGCGATAATGAATCTCCGGATGTAGATCAACCCGGCAAGCGCAAGGATCGAATAGATCCACATCTCATAAGTTCTGAGGAAGCGGAGTGCATCTTCCATATCAAATCGAATCTGCGGCGATAAAGTGTCTGAATCAGAGCCTGCGTAACACCCCGCGTACGATGGTTATCAGGCGCGGTAGAACGACCTTTCCCGCCGCCAGTACTTCTGCATGAGTTGTGATGGTCTCACCATCCAGGTTGGCTTTGTTACTGATGGTTGAAAGACCGAGGACGCGCATCCCACCGTGCCTGGCGACGGTCACTTCTGGCACCGTCGACATACCCACAGCGTCAACTCCGATCATCCTGAGGAAACGCAAATCAGCGGGGGTTTCGAACGATGGTCCAGCCAGGCAGACATAGACCCCCTCGCGCAAATGGATGTCGTTTTCTACTGCCACCTGACGGGCGAGCTCTGCCAGCTGTCGATCATAAGCCTGGCTCATATCCGGGAAACGGGGGCCGAGAGCATCCAGGTTGGGACCGCGCAGAGGGTTTTGACCAGCCATGCCGAGTAAATTTAGATGATCGCGAATAAGCATCACCTCTCCTGGCTCGAAATCTGGGTTCACCGCTCCAGCCGCGTTGGTCACGATTAGGATCTCCAGACCCAACCGCTGCATCACTCTCAGAGGAAATCCAACTTCCGCCATGCTGTAGCCCTCGTAGTAATGAACCCGTCCTTGCATGACCATCACAGACTGGCCCTCGAGGGTTCCAAGCACCAGTCGTCCCTGGTGACCTTCAACAGTGGATACCGGCCATCCAGGAATCTCGGCATATTGAATAAGAGTGGGTCGATCGACCGCCTCTGCCAATGGGCCAAGGCCAGATCCAAGGATGATGCCTACGCGGAGGGCATCTCTGTGACGACCTCGAATCATCTCTGCTGCCTGGTCGATTTCCTGGATGGTGTAATATTTTTCCATGAAAGATCTCTTTTCCCGGCCGGTATACTTTCTGAGCCGTATACCATTCATCATGAAATGCAATCGAAGGGATCAGATAACATCCATCAAGCAGCCAGGTTTGCTTCTTGATCAGATTCGTCATTGGTGCATCGGGCTGGCCCATTATCACAATTAACGGACAGACGTCGAATCAGCGCCCGCGTTGAAAGCGAGTTGTTGTGCCCTAGAAGACGCTGAATTTCCTCCAGGGGCTGGCCGCGTTGTAACATCCGTTGCACAGCTGTATGCCGTACCAGACGCGGAGATAATGAGATGGGTGGATCAACCAACCGTCCCCAGTGATTCAAGATCTGCCAGATTCCCTGTCGACTCAGCCTGCCATCCTTTTGACTGATAAAAAGAGCAGTCTCTCGCGAATCTCGAATGAGGTCTGGTCTCCCCTTGAACACATAGCGTTCAAGATAGGCTTGAGATTCTCCAAGGGGAAACCATTCCTGGAGATTGTCGGCGAAGGTGATGTTAACTCGACCAGCGGGCAGATCCAGGTCACTTAAGTCCAAAGCAGTCAACTGTCCCACGGAAAAGCCGGTCTCCAGCAGGAGCATCAAGATCGCCTGATCCCGGAGAGCACGTGGTTGTGGGAATCTGTTCATTGTCTCCAAGAGGCTGGAGATTTGATCCTCAGACAGACACAGAGCATGTAGACCTGTTCTGGCTGTGTGGATCACTTCCTGGAAGGTGTGTGCTGATTCCTTCCAACTGGGTGCTTCGATCTGCCCTTGGTTTTCGAGAAAAATATAGAGTTTTTTCAAGGTCGCCAGCCTACGGATCAGCGTGGAGCGTTTATACCCGGCGTTTTTCTCTGCTTCCAGGAAAGCTGCTATTTTTGGGGGTTTCAGGTCGTTTATCCCGATTGAGCAGTTATTGGATTTCCCAAGAAACGCCAAAAAGGCGCGCAAGTCGCTGGCATAAGCCAGCTGTGTGCTGCTGGAAGTTGACTCTTCTATTCTCAATTCAGTTAAAAAAGCCTCGATCGCGCGTTCCAAGGCTTAAGTCCTGTAATGACCGGAATTTATCACGGCGTTATTGAGGCAGAAGCCGGGCACATCCTGAGGAATGAAGGGCCAGGAGACCTTCGCCAGGATAATACCGGGCGAGCAACACGATAATAAAATTATATCATACTGCCCGGATGACTTCCCTGAAGGCTTCGAGTGTCTGGTCGACCCCGGCATCATCTATCCAATAATGTGTGACTAGGCGAAAGCGGCGTCGAGCGACGACACCCACCTTAATGCCAAATTGCACAAGGCGGTCAGCAAACTGTTCGGCTCCGAGAGGGATATCATCATCCAGGGACAGGAAGACCATATTTGTGTGCGGGGTGCCTGGATCGAGGATCAGGCCCGGGATCCTGCCGAGGCCCTCTGCCAGGCGTCTGGCACGCAGGTGATCCTCGCCAAGACGATCCACCATGGTCTCGAGAGCGACGATGCCAGCTGCAGCCAGGATGCCGGCCTGGCGCATCCCGCCGCCCAACTGTTTCCGGATGCGCCTGGCTTGGGCGATGAATTCCTGGGATCCACAGAGCAGGGAACCTACCGGTGCGCACAAACCTTTGCTCAGACAAAACGTGATCGAATCGGCAGGTGCCGCCAGTTTACACGCTTCGACGCCCTCCGCTGCTGCAGCGTTGAAGATACGAGCCCCATCTATGTGCAGTTTCAAACCGTACTGGTGTGCAAGCTCGCCAACCAACTCGGTGTATCTTGCAGTTATGGCG
>FWWM01001823.1_pt1 | contig 62051 bp, 85 predicted proteins | sample 2228351 | NCBI WGS metagenome assembly FWWM01 (sample SAMEA103939774, study PRJEB20133) | metagenome
AGCGAATCGAAATATATCATGCTGTGCTGCCTAATATTTCAGTCGGCACATAACTAGTCTACAATTACAATAAAAGACTACCTAATTATGTTTCGTACTACACTTTTTGCGTGAATATTGCTTTCAAGCATTTTCTTTTTGTTGCAATCGATATAATCTGACGCCCCGTTAGGATCTATCTGAGGAAAAATAGATCATACCACTAGACATCGATTTCGTTATCGGTTTTCTTTAATGTATGGTTTATTTATCCCATTAAATTGCATAATGGAAGTTTATAATCATTGAAGTCTGCCATCTGCCCTTTCGATGCCAAGTCCGGCGTGCTTTGCAGCAAATGCGAATCCAAGCTTGAATCGGGCAGCATAACGCGGGACGATGTCGAAGCCGCGATCAAGCTTGCCCGGCTGGCGGATCGCAACCAAGACGTCGATAAGTTCACGCTTGTGCGCGGCGCAAAGGTGGACGACGATTTCGTGCTAGTGCTCCGGAGCCCTGACGTGATTGCCCTTCAGAGAGACTCGGAGCTTGCAGACAAGATCGAAGACGCGTTTGGGCAGAAGGTATGGTTCGTTGAGTCAGAATCTTCTGAGAGGCGCTTCATTGAGGGCCTGCTCCGTCCTCTCAAGGTGCTATCGGTCAACCTATTCTGGCTCCCTGACGGCAACAAGCTCACCAAGGTCATAGTGGCAGGGGACAGCAGAAAGGCGTGGGTTAATATAGAAAAGGTTCAAAAGATTGCCAAGACAGTTAGGAACATTGAACTGCTCATTGAATTCGAGAACAACAATAACAGGTAGGTAATAATAAAATGGTGAACATCAAGAGGACCCACTATGCGCGCCAGCTTGACGACCAGTTGGTGGGGCAGCAGGTAAGAGTCGGCGGCTGGATAGAAGATGTCCGCGATATTGGCAAGCTGGCATTTGTAACAATAAGGGACGTCACCGGCGCATGCCAGGTTATCGTAACTGGCGACAGCGTGCAGGCAGCCGTGCAGGCACCAAGGCAGAGCGCGGTGGTCGTCGCCGGGGTGGTGCAAAAGAGCAAGGCAAAGGATTTCCCGGTAGAAGTCAAGGTCAGCGAATTTACAGTCCTTACAAAGGCAGTCCACCCGCTTCCGATAGACCCTACGGGGCGCGTCGAGTCTGCCATCGACAAGAGGCTTGACGCACGTGCGCTGGACCTGAGGACGCCCAAAGTTGCGGCGATTTTCCGTCTGCGCTCGGCAGGCTTGGTAGTGGTAAGGGACACTCTCCTGGGAGAGGGCTTTATCGAGGTAAACACACCCAAGGTGATCGGGAGCGCAAGCGAGGGCGGAGCCAACCTTTTCAGCTTTGACTACTTTGGCAAACGCAAGGCATACCTTGCCCAGAGCCCGCAGCTGTACAAGGAGCAACTGACGCTAGGACTTGATAGGGTATTTGAGATCGGACCGTATTTCCGCGCCGAAAACTCGCACACTGTGAGGCACCTAACCGAGTTCATAAGCGTCGACATTGAAGCCGCATTCCTCGACTATGAAGATGTCATGGATATCGTGGAAAGGGTGGTGAGAAACGTTGCCACTGCATTTCAGGAAAAGCACAAGGCCGATCTGCAGCTGGCAGGCGGCAAGGATATTTCGGTCTCCAAGATAGATCGGCTGACGTACGAGCAGTGCCTTGACGAGCTTGCCAAGGAAGGGGAAAAGCTGCAGTTTGGCGACGACCTGTCAGATGCCGCATTGCGCAAGCTAGGCGAAATACACCGGGGTTTTTACTTTATCACAGACTGGCCGCTCAAGCTCAAGCCATTCTACATACATGAAAAGGAGGACAACCCTAAACTGTCCAAGTCGTTTGACCTGCAGTATGGTTATCTGGAGCTTGTTTCTGGCGGCCGGCGCTTGCACGACCCGGCAAAGTTGAGGAGCAGGCTTGCCGAGCAAGGACTCAACCCTGCCAGCTTTGAGGAGCACCTCAAGGCGTTTGATTGGGGCATGCCTCCACACTCTGGATGGGGCCTTGGCTACGACCGGCTCATGATGGTGCTGACAGGGTCGCAAAACGTGCGCGACGTGGTCCTGTATCCGAGGGACACGGATAGGCTCACGCCGTGATAATCTTTACGACAACTTCCCTTACGTCGGTGTCGTAGACGTATGCCTTGAACCTATGCTCGGTGGTCGAGTAAATGAGCCACACCACTGGGTTTATCTCCATGAATCTCTTGTCAGTGCTTGACGGCGCAGGCTTGGCCGGGTGCGAGTGAAATATCCCGATTATCTGCATCTTTTTGCTTTCTGCAAGGTCGTACGCTTGCAGCACCTGCTGCGGCTTGATGCTGAAGGATATTGCTGACCTGTCGGCGTTTTGCATAGGCAAGATTTCTGTGATTCTATCGTTTTTGCCAAGGAGGAAAGCGCAGGACTCGTTTGGAAGCGAGCTTTTTGCAAGGCTGGCGAGCTGGTCGATCTGTCTTGATGTTAGAAAAATTTCTTCCATTAGTTTACAGTGACCTTGCCGGTCATATACGGGTGCAACGAGCAATAGTATGGGTATTCGCCGGCTTCGTCAAACACGAACCTAAAGCTGGCGCCGTGATTCATGATGCTTGAGTCAAACTTGCCGTCCGGCTTGGGGCTGTTGTTTTCCACCACTCCTGACGTTACAGTATGGGGCACGCTGTCGTCATTGGTCCAAGCCACCATGCTGCCGACCGTCGTCTCTACGTTTTCGGGGTTGTAGAACTCGCCATTTGTTGGAACCGATGACCCGACTACTATAGACACCGAGGTTACAGAAGCACCGCTGCCGCCAGTGGTAGCATTTGGCGTGCTTGCTGTTGTTTCATTGCTTGTAGTTGATGATTGGTTGTTGGACGAACCTTCTGGAGCTGTCGCATTTTCTGGAGCGGTTGCATTACCGGAGCCTTCTGCAGGGGCCGCCGCTCCGCCTTCCGTCACTGTCAGCGTGGCTACCATGTTTGGGTGCAATGTGCAGAAGTACTCATATTCTGCCGAGTCAAGCTCTGCTGTGTTCAAGAGCCAGTTTCCTCCTGCATTGATTATTGAAGAGTCAAATACGCCCTCTTGCCTGCTCGTTACTGTGTGAGGCACATTGTCCTCATTGACCCATCGCACCCCATCGCCCTTGTTGACAGTAATAGGATCAGGCTCATAGTCAGGATTGCCCTGTGCTGAAGCACCCGCTAGTATTGTTGCATTGATGATGTTGGCCGGAGGTGCAGGCTCTTCAGCCGGCTCCTCTTCTTCTGGTGGTGCTGGTGGCCTAGGTGTCACGAGGCCAAAGGCATAGAACGTAGAGCCGCCAACAACCGCAGCTCCGATGAATATAACTGCCAGTGCCTTGATGTACGGGATCTGCTTGTATGAAGCAAATGCAAGGACTGCAGCTGGAATCGAGATTATCAGCATCAGGCCAATGTAGGCGTAAATGCTTGGGACCTGCGTGCTGACCGTGACTGCGGCTGCAAAGCCAAAGGTGACAAGGAACCCGAGCGTGATAAAGGTGGCAGACTTGGCCCGCCCTGTAGAAGGAAAGCCGTCCTTGAAAAGTCCTGAGGCAAGGAAGATCATGCCGATAAACATTGTCAAAAGCGAGACTGCGTGCATGCCGTCAATAAAGGTCTTGGCAATGCCCGAAAGAGAAATTGCAACGCCAACAATGCCTATGGAAGTAAGACCTATCCCGGGGGTCAGAAGGTCCCAATCAGACATGTTATACAAGTAATTGGGGTTTGTTTGGTATACTTAATCGTTTCTTCTAGTTGTCAAATGCCAGTCGGGGCCTTGTGCTGAGCCACCCTGTGTTCTTGCAGTTCTCCGGGGCTACCAAACTTTTCATTGCACATGTCGCAAAGGTATTCTGAAATGGGAGGCGGCCTCTCCGCCATTATGGTTTCTTCGACCGGATGGGGCGATTCATACCTGATCATCGGCTTTTCCAACAGGATCTTACGCTCGGATTCTGCAACTCCACTCGCAAATTCAGAGTTGGGCTTGGCCCTTGCAAACTCGTAGCCGTGCTTTAACTGCTCTTCTTTCAGGCTGAGCCTGACTACTGTCGTTGCACTGTCATAGTTTTCAACCGCCGAGATCGCAGAAATTGGGATCCGGAATTCCTCGTCTGTTACAAGGCCGCGCTTGAAAGCTGTAAAGTATCTGGCATTGATCTCCTTTATTCTGCCCATTCTTTTTCCTTCAACTGTATAGACCTCTGCATCTTTAAAATCGGTCACTGCATATACTACTATGTCGACATAGCTTTTATCTTGTTCTACAACCGTTAATAGAAATATTGGACATTTTCTGCCATGTCAGAAAGGGAAAACCGGGAGCAGATCCCTACGGAATTCAACGCGGAGCAGACCCAGCGGACTTTACGGAGGCAGGACCGTGTGGAGGGAGGGCAGAGGGAAAAGACAGTCAGCGACTTTCCAAGTGCAGCAGCCCTTGGACAGGTCTTGAAGGACCTTGACTTTCCGGCTGACAAGAGCTCCATTATCAGGTTCGTAGAACAGTCAAACAAGCTCGAGCGCAATGAGGTGCTGCCGCTGGTCCAAAAGATAGAGGAGCGCCAGTATCAGAACGTCTCTGAAGTAGCTGAAGCAGCGCGGCTGGTACAGGGCTAATCTTGAAGTAGATCATCGAAGATGGAAGGAAAACAATCAACATAGATGATTCTGAAGAACGGTACATCATAAAATCAATTGCAATCCTTATCTTTGCTATCAGTCTTGAAACTCTGACAATATGGCATCATCAACAAGACGTATGGATGAACGCACTCAAAGGGAACAGCAGGAAGCAACTATTCGCTCTATTGACGAGACAAGAGACAATATTCGAAGGGCGATAGAAGAGACAAGAAGGGAAGTTCCTCGCTTCTCCCAAACAATAACAGATCTTCAGAATGAGACAGCCGATGCAACTAGGGAAATAGCTGATACATTTCTGGAGTCACAAAAGGATGTTCTAAATTCAATGCAATCTGCTTGGCGCGATATGGCAGACAGGGCAGGGTATTGGATGGAATGGATGCAACCTTGGAACTGGTGGACTGGAGGCATACAGCCAAGAAATATGGCAGACATGTATGCAAGGATGGTATCTAGTACAGCAGAAAACTTTGCCGCTGGAACAAGGATGACTACCAACATGATGTTTGCTGGAGCAGAAGCAGCCAGAGCAGCTACAAGGTACGCAAGAGAAAATGCAAAAGAAGTGTCGAAAATGACTTCCAACACTGCAAGAGCGATGGGTCACATGACTAAGGAGGCCATAAGGGTTCAAACTGAAGGCGGTGGTGGTCCGACCACTGCTGGTGCAGCTGGCGCAGGTGCAGAGACGGCGGCTGGAGGAGAGGAAGGTCCCACTAGGGGAGAGACAGGGTCTACTAAAAGAAAATAATGATGGGTAGCACGAGTTGAAGCTTGGCTGAAATCAAAGGTATATTGGGAAGCCGCTAAAGGAAGGGCAACAACAACTGCGAATAGCGTGATAGGTTTATGCACTTTTTTGAAGCGCAAACTAGCAGCCTATTTTAGCTATTTTGATAGGTGTATAATAATTGGTATGATGTTTTAATACCCTGTACGGGGCGTCATAGCCGTGTCTGTAGCGGACCTGTTTGAAGTGGGCAAGGCGGCACGGTATCGGATGCCTGGCTCACGACCGTCAACCTGTTGGATATGCTCGAGCACACCCACAGGATAGGCCCATACTATGACTTCACAGGCACTAAACAAGATAGCCAAGCTCTGTGCCATTGCAGAGGCTCGATCGACAGGAATGAAGAAGTGCAAGTGTGGCATGTCGGATGGCGAGCATGCCCTACTCAGGCGTAAGATGATGATATTCTTCAAGCTGCAGGTGGCTAATCTGAAACATTTCGTCTACTGACTCAACGAATAAATTAAATGCAAGCAGAGCAGCACTCTCTCTGAGGCAACCCTGTGACTGCACGCGATTATGTCGAGGTTTCAAAGCCACGAATAGTGGTAGTCTTGGTGATAACGGCAGTCACGTCGTATCTTGCTGCCACCCGGTTTGACGCTACTCCCGGCGTGGCATGGGACGTTGACTGGTTCACGCTGGGCTTTCTCACGCTTGCCGGCGCTCTGGCATCGATGGGCGCAAGCGCGCTTAACCATTACTACGACAGGGACATCGACAAGGTGATGGAGAGGACTGCTAGAAGGCCTATTCCTGCAGGGAGGCTGTTGCCAAAGAGCGTTCTTGCTTATGGGATTGCAGTTAGCGCTGTTTCTGTCATTATTGCATGGTTTACTCTGAACCCTGTGGCTACAGGCATGATTGCGCTTGGCATATTCTTTTACGTAATAATCTACACCGCGTGGCTCAAGCGGAGCAACGCCTCAAACATTATCATTGGAGGGTTCGCCGGGAGCGCCGCCTCTATGGCTGGATGGGCCGCTGTCACAGGCTCGATGGATCTGCTTGGGTTTCTGGTGGGGTGGCTCGTGTTCATGTGGACACCTCCGCACTTTTGGTGCCTTGCGATAAGGGCAAGGGAAGAATACGCAAGCGTGCGGGTGCCCATGCTTCCTGTGCTGATCGGCAACCAAAAGACTGCAAGCTACATCCTGCTCAACACTGCAATACTGCTTCCATACTCTGTGGCAATTGCATTCTTTGGCCCTGGCGTGCTCTACACCGCAGTCGCGGCAGTCTCTGGCTCGCTGATGCTTGCCTACCATTACAAGCTGACAAAGAATCCAACGCCGGAATTTGCTTGGAAGGCGTACAAGGTTACCGCACCGTATCTTGTGGCAATATTCGTGGCGCTCGCAGTCGACGCGCTGTTCTACTATCCTCTGCCTATCCAGCTTCTCAGCTAGCAGTGCCGGAATCGGCGACCAGCTCGATCCTGCGTTTGTCTTTTGTCACCCACGAGACCCTGACTAGGCCATATATTTCGAGGTCTAAAAGTGTCTTGTTAAACTCTGACTCGGCAAGCGTGACGCCGTCCTTTGACAGGTCTTTCATGAGGTCAGCATCGGTCAACGTGCCTGCCTGCCTTATCTTTTCATACATAAGGTTCCGGATGGGATATTTCATGTTGTTACCCGTAGAATGTCTTGCTATTGGCACGCGGCTGGTTATATTCTTTTGAGCTTGCAATATCCTCTGCATACGGTTTTATGCTCTGTCTTAAAAATGAAAAGGGATGTATAGGAGCAGATAAGAAAAAACTCTGCTATATTTGTAGGCCGCCAAATTTATGGATCCTTCTTGTCGCAGCGATTGTTCCGACGATCGCTATTGATGTCACCAGAATTGCCAAACTGCCAACTCTGGAACTATGAAGGTACCTGCGATCTCGATTTCTTCGCTTCCATTTTCGAATTCCACTTGGAGGACTCTTGCGTCATCAGTAGAGTCCAGCTCAGTGAAGTTGGCGGCTTGACCATCGATAAGCACAGAGAATTCATCATCTGCATCTATCATTTCGGTTGGTAGCCAGAGCGCGAGAATGCCACTGGTATTTGAGGAGATGGAAACCGTTAGACTCTTTGACTCGATGTCTGCACTAACGCTCTGCACAAAGCCGCCGGTGACTTTGTAAGGAATGTCGTAGCTACGGTCTTCTATTTCCACAGAGAACGTCTGCGGCGCGGGCTCTGGCTCCTCGTCTTCTTCTCTCGCCATGGATGTACCAACTATTTCAATTTCCTCAGTCCCATTCTCAAATTCGATATAGAGAACTCTGGCGTCCGCGGTTCGCTTTAGTTCGTCAACGACAAAATTCCTGAATTCGCCATCGACAAAGACAGAGAACTCATTGTCCTCTGCATCTATCGCTTCGGTTGGAAGCCCGATGGTGAGATTGCCGTCTGATGTGGAAGAAATTGTAACCAGCAAAGTTTTCAGCGCTGGGTCGGCAGTCATCCTCTCCTCTAAAGTACCGCCGTTTATCGTGTACTGGATGTCAAACTCTTGGTCTCCTATTACCAGTATTGCAGTCTCTGATCCTCCGCTTGGAGTGGGAGCGGATGTTGTCGCGTATGCTGAATCTAGCCTTGCAATGGACAACAACATTCCAATCAGGAATGTTGCAACCAAAAAGGACCTATTGTCTTCAATGTTTATGGAAGAGCCTTATGTTACTTAATCCTTATGGAGTTTTACTATAAAATCTTATATGATAAATATTCATATTGCCACCTTGGCCGTGCATCTGGGCGTTATATCAACAGAACAAGAAAAACATTTTCTACTATAGCAAGCAAAAACTTTTGTTTTGCAATCTGTCCGTATCATCAGCTATATAATGTGATAATCAGCCGTAGAATGTCTTGTCTATCTGTTTGGGCATCGCATATGTGATGTTTTTCTTTATCGACTCGTACCAGTCTTCGACGTCCTTTGTTATCGACGGCCGGACAAGCCTTATTGCCTTGGCAAAGTCGGCGTTTGATATGATCTCTGACTTGCTCTGCATGGCGTTCACCGCGGCCTCTCTGCACAGCGCCACAAGGTCGGCTCCGCTAAAGCTCTTTGTGGACTGGGCGATGCCTGCCAGATCGACGTCGTTTGCAAGGGGCATCGGCTGCGTTATTATCCTCAATATCTCCTGTCTGGCCTTTTCGTCCGGCGGCCCGACATACAAGATCAGGTCCAGCCTTCCAGGTCGGAGCAGCGACGTATCAATGAGGTCAGGCCGGTTAGTTATGCCTATCACTACCACGCCGGCGCTTCCTGAATCGTCCATTTCAGTCAGTATCTGGCTGAGGACCCGCTCGTTGCCTGACATGTCCTCTTCTTGTCCTCTCGGCCTTGCAAGCGAGTCCAGCTCATCGAAGACGACAATGCATGGCGACGAGGACTTGGCCTTTCGAAAGATCTCGCGGATTGCCTTTTCAGATTCTCCTACCCACTTACTGAGCACTTCGGGCCCGCGGACTACGATGATATTTGCATTGCTCTCTGTGGCAAGCGCCTTTGCAAGGAGCGTCTTGCCGGTGCCCGGCGGCCCGTAGAGCAGAGCCCCTCGCGGCGGCCTGATGCCCATCTTGGCAAATTTGTCCGGCTCCCTGATGGCCGTTATGAGGTTGTCATGCAGGGTGCGCTTTGCCTCGTACAGGCCGCCGACGTCGTTCCACTTTATGCGCGCGACTTCGACGTAGAATTCCCTCATTGCGGTCGGGACGATCTCTTTCATGCCTTCCTTAAAGTCGCGGTTTGTTATGACCATGCCTTCAAGGATCTCTGGCGATATCTTGTCTCCTTCAAGGTCTATCTCTGGCAGGTATCGCCTGAGCGCCTTCATGGCGGCCTCTCTACACAGCGCCTTGATGTCCGCGCCGGTGTATCCATGGAGCTCTGACGCAAGCTCTTGCAAGTTGATGTCGTCAGAGAGTGGCATGCCGCGGGTGTGTATCTGCAGTATCTCAAGCCTGCCTTCAGCGTTTGGGACACCTATCTCTATTTCCCTGTCAAACCTGCCGGGACGCCTCAGCGCAGGATCCAGGCTCTCCGGCCTGTTGGTGGCGCCAAGTACGATGACTTGACCCCTCTCGGACATGCCGTCCATGAGCGCAAGGAGCTGCGCCACGACGCGCTTTTCGACATCGCCAAATGCCTCCTCTCTCTTTGGGGCGATGGCGTCGATCTCGTCGATGAATATTATGCTGGGCGAAGACTCGCGCGCCTCTTTAAAGATGTCGCGCAGCCTCGCTTCTGTCTCGCCATAGTATTTGTTCATGATCTCGGGGCCGTTGATTATGAAAAAGTTCGCCTCAGACTCTGACGCAAGAGCTTTTGCGATCAGGGTCTTGCCGCAGCCCGGCGACCCATACATCAGGATCCCGCTGTGTGGCTCTATGCCAAGCCTTGCAAAGACCTCGGGGTGGCGCATCGGAAGTTCCACGATCTCGCGCAGGCGCTTTATCTGCTCTTTCATGCCACCTATCTCTTCGTAGGTCACGCGCGGCTTTCTGTCGCTTGTGATCTCGGCCATTATGGTGAGCTTTGTCTGCCTCTCTATTCTTGCTATGGCCTTTGGCGAGACCCTTTCTACCTTAAAGTCCATCTGGTTGCCCAAGATGACTACTGAAATCTCGTCGCCCTCGTTCACGGGGTAGCCCTTGATCCTGTTCTTTACAAAGTCGCAAAACTCCTTGTCGACAGTAATGGTACTGTCGCCAAGTGGCATGAGGGTCACGCTCTTGGCCTGCTTGCAGTCGATCTTTCTGACGTTCAAGAGATCATTGAGTCCTACGCCGGCGTTCTTTCTCGTCTGCCCATCTATCCTGATAATGTCGCTCTCTTTTTCTTCCTCGTCAGCCGGCCATGCCGTTACTGCAGTGCTGCGCTTGCCCACAAGCTCGACGACCTCGCCGGCTTGAATTCCCAAGTGATCCATGTAGCGCGCGTCTATCCTTGCCCGCCGCTTGCCCACGTCGCGGTGCTTGGCCTCAGCTACCCTGAGCTGGATGGGAGATGATTCGTCGCTCCCAGTGCGCACCTTTTTCAAACTGTAAAAGCCTCCTGCATTGCTACTACTTCATTTTTACTGATTGCCTGCTGATATTCATCACTTCGATCTCGCCGACGCCTTCGACATTCTTGATCGACTCCTCCAGCTTGTCCATCTGCCCTTCTGCGTCTTCCAGCAGAAAGTCTCCGACTATGGCCTTTAGCCCAAAGGCGATCGGCTCCATCGCGTGGCCCTTCATCTCCATTCCTTCAGGCAAGGAGCTTTTTATAGAATTGACGACGCTGTCAAGGTTGGACTCGGCGTCTGCAGGCATTATCCTTATTCTGGCTACTAGCCGTGCCATGTCTATGGGCCCTCAAAAGCACACCCTACGCACTTGTAAGGTCTCGCAAACTCGCGGCAGGATTCACAACGCCATATGAGCACGTAGCCACAGTTTGGACAGTAATACTTGACACATTCATCGTTAGGCATAATCGGCCTGCTGCATGATGTGCAGACCGGCAATTGCAATGGCTTGGACATATACGTGCTCTCTTAAGGTTAACCGAATTTATATCTTGCTTAGCTGATGTCAATCAGGCGCCTGATCTCGTTGCCAAGTAGCGCCTTGGCCATCCGGGTGGCGCTCTTTGCGCCGAGAATCTTGGCCAGAGCGGCGGAATGAAAGTCAAAGTCGCCGCTGGCCGATGCCTCCTCGATCTTTTCTGGCGGCACAGCTGAAAAGAGCTCGTCTATGGCCTTGTTGTCGAGTCGTTCCAAGAGCTTCCTTGCAAGCAGCATCTTTTCAAACTCTGCGCCAAACATCGATCGCCAATCTTTTTCGTACTGGGCCAAAAGCCTGTCATCATTCTTTCTGGCTGCCTCTGCCACTGCTCGCCCCGCAAGCACGCCTCCCATGCCGCAGGTATAGATGCCGCCTGCGGTGGTGGGCTTGCTCTGGCCAGCCGCATCGCCCACTATTATCATTCTGTCAGACACAAGGTTTTCCATCGGGCCGTTGACCCATATGGATGCGTATACTTTGCGCACGATTGAGCATTTACCCTTGCCATCAATGTATGACTGGAGCGCGCTTGCCGCATTGATGCCCCTGCCAGCCACTCCGACCTTGCCGCTTCCCTGCGCAGTAGGTATTATCCACGCAAAAAAGCCGGGATAACGCTGGTTGTCAAACGCGACTTCGATGGTGTCCCGCTCTATCCACGGCGCATAAACTTCATACTGTGCTGACTGGAGGACGCCTTCTCTGTTTCTGGCGATTATCGACGCGACGCCCCTTGCGTCTACGAAATATTTGCATACAAGGTCGCCTTCAGAGGTCTTGACAATGTAGGTGGGGCCGTCGTCTTCTTTTTTTGAAAACGATCGCATGGCGCATTTTACCTTTATTTCGGCACCCAGCTTTTGCGCCTGAAATGCGATCTGCTTGTCAAAAGCCCGCCTATCAAGCACCATCACTTTTTGCTTTTCTGCGCTGATCTCAAAGCCGCTAGAGGGAGAGAGGATCTTAGCCCGCGCGATCTTGGTGTTTTCTACTGCACTTGCGTCTGGCACGATGCCTATGTTCCGTATGCCTGCTATGCTCACAAGCCCACCGCAGTGCTCCGGCGTCCCTATCTCCGAGTCCTCCTCAAGGACAGCCACAGAGAGGCCGCCAGCCGCGGCCTCGCGTGCTGCAAGCAGGCCGGAAACACTACCGCCTGCAACTATCACATCATAGCCCGGCATCTCGCAAAAGACCAGCAATGTATTTTTCACTCTGTTAATTAAACTATCACAGAGCGTCAGGTGGAGTTCAAACAGGTGATGGTGGTCAGGCGGGACCTTGGCATGGGAACAGGCAAGATAGCGGCGCAGGTGGCGCACGCTGCCGTGATGGGCGCAGAAAAAACAAAGGCGCACAGGCGGGCGTGGTTTGACGCGTGGTTTGAGGGTGGTCAAGCCAAGGTCGTAGTGAAGGTAAAGAGCATGGAAGAGCTGATGGAAATAAGAAAGCGGGCAGAAAGCTACAGGCTGCCTGTCGTGCAGGTGCAGGACAGCGGGCTGACACAGATACCACCGGGCACGACCACTTGCATAGGAATAGGCCCTGCGCCAGCAGACCTGATCGACAAGGTGACAAACGACCTAAAGCTGCTCTAGTGGCGGCTCACAAGCAGGATGCCCATGATTATCAGACCGGTTGCAATTCCTTGAAACACGCTTATCGATTCGCCAAGCGCAATCGCCGCTATGACTATGCCAAATATCGGGGTCATGGAAAACACTGACATTGTCTTGACCGTTCCTATCCTCTTGATTCCCTGTAGGAATAGCAAGAGCGCGCCGCCAAACCCGGAAACTGACATGCCCGCTATTATGAGCCAGAGGCTGGGCTCTATGCTTGCAATCGAGTCTGACTTGCCGAGAGCCAGAGCAATTGCAAGGAGTACAAGCCCGCCAGAAAGCGACTTGACCATTGCAATCTTGGCTGGGCTCACATTTGATGTCAGCCGCCTGCTGATGTTGTTGTCTATTGCCCACATGAGCATGGACACCAGTATCATGAGGTTGCCAGCGTTGAACTCCAGTATGGTTTCTGATACTTTCAGGTCTGTTGTTGCTATGAAGAGCCCGATGACCACTAGAATGACGGCGAACAGCCCAACTCTTCCGTGCGGCTTTTCACCAAAAAACATCGCAGAGAGCAATATGGTAAACACGATCTCGCCGTTTGCCAGTATTGCCGCATCAGCGGCATTTGTCTGCTGGAGCCCATAGAGCAGGAGCACCGGCGCGGCCACCGCGCCAAAAATTGTTACTATTGCAAGATAGTAATACTCGCGCCTTGTGGCGAGCCTGAACGACGCCTTTGCAAACGGGAGCAAGCCAAGACCGGCGATGGTGTAGATTATGGCCGACAGCGCAAGCGGATCCATGGTGGCGAGGGGGACTTTTGCCAGCGTGAACACGGTGCCGAACAGCGCGGAGGCAAGCAATACCGACAGGTAGCCTGCAACTGCATACTGTCTGTGCCCCTCTGCTTTTTCTGCGGCCAAACGGGACAATATTTTACTTCTGATGTGGTATTTCTGCCTATGCGCCACCTCCTATGGCACTAGAGATATATGGTAGAAAATCGGATTTCTCGCTGTGCCAAGTTCCTCTCGTACCTCGCGCTCATCGTCATCTTCGTCTAAAAAGATCATTGTTTATGCGATAATTGGGATAGTCGCGGTTGCCGCGGTCTCTGTTTCAGTGTTTGCGCGCCCGCCTCCCGGCGGTCCGAACAATGAACAGGATACGCTGCAACGGTTCCAAGAGCAATTTTGTGGTACCGATACAAGCCCAAACTCTAACGCGTACGTAATTGAATTTGTGCTACAATCAGACTGTGAAATGCCGGTTGGGATTGCCGCTGATGGCAGCAGTCAGGTATGGTACGTGTCTGCAAAGCGCGGCCTCCTTGGCAGCTATGATGTTGCGGAAAACAGGTTCAACGAATACAACATTCCCGAATGGCCGACCCGCGAGCAGCCGTTTACAAACTTAGGGTCGTGGCAAATGTCATGGACAGTCAAGGCTAATGGTGACTACGTGTGGTTTACGGATCAGAACAACGCGATCTGGAGATTCAACAAGGCATCAGAGTCGTTTGACGTGTTCAGGGTGCCTGCAAGATATCCTTCGGACATGGAATTTGATGCAAACGGCAATATCTATCTCATTGGGATAAACTCGAAATCAATCTTCTTTGGCGATGTTTCAAAAATGAAGAGTGGAACTTCGGAAGGCTTTACAGAAATTCCCTTGCCGCTGGAGGGCTTTGAAGGGGTTTCTGGCATCGTTACTTCAGGTCTGCTTGTGCTTGACGAGCAAAGAAATGATCTGTGGGTCTCGCTTCTCTCCTTCCAGCAGAAAGGCCAGCTTTTCCAGTATGACATTGATACAAACTCGTTTGTGCGCACAGTCGATCTTCCCGCCAGCCTTAGCTCGCCGGTAGGCGCAACGCTTGACAACTCGGGCAACCTGTGGGTCACCGATCATGGTACAAATATCTTCTTCAAGTACGATCCGGTGGCGGACGAGATAACAAAGTTTGTGACATCCATAGCATCGCCCAAGATTTTCGGCGGAACAACACCTGCAAATGCTCAGACGTGGCCGTACTGGATGGCGACAGGTCCGGATGGCTCGATCTGGTTCAACGAACACACAGGCAACAAGATGGCCCGCTTTGACCCTGAAAATCTTGTACTGACAGAGTACTGGATCCCCTCACAGAACAAGAACTGGGCAGCTTGTCCTCCAGGCTCAGACACTTGCGGCATTGCAAACGTCCTGCAGTTTGCAGTGGGACAGGACAATCAGGCGTGGTTCTCAGAATGGACTGAAAACAAGATAGGCAGGCTGGACGCTGCAAAGCAGGTTCCAATCTCCGTCTCTGCACCAGACGGGGAGGTGACAGTGGCAAGGGGCGATAGCACAGAAATCAGGGTCACGATAGATGCTTCTGGGGACTTCAGCGGCAAAATGATGGCGGCCGGCACGTTCACGCCAAACAGCATGCTTGGTAATTCAACTGGCATATTCAGCGAAGAATCAGTTTCCATATCGGGAGGGGGCTCAAAGCAGGTATCCTATGTATTCATGCCAGCTGAAGACCTCGCCGCAGGTCAGTATGTCATAATGATAGGCGCGGGCAATGATGACGTGTCGGTCCTGAAGGCAGTCAGGGTCAACGTTATCTAAGGACATCATCATCGTCTGTTCTGTGGTTGTACCAATGATCTTAAACTATGGCTAGCGATCTAGAACGCTTGCTGTGAATTCTCTGCGGTTGATGCAGTTTGGGCCGCTCCCACTCAGGATAATGATGGGAATAACGTTCCTTGCCCACCGGGTGCCCAGCCTTACAGACTTTGGACAGGTGCAGGGGATTCGTCGGCCGCATTAGTCTGCCGCCCGAGGTCGCCTTTGTTATAGCGACTCCAGAAATTGGCGGCGCAATAGCCATATTCGCCGGCATAATTAGAGGATCACTGCCGCGTTATACATAATACTGATGTTGAGCACGACGCTTGTAATCAAGCTCTCAAGAGAATTTGTTGGCGGCTTTGAAGTTGACCCGCTACTCTTGGTGATGGCGGCAAGCCTACTTATCACCGGCCCGGGAAGGATATCTATCGAGTGGGATGTGCTCAAGAGGGAAATATGGCCTAGGGGCAAAACGCTCGTGCCGGCTGCACCGCCAAGGGCTTAATGGCCGTTCAGAATTACAACGCCGGGCATCTCGTCGCCTGCAAGGTAGCGCAGGGTTGCCCCGCCGCCTGTAGACACGTGGCTCACTTCATTTTCTGCCACGCCCGACTTTTTCATCGCCTCAAGGGTGTCTCCCCCGCCAATGAGCGTCTTGCTTCCGCGCCAGAACGCAAGCGCCATGCTCTTGGCGATGTTTATGGTGCCGTTTGAAAATGCCCTGATCTCAAACATGCCCATCGGCCCGTTCCAAAAGATGGTGCCTCCGCCGTTGCCTCCTACCTCTGCAGAGTAGCGTTCTATCGTTTCGTTGCCAATGTCAAAGCCGGACATGCCGTTTGGGATGTCTCCCCTTACCATCGTGACTGAATTATCGTTTGGCGAATTTGCGCAGACATGGTCTGTAGGGAGCATTATCTTGTCGCCGTATGTTGACAGAGCCTTTGTGACCCATGGCAGGCGCTCTTCATCTATGAGCGAGTTGCCTGTCTTGATTCCCTCTGCCTTGAGGAATGTATACGCAGCAGCTCCTCCTATCATTACCTTGTCAGCCTTTGGTAGCAGATGTTCAAGCGCACCTATCTTGTCCTTTATCTTGACCCCGCCGACTACGATCTTGAAGGGCTTGATCGGGTTCTCCCTTATCATGGACAGGTATTCGACCTCCTTGCTCAGGTTAAAGCCTGCAAGCCTGATGTCAAAGAGCCAGGCGGCGCCATAGGTGGAGGAATGCTTCCTGTGAGAAGTGCTAAAGGCATCGTTGACGTAAATGTCTGCAAGCGATGCGAGCCTCTTGCTGAACTCTGGATCGTTCAGCTCCTCCTCTTTATGGAAGCGCAGGTTTTCAAGCAAGAGCACGTCGCCCTTGTTCATCTTGCTTATTTCGTCCTCCACTTCAACGCCGACGCAGTCATCTGCAAAGCGTATCGCCGGCCTTGACTTGCCACCAACAATGTCTGACAAGCGTTTTGCAACAGGCGCAAGCGAATACTGTCTGTCGCGCCCTTCCGGCCTTCCAAGGTGCGAGGCTAGTATCACCTTGGCGCCGCGCTTTGTCAGGTATTCGATAGTAGGAATGGACATGCGGATCCTATAGTCCTCGCCAACCGCGCCGTTGTTTACGCTGACGTTGAAATCGACTCTCACGAGCACCCTTTTCCCGTCAAATTGCGAGTCTGGCAGATCAGAAAGAGTTCTCAGGGCCAACTGGACGATCGGTAATCTGGTGGGGTTTAATTTATCTTTATAAGAACTACATAAACGAGCTCCATACCAGAAGCATCTTCCATACGGCATTAAATACAATGGTCTGCAAAAATATACTATATCGTGATTAAGCCCCCAGCCGGAAGGCCGGCGGATCTTGTAAACGAAGGCCTAGTTGCGGGCCAGAGGATCGCCAAGATCTCTGTGGTAACCTTGGTCAGCATAGGAGTTGTCGAAATACTGATGGGGCAGGTGAGCGGCAGCGTCGTGGCGACCGCAGACGGCATCGACTCGCTCTCGGACGCAATGATATCGCTCATAGTCCTCGTAGGGTTGCGCATGGCCCACAAGCCGGCAGACAGAAAGTTCCCCTTCGGCTACCACAAGGTGGAAAGCTTTGCCGCGCTCATTGCAGCAATAGGCATGGTCGCGATAGGTGGGTTCATCCTGTATCATTCGTACGAGGCATTGCTCCACCCGCGGGTGATCCAGCAGCCGGTGCTGACCATGATCGTGCTGGCGGCCGCCGGCGCAGTGTCGCTCCACCGGGCGTTCCAGATGAATTCTATTGCCAACAGGTACAACCTGCTTTCGCTCAAGACGGATGCGAAGAACTCGATAAAGGACGGCTCTGCGTCCATTATTGGCTTTGTGAGCGTTCTCATTGCGTCCCAGTTTGGATTCCTGCAGATGGATGCAATAGGTGGCATCATTATTGCCGGCTACATATTCTCAGTATCGTACATTTCACTCAAGCAGTCGTCGCTCATCTTGGTTGACTCATGGCAGAACCCCAGAATAACAGAAATGGTGAAAAGGATCGTAGAAGAGAAGTTCAAAGACGAAAACATCCGGGTAAAGTCGGTGCTTTTGCGTCCCGCCGGCGCGCTTGCCCAAGCCGAAGTGCACCTTGAAATCGATGGCAACAAGAGGCTTGCCGACGTGGAGCTCCTGCTCGTCAACATAGAGGCGGCCATACGCTCGCAGATCCCTGTGATAGGCAGGATCTCGTCAATACCTCACTCGTACCCTGCCCAAAGGTCAGAGCCGACCAGAAGGTTCGGCGGAATTTTTGGGGATAGAAGAAATACGTCTGGAGCCGCCTGATCGGATCACAACACTCTGTCCATCTATGTCTTGATGTATTATTGTTAGTCTTTAGTAATTTAGGCTATCGTCGAACATTTGTCATATCATAATTTTCAAATTATTTGTTAGAATATACGGTGCGGCACTTTTCATGATTATTACTTTAATATCTTTTATAGTTCAACATGGCGGATGAGGACCCTGCTGTTGCCATTGGCTCTTGCTGTGGTCGCCGCCGCCCTTGCCTCTTCGCTGCAGGCTGCAGACGCGATTGTTTCGGTAAAATCGGCCGGACTCCACCACCATCACCAAGACTACCAAGACAGCCTTTTAGTCGCGTTCTTTACCATCGTTTGCTCTGCACTTCTTGTAACGATGGTGATCCACTATTATCGGATTCAATGGGGAAGAAAGTCCATTATTACCGAGTAAAATATCTGTATGGAGATGCTTTCCAGAATATTCTTGCAGTAGTCTTAAAGGAGCTCGCTGTCATGTTATACGCTGATCAGGTCAGGACGAGTCACATCTATCTTGTTCATCCTTTGGTATCGGATGCAGCCGTGCTGCCATATGCACAGACTCGCCTGATCCTGACAGGATTCGTCTTTGTGTATGCGTGTAAAGTCGGTTGTGTTCGTGTCGATACTTTTAAAGCCTGTAACTTTTAGACAGGTATTTTTTGAGGTATACCTGCTAATGACTGGCTAACCCAGACGCTAGGCTAGATACCAACCTGCGTGCTATTGAACCATCTGAATCTAGTTTAGGATTAAAAATAGCGATATCCATTCCAACTGCTTTTCCAGTTCCAAGCAAGATTTGCAAGAGTTGGCTTATGTCTCCGTAGCTCAGCCCACCAGAAAGGCGATAATCAACTGCTGGCATATCTTTATCATTCAATACATCAACATCTGTGAATCCAAAAACCTTGGATTCCACTGTTCATTAGTTTCTTAATAGCCTCTGAAGCAGTTTTTGCGATTCCAATTTTTGTATCTTATCAAAATCATAAATGTTGATGTCGGTCTCGCCTACGTCTTGGCTGCCATAACTTTTTGCTTGTTCGGCATCAAGATGATTCTTCATCTCGAACAGGCGGTTTCAGACCATCTATGTTGGTAAGAACATCTGGACCTCGACCAGACACGATCGCCAGATCCCTATCAGCAACTTCTCCTGTAGGAGATGCCTCTGGTTGATAAAAATCAGCGTGACCGTCTATGAAGAATACCCGTATCTTCCCAGTCTGCGCAAGGCTAACAGATTGCCGATGATAATGCTGGAGTCGCCACCAAGCACTATGGGAAATCGTCTCCCCCTACAACACATTAGCCACGACATTTGCAAGCTGTTTTGAATATCGTCTGATCGCTTTGGGATTCAGTAGCAGCGTTTCTTCATCACGCTTTGAATTATACTCTGGTGGAGAGACCTCCGCCACATATTCAACGTTCAATCTCCTTAGCAAGCCTGCAGCTTTCATTGCTTCTGGAAGATACTCAACTCCCATTGGTCGTAGCCGTAGTATGAAGGAGCGGCTATTATCGCAAATCGTTGCATTTGATCTGATATCAATAGAATAAGTTAGTTTTTAAACAAAAAGAGCTTTTTGCATAAAACCCATGGATTCAGAACATTAATTAAACAATGTAAAACGAAAGCAGAACCTTAACAACCTCTTTAAGATTGAATTTGGTGCACGGGCGCCGTGCAATATAAGGAATTGCCGTTCAAAACAAAACCAAGGACAGGGCCGCTTTTTCAACACGAGCGACGTCCAAGGACAAACCGCAACGTGTGCTTGAATTCAAGTGTTAGTCGGCGCTTGTTTTCCTACGCCGTGCCAAACGACGAAACTTGACGAGGATACCGGGACAACTTTATGACCTACATGAGCGACATTGACGTTTTGTCGCCGGATGCCCTCTTGTGCGACCGTTCAACAGACGGGCAATCAAGCAATTGCAAGACCGCCTTAAGCCAAAATAGCGTCGCGCCTCTGCCACCTTTCAACCTTTGCAAATTCTGCAATCAAATCGCCAGTCCTATCGTTTATCGCCCGTATGAGGACGCACTGTCTCAATGTCTCATGAATAGTGGGATCGTCAAGCAAGACCGGCGGCTGTTGATCCTCGGCAACAAAGATTTCCAAAATTAACCGGTTGAACTCGTCCCTTGCAAGTTCGAATCTCACCATTGATCGAAGGCTTGCTAGTTGTCAAATAAAAATGCCTTTGCCGCCAACCTTTGCTTTTCCTTGGAGCTTCGCTCGTGCCGGATTTCTATTCTTTTCTAGCTTGCGAACATTGTCATCAATGGCTTGCAGCGACTTGTTATTTTCCCGCATGAGCCTAATCATTTCTTGCTCAAAATCGCTCTTGTACGATTGAGCTTGGCGGTTTGCCTTTATCGCCTTCACATAGCTTGTTTTCTACATAGTAATAATGGCAAAGTTGAACGCCTTGCCGACCGTGATTTATTGTCAGCGCCCATAGTTTCGACCGGACAGAACGGCTCCGTTCAAGAATGCCGCAACACGCCGACGACAAAAAGTTAATTAGCGGCGCAGCTGCGACAAATGTCGCCCGCCGCACTTGCAAAGTGCAAAAAGTAAGGCGTTTATGTTTTTCGCCGATCGTCGCGCTATTTTAGCACAAATTAAGATAGATCGAGCGAGAAACGTTGATAAAATAAACAGCGAAAACCTTGTATTTGTGAGCAGCTTTATTCCAAAAAAGGCCCTTGGCAAGTTCATGCATGTCACAGACGAGCCGCTGAAAAGGCAGAGTGGCAAGTCCCTCGTGTTCTTTATGGGTGCCGGCTTTTGCCCGTTCTGCGCGGCAGAGCGATGGACCATTGTGAACGCGCTTGCCAACTTTGGCAGGTGGGAGGGTCTTGTCGAGACTGCAAGCGCAGGTCATGACGAGAAATACCTGAACATCCCCACTTTCAGCTTTGCGCGAGCCAAGTATGAAAGCGATTATGTCGAGTTTGTTGGGCGCGAGACTGCCGACAGGAATTTTGAGCCGCTGCAAGAGCTCGACGAAAAGGACTTTGAGATCCTCGATATGTTCAACCCTGACCAGATTATCCCCTTCCTGCTGATCGATGGGCAGTTCATGCAAGTTGGGGCAGGCTACAGCCCGCAAATTCTGGAAGGCATGGATCATGCCAAAGTCAAGGCCGAGCTTGCAAACCCTGCTTCGCCGGTCGGAAAGGCAATAAAGACAGAGATCGACAATATCACCGCGCTGATCTGCAAGAGCATAGGCGGCAAAGCGGACGTATGCAATTCTGAAAATATCAAAAATCTAGTTGGAAAGATCTAGCTAGCCTAGTCTTCTGCCACCACTGCTTGCTCTTTCAGCGGTGTTATCCTTATGGTCGTCGGGCAGCCCAGCTTGCTTGAAGCCACCTTGAATCCCTCTTTTGCAAGGTTCAGGTTTGCAGCAGTCACATAAGCCTCAAACAGCACCTGTCCAGGCATGACCCTCGCTGCAAGGCCCGTTGCCTTGCCAAAGGCTCGCCTCATTCCTTCCTGAAGACGATCCGCACCAGCAGTCGCGATCATTTTGTTCTCCCTGAGGATGACATGAGGGTAGACCCTGAGCATCGAGAAAAAGCTCGTCTCGCCTGCTGTCGCCATCCTCTTGTTGGCCGCAAGCCTGGCGGCCTCAAGGGCATTGTGCCTTATCTGGATCTTTTCAGTCGCCAGAAGTTCGAGCTTGTAATCATAATTGTTGCCGGCCTGGCCAGAGGAAAACCTTGCGATCTTGATCTGGGGCTTGCCAGCTATGTATTCGCGCCGGACATATGGCATTCCACGAGTTTCACGATAATTGACTCCCTTCATATCAATACACTAATTTTATTTGAATGCTTAAATGTGGAGGTTTGCTGTGATTTAATCGTTATGTCGTCATCAGCAACAGCTCCGCCGAGCGCGCAGCAGCCATTTTCTGGCTCTAAAATGAGTGAGGCCGAGATGCCATCTGTAGTAGAGGCGCGGCTTGCAGCAGGCGGAAAGATACTGGTTGACAAAACGCGCTTTCAGGATGAGCTCCGTACAAAGGGCTTTGGCGAAAAGGAAGACGCCGAATATGTGCTCAAGCCATACGAGGCGCTGTACCTAATGCACACAAAGCGCCTTGCGCTCAAGAACAAACCCGGCATGACGTTTGACCCGCTGTTTGAATTACTGCTCAAATACGACAGGAACATCATGACAAAGTTTCTGGTCTACCGAGACCTGCGAAGCAGGGGCTATGTCGCAAAAGAGGGGTTCGGGTTTGGCAACGACTTTCGCGTCTACGATCGGGGCGAGTACGAGAAAAAGCCTGCCAAGTATGTGATCTTTGGCATAAACGAGGGGACAAACACGACTGTCAAGGACTTTGCAAGCGCAATCGATCAGATAGAAAGGATGGGTAAGGAAGCGGTAGTAGCAGTGATAGAGCGGCGTGGCGAAGTGATCTATTACAAGGCTTCCAAGATGCGATTCACGGAAAACAGGTATCGCCGCTAAAACAATGCATAAAAGTGGGAGCTGCTCATTGTAGTACTGTCATTGCCGTTCAAAGAGATCTATTGCTCTGACTGCAAGACTGTGCTTGCAAGGTATTCTACGAAGTACTTTACCGACGCGGACATTAATGAGCTAGTCCACCTGCACTATTCTGCGCATATCAAAGACGGCCACTCCATGGAAACCCGGCTTGCCGAATAATTTGTGTAAACGATTTATATTCCTACAAGCCACTACCATTCATGCAACGCAACCTGTGCGACAAGATTATCAAGCTTGACCGCAACATACGATTTGTCGGCATTGTAAACAACAGGGGCGAAGTCATAGAGGGTGGCTTCCAGCAGGGGATCGAGCCGCTGCTCGACGAGACCGCCGAGCAGCAGATGTACATACAGTCGCTGTGGAACCTCACCACGCTCGAATCGTATAGCGACAAGCTGGGCAAGGTTCGTTACAGCATTACCGAGCATGACAAAGTTACGCTCATGACTTTTCCACTTGGTGACGGCATTCTTTGCCTGTCAGTGACGCCACGGGCAAACGTAAACAGGATACGGGACAGGGTAATGCAGACGATCAAGAAAAAACCAACAAGCAGAAAGAAGAAGAAATGATGCAAAAAGTTAAATTGCAACTAGGATAGGTTAGGATAAGAGAGTTTGGCAAAGAGGTTCTGCGAGAACTGCTTTTACCGTGGTGACGAATCCGAATTCTTGGCCGCGGCTGATTTTTGCTTGGACTGTATGGGCGTTCATTCTGCTTGCCCGAAATGCAAGGCCGGCTTCCACAGCGTGCACGTAATAGAATAACGATTTTTACCGGCCTGCTTCCCATCTAATGCAGGCTGCAGGATGATGACGAAGTAACAGTCCCCCTATTATCTGCCCGCAAGGGCGAAAAAATGAAGAGAATATACCGGACTGCCGAATCCTGAGCCTTCATTTGGAAACCCGTAGAAACCGTTTGGATCGTGGTGGCAAAACACAAGAGCAAATTTTTATCTATTTTTTTGTCGGGCCTGCAGTATCCTTTTTGCCTTCTCTAGCTCGCGCCTCCGTGAAGCAGGCAAGCTCCTGCCTGCGCGGTTTATGAAGTATTGTATCATACGTATGCCCGAGCCTATCCCTTTTGGACTTACCTTCTTTGAAGCCATGTGTCGCGCAATCGTCTCTGCATCCTTGGTGAATATGCCTTTTTTGGGAAAGGTTGATTCGGTGGTGACCTTGCTTACCCATCGCTTCTTGCCCTTGCTGTTCTTCTTTCGAGCCGGCGGCATGTCAGCAACCTCTGGTAAAAAAGTAGTAGTGTAAATTGAATAAATCTTTGCGTTTATAGAACCAAGCCATGACTTTTAGTGCTTTCGGGTCGCCACATTCTCTACAAATGATTTTACTTTATAGCTACAATACAGGTTGACCTTGATTCCTGCATAGTTCCAGATGAACGCTATTGGAATACTTGCTATCGCACCTCTCAGAAACTGTTCGGGCGTAAAGTTCATGACATACAGGTTCCACGGTAGAAAGACGAGCTGCCCTACAATGTGACTGACAAGTGTGACGATCATGTATTCTTTAACCCTGTCTTTTGATATTACTTTCTTAACAGACATTGTTATAGTATATTGTTACTAGCTTTATACAAAAACGTATTGACAAACTTGCTTGCTGCATTTGGAATAATGTTCTCCCAAGAGCTCTTGAAGGATAGTTCTAATCATTGTAGGACAAGAAACACAAAGGCCAGTGCAAGATCAACAGGTCCGACAGTATTGGTAATCCGTAGGAGGACAAACATGCACTGATCTCTTGCTGTTGCCTGCACTTCCATCATCCAGATGTTGAAGCTGGCTCTCTCATAATAAAGAAATAGGCGTATCTGAAAAGACGTGACCACTACTTGATTCGCCACTCTTGGATCATCTTTCTTCATGCTGCTCTGCTGTCAATAGAGTCAATAATTGTGGAAATGCTCGCAACCCAGATTCAGCTCGCTCCACTTGTCATAGCGGCAAACAGCATCCCTTTGGCCGGCGCAGTCATGCTCCTGATATCGTTTGGGTCTGAAAAGAAAAAGAGCATCACAGTCTTTCAATCTTGGAAATACTTGTTGCCTGGTTCAGTACTTCTTGCTACAGGAGTATTCGCATGGTACGATTCGGTTGGCAGGGTAGGCGCATCAAAGGAAGGCCTTCTTGCCGGGCCGCTTGAGACAGTAGTCATACTACTTCTTGCAAGGGCTGCCTTGAGTGAGAAATTGAGCAGGCTCCAGCTCGCTGGTGTAATGATCGCGCTTGCAGGATTCTTTGCAACAGTGATGAGCAGCGGTCTTGACGCGCTGATCACATTTGGCGATATAGAAGCCATGCTGTCTGCAACAGCATTTGGATCTGGGATAATTTTCATTACAAAACTAGCCAAGACGCATTCGGCGCAGGCAGTTACAGGCTCTTCTCTTTTCATTTCCGGCCTGATACTGGCCATGATACTATGGACGACGCAAGCTCCGGCGATATCGGCACAGGATTGGATGGTGTTATTGTTATTTTCGCTTCTTCCGTTAACTGCGGCCCTGACTTATGTAGTGGGCTTGTCAAGGATAGGTGCCTCGCTCACTTCTATCATTGGCTCATTTTCCATAATCCTGACGGTGGTCTTTCAATTGGCCTTGCTTTGGCAAAATGTGGAGGTCATACTGCCAGCAAACATTCCTCTGGCAGTGGCCGGTGGAATAATGGGAGTTTTTGGCATCTACCTCATACACAGGACGAAAAAGACCTTCTAAAAACGCTGAGATCCTCTATTAGGCTTTGTGTAAAAAGTAATAACTCATAAAAACAAAGTCATGCAATCAAACAGCTATCCAAGCATGGATTGTTGACTTTTTAAACAAAGCCCCTCTATTAAATACAATATTGTGCATTAGCATCATATCTCAACTTGACCCTCCTCCGCCACCCTCACTATCATCGCTAATTCGTGCGCTACCTGGATCGCCAAAGAATGGTGACGAGAGGATGGATAGTATCAGACAAGGACGATATCAAGCATGTAGAATACTTTATAGATGGAAGTTGGAGGCATGATCATGACAGGTGTAGAGCTATAATAAATCCTGCTTGTAATAGAAAGTAATTTTTTACTGCAAGTCTATGTATATGTATAGATATTTAGAAAAGCACAACAGAAAAACAATGGGCAAGCTGACGCGTGGTTACTTGGCCTTAACGGCCACTAGTTCTCCGCGCTTCCGATCATCTTGCCCATTCTCCAAGACATCTCTAGAGCAGCAAAGGTCGGAGCAAACCCAAGTGCCACCAATACCAAGGAGTCGATTGCGTTCACATATCTCAAATAACATTTAGATAGATAACCCTTTTAACATTGAAAATTAAATGCTTATAAGATTCTTGAATCTGTCAGCAGCACCTATGCGAATTTATAAGCTATCTTTTCTTATTACTGGCAGAACAAAAAATGACACCATCCCAACCAAGCCTTCTGTACAATTCAGGATCTATCTAATTTAGAATTGGTGCTGGTGGGAGAAAAGAATGCTCCGGCCGGGATTTGAACCCGGGATCTCCGCCTTGAGAGGGCGAAATGCTTAACCGGACTACACCACCGGAGCCCGGACAGTCTGGATAACGTACAAAATATAAACGCAACTTCATGGCACAGTTATCGGTCGCCATCCCATACGCCATATATAATGTAGCTTAGGTCTTGGAATCTGCGACATTACGCGGTGGCCCCATTTAATGCGAAGGTATTATTGTTCTCTTCCAATAGCAAGCAAATGTTTAGAAAAGCTGTTCATATCCAGCATTTTTGTTATATGATTGGTACTGTGGTCAATTTTCAACGAGAGCAGCGGAGCCTATGAATTTGCTAGCATCAATATCAAGTAGTCAAATGACACGAGCAAATAGTCAAAGGTAATACCTAAAGATCTGGAGCAGTTCTGACGACCATTTTTGTCAGTATTGGATGCAAATTTTCGTTCCTGTAGTTGAACCTGAATTCTATTTCTTTCAGATACAAATGGAAGTATTGTTTCGGTACACCACGACAGTGGTATAGCCATGTCTTGGCATAGCTCCAGAATCCTTCAATTCCCTTGATGTGAGCGTCTTCTACTCTAACGTACTCTGCTATGAGCTATGATCTGATGTTTGCCAGTCAGATTCAAAGCGGCATACGCAGTATGGTCGTCTGAATAATACAACGAGCCTTTTCTTGTATGCTGTCGTATCAACGGAATCAACGTCTCCTTTCTTCTGTCCGATACAGGAAACGTGATAACCTTGCCATGCATTTCTTCTGTAAATGCCAAATACAAGAGTCTTTCCCTCAACACCCCAGCCGCGTTTACCTCCCTTTCTTCGGCTGCCAAACAAGGCTTCATCCAGCTCTATACGACCAAATAGTTTGATTTCCTGAAGCTCGCACAGAAGAGAATCATAAATAGCCTGTCTGAAAATCCGAAATACGTGTTCTATGGCGGCCATGCTGACTGGAACATGCCATCTGATTCTGTAAGCAGGTAGCCCCCTGTGATCTATGTTGACGATAGACTAAAGATAAATAACAATTCTTTCTTCCAAAGAACACATGACTGAATGTTTTTATCGCTTTACCTACTACAAGGGATGTGATCGCCTTTGGGCATTCCAGAGAAGATAAAGGAGATACAGGACCAGATACATCGCACCCAGATCAACAAGGCTACCGAGTTCCACATAGGGCTGCTCAAGGCCAAGATAGCGCGCCTCAAGCGCGAGATGGAGGAAAACACTCATGGTAGGACGGTGCATACTGGCGGCGAGAACGTCGGCTTTGACGTCAGAAAGACAGGCGATGCCACCGTAGTCCTCATCGGCCTCCCAAGCGTTGGCAAGTCCACGCTCCTCAACAGGATCACAAACGCCAAATCGCGCGTTGCGTCTTACCAGTTCACTACTCTCACGGCTGTCCCCGGCATGCTGCACCACCGCGGCGCCAAGATTCAGGTGCTGGACCTTCCAGGAATCATCGAAGGCGCCTCAAGCGGCAAGGGCTTTGGCAAGCGCGTGCTATCTGTTGCGCGCAGCGCTGACCTTGTGCTCATTGTTCTTGACGTCTTCCAGCCTCATCACTTGGGCGTCTTAAAAAAAGAGCTGGCAGAGGCCGGCATCAAGCTGGACGAGCGGCCGCCAGACGTGGTAATCGAAAAAACGTCGACAGGCGGCATCGGAGTTAACGCGCAGGTTCCAATCAAGGTTTCGGAGCGGCTGATAAAGGAGATGATGCGGCTGTATGGCATACCAAACGGCAGAATAATAATCCGCGAGCCCAACCTGACCGACGACCAGCTGATAGACGTGCTGAACGGCAACCGCGTCTATATCCCGTCGCTTATCGTGCTCAACAAGATAGACCTTGTGAACAAGGGCTTTATCCAGGAGGTCCAGTCAAAGATAGGGAACAACTTTATCCCGATCTCTGCAGACGCCGGCGTCAACATTGATGCTCTCAAGGAAGCCATCTACCAAAAGCTCGACCTTATCAGAATTTACATGCGTCCCAAGGGAGGCGAGACCGACTATGAAGAGCCTATGATAATGAAGAACGGCTCGACAGTTCAGGATGTGTGCAACAAGATACACCGCAACATGGCCAAGAACTTCCGCTACGGGCTGATATGGGGCAAGAGCGCCAAGTTCGACGGGCAAAAAGTGGGGCTGGATCACCGGCTTGAAGACGAAGATGTGCTGACGATAATCAAGCTGGCCGGCGCTATGTGAACGGTCGCACCTTCATTTCTACATGTCCTGACATTTCTCTGTGATCCTCTACATCTGACTTGAACAGGAAAACCGACCTGCACTGCGAGCAAACATATATCCTGTCCAGTCTTTCTTCCGCCAGTTTTGGATTCAAGACTGATAGCACACGCAGACCACTGCAATTGCAACTATAAACGATCTGCATGAACTTTCTGCAAAGCAGTGACACTATTACTTACTATTTTATTGCGCGATTATCCTGCCGCGCATTTCTGGATGGTACCAGCAATAGTATTCATAAGTACCAGGCTCTGCTGCAACTATGGCAGTAAGAAAATCCTGGCCTCCACGAAGAGGTGCCGTATTGATCGGCGTTATTCCTCCGTTCTCTGCTTCATCCACCCTCAGGTCGTGCGTCACGACATCATCGTTTCGCACCACAAGTTTTGTAGGTACATTCACGGCCACATGGATGTCCGGGTTGGTGCCATTAAATGTGCTTCGCTGCGCTATCAAGAGAATGTCCTCTACAGGCAGCTCTACCTCTGGGGGAGGATTCAGCAGGTTCCCTATGCCCCACAACGCGCCCATGGTCAAGAAAGAAATGGCGACTATGGCGATTATGTTGTTGCGCATCCAAGATGCTCTTGGAGCGAGTTCCCCTAAATTCCTTTGGACTGACTAACCGTTAAAAGCAAGATCCGTATTCTTGATAGTACGTCATCAGAGTCAAAGCTTGCCGCCAGGCGCTACCGCCAGTACAAATTGCAAAAACGCAAAGAATCGCTGATCCAGCATCTAGTGCACCTCATCCTGCGCTTCCTGAGTGCACTGACCAAGGCGCTGCAGGATACGCGAATAATTAGAAAGCGAACTGTTGAAAAGGTACATGTTGAATGAATAAAAAAGAGTACTGCGAACGTTTGTCAGAACGCAGTAATTTTTCTCTTAACTTGTTGGTGTGTCTTGCGAAGCGGGTGCCGAACCGTTGACGACCTCGGCTGTTGCGAACCTTGGTCCGATCTGGCTGATGCGGATCTTTGCATTCTGACCTACCTTGCCGTCTTTTACAAAGATAACAAATCCTTGTATCCTTGCAATGCCGTCACCTTTGCGGCTGATTTCCGTGATCTGTACGTCGTATTCCTTACCAGTTTCTACTGGTTTCGGACCGAAATTGTCGTTTCTTCTTCCGTAACTCATACGTAAGCCTGGTCACGCAATATCCATATATAAATCAAGAAGCCGGTTTACGATCCTATTCTCATGCCGTCGTCACATATCGAACGGAGACATTCTATTGCTGACAAGACTGCAAGGAAACTCGTCTTTGGATTCCCGGGGCTTGGCACGTTGTTGACTGTTATTCTTATCTCGCCAAAACTGCCTGTTGCAAGAATTTCGTGCTGATTGGTGGTCGCCTGCGGGTCGGCCACAATTCTTACCCTGGTCTTGTCGACGCCAATGCCGGCAAGGCTCAGCACTGCAGCCACGTTGACGTTTGCTGGGAACATCCTAACTGCTTCTGCCGCGACGCCTTCGTATATGACCGTGCTCTTGGTAACGTCGTCCAGTTTGATCTTGCTTGTTTCAAAAAAGGGCGCGCCTGCAAGTGCCTTTGGGCTCTTTGTGGTAGTAAGTGTGACAGAATCCAAGAGGTGCTTTACACTCCTTATCGCGTCAATGCCTGCTATCGCTCCCGTCGGGACGTAGATCCTGCAGCCCTTCTTTGCAGCCACCTGCAGAAGCTCAGCAAGCAGGTTCCTGTCTGCAAGGGCGCCGACGCTCATGACCATCATGTCCTTGCCTGCCTCAAGTATCGCCCTGCCAAATGTCCTTACCGCATCCTGTGAGGCCGCTTCTACTATAATGTCTGCGCCAGAGGCAAGGAACGCGCCGAAATCGGAATGGGTGCCAGGGCTGCTGCGCTGCAATTTTGACTTTAGGTTCTGCAGGTTGCCTTCTACAACATCAAAGAGCGCCACCAGCGAAGTATTGGCTATCTTGTCCGAGTCAACAGCCATTGCAAGTTGGCTTCCAATTGTGCCGCAGCCTACTAGCCCGATCTTTCTCTTTGGCATCTATATATAGGATAAAAGATAGAGTTGGAAGGATTTTTACCTTCTGCCACCGCGGCGCTCTGGCTTTTTCTGGCCAGGAAGCCTCTTCTTTTCAAACCTCTTCACAAAATTGTCCTTGTTACGCATCCTTGCGATCGGGCTCAGGCGTGGCTTGCCTTGGATTTTCGGGGTCTGGCCCCTTACCTTGCCGGCCTTTGTAAGTGAACCGTGTGTTGGCATTAATCTCCCTCAGTGGATTATCGTTTGAATATTTATATTTGTATGCATGCATACATGCATGTGCGCACCGATGGTGGCAAGTATTGCCTGCAATTTTGACTTCATGGGCAGCGTTATCCTAGATTGTACTACTTTAAATGTAGAAGCTCTATAACATTTCATGTTTATCAAAAGCCATGACGATGCTAGATCTTGACTACAAGCGCAAGGTAGTCGCGCTGAAGGAGCAAAAGAACGCAGTAATTCTGGCACACAACTACCAGTTGCCAGAAGTACAGGACGTGGCCGATTTTATAGGCGATTCGCTTGCACTATCCAAGAACGCAGCCACGACAGACGCGGACGTTATCGTGTTTTGCGGCGTCCACTTTATGGCCGAGACCGCCTCGATCCTGTGCCCTGAAAAGAAGGTCTTGATACCTGACCTTGAGGCTGGATGCTCGCTGGCTTCAACCATCAATGTTCACGAGTTGCAGGCTTGGAAGGCAGAGCACCCTGACGCAGTGGTAGTAAGCTACGTCAATACTACTGCAGATGTCAAGGCACTGTCCGACTATTGCTGCACCTCTTCAAACGCAGTCAAGGTGGTAAACAGCATACCCCGCGACAGGGAAGTGCTATTCCTGCCAGACCTGTTCTTGGGCTCGTACGTCGCAGAAGTGACAAAGAGGAAGAACATGTACATATGGCCGGGCGAGTGTCACGTACACGCCGGCATAAAGGCAGATGACATCAACAAGATGCTTGCGACGTTCAAGAACGCCGACTTTCTCGTGCACCCTGAGTGCAGCTGCACTTCTTCGGCCATGTATCACATGTCAAAGGGCGACTTGGCCAAGACTGGCCACATACTCTCGACAGAGGGCATGATGAAGCACGCCCGGGCATCGGATGCGAAACAATTCGTGGTTGCTACCGAAACAGGCATACTGTACAGGATGCAAAAAGAAAACCCAGACAAAGAGTTCATACCGATCAAGCGTGACGCGGTGTGCAAGTACATGAAAAAGATCACGCTGGAAAAGGTGTACAACTCGCTTGCGCACAACGTCTACGAAGTAAAGGTGCCAAAGGATGTTGCCGACAGGGCGCGCCTTGCGATCGACCGCATGCTGGCTATTTCGTAATTATTATTTCTAGACTGAAATCGACCGCCTTGGGCGAATGCGTGATGTGGCCAAGCGAAATGAAATCGGGCTTGGCCCGCGCATACTGGCGGATGTTCTTTGCATTGACGCCTCCGGAAATCTCTATCTTTACTTTTCTGCGCAGGCCCGCTTTTGCAACGTGCCTTATAGCGTCGGCAGCCTGCTTTGGAGTAAAATTGTCCAGCATGACAATATCTGCTCCTGCCGAAATTGCCGCCACTACTTCTTTCAGGTTCTTTGCCTCGCACTCTACCTTAATGGACGAGCCTGCATTTTTCTTGGCAAGCCTGACGCACTTGTCCGCAGGGCCGGCAAGCGCAAGGTGGTTGTCCTTTATCAGAACCATGTCGTCAAGCCGCATTCTATGAGCGCCGCCCCCGCCCATGACTACCGCCTTTTTGTCAAAATAGCGCAGGCCCGGCGCAGTCTTGCGCGTGGCAAGTATCTTTATCCCCTTGGCAAGGTCAGCCATGCGCCTAGTCTCTGTTGCTATGCCGCTCATCCTCATTATCATGTTGAGCGCAACCCTCTCTGCCTTCAAGATGGCGCGGGCGTTGCCTGATACCTTCATGACGGTCGTGCCCTTTTTTACCCTCGACCCGTCCTTGACCAGAATCTTGCTTGTACAGCCGCAAAGGTCAAAAATGATAGCGGCCTCTTCAAGGCCGCACACTACTGCCGGGCCCGATTTACATACGATTTCAGCTCTGGCAAAAAGGTCGCCGGGGATTATTACGCTGTTGCTTGTGATATCGCCTGCGCCAATGTCTTCCTGCAAAAAGCTCGCAAGCATTTCCCTGACGTCAAGAAATGTCTGCAGATCTTGCCGCTGCAACCTACGAGACCTTCAAGGCATATTTGTTGGGGGTGGTGATGTCAAGCGTCCTAGCAACCTGGGACTTGGCAGGATCGAAAACCAGTATGATGCCGGACCAGTCAGGGCTCAGGTCTGTTGACTTGCAGTTGGGGCACACCTTGCCCGTGGTTATCACTTTGCACCTGCGGCAAGCCTTTTCCTTGGCCAACTACTTTTTGTCTCCTCCCTTCTTTTCCTTCTCGCCTCCGCCCTTGGACTTTTTGATCTCCTCTGCAATCCATTCTAGGGCGCCCAAGAACGGCTGCCTGCACGTTATGCCTATCTTGCCCATGCCTGCTCCCTTGCCGAGGCTTACCGCCGTAATCCTTGCCCGCAACTTTGACCCGATCTTGAGAGACCTTGCCGTCTGGTTCGCGACAATGACACCCTGCTTGACATCGCTCTTCAGGTAGTCGTCGGTGATCTGCGAGAGGTGGAGAAGGGCGTCGGTTGGGCCTATCCTGACAAACGCGCCAAAGTCGGTGATTTCGACAACTTCGCCTTCAACTATTTCCTGAAGCTTGGGATAGAACGTAAGCGCCTTGAACGTGACCTTGTGGTAAGTCGCGCCGTCGCCGGCGACCAGCTTGCCGACCGAACTCGTGTCAGCGTCAGTTATCATGATGACATAGCCAACATCTGGGCTGATCATGCTCTCGTATTTTTCTTTGAGTATCTGTATGGCCGCGTCCTTCAGCGAGTGAGTCAGTCTGTTTGGAGGAATTCTGACAACATCGCTCATGTGCACTATGGCAAACATAATATACGCACTCTTGATTGGCAGGTCATTATGAACTTTTGCCTTATAAGGGGGTCTACTACTGCTACCTTCTGGGAGGAAGCTCACACTTGATCGATGAATCTGTGACCTCAAAGATGGCATTTATGCCAAGCATGGTTCTCAGCCCTGCTTGAAGGTAGCCTTCTAGAAAGCGCGAGCCCTTTTTGCCAAGCCTGTGGCGCACCACGATGGCAATTGCCCCACCGGGCATCTGCTTTTCGTCATACGTTCCAAGGTGGCCGTACCTACAGATCACCTTCTCGATGTATTCCATCACAGCCGCCTCCGAGGTCTCTTTCTTCCAGAAAATGACAGTATCTGACATTACAGTCTCTCCCAGCTTCAGACCCAGTTTGCAGAGTTCCTCTTCGTCGAGTTGTTCCAGAAGCGAGGTCAGGATTTCGCGGTTTATGACTACCATATCTATCTTGGACAGGTAGCGGGTGAACTCGGTATACCTGCGCAGCACGATTCCTACCAACGCATTCACTGATATACCCATGCGTTCGGCTTCCTCGTCAAGCATCTTCAACACGTCTGTCTCGAACCTGAACGACCGGGTAATCGAGGTGCGCGCGTCTTCAGCTAACACCGGCATATATCTTGCTATTTAGGGCACAGCATCTCGTTTAAGGGGCACGAATATGTGTTATAATAGAGTGTTATGTAGCAGCTTGCAGTACAGTGTAACATGATAATACACGATGTAGACATGGGCCTTAAATGAAATTTGTACGCAAAGGCTGGCAATATGAGTTACAAACTTTCGTCAGAACAGGCAGCAGATGTCTGCGCATTGTGCAACAGCAAATCGATCGTTTTCGACTCTGAGACTAGCGAGGCCGTCTGCTCGTCATGCGGCATGGTTATCAAGGACAACATCGAGTCGATGGGTCCGGAATGGAGGTCATACTCTGGCGAAGACATTGAAAGCAAGAGCAGGACTGGCATGCCATCTTCACTTGCATTCCACGACATGGGACTTTCAACATTCATTTCATATTCAAATGTTGATGCAAACGGCGTCGCGATAAGCGCAGAGCAGAGAAGCAAAGTGCAGAGGATGCGCAGGTGGAACAAGATCTCGAGCAACAACCGCAGCTACCACCGCAACCTGAAGAACGCGTTTGCTATACTGAGTACGATAAAGGACAAGCTCTCCCTGAGCGACACACTTATTGAAAAGGCGGCATACAACTACAGAAAGGCGCTTGACAAAAAGATAATCAAGGGCAGATCAATCCGGGCGCTGATAGTAGCGGCGGTATACGCCGCATGCAGGGACCTTTCTGTGCCGCGCACCCTTGAAGAAATATCCGCTGCAGCAAACACAGACGCGATATTCGCCGGCAAGTGCTACAGACTGCTTGTCCAGAATCTGGATCTGCGGCTGCCAGTGATCGACTCGAATAAGTATCTTGCAAGGATTTCAAACAAGGCCAAGGTTAGCGAAAAGACCTACAGGAACGCGCTTGAGATGCTGTCGACCATCAAGGACAATCCGATCTCGCACGGCAAGGATCCAAACGCGCTTGCGGTAGCGGTGTTGTATGCAGCGTGCCTGAAGGAAGGCGAGAACGTAAGCCAAGCCCAGGTTGCAGTCGCCGGAGACATCAGCATCGTGACTCTGAGGAAAAGGTTCCAAGACGTAAGGAAAATTTTCCCCTCCTAACTTTTTTGTCAGGATACTAATGCTAAAAATGCCCATACCTGGGGCCGATGGTTTGCAACCTACTGCCAAGACACCGAAGGGAACACATCTTTGGGATAATCGAGCAGAACAAAAAGACAAAGTAAATTCTGCCAATTCTTTTTCTCCTTTTGCGTCTAATCACGTGCTTTTGTGCTGGACCTTTATATGAGCGCTACAATTTATTTGCCCTGCGAAACGATGATTTAAATACGGTAAAGTCAAATTTTTGGGTACAATGGTGACGGTCGATCAGGTTCTCAACTCGCTGAAAAAAGTTGTAGATCCTGAACTTCACAAAGACATTGTTTCAATGGGGATGATAAAGGACCTGTCGATAAACGACGGCAAGGTCGCCTTTACTCTTGAGCTAACTACACCTGCCTGCCCGTTTAACAGCGACATTGAGCGCGATGTGCGGACTGCGATGGCCAGCCTTGGCGTCAAGGATCTCAACATGAGGGTTACCGCCCGGGTCATGGAAGGCAGGGCGCTTTCGATGGACGAGCTCTTGCCTGGCGTCAAGAACATTATTGCAGTCGCAAGCGGCAAGGGCGGAGTAGGCAAAACCACGGTTTCTGTGAACCTTGCGCTTGCTCTTGCCAAGACGGGCGCAAAGGTGGGCCTGCTTGACGCAGACATTTACGGGCCGAGTGTCCCGCTGATGCTCGGGCTAAAGGCGTCGCCGGAGGTTGTCAACAACAAGATCCAACCTCCTATGGTTGAGGGCATCAAGGTAATTTCCATGGGCTTTTTCTATGAGCAGTCGCAGCAGGCCGGCATCTACCGGGGCCCGATTGTCTCTGGGATAGTCAAGCAGTTCCTGACTGATGTCAACTGGGGCGAGCTTGACTACCTTATCATAGACCTGCCTCCGGGCACGGGCGACGCGCCGCTGACGATAGCGCAGACGATACCAATCACTGGCATACTGATAGTCACGACGCCTCAGGATGTTGCCATGAACGTGGCAGTAAAGGCGATAGGCATGTTCAACAAGCTCAACGTCCCGATAATCGGAGTTGTCGAGAACATGAGCTACTTGCAATGTCCACACTGCAGCGAACAGGTCTACCTCTTTGGACAGGGTGGCGGCAAAAAGATAAGTGATGAGTTCAAGATTCCCTTCATAGGCGAGATCCCGCTTCACCCGCAAATTCGGGAAGGAAGTGACACTGGCAATCCATCAGTCATGTCACAACCGGAATCAATACAGTCGCACGCGTTTACAAAGGCTGCCAAGGTGATCGCAGGCAGGATAAGTATAATTGCTACTGAAATGCAGGCGCAGGAACAGGCAGAAGCAAAAGCAGCAAGTGAGCAGGCCAAAAAGGAATAATGCCTATAAACGAAAATGATGCACGCCTCTTAAAACAGCCCTTTGGCACACTTGTTCCAGACAAGCAGGTAACAAAACGAAAAGTAGCGTCGGTGCTGAAAGGCGTCAAGCAAGTAATTGCAGTTGGCGACGCGACCACTGAACGCCTTGTATCTTTTGGAATAAAACCGGATATTGCTGTCATTGACGGCAAAGAAAGGCGGTCAAAGCGGAGCTATTCTGCAAGCTATTCTGCAAAAGAATTGCATTGTATCAACCCCGCCGGCACAATTTCAAAAGAAGCAGTACAGGTTTTGCAGGACGCCTTGAGGATGCCTTCTCCTGTGCGGGTGCTCGTAGATGGCGAAGAGGATATGCTTGCCCTTCCGCTCTTTACAATGGCGCCAGAAGGTTCTGCGGTCCTCTACGGTCAGCCTCTTGAGGGGCTGGTAATAGTCAAAATAACAAGTGCAAAGCAAAAGCAAGCCAAAGACTTAATGGATAGAATTGGCATCGATTAATTGGGGGATGAAGATGTGGTGGCTGTATGACCTAGATATGATTATGTATACCAATCTCTGACCCCTCTTTTCCTCTTCTTATCACTTGTCGCATCCGCAGCCGTCGTTGCTGAGGTCAAAAGTTCTGATGTTGTATTTCTTCATGCATAAAGGGCAGACACTCTGGCCGTAAGGGATCTCGGCATTGCAAAAAGCGCACGCTGCCGCAGCAGTAGCAGTACTTTCATTTGCCTTGGATATTGTCTTCAACGAATATGAAAAAGGCGGAATGGCTATTAAACCTTACATCGGCGCAATCAGGATCTTTGGCCGGTTGGGCGTATTGTGGTGGCACTTTTTGCCGCACAGCGGGCAGTTCTTCCTATCGAGGAACACACATTGGCAGATGTGAGACTTCATGTAACTCTCGGCTGCCTTTGTAAATTCGCCGGTGCCATTGCAAAATGGACAATCAGAATCGGTGATTTCTATAAGCCCCTTGCCGGAGCAGACGGGGCATTTCTGGACGTCGGTCTGAGCCATCTCCTCTAGGTTGAATATACTATAATATAATGATAATGGAGTCTTAACCAATCCTTTTACGGGAAATTAATCCGTAGATATTCTCCATTTCTTGCTTATCCACGCTTGTGGCAAAAATTTGTTATACGCGTATGGCTATTCCCTGCCATTGCATCACGTCATAGCCGATGACCTGCTCCGCATTGCAAAAGGCGAGGTTCTTGGCGACAGCTGGAGCAGGCAGGCCTATTCTGTTGATGCAAGCCACTATGAAATTCAGCCTGCGGCGGCTATATGTCCTGTAGATTCACATGACGTCGAACAGGCATGCAAGTACAGCTCTGAAAAAAAGGTGCCAATAACCGCAAGGGGCGCGGGCACAGGGCTCCTCGGGCAATCGCTCTCTGAAGGCATAATCCTTGATTTTACAAAGCACATGAACAGGATAATCGAAATTGAAGACGACTATGTGGTGGTGCAACCGGGAATCGTCAAGGGCGTGCTTGACCGGGAGCTAAAAAAGAGGAACAAGTTCCTGCCGCCGGATCCTGCAAGCAGCAACTATTGCACGATCGGCGGCATGATAGCGGATAACTCTAGCGGCATGCACTGCCTTGGCTACGGCAACACCATCGACTTTCTTGAAGGAGTGGACGTGGTGTACGCTGACGGGGAGCCGGGCTTTGCAAGCGCCGACAGATTCGATGGCAGGATGGAAAAACTTGGCAAGCTGCTGTCTCCACATGCTGACGCCATCAAGAATGGCTACCCTAAGGTGAGCAAGAATTCTTGCGGATACAGGCTCGACACCGTGATGTCAGACAGATTCATGCCGCACAAGGTATTTGCCGCTTCGGAAGGGACGCTTGGGATAGTGACCTGCGCAAAGCTCCGGCTCCTTGACATTCCTGAGTATCGGTGCATAATGGTGCTGGGCTTTGTAGATCTGCTAGGCGCAGTTTCGGCAGTCCCGGCTATCCTGAAATTCTCGCCGGTCGCTCTTGAAATGCTGGACCACACCGTCCTCTCTTTTGGCAGCAGGGCCGGCGGCACAGGGTGCCTACTGTTTGTCGAGTTTGCCGGCGACGACAGCAAGAAGATTGAAGATCGTCTACAAGCGTGCAAGGAGGAGCTTGCCGGCAAGTGCTCGGTGCTTGAATATGCTTCAGACGAGCAGAGCATGGCCAAGATATGGAGGGCCAGAAAGGGCGCGCTGAACAACGTCATGAAGCTCACAGTAGGCAGCAGAAAGCCGATCGGGCTGATTGAAGATACCGTAGTCCGGCCGGAGCTCTTGGCAGATCATGCCACCAACCTGCTCCAGACCTACCGGCAAAACAAACTGGACTACGTGATGTACGGCCACGTCGGGGACGGCAACATACATACAAGGCCGCTTGTGGACATGGGCTCTGACAAGGAGGTCGATCTGATGCGGAGGATCGCCAAGAGCGTGTTTGAGCAGGTTATCAGGAGCGGAGGCACGATAACTGGCGAGCACGGCGACGGTCTTGCGCGGGTGAGCTATATCGAAATGATGTACGGCAGACACATCACCGACCTCTTCTCAGCGGTCAAAAAGTTACTCGATCCTGCATTTATGATGAACCCCGGCAAAAAAGTCCCGGTGCAATGATTTAAGAATGGCGCAGGCCGACCTGCCAGCGGTTATGAAGGCGCGCTCGGCAGGCTTTGCAAGGCTATGGGGATACTCTGTCGGCTTTTACGGAGTGTGGCTGGCCCACATCGGAAGGCAGACAGGTCTGCTTGGGAGGATCGCCCACAGACCAGTATCAGTAGACGAGCTGGTTTCTGCGACAAAGATGCATCCTCCTGCCGTGCAGGCGTGGTGCTCTGCCGCAATTGCGTACGGGCTTGTCAGCGAAAAGAAAGACAAGAAGATGTATCTAAAGCCGGAAATGAAGATAATGCTCTTGGATAGGAAAAATCCTGACTATTTGGGCGGGCAATTCTCGTACTTGGCTCTGAGGAGCCTAGAGTACGGCGCTTTTCAAGACCTGTTCAGGTTAGGCCGGACACGTGAAATGTCGTACACCCTTGGCGCGATAGAGCAGGCCACAGACTGGGACCACTATTCGTTCCTGACCGCAATCAGGCGGGACAAGAAAATGAGCCGGCTTTTATCACAAGGATGCAGGCTGCTTGATGTCGGCTGCGGAACCGGCAGCCTGCTCGCCAAGATGTGTGCTGAATATCCAAAGTCAAGTTTTGTTGGGATAGACCCCTGCGACAAGGCAGTGGCGGCTGCGCGCAAGATTGCCAAGGGCAAACCAATCAAGATAATAAAACAGGCCGGCGAATCAATGGTGTTTGAAAACGAGTTTGATATCGTGTACCTTGGCGAGTCGCTCTATGCCGCAAGGGACAAGCAAAAGGTAGTGTCAAACTGCCGGCACGCCCTGGAAAAAGGGGGCACCATTGCGATAGTGGAGGGTTTATTGCCAGAGTCTAGATTGCACGGTGACGACAGCCGGCTGATAATGGGGATGCAGCTTGATTTTGCGCTTCAGGGCTACAGGTTCATGACAAAGAAAGAGGTCGCCAGGCTGCTTGCAAAGTTCTCAAGAGTTCGCTTCAAAGCCCTCGGCGGTTCTGTCTACCTTGTTACTGCAATCAAGTAGTAGCCTACTCTCGCCCTATCAGCCCAAGTAGATCAAAGCCTTCTGCCGACTTTTCCTTGATCTCTGCTATTGACACCAAGTGGCCATCGGGGTCCTGAATTATCGCATGCTTACCAAACGGCTCCTCCTTTGGCTTTTTAAAGAACTTGACTTTCTTTTCCTTCAGCTTTTGCACAGTAGAGTCGAGGTCGCTTACCTCAAATCCTACAAGCATGCCCGAGCCTGTCTTCATCTTGCTCTTTTTCTTTGCAGGGTGCAACGCAAGCACTGTATCTTTGTTGAAAAACTCGGTCCAGTCATTTGACTTAGTCTTTATCGGAATTCCAAGGGTATCTTTGTAGAACCTGATCGATTTTTCCATGTTTGAAACAAGCAGTATTACAGCTCCGACTTTTCTAAAGGACAAGCAAACGCACCTACCCGGAGTTCTACAAAGGTAAATAATGAACTTAACGGTATATGCATGCGGGGGTTAGTATAACTACTCCACCTTAATTCCTTAGCTCTGGCGCATTTCGCCAGCCGGAAGATCTGTTACTTAATGAGGAAAAATAGAACCTCTCTATATTCACAAAACTTGTACATCGAGCCAAACAAGTATGACACGTTCTAATAAATTTCCATCCATTGACAAGTGCCAATGGTATTGGATGATTTTCTATTGCCTGCCGAAAACGTCAGGTTTTCGAGCAAGGACAGCATCGCCGAATATGCAGAAAAAAGGTATAGGGTTCTTGTAACAGACAAAAGGTTGATCCTTTATGCACAAAGGGGAATGCTGATGAAATCAGACGACATTATCAGTGAAAGGCTGGACTCGCTGCACGGGTTAAAATATTTTGAAAGAGGCACCATCTTTCGTTCAGCAGTGGTCTCTGTCCAAGGGACCGTAAAGTTTGACATCAAAGGTTCGCCGTCACACCTAAAGCCGCTATACCATAGCCTGCAAGCAGTAATCAAATAAAATAATAATTTTCATCTTTAACCTGATAAATACGATGTAGCTAGATTCAGGCATATGGCCGCAAACGTGGACAAGGTCGAAGAAAAGATAGAAAAAGAGCTTGAAGAAAAAATCAAGGTTGGCAAAAGCCGGGCAGAAATAGGAAGAGTTGGACTCCACAACGTCGCCTACAAGATAAAGGACAGAACAGACGAGATGATGAATGAACGACTATAAGCCATGCTGTGCAATTGTTATTACCATTGGTCTCTCTCTTCAGGGCAAGGGCTGCAACTGCACTTGCGATATCAGTGGCAGTAGATGCCCTTGACTATGTGGCAGCTCCGCTCTTTGCCACGCCTGTCATAGGTGACATATCAGACGCCATAGTAACCAGCGTGCTTTATGCGATAACAAGGAGCAAGCGCTCTGCGCTTATCAATATGGCCGAGTTTGTGCCGCTGGTAGGCGACTTTGTGCCAGTCTATACGATATCGACCTTGATGTGGATACATAGCGAGTTAAAAAAGGAAAAGGTCGTTATGAAGAAGCGGTCATGATTTCTATCTGAATCCTTTGACCTATCTTCATCTCGTGGTTTAAAAAGTCGGCCACTTCATTTCCATTGACGGTCATCCTTGTAACCATGCTTGGATCCGTCCCCCTCACTTTTAGAAATTCGCCCACCGTGTATTCTCTTGGAGTGGTCGATTCGATATGGGTGGTGCCGGAGGTGTCGTGGGTGTGCATGGGCGATATACCGGACGGACCATATTTGTCGAGTGATCGTACTACAGCTGCGGGCTCATTCCTATTCCCTCTGGAACAACTGCAGGCTGGCTGTCCACCAACATAGTAAGTAAAACATGGTCGTGCTTTGCAAGAGAAACGCTATGGATCTCTTCTAGATTGAACTTGTTCATTTCTCCTGCAGTCTCGCTTGCTAGTGGCTGGTAGACCAAGACATCTCCTACGGATAACCCCTGATATATTAGAATAATAGTGACTATTCCAGAGACAACTAGCCCAGCTCCCATCAGGATAAACATGGTCTTCTTGTTCATACGAAATCAGTGATATGAAGCCGTTCTAAAAGGATACCTCTCTCCCTATGGTGCTAGCTTTGTTATAATTAGCTCTTCTCACTGGACGCCAGATGTTTTCCAGCTCGATCCTACAAGAGTCGCGATTCAAAAGATGATAGAAACGCATGAGCATGATAACTACTCGGAATCCGCCAATTATTAACAGTCGCTTGGAATTGGAGATAGCTACGCTAAAGCCTCTGGGGATGTGATTGCATTAGAAGCATTGACCAGAAAGAAGATCCGTGCAAAGGAACACGCTAACCATATAACCGAAACTCAGAAGCTAGTGGTGGAGCTAGAGATGTTGCAAATAGTTTGTATTTGGTAAATAGCGGAGGAGAAGAACAAAAAATAAGACACGCGTGTCTCTGCGAAACCTAAAGATAGTATTGTTGCAGCATACCCAAAAGACCTATTTCAATAAATTCAAAGAAAAATGAGGGTTTTCAATTTCTTCTATGTCGGCCTACTTCTATTCTTCCCCCTTCTCCGGAGTTTCAACACTTACACTGCTATCTTCTATATCCACTACAATATCTCTAGCTTCGATGTGTACTGTACTATCTTCTTGGACATCGACCAGAAATTCTTCGTGTTCGATCGATACTGTGCCGTCATCGACTGACACAGACACAGCGAGTGCAGGAACAGCCATTCCTGGTGCCAATAGTCCAAGAGAAATGATGGCCGCAGATATTGTTGGCGTGATTGCCGTGCAGACTTGTCAAAACATAATGATTTATGTGGTTTGTCGGAGATTTCTGCTGATACCACTTACACATTATCAGCCGTAAGTCTTGTCAGTTGATGATTTTCAGAGATATGGTATTGTTATTGATTATCGCACTGGGGCTGAGATCTCAGCGAGAGTGCATAAAAGAAGGAATGCGAAAGCGTGAAGGATAAAATCATAGTTCCTTGTACGTTTTGCATCTAGACCATGAAATTGATACTTTGAGCTCGATATGGACAAAAATAGATGTGATCAAGTTTAATGTGCGGAGTACATCTGAAGAAGCGCCATTAGAATCGTTCGTTCTGCCTGTAAGATCGCCTTCATTGACTGTCTTTTCTAAAGTGAAGAATAACAACTGGTGGAATGGAAGATTATTATTTGTAAATGTAGCAAGAGCCAGCAAAAAAGTCTTATTGCAAGTAAGGTCGCGGCTATTATCGTCTTATCAATCTGTGAAAAATTGCTAGTGGCGCGCCACGATTAGCAGCTTTTTGAGCCTGCTAGATGTGAAATCTAACAACAGGTCGTATCAATTATTAAAGTTATTTCTGCAGAATATCATATTTATCATATGACACAAGACAGCAAAGGCAGAGGTATGTTTGCGTGATGTGTAAAATGATATTCTTCGCATATTCTGAGGTAGTACATCACAAAGACATGACTAGTCACGCAGAATACGAAACTAACGAGCTGCTGCCGTCTTAGGCATGACTAAAGACATTAAGAAGAAAAATCGCACACGGAACGATATCATTGTAGAAATGCTGACTTCAGCTTTGGAGGGCACTACAAAGACGAGAATGATGTTCTATGCATACGTTTCATATACTCAACTTAGTAAAGAGTACCTGCCAGTTCTCTTGAAAAACGAACTATTGGCATATGATGCAGAGAGAAACAGATATTTCACCACTGCAAAGGGCTGTGAATATTTACGAAGTTATGAAAAATGAGCCTATAGCTGAATGCAATATCCTTACCCAACAACAATTATCATTGCCGTTAGCATTCAAAGTATAAGAATCTTGTATTGCGGGATTTCTTATCGCCAAGACCAACCATACCACTGAGCGATGATCCCAACAACAAGGATGATCATGCTTACGACCGTGCTCGTAAGCACACTCGTACCAGCAGCCGCAGCCGCGCAGACGACCATCAACCAGTCAAACTTCAACAGCAACACACAAAATGCCACTGCTACCGCCACCGTTGGTGGAGGCGGAGCTTTCAACACCAACAGCGCAACAGCCGCTGTATTCCAAGACGCAGGCGCTTGTCAGCAAAATGTAGCGGCAGTCAATAATGCAGCAGCATCGGCCAACATTGGTGGCGGACGGAACAGCTTCACAGACTGCTCGTAAGCAATATCGCAGGCAAAAAGTAGATAACTCTATCACCCTCCCTCATTTTCTTTCTTCTTTTTTACTTGCAATGGAGATACGACAAAATATGTTTTTGAATTCCATTCGAAGATCGGTCTGACGCAACAGTATCAAAATCATCAAGTCCCAATCGCTATCTATCTAGGGTCTATCCATCTAAGAATCCACAACTGGCAATGGTGAATTATTCGATGGCGAATAATATTATACAAAAATGTAATTGCATTTTGAAATATAAAAATATAATTAAATTTTGAATTTCGAAATTGAATTATATTTTTGAACTAATAATACGAATCTCGTGGAATCATTTATCACTACAACGACGAATCTGAATATAATATTGAACTTGCTAATTCGCTCTGAATCCATAATAGAAGAAAGCTGAACATGAAAGATGCAACGACTCTGGCCTTGGATCATGAAATTGATACCCTAGGCTGGATGTGGATCAAGATAGATGCGACGATCAAACGCAATGCCTCGGGTGTTTCTGATGATATAGTAAAAAGGATGTATGGCAGCCAAATAGCACACTACAATTAGCGGTCGTAAGAATAGTGTTCGAACCTACAAGATAAAGGGGTATTGGAGAGAAGTGGATTTATCATCAGCAGTTTATGTTCTTGGTTGACGTTCGCCAAGGCCATAGAGCTTATGTAATGTTGTCGTGCAATTCTTCAGCAAGACCTAGATTGATCAACTTTTAGAGTTTAGCATTCAACAGAATCCGACGAATCTCTTAAAGGTCAAGACCAATACATTATGTCTGAAAGAGAAATGATGACAAACTCTCTTTTCATAGTGGCAGCCGTCACCACATCTGCATTAGTTGCAGCAGTCGCTCTACTGCCTGAAGCTTTCACAGTTTCAGCAACTGCTGTCGTTGGAGAGTCTTCAGTGTCTGTCGTCAAGTCCTCACAGTCCACAAAGTGCAGCGTGTCTGTATCCTCAGGGTCGATTGTGACGTGCTCGCAATCCCAGTCCTCACAGTCTAGCGTGTCGGTGTCCTCAAGTACAGACGACACAGTTAAAGTTAAAATCGGTGTAAAACTTGATAATCACCATCCGTGTAAGGTTGTTCTCATAATTCCACCGAATAACTCCCACATGGATCCTTTCAAGATCTCAACTTGTTAACAAAAATCGGGCCGGCTCCAATCAAATCAACTTTTTTCTTTATCGTATTTCTTACTAACAAGAAAAGTAGCGAGGGTTGGCAGGCACAAGCCTGAAAGCCAATGGTATCAGCTCTAAATCCTTAGGTAAGTAGAGCTTGGTTTACTTCTCTCCTTCTCTGAACCTTCCTGATCTTCAGGCAATGCGCAGAAACTCTGATCAACGTTCCGTTGTATTGATTACTCTCTACGTTATAGGAACAACGGTTGCTTTGGGAATTGGGATTCTCAATGTAACAACACCATTTTCATACTTTGCTGTTCCTGTTACTCTCTCAGCGTCTCTCGTAGAGATAGGCAACACTATCCTCTTGTCTATTTGAACTGGCCTCTGTCTGTAGTGTATCGGACCTAGTGGTTCCTCTGCTGTTGGTGGCGCTCGCTTTTTTGTTGCTTTGATCGACAGTATGTTTCCATCTACGATTCTAATGCTGATGTCTTCCTTTCTAAAACCGGGCAGATCAACATCAACAACCAAATCATTTCCATCCTCATACATGTCCACGGCAGGCATCACATATTCATAGAACTCCTGCGTTCTTTTGTCAAGCTCCCTGAACAATTCACGGACAGTATATTCTACGATGCCCATACATGCTATATCTTCTAATAACGCAATTAACTGTTTCATTACAGCCAAGGCTTTTGGAGAGGAGAATTGCCTGCCAAAACTTTGGACGCTTATTTCCCGGCATCCTTTAAATCAAATGCAAACTATAACAGAATAGGGCACATAGTAATGGGAAAAAGTAGGTTGAACCCATTGGCAAGCTTGGTTCTGGGCACCGTAGGAATTACAATTTTGTCTAGAGTCATAGTGCCAGTATGTTGGATCAGAATTCGACGTGGTACAAGATAGATGGTTGTTTATTATTCACGCTGTAGTGTCTATTGAAGGCTTTTCCTGTTCTTTTTCCAGTGCTCAATTCACTTTCTCCATTCGTATTTTCAGTTTTTAACTTTCAAAAGTAACAAGCATGAATCCTGCATAACAATCATGTTGAACTATCATTGTAGTACACAACTCCGCCCATATATACATCCTGGGTGGGAACATTCGCCAAGCTCGGAAGGGTGAGTAGGGCTTGGTTTTCATACAAACTTGGTTTACACCCATTGTACACCGATGGCATATTAGACCGTATTGTTCTGTAATTTTGAAACATATGAAATATAGAAGTAGAACCGAGATAACTGCTCAAATTTTAGAAGCTGCCTGCGGGGGCGCAACGAAGACAAGAATAATGTACAAAGCGTACCTATCATATGCGTAGCTAAAGGAGTACGCGTCGCAGCTGATCGAAAATGGTCTGCTAGAATACAATCAGGCTGGTCAAGTCTACGAAACAAGCGATAAGGGCCACAAATTCTTGAATCTGTACAACGAAATAGGTCCGTTAGTATCAGTTGGACCAGATTATGAAAGAATGCCTAGAAAGAGCTTTTGAGAGCTGGCAAAAGTTATAGCTGAAATATGCCTTATCACAATTTTTCTAGAGATAGTTGAAAAATAGTAAAGATCCAAGGTAAGCAGGTTAAAGTAGACGTCACGAACGAATTGTAGGCTTTTCTTATCTTTGCTCTGTTGTTGACCGCTTCAGCTAGTAATTGGATGCAACATTCATCATCCTTGTCTATAACCATGCGCTCTGTCGCTATTTCTAGAAGGATCATTCCCATGATTCATTGAGCTATCTAAGCATAAGGCAATTATCAAATTCTTATGGGTTCTGATGTATTATCCTCATTTGATCTCGAAAGAAATAGCGCACTGTTACTTTAGAACTATTGAGGCAATGCCGACTGCCACAAAGCTGATGCCGGCGTAGAGGAAAATCTGCTTTTTCTGTCCTTATTGCACACGCCTGTTATTGAAACAGAGGGCATCAGTCTTGCGCGCGTATCGCAGTCGCAATGAGCACCTGCCATGGAAACCGTATCCTGCCGCCTTTCATGAACTTGCGCGCCTTCTCTTCTGCCTCGGCCTTTATTGCAGACACCACGCCAAGACCCCTGCCTTCAATCGTGGCTCGTATGGAATTTGCCGTTGTGGACATATAGTCCGACCAGTACTCTTCAAAGGTCCCGGCCTCGCACTCAAAAACAAATTCTTCAATCGAGATCTTGGAAAATCCTGCGCTGGCAATCACTTTTTGCAGGTCTGCCTTGTTGCCAAAGCGGTGAACCGTCGGAGCTCCTTCTGGCCGGATGTCCGGTATGTGTCGCAGGACAGGCTCCATCACTGTGCTAAAGTACGGCACTCCTTCTGGCATTCCATGGACCGCTACTGCAAGCTTGCCGTCATCCTTTTTCAAAAGTGCCCAGAGCTGGCTAAGAACCCGTACAGGGTCCGGGAAGAACATCAGGGCATACTGGCACACTATTCTGTCAAATTTTACATCAAATCCAATGTTCTCGGCGTCCATCTCGGCAAAGTGGCCAGTCGGGACAGATGACTTAGCGATGCCAAGGGCGCCTCTTGAAAAATCAATTCCTACAAGTGTCCCTGAAGGCCCAAGCAGCCGCGCAGCATGCATTGACACTGCGCCAGTGCCGCATGCTACATCTAGCACATAGTCGTCCGACCTGATGTCAGCCGCCTTGATCAGCTCGGCAGTCGACCTGAAGGGGCCCCTTTCCTTGCTTGCCCAGTCGCTGTGGTAGCCGGGTGCGACAGTGTTCCAGTTTTGAATTGAGCTTATCTTGTACTTGACAGGATCGTAGCCTGCGGCCATCATTACCGCCACATAAGAAGTTCTAGCTTGAAATTAATATTCTAACTGTTTTTGACAAACAGAAAAGATCGTGGATAGTAGCTGAAAGCAGACGACAGCGAAATCTTATCGTAAACAACACCAGTAACCATAAAGCACATTTGCACCCTGCCTACAATATGAGTTCAACTCAAAGCATGGGAAGGCTGGAAGAAAGAAACCTTAACACCAAGCCAGATGAAACCCGCAAGTTTGACAAAGGTAAGCTGGATATCGCAAATATTGGAGATGTATCGATTGGCCGATTCACGCTTGAACCGGGGTGGAAATGGTCAACATCTGTAAAACCAATAGTCAAGACCGACAGCTGCCAGCAGCATCATACCGGGTACATCATTTCTGGGCGAATGAGGGTAAGAATGGACAATGGAACCGAAATGGAATGTGGGCCTGGAGACGTGGCGATAATCCCGCCGGGTCACGATGCATGGGTAGAAGGAAACGAGCCCTGCATAGGCATTGACTTTACTGGCGCAAAAACATACGCCCAGAGGTAGGACAGGTAATACTTGACTATCTTTTGCAGTTCTTCAAAGTAATAGCTCTTTTGCTGGCTATCGATGATAAGGGTATGGTAGTGACTTAATGGAAAGCCAGAGTAGCCTCATTTCTGCTATTTTCTTACGTTGCACCGAAGCATCTTTCTCAACCAATAAAGGCAATATCTGACGTGGGATGATGATATGCAAACTGCTCGAACAGATTTGGAGCTGCGGGCAGAAATGCCTGACGATATCGGGGTTAAAGGAAGGATACAAATGCCAGCGCGCATGTGCATTGCTACTACAGCAGCAGTGGCCGGCGGAGCTATCGCCGCTGGACTTATATTGGAGTATTACTTGCGCAAGAGGCGGAATGCAATAAGCCTTGCCTCAAGCTAGAATCGACGCAACAATAGGCTGGCGTAGTTTTTAATCAATCAATCACGCTTCAGCAGTTGTTCCTGCGCCCACTTGTTGTGTCTGGCTGTCGCCAGCTTCAGAGGCAACCGAAGACTATGGATAGAGCTGCGTTATCATTGCAGGCAGGTTCGCTCTTAGCCAATCAGCCATTTCCTTTTCTTCATTAAGATTCTGTGCAAATACTGGCACTGCATCACCGACATCCATAATCTGGGCGAGCTGGCTCAGCGTATCGTGCATACAATCTCGGCATTTTCTATTATCACATCCTCTTTGGCTGCTATCAGCTGTTTCTCTGCTTCTATAACTGACTGCTTCATTGCGTTTGCTAAGCTCTTGGGTGTCGCAGGTAGAGGCAGCAGTGCAGCTTCATGGGTAGCCTTTCCGCCAAGGTTCGAAATAAGTTGCTCAAGTCTACTTTGTTGCTCTCTCGTTTCTTCAAGGTGGTGCTTCAATTGCTCTTTTGCTTCGGGCAGGGAGACTTCCTTTATCCTTTGCTGCAACCTTGGTATAGCGACATTTTCAATAGCTAAAGCGTCATTAAGGTAGATGACAAGTTTATCGTTAATGGTCATCATCTTTTTGGCATTTCTTTTCGTTCCTGATGGTTGGTTCTTGTGAGCCATCCATCAATCATTGCACCCTATCGATATTATCACTTTATAACGAATGTGTACAACTTATTATTTCTCTTTTATTTCCGGTAGTGGTCCTCATTTGTTCCTACCGTGAAAAATGTGATCAAAACTACCGGCTTTTGCGGCGGAATGATGACTGCCAATATGCTCCTATTGTCCAAGATATGTGATGAACTGTAGATTCCGCTGCCTGCTTGCAGTTATGCTTAAATTCCTTTTTAATTTAATCGTAGAACGTTGAAAGAATTCCGGATACTCCAGAACTGCTCGATCTGCGGCGAGGGTTTTGATTCTGACTACAAGTTATTGAAGCACATGAGCAAGTTCCATCCGCAGCCGAAAAAGACCGGCTGGGTGGGCGGCGATGACTCGTGCAGCTGCGGTGGCCATCATACGCACAAAGACGGCTGAGCCAGCGTTGAAAGCAGACAAGCTCTTCTTCATCTATGTCGCCAAGAATAAAGAGTGGCAGCAGAGACAGCAGGAGGATTGGGGCTACGTTTCATCTATGTCCCGTTTCTTCAAGTGGTGGGCGCAGCGCTATTTCGATGTCGAGCTGCCTGTCGAAGCCGACATCCTGCCCGTGATCCCGGGCAAGCTGTTTGACAGGATGTCGCTTGCATACCTTGTAAGGGACCACTCTGAAAGAGGAAACGATATTTACCACTTTTACCTTGCATATTTCAAGCCGTTCTGGACTGACTGTAATACCGAGGGATACACGGCAGAGAACATCGGGATGGCATGGTGGCAGAGGCCGGACAGCGGCGTCTCTGAGACAGAGCGCTATGTGTTCTATGCGGATAATAACTGCCCCCGGGTGTCGCACGTCCTTGCGCATGAGCTTCTCCGGATGAAGGGCAAGACGAAAAAGGACTATTTTGGCAAGGTTCACGACCTGTGGGACAAGCATGTCTACAAGGACAAGCCCTTTCTGTACTTTGATAGCCGCTTCAAGCGGGTGCGGAAGGATGATTCGTACCGCTTTGCCACACTCGACCCTGCGGAACTTTAATCAAGCGCCCATGAGCAGCATATTGCTGATTGTCGCTTGAAGTGCTTGCCAAGTCTGGCGCGATAGTGTCATCGGCCGGAGTCGCACTCTTGGTGGCGTTCGTAGTCGTTCTGCTGGCGTTCCCAGTGATCAAAGAGTGTGAAGATAGTAAAGAAAGGTGCTCCTACACTTCGACGGCGCCGGAGCAACTAGCCGCAATAGTGCAGCCGGGGTTCCTTGCAGTTACGTTGCTGATAATCGCAGCCGGCGTGTTCATGGTAAGATTCAGCAGGTGGAGAAGTGACAAAAAAACTAGTGGTGGCTCTTAGCTTACGCCGGCGGGGCTCGTTTGCTGCACGTGGTCGCGCTTTGTGTGCTCGTCGGCCTCCTGCTGCGTCAGAAAGGTCTTTCCACAGACCGAGCATCTCACCTGAGCAACGTTAGCTCTGGATGCCATTGCAATTGCTACGCAGACATGTTATTTAATGAGTTCAAACACGCGTCTATAAATAGCAGGAATTTCCAGATTCTTCTGTTGGGCAGAGTGACCTTCAGCAAGGCAGAGCGCGAGTTTCTGGAACGTAACGAGGCATGCAGGATAGCAACATGCCATGACAACATTCCGCACATTACGCCAGTGTCGTACGTTTTTGAGGACGGCGCCTTTTACATTGCAACCGACTATGAAACAAAAAAGTACGAAAACATCAAGGCGAACAACCGCGTGGCTCTGGCAGTTGACATCTACAGCTCTGTTGGCAACAAGGCCGTGTGCATCCAGGGGAAGGCAGAGATAATCGAAAAAGGGAAGGAATTTGCAAGGCTTTACAAGATATTCCACGATCGCTTTGAATGGGTGAGACGGGATCCATGGAAGGAAGGCGAAGCGCCATTCCTCAAGATGACTCCGATAAGCAAGGTCAGCTGGGGACTCTAATAATAATGGGCATCCGGAAAAAACTCGACGATGTGGCCGGTAAGGTGTGTGAAGCCGTGCTGCCGATCAAGCACGAATACCACCTTGGCATGGGAAAGGAGCTGGCGATATGCACTCTGTCAAGCATGGATCTCTTGGAAAAGCTATCCAAGTCTGATCCTGTTATGAACAAGATCGCAATAGCCGGCCGGCTCCTCTCGGAGAACAGGGGCATCGACGCGATGATCAAGTTTGCGCTCGATCATCCAGAGCTTAGGCGCATAATCGTCTGCGGCAAAGAGGTCAAGGGGCACAGGGCGGGTCAGGCCCTGCTTGCGCTTGCCAGAAACGGCATAGACAGGAATGGCAGGATAGTCGGCGCACTGGGGCCGTACCCGATATTAGAGTCGCCAGCCGGCGATGTGGATGCATTCAGGCAACAGGTCGAAATCTTGGACATGATAGGCACCACTGATATTGAGAAGCTACTAGTAGCCTGAAGCCTGCCTATCGCGGTTGACCTTGTTCTTTTTCTTGTATTCCTCCAGTATGTCGGCCGGGCTCATGCCAAGCTCTATCGATGCCTGGACGACAAAATGCCAGATGTCGATAAGTTCCTCCTTTGCCGCCATGCTGTCAAAGGCTGCCGGCTTTTTCCACCACTTCCAGCTCGTAAGCCGCTGGAGCTCCACCGCTTCGTGGATTATCGCAGTCGAAAGCGCCGAAACCCTGCCCTCGGCCGAAGTTGGATAGCGAGATAGGTCCATCATGGATGCAAGTTCCTTCTGCATTGAAAAAATGGCTTCAAGGGTGTCCATCAACCTGCTAGTTCCAGCCGCCTACGTAAAAAGCCTTGTTCTCCGACTGGTGTCGAATGGCAGGGTGCCTGCGAAAGCTTTAAGGCATGATTTTTGCCTATTAGCCTTGACAATGGTTTCTCATCCTTCCGCTAACAACAGCAAGCAGCATCCTTCGCCATCCCTCCAAGAGCCAAACGAAAGCCAGTCTTTTTCTTCCTCTCCATCCTTGGGCAACGTGCTTACTGCATGCCTTGACCTGCTCAAGATCGACGACCCTGAGGTGCGAAAAAAGGCGGTTGAATTTGTAGGAAGTGTCCCACTTGGCACAGTGAACACGTACGGCAAGTGGATAACCGCGGCCAAGGCAATAGCCGACTCGTGCGCAGTCAGCGGCCGGCTGTTCTCCCAATCCGAAATGTGCGACTTTTTGACGGTGGCTGCAAAGGGCGTCGATTCAAAGAGGGCCGGTGCAAAGGCGGTCAACGACGCCACTTTTCACATTTACGTCGACATCATGGAGAACTACCAAAAGTCAGATGACAGGGTGAAGCTGCACTACCCCCGGATCATTGTCGATACTATTTCTGCACTTGACAAGGGGGTTGATACCAGAGGAGAGGCAGTCGGAGTCTATAGCCTAGATAGATATTATCAGGAAAGAAAGTCAACTGCGATACTGGAAGACCCTGCTGCAACCTATGTCGGAACTCCGACAAGCGAAAAGCCGGCATCATCTGCCTCACAGGATCTGCCCTCGTACAGCGACGAGCTGGTGGAAAACCTCGTGCACATCACAGGCAGGCCGCGGAAGGACCTTGAGCAGTCGCTTGCCGGCCTGCAAGCAGCAGACATCAAAAAGATAACCGATCTTTCGCTAAACTACAAGCGCCTGCAAAAGTACAGCAAACTGCTATCAAGCCCGGCAGCCTTCAAGAAGGAGGTTGAAAAGGAGCTTGGGCGCAAACTGACCGACAACCAGCTGCAGCACGCCATTAACTCGATAAGAAAAGCCAAGACCTACATCGAAAACGTCCTCGATGGCAAGTTCGTCCCGCATGGGACGCACGGGATAAACCACGTCAAGCACAATCTGGAATACGGCTACCAGCTGATGGGGCTGATGGAGCCGAGAAAGAGGCGCTCAAACTAGGCTTTTTTGCGCCTGCAGCATCCGCTCCATGTTGAACCGGATCTCTAAAAGCTTGACGCCGTTGACGGTAGTCCAGTAGTAGGCTGAAGATGATGTCGAGTCCATCTCGAGCAGCTTCCTGTCTACGAGCATTTTCAGCAGCCATTCTATCTCGTTATGCTTTAGGTGTTGCTGCAGCGCCGCGATTCTGGCGCGCGACGCGCCTTCCAGCGCGGCCGACAGGATCTTGGTAGACTCCTCAATCAGATCCAATGGCGACGGTCGGGTGAAATCGGATTAAAGCATTTTGACGCTACGTTCTGTATGGAGACTCTATATGTGTGTCTATAATTAGGTAGGGTCGTCCTCCTATCGCAGGGGCCCCAAATACCCCTAATTGATACGGAGGGTCCTTCTACCTATTTAGCGGACGTTTTGTTGGTTGCATGTTGTTAGTGTAGGTAAATAATTAAGGTTTTTGATGTAAATTTATCAAATCCGTGATAGTATCGTCGCGGTCGCCAATTTAGCTCCATATTTTCTCCTTGAAGGTCCACTTTTTGTTGAACAAAAAGTTTCCAACGGCTGCAACCATCACTGCAAGGACCAGCGCGACAGGGTAGCTTACCTGCTGGCTCCCATGCAGCATGTATAGCATCGATAGCTGTATGGCGGCACCCGGTGAGCTAAAGCCTGCAAACAGGCCGTATTGCACCAGTGTCGTGTTTGCCGTAAAGTCCCTATCTTCAAATGTCCACAGCTTGTTGAGGAAAAAGTTTGAAGTTATCGAAAATACTATTCCAGCCACTGCTGCATACAGGATCCAGATGCCCGGCAGCAGTCCGACAAACAGGGTAGTGGCAGCATAATTGACAAGCAGCCCAGTCGCTCCGATCGTGTAAAACCTTGCCGCTTTTGAAAGAAAGCGGACCGAAGCGCGTCTTTCCTTTTCCCGCAGCGACTTGCCATAGCGGTACAGCCTCCACACCGCCCGCAGGTAGTCAAACATGACAGACGAGTCGAGCTTGCTGGCGCCGGCGCGCCTGTTGGTAAAAGTATAAGGCACTTCCTTGACGCGGGCGCCCTTTGCCTTGACCAGAATTTCAAGCAGCATTTTGTAGCCTATCGCGTCAAACTTGACTCCTTCTATGATGCGCCGCCTGAAAGCAAAGAACCCTGACATTGGATCCTTCACTTCGATGCCAAGGCCCACCTGCGCGATCTTTGTCGCGCTCTTGCTCATGAGTCTGCGCTTGAAAGGCCATCCTATCACTGAGCCTCCCTTGACGTACCTTGACGCGACCACGATATCGCATTTCGGGTCCTGGAGCTCCTCAAGCATGTGGGAGATCGTTTGCGGCGGGTGGGAAAAGTCGCCGTCCATGACAACTACGATCTCGCCTGCGGCCGATTGGACGCCGGCAAGTATGGCAGAGCTGAGCCCCATTTTGCCCGGCCGGCGGATGACTTCGATGCGCACTTTTTTGTTGCTGATGTTCTTGGCGTGCTGGGCCGCAATGTCGCCGGTGCCATCGGGCGAATTGTCGTCCACGACGATAATCTCTGCGGCAGTATCTGCAGGGAGCGCTTCGGCTATCGAATCGAGCATCTTGGCTATGTTTTGAGACTCGTTGTACGTTGGAAGGACTATAGACAGCGGCACCTTGCCGGCCTTTAGCAGCTCTTCCTGCGCTGGTGCGCTCACATGCTCCAATAGAACAGCGGGGTATAAAATTATTCTAATTGATGATATCAGAAATCCCGCGAGGCGTTATGGAAAATGGCACGGGCTCTTTGCCTGCCGACTGGACGAGCAGAGCCCTGAACGAGGATTTGGCCGCGTCGACTATCTCCAGCTTGACCTTTATATGTGAATAGATCGAGACCGAGCTCCCAAGATACTCGCGCTGCTGGGAAGGCACCACCGCCTGCGCAATGTTGCGGCCTGCCTGGTCGACTACAGTTATCGGCGCGTTTCTGACCATGTTGGTGACTACGACCGCGCAGCCGGCATTTATCGCGGCGAGCGCCAGCTCGTGCATGTGCTTCATCACCGCAAGGTGCCGGGCAGGCCCCGAGTACTCTGCAGAAAAGAGCGACGTCAGTGTGTCCACTACTACGAGCTGCGGACCTGTGTCAAGGATTTTCCTGATAGCGTTTGTCTGGTCAAGCGTGTTAAGCGCCCTTATAAAATTGATCTTTTCAAGCGCGCCGGGCGAGCCGGATATCTCGACTATGCGCTCTGGCCGGAACGTCCCGGCGGTATCGACAAATATCGCCGTGCCACCGGCCCTTGCGCAGTTGGCACAAAGGGTGAAGCAAAGTTGCGACTTGCCCGAGCCGCTTTCGCCATAAACATCCGTTAGCATGCCTGTGCGTATGCCGCCTCCTCCAAGGAGCGAATCTATTGCTTTTGAGCCGGTAGAAATGGTGGTAGCCAACGTGCCAAGCTCGCTATATCTCTACTATGTACAAAACCCACTTATGAACCTGCGGCAAAGGAACCTTTTTATTCGAGCCACGATTTTTCAAAAGCGATTAGTTAGATTGTCATCTTCGCCGTCATCACAACAGCAACCAAAGCGCCCCCTGTCGACACTGCAGCGTGCGATCAACAGGAAGGTTGCTGTAAGGCTCAAGAGCGAAATAGAATACAAGGGCAGGATGAACAACGTCGACTCGTACATGAACCTGATCCTGACAGACGCCGAAGAGTTCAACGGCTCTGACGTGCTTGCAAACTATGGCAAGGTCGTGATAAGGGGCAACAATGTCCTGTTCATCAAACTAGAAAAAGAGTTCTAGCCATGAAGTCGGTGCTATTTTATAAATGGTAAGAAGATGGTTGTTTACATCTGAAAGCGTAACTGAGGGGCACCCTGATAAGGTGTGCGACCAGATATCTGACGCCGTTCTTGACGATTTTCTAAGGCAGGATCCTGACTCTCGTGTCGCCATAGAGTCAATGACCACGACTGGCATCGTGTTTGTCGCCGGCGAGGTCACGTCAAAGGGCAGGGTGGATGTGCAAAAGATCGTGCGCGACACGATCAGGGAAATAGGGTACGACAAGCCGGATTATGGTTTTGACTGCGACTCGTGCGCCGTGCTCGCAGCATTGCACGAGCAGAGCCCTGATATCTCCCTGGGCGTCACGGCCACTTCAAACAAGGAGCAGGGAGCCGGCGATCAGGGGCTCATGTTTGGATACGCCACAAACGAAACACCAGAATTGATGCCACTTCCGATCACGATGGCTCACCAGATATCGATGAAGCTGGCACAAGTGCGCAAAAAGAAAGAGCTGAGCTGGGTCAGGCCGGACGGCAAGTCCCAAGTCTCTGTCGTTTATGAAGACGGCGTTCCAAAACGCATTGACACGGTAGTCGTCTCGACACAGCACTCGCCGGACATTGGCATGAGTCAGCTGCGAGAAGAGATAATCAACAAGGTGGTAAAACCAGTCTGCGGCAGCTGGATTGATAGCAGGACAAAGTTCCTTGTCAACCCGACAGGCAGGTTCGTGATAGGCGGCCCGCCCGGCGACACTGGCCTGACAGGTAGAAAGATAATTGCTGATACCTATGGCGGCATGGGGAGGCATGGAGGCGGGGCGTTCTCTGGTAAGGACCCGTCAAAGGTAGACAGGTCTGCCTGCTACATGGCAAGATACGTGGCCAAGAACATTGTTGCTGCAGGTCTTGCGGACAAGTGCGAAGTGCAGGTGGCCTACGCGATAGGTGTGGCAGAACCAGTCTCTATAATGATAGACACGTTTGGCACCGGCAAGGCCTCGGAAGAAGAGATCGAAGCCAAGGTCCACAAAGTCTTTGACATGAGGCCGGCAGGCATCATAAAGACGCTTGACCTCAAGCGCCCGATATACCACAAGACTGCAGCCTACGGTCACTTTGGAAGAAACGACCAGAACTTTACCTGGGAAAAGACCGACAAGGCTTTCGAGCTGCGCTAATATTAAAAATAGCCAGAGGGCATAGACTTTCCAGTTGTTGTTGCTAAAGAACAAGGTTGCAGTAGTTACTGGCGCAAGCGGGGGCATTGGCTTCCAGATAGCCAAAGAGTATGCCGCGCGCGGCGCCACTGTTATCGTGTGTTCGCGCAAGATCGCAAGCGCAGAAAAGACTGCCAACATGATCAAGGGCAAGGCATACCCTGAAAGGCTGGATGTGACTGACGCGCCCGGCGTGACAAAATTCGTGCGCCACGTAGCAGAGAGGCACGGGCGCATCGATATCTTGATCAACAACGCTGGATACCCGTTTGACCGCAACATGTGGACAAAGAGGTTCCACGAGGTTGCCGAAGAAGAGTTTGACAGGGTGATAGAAGTGGACCTCAAAGGCACCCTCCGGCTATGCCTTTCCGCGCTCCCGTTCATGATCAAGGGCGGCGGGGGAGTGATAATCAACATCTCTTCGACGCCTGCAGTGTCAGGGCACACCGAGGGCGCGCCCTACACGGTCGCAAAGGCCGGCGTGATCGCCATTACAAAGCACATTGCGCTTGAATACGGGGACAAGAACGTCCGGGCATACACCCTTGCGCTTGGCAACATCTCTAGCGAAGCCACCTTCAATTCAATGACCGTGACTGAAAGGAAAAAGGCGGCGATGGAAAACTCGATGAAAAGGTGGGGCGACCCGTCAGAAGTCGCCAAGGTTGCCGCAAGCTTGGCAAGTGACGATTTTTCATTTGCGACAGGCAACACGATAGTGATAGATGGCGGGACAGTGCTGCTGTAATATGTTTGCTGAAGACAAGGATCTAGAGCTTGCAGAGCAGGAACAAGAGCTGCCGCCAGAGATCGAGGAAAAAAGGCGCAAGGGCGCACTCAGAACAGGCTACACGACAGGCACTACCGCGACGGCGGCCACGAAGGGCGCGCTTTATGCTTTAATTGAGAAGCCAGTCGAGCAGGTGACGGTGTCGCTGCCAAAAGGCAAGACTGCCACGATCAAGATCGCGTGGACAAGAATCGACGGCAACAAGGCCACCTGTGCCGCGATAAAAGACGGCGGCGACGACCCGGACGTCACGCACGGCGCAGAGATATGCTCCACTGTTTCGCTCAGCGACAACGCCGGCCAGATAAACATCGACGGAGGTAAGGGAGTTGGCAGGGTGACCAAGCCGGGGCTAGGGCTTGAAATAGGCAAGGCCGCGATCAACCCTATCCCGATGAAGATGCTTGAGCAGGCAGTCCGCGAAGTCGCACAAGATCAATTGAAAAAACACGGAGTCGAGGTCGTGATATCGGTCCCAAAGGGTGAAGAGATCGCCAAAAGGACCGACAACCCACGCCTTGGCATTCTAGGCGGCATCTCTATTCTTGGCACCACTGGCATAGTCCTGCCTTACTCGACAGCGTCGTTTGCTGCCTCGATCAGGCAAGGCCTTGACGTGGCAATCGCGATGGGTGCGGACACTACCGTTCTTACAACCGGAGGGCGCAGCGAGGACTTTGCCAAGACGCTGTTCAAGCTGCCTGATCACTGCTTTGTGCAGATGGGAGACTTTGCCGGCTACTCGATAAAGCAGTGCGCAAGCAAGAAATTGCGCAAGGCGATCATTGCCGGCTTTATCGGCAAGCTGACAAAAATGGCGATGGGAGTCAAGCAGACGCATGTCGCCGGCTCGCATGTTGACATGGAGTTCATGGCGCGCCTTGCAGCCGAATGCAAAGCGCCGCCAGAGGTTGTTCAAGAGATCAGGGGCGCAAACACTGCCCGGCACGTGTCAGAGATAATAACGAAAAACAATGTCGCCGGATACTTTGATCTTGTATGCAAGAAGGTACACGAGCAGATGAGCGAGCACTCAAAGAGACAGCTAGACATAGAGGTAGTGATGTTTGAGTTTGATGGGCAAGTGATCGGCCGCCATCCTCCTCTTGATGTCTAGCGCTTTTTGTATTGTTCCTTGAGCATTTCTATACGTCCGCCGTGCTTGTCCTTGTAGGATACCCTGCACTGGGTGCAGCAAAAGAACCTCTCAAAGCCTGCAAATTTCAGAACCTTGGGCTTGCCGTGGATGGGCCCTCCGCAGAACTCGCATTTCAGCTTGACTTTAAGACCTTCAACGTAAACGTGAAAGTGCTTCTTTTGCTTTTTCAGCGATTCCAGAGTGTCGTCAAATTCATCCTTGCTTTTCTTGTCCACTTTTGACAGGTCAATTTCAGGTTTGATTGCCTTGATGAGGCCCATATTAACAAGGCGCTCGTACCTGGCCTTGACAGTAGGAGTGCTTACCTTTATCTCGCGTGATATGGCCCGAAAGGACTTGCGACCATCTTCCATCAGCGATTTCACTATAGCAACATCGGTGTCGTCAAGCTGGACAGGCAACGTTGTAACAAATAGCTAATCCATCTTATAACCTTACATTGAAAAGCGACTTGTTTTCCTGTTATAATAGTGATATCATTTTGTATTCTAACGACAGCTTCACTTGCTCCAACCGTATATGCTCAAAACAACCACGATGTTTCCTCTTCGTTTACTATTTGGGCAAGCTCTGAACTAAAAAAAGGTGAGCCTCAAAAAATCCAAGGAAAGCTATGTACAGATTTGTTCCAACGACTAATGAGGACTATGAATATTCAAGACCCTGGCATCCTGTCGTCAAGGTAGTATACTATACAGCAACCCCTAGTGGTAAATTATTCAATGTAACCATCATGTAGAAGCAGAAGTAGACAACAATTGTACTTTAGTTGTTCGATACAATCCGACAAACGAGATTGGCAAGTATTCGGTATATGCGGAAATATCATGGTATTCAAACGGCATTCCGCATAATGCAACTAGCAATACATTTACCTACGAGGTCAAACTGGGAATTTTCCAGAAAATAACTTGCTTAAAAGAATTATTTCTTGGCCGTTCGTAGAAAATTAGCCGCGCCTGCAAAAAATAGAGAAGGTAGCTATGCTACCTTGTAGCTTTGAACTTCTGAATACGTCATTGAAAGGCTGACTTCTGACCCGTTAAAGCCATCAACGGCCGATTTTGGAATATTGTATTCGCGGCTTGCACCCTGCATCACGGTTATAGTGTCGCCAGCTTCTGAAATGATGTTTCCGATGTCGTATCCGTCCCTAGATCGCACGTTCTTGTGTATGACACGCTCCCAGTGGAGTATTACTGGTTCTGACATGCCATATCAGAATTATGATACAACAATGCAATATTTAAAATTAGTTCATCAGCAGAAAAAAGTCGCATATTTACTATAAAATATTGAATATTTATATCTAAATTTGGTTAAAGTTGATGCGTGAGACTGCCACAGTGAGGTTTGGCGAGAACTTTTGCTTTGGCACGACAAGCTCGCCCTTTGAGCTCAGCAGCGACGACGCCTCTGAAACGCTGGGTGTCCCCTCGAACTTTTGAACGGTCTGTGAAGGGTTCGGGACGTTTACCGACGCCAGCTTGTCCTTGTCATAGATCTCGATAGGTATCCCATATTGTTTTGAAAATTCCTCAAGGCCCTTTACCTTTGCCCCGCGGTTGATGCTAGAGATGTTCCTTATGCTTTTGAACGACAGACCTTTTACCTTGAAAACCGTCATGATTCCAGATTCAATGACATCCTTGCTTGTGTCCCAGTGCAGGCCGATCCCGACGACGAGCGACTTGGGCCTATAAATGACCGACTTGCTTATTATTTCAGGATCGGAAATTGCCCTGTCGGAAATAACGAGGCCGGCCTTGAACTCAGGCGACTTGATCTCTTCGATACTGCCAACAACAGCGACATTTTTTGGCAGTGGTGCGTGCCACCAGTTCCTTTCTCCTGCGTCTTGGTAAATAGCGATCTTTTCTTCGTTGACCATGAATGCACTCGTCTTGGTCACGTTTTCGAAGTTCTCGATTGTCCAGCCAAACTCCCTGCCCACGAGATCGACTGCGATTGTCTCGTTGACGTCTGCTGCTGTCGTAATGACGGGCTGCGCGCCAAGGAACGAGGCGACCAGCCTCGCCAGCGCATTTGCACCTCCAAGATGGCCCGATAGCGCGCTTATGACGTGGTTTGCCCTGTCGTCTATGACGACTACCGCCGGGTCGCTCTTTTTATCGACAAGGTGCGGCGCGACCATCCTTATCACCGCGCCAAGAGAGAATATGCAGATCAGGGCGTCGTACGTCTTGAAGAGGCTGCCGACGAGCTGCGTGCTCTGCTCTGAGAACCAATTGATATCGGTCACGCCGTCGCTGTGCTTTGCCGGGACGTAGATCTCTACTTCGGGCATCTTTTGCTTTATCCTGCGTGCTATTTCGATCCCGTGCTTTGTTATGGCGACGATGGCTGTCTTGGTCAAACAGTTAAGGGAAGGATTGCGATGGAAAAATAACCTTTTGCATTTTTCTTATTATCTTAGAACCAGTATCTTGTAGTATTCGTTTCGCTCTTATTGACAAATGTTTCAGCTGATTGTAACAGAGAATTTGCATGAACCTCTCTTCCCTCGTCCTGTTCCTCAGGTTA
>FWWM01001824.1_pt1 | contig 61991 bp, 43 predicted proteins | sample 2228351 | NCBI WGS metagenome assembly FWWM01 (sample SAMEA103939774, study PRJEB20133) | metagenome
CTCTTGAATTACCGAAGATGAAATCATCGGGCTACAAAAGGGAAAAACCATGACCCTGGACGACCTCTACGCTCTGATTCCCAACATGCAATGCATTCCCGAATGCACGGATTGCTGCCGCCTTTTCGGCGTCCCTTCCCGGACTCTCGAGGAAGACGCCCGAATTCGAGCCTACCTGCGAGACCAAGGACGTGAGATTGTGACGGCACAGGGAACAACTTGTCCTTATCTTTCCGACCAGGGTTGCACCATCTACCCGGTTCGGCCCTTCACCTGTCGGCTCTTTGGAACAACTTCCAATCTGCTTTGTCCTCGAGGAGCCCGCCCGGTGGAGTTACTTCACGAAGATCTGGAAGCTGAAATTCAGTATCGTTACCGTCTCCTTTGGCCGTAACCTTGAAAATCATCGTGCATGATGCTCGACTCATGAACCTGACAAACCGAAAGCTTTGAATATGGATGCTCAAAAAACCGTTGTCGGAGATCGCAAAGTTTTCTTTCGAATCACGGTCTGCAGTGCGATTCTCCTGGCTGGCATCGCCGTTATGGCGGCTCTGGCTTCCCTCAAGAAACCTCCTGCGCAAGCCGTCATTCAAGAACAAGCCTATAAGGTGGAAGTCCTGGAAGCCCATCCCGAGAATGTGCCGGTAGTACTGACCGGTTACGGGGAAGTCCATGCCATTCGTCATGTCCTTGTGGCCTCGGAAGTGGCCGGAACGGTCCTTGCTGTGCATCCTCGGCTGCTGGTGGGAGAAGTCATTCCTAAGGGAGAAGTCCTGTTTCGAATCGACCCACGGGATTACCGTTCGGCTCTTGCCGAAGCCGAGGCCATGGTGTCCCAACTGGAAAATACGGTGATGCGTCTGGACAAGGAATGGGCTTTGGAAAAACGGCGCCTGAGCATTCTCCAACGCAGCCGGGATTTAGCATGGGCAGAATACCAGAGGCTTAAGCAGCTTTATGAAGAGAGTCGCGTGGGGACCAAATCTGGAGTGGAAGCGGCTGAAAAGGCCTACAATCAAGCCCAGGACCAGTTGCAGCTTTTGGAACAGAGCCTGGCAGTTTACCCGGTGAGGGTGCGCGAAGCGCAAAGCAGCCTGGAAGCCGCTCGCGCCCAACGCCAAAGGGCTTTGATCCAGATGGAAAGGTGCACAGTCCATGCCCCCTTTACAGGACGGATCGCGTCAAAATCCATGGAACCGGGACAGTTTCTTAGTCCCGGCACGCCGGCTTTGACCCTTGCCGACGATTCCATTTTGGAGATCCTTGTGCCTCTAGACAGTGATGATGCACGTCAATGGCTTATCTTTGATGAAAAGCCTTTCACTCCAGAGCTTTCGTGGTTTCAAGGTCTAAGACAAGTGCCATGTCAGGTGCGTTGGGTTGAAGACCCTCAAGGCCACCTTTGGAAAGGGTTCCTTCATCGTGTCGTGGCTTTTGACCGCACCAGCCGAACCCTCACCGTGGCCGTTCGTGTCCCCGGGGAAGAAGCTTCCCGCAAAGGAGCTTCTATGCCCCTGGTGGACGGCATGTTTTGCGCCGTCGATATTCCGGGCCGAACCCTGCACCAGGTGGTCCGGCTTCCTCAATGGGCTGTCACCTATGACAACAAGGTGTACTTGGCCGTCAACCAGCGTCTCAAAACGGTTTCGGTTCGAGTGGCTCGGATTCAGGGGGAAGAAGCTTTTATTTCGGAAGGAATTCATGACGGAGACTGGGTGATCGTCACACGGCTCGTAAACCCTCTGGAAAACATTCTTCTTGATGTGTCCCATTTGGACAAGACACCCGTAAAGGAATCCAAACCATGAAATCTCTGCTGGCGGCTTTCGCCAGAAACAGGGTCTTTGCCAACATTGTCTTGGTCTTGATCTTTACGGCAGGCATCATGGCCGGCTTTTTTATGCTCAAGGAAAATTTTCCTGAGTTTTCCTTGGACATGATCACCGTGAGTGTGCCTTATCCCGGAGCTGACCCGGAAGAGGTGGAAGAAGGTATCTGCCGTAAGATCGAAGAGGCCCTGGAAGGGGTGGAAGGGATCAAGCAAATCACGACACAGGCTCAGGAAAATGTGGGAACAGCCACCATCGAGGTCATGGAAAACGCCGACTTACGCGTGGTGTTGGACCGTGTCAGGGCCAAGATCGACGCCATTTCCACCTTTCCCGTGGATGCCGAACAACCTGTGATCACGGATGTGACCCTGCGAAGTCCCATTGCCTTGGTGTACCTTTCGGGAGACATGAGCGAAGAACGCCTCAAGGATTGGGCCGAACGGGTCAAGGACGAGCTTCAGGCCCTTCCTGAAATTTCTCAGGTGGAAACCTTCGGTATCCGCGATTACGAAATCCATATAGAAGTTTCGGAACCAACCCTACGCCGCTACGGCCTCACCTTCGCTCAGGTGGCGGATGCCGTCCGCCGCAGCAACCTCAACATGGCCGGAGGGACCATTCGCACCGAAGGGGAAGAAATTCGCGTGCGAACCATGGGACGGCGTTACCGAGGCGAAGAACTAGCTTCCCTGGTGCTTCTTGCCACCCCTGACGGCGCCATGATTCCGCTGGGCCGTGTAGCCCGCATCGTGGACGGCTTTACGGAAGATCCCCTACGAGCCTATGTTAACGGGCAACCGGCCGTAATGCTTATTGTCTTTAAAACATCCCAGGAAGACGCCTTGGCCATTTCCAGAGCCGTGAGTCATTACGTGGAGTATAAGGCGAAGGAACTTCCGTCTTCTCTGCATATCAAGATCCTTTACGACACCACGGACATGCTGAGAGCCCGAATCAACCTTTTACTCAGAAACGGCCTTTACGGTCTGGTTCTGGTGCTCGTTCTTCTGTGGCTCTTTTTGGATCTTCATCTGGCCTTTTGGGTCGGTCTGGGTATTCCGGTTTCCATTGCCGGGGCTTTGGGCATCATTTGGGGCCTTGGAGGCACCATCAACATGATTTCCCTCTTTGCCCTCATTATGGTCTTAGGCATCGTGGTCGATGATGCCATCGTGGTGGGGGAATCCATTTTCGCCCAGCGACATAACGGAAAGCCACCGTTAAAAGCTGCCGTGGAAGGGACTGCGGAAGTGGCTTTTCCCGTGGTGGCCGCCGTGACCACCACCATCGTGGCCTTTATTCCTCTGGCTTTTGTGGGCGGTATCATGGGAAAATTTATCGCCATCCTTCCCCAGGTGGTCGTGGCCTGCCTGACTATCTCCTTAGTGGAATGCTTGACCTTGTTGCCCGCCCATCTCAACAGCCTTCGTGACCCCAATCATCGTGAATCCTCTCCTGGAAAGCTTCACTCGTTTCTTGGCAGTTTGCAGGAAAAAGTTCAGCGAGGAACAGACGCATTTATCGAACGAATCTATCTTCCTTCCCTGCGTTTTTTCGTTCGGTGGCGATACATTGGAATGTGCTCGGCCATCGCGGTGCTTTTGATCAGCATTGGTGTCATTCAAGGAGGCATTGTCAAGTTTGTGGTCTTTACCGAAATCGACGGCTTTGTGCTCAATGCCACCATTGAATTTCCGGAAGGCACCCCGGCAGAAGTAACCCAGGAGGCTGTCACTCGCGTGGACAACGCCCTGCTGCGCCTGAACGACCGCCTCAAGACCCGCACAGGAAAGCCCATGTTGGTGGATCGCCTGGTGCTGGTAGGCCAAACCCTTGGACAGATCCCTGCCAAAGGTCCCCATTACGGAGCGATTCAAGCCATCCTTTTGGATTCCGAAGAACGGGGCATCCATTCCAAAGACATCATGGTGGCCTGGGAAAAGGAAACAGGGCTTATTCCCGGTATCAAGGCTTTGACTTTTGAGGGAATGGAAGCGGGACCACCGGGAGCGCCCATTGAAGTGTGGATTCAGGGAGAAAACATGGCCCATATCGTGGCCGCTTCCCATGAGCTGATGGAACGGCTTCGACAATTCGATGGAGTTTACCAGATTCGATCCGATTATGCAGCGGGTAAAAGAGAACTTCGGCTGCGCCTGAAACCCGAAGCCCGCACCTTGGGGCTGACGGTAGACGATTTGGCCCGCCAGATTTATGCAGGCTATTACGGCCAAGAGGCTCTTCGAATTCAACGTGGTCGGGATGATATTCGCGTCAAGGTGAGATACACGGAAGATGAACGTAAAGACCTGTCACGACTGGACCAAGTTCGCATCCGCACACCAAACGGAGCCCAAGTCCCGCTCCGGTCTGTCGCTTCTTTTGAATATGCGCCGGGATATGCCGTGATCACACGCACTGACGGTATGCGCCGTGTGGCTGTGAGTGCCGCGGTGGACAGTGATCGAGCGAATGCCAACGAAATTTTTCAGGATCTTTCGGCCAACTTTTTCCCGGACTTGGAAAAACGCTACCCGGGTCTGCGCCTTGCCCAGCAAGGTGAAAAGAAAAAGATGCGAGAATCCCTTGCCAGCCTTAAAGTGGGTTTTCCTTTGGCGTTGCTCGGCATTTTCATCATCATCGCCACCATTTTTCGATCCTACGTGCAACCCCTAATCATCATGGTGACCATTCCCTTTGGACTTATCGGCGCCGTCGTGGGCCATCTCCTCATGGGCTTTGACATCTCCATCATGAGCCTCTTCGGCATGGTGGCCCTCACCGGTGTGGTCGTAAACGACGCTATTGTGCTTATCGAACGGGTGAATGAAAACCTTGCGGAAGGCATGCGATTCTTTGAGGCTTTGATGGAAGCAGGCAGACGCCGTTTTCGAGCGGTCATTCTGACCACGGTGACCACCGTGGGAGGGCTCATGCCTATGATCCTGGAAACGGACTTTCAAGCGCGATTCCTTATTCCCATGGCCGTAACCCTGGCTGCGGGTGTGGCTTTTGCCACCATGCTTACTTTGGTGCTGATTCCATCTCTCCTGGCAATCCTGAATGATGTGCGCTTGTTGTTGTATCGCGCTCAAAAAGGCCGGTGGCCTCAACGTCGAGAAGATGTGGAACCGGCGAGGTTACGCCGCAATAACCACATGGAAACAACTCCAACCAGTGTTGTGGATTCTCTGGCCGCCTGAAGCTTGAAAGAATTTCAAAAAGGAAAGCAAAGCATGCGACACACATCGATTCGTCTTTGGCAAAGTCTGGTCCTGCTTTGTTTCTTTCTTGTTCACCTCCCCGTAGGAATTCCGGCCGAAACATCGGCATTCCCCGATGAAACCTTCTCGTCACCGACCCCTGTTCCACTACCGGCTGTCTTGGATCTTAAGACCGCTCAGCGTTTGGCTCTGCAGGGAAACCCATCTCTTGAAGCCGCTCAGGCTCGAGCGGCTCAAGCCCGCGAAAAGGTTCGGCAGGCATGGTCCAGGTACCTGCCACGGCTGGAAGGATCGGCCAGCGCCAGCCATGTGAAGCCGGCAGAAAATCAAGGTCAGGCCTTTCCCATTTCCGGCTTTTCTTCCAGCACTTCGGGAACAATCCCTACGGCTCGGGAAGATATTTACCGCGCCGGCCTCAATGCCACGCTCACCCTTTTTGACGGCTTCCAAAGAGAATTCACTCTGGCTGCGGCCCGCTTCCACGAACAAGGTTCTCAAGCGGCCTATCGGGAAGCACAACGGGTGCTTTTGAGTGCCGTCGCCGATAGTTACTTTCTTGCGCAACTGGCGCGTCAACGCCGCATCATCGCCCAAGCCGATGAAGCCTTTAACGACCGGCAACTTAAGGACGCTCAAGCCCGAGAAACCCTAGGGGTTGGATCCCTCAGCGATGTTTTGAATTTTCAGGTGCAGGTCAATCTGGCTCGAACACAAAAAATTCAAGCCGACCAAGAAGAACGTGTAGCACTCACCGGCCTGGCCGCTCTTATGGGGCTTCCCGAAGGCACCTTGAACGAGCACACTTCGCTCGCCCCTTTGGAAGAACCGGATTCGGCACTGCTTCAAGCCCCATCCGTTCAGGAAGCTCTTGATGATGCCCTCAGGTATCGCCCGGACCTGAAACAGGCCCGTTTCGCCCTGGAAGCCGCCCAAGCGGCTGTAGGGTCGGCAAAATCCCGTTTTTCTCCGTCACTCAATCTGTTTGGAACCCTGGAAGGATCCCGCACCAACGATGCCTCCATGAAGCAGGACGATTTCGGATCCAGTGTAGGCGTGGCGGTGGTGGTACCTCTCTTTTCCGGAGGTGAAGACTTCTTTAGAGTTCGTGAAGCGCACCAATTTCAAAGGGAAGCTCAAAAGGTCTTGCATCAGGTCAGAATCGATGCAGCCAAAGAAGTACAGGCGGCCGTGGCGCAAATTCTCGGGGCTCAAGAACAGTTCCGGCTTCAAAAGGAAAACGCCGTTTTAGTTCAAAAAACACGAGACCTGGTGGAAAAGGAATACGCAGTGGGGCAAGCGTCCCTGGTGCGTCTTACGCAAGCACAACGAGACCTTGTCCAGGCCCAAAGCCAATTGGCCCAAAGTCGTATCGCCTTGGAAAATGCGTGGGTGCGACTCCACGCCGCCACAGGTCGAATCCTTGAAGATTGAGGAGATGGCCGTGAAGGCGAAGTAAACAATACCGTGCCACGGGACATGTAGGGGACACTGTGGTCATCCCCCCCTCGAAATCCATGGGGGAAATCAGTCGTGCCATCCGAACGATAGCCTTCCAGGTGTTCCTATTCGAAGTTTGGGACGCGATCCTCAGAGCACACCTATCAACACACACCTGCCAGATGCCGCTAATGCCCTTACCCCTCCATCGAAAACCAGGGGGAATGGCTTGTACTTGAGAAGGATTCACAAAAAATTTCTTGACAGCACGGCCGGCTCTGTTTTCTAGTGCCTGACCTAGGCGCTTTGGGCCAAGGATTTAGCGGCATCCAGCGCCCAATAAAGCACGGGGAAAAAAGGACAGAGGCAACTGATTATCCGTTGAGGGTCTTCTTATGAAATTCTGGCGAACCCCTTTGGACGTGGATGAGATTCAAATCTCTCGGGGTCTGGTGGTCATCATAGAGGATCGGTGTAAGGGATGCGGTTACTGCATCGCCTTTTGTCCTCGGAATGTTTTGCAGGAATCCAAGCGCTTCAACGCCAAGGGGTATCACCCTCCGGAAGTGAAGCATCCGGAAGCCTGCGTCAACTGTCATTACTGCGAAATCATTTGTCCGGATCTGGCCATTTTTTCCGTGGAAATACCACCCGAATCTTCAAGCATGAACGGCTTTGCCGCAAATCCATGAGCCGGGTCTTTAGGGACGTGGAGGTCCAAGCATGAAACCAGCGGTCTGGACCGGCGAACATTTCATCACAGGAGACGTCGCCTGTGCCGAAGGAGCCTTGGCGGCGGGATGCCGTTTTTTTGCCGGTTATCCCATCACACCCGCCACGGAAATTGCCGAGCATATGTCCCATCGGCTGCCTGATGTGGGCGGCACCTACATTCAGATGGAAGACGAAATCGCGGCCATGGCCGCCGTGTTGGGGGCTTCCTGTGCCGGAGTCAAGAGCATGACGGCCACCTCAGGACCGGGATTCAGTTTGATGATGGAAAACATCGGCCTGGGCATCTGCACGGAAACCCCCTGTGTGGTGGTCAATGTGCAAAGGGCCGGGCCTTCCACAGGGCTTCCCACTCTCGGCGCACAAGGGGACATGATGCAGGCCCGCTGGGGTTCTCACGGGCATTACGAAATCATCGCCCTGGCCCCGGCATCCCCGCAGGAAATGTTTTACCAAACCATCACGGCGTTCAATTTGAGCGAAAAGTATCGGCTTCCGGTGCTCATCATGGCCGATGAGGTTGTGGGACATTTAAGCGAAAAGGTTGTCATTCCTCAAGCTTCCGCTATTCGGACGCTGTCTCGGCGTCAGCCCAAGGGACGCAAGGACCGTTTCAAGCCCTTTTGTCCCGGTCCAGACGGCGTCGCACCCATGGCCAATGCCGGCGACGGCTATCGGATTCATGTGACAGGGCTGACTCACGATGAACGAGGCTATCCTGTGATGACGGCCGAATGTCACGCCGCCATGGTGGATCGTCTCACCGGAAAGATTCGCCGTAATCTCAAAGACATTCTCCACACGGAATCTTATCGTCTCGATGACGCCGAGGTAGCTCTGGTTTCTTACGGCGTCTCTTCCCGAAGCAGCTTGGCGGCGGTGGATGAAGCCCGCGCCCAGGGTATCAAGGCAGGGTTGCTTCGCTTGATCACCGTCTGGCCTTTTCCCGAAGAAACGGTCGAGGAACTGTCCCGGCGCATGAAAGCTTTGGTGACGGTGGAAATCAATCTCGGGCAAATCCATCTGGAAGTGGAACGATGTGCCAAGGGTCGAGTCCCCTGCCATCTGGTAGGGCATGCCGGCGGCAGCGTCATTCCTCCAGAACAGATCGTTCAGGCCATAAAGGATATTCGATGAAAAAATCCAAGGCCTCTTTGAACCATCCTTTAGATCCTTTGGTGCGCACGGATCGCGTGCCGCATATTTGGTGTCCGGGATGCGGCATCGGCACGGCCTTTTCGGCCTGCTTGATGGCGCTGACCCATAGCGGCCTGGATCTGGACAAGACCGTGATGGTGTCCGGCATCGGGTGTTCCGGTCGCGCGGCCGGGTACACGAAGCTGGATTCTTATCACACCACGCATGGTCGAGCCATCCCCTTTGCAACGGGCATGAAACTGGCCAGACCGGAACTGCAGGTCATTGTCTTTAGCGGCGATGGGGACCTGTTTGCCATCGGCGGCAATCACATCATTCATGCCGCCCGCCGTAACATCGATCTTGTGGTGCTGTGCGTGAACAATCTCAATTACGGCATGACCGGAGGTCAGGTGGCGGCCACGACGCCTCCTTTGGCCAAAACCACCACGACCCCTCGAGGGAATCCCGAACGGCCCTTCAATCTGCCTCTTCTGGTCTATGCCGCCGGAGCCACCTATGTGGCTCGCTGGACCATTTTGCACACGCGGGACCTCACCCAATCCATTCAGGAAGCTCTGCATCACAAAGGCTTTGCCTTCATTGAGGTTTTAGCCCCGTGCCCCACGGGTTATGGTCGTCGCAACAAGGAACGCCCTTTGGACACTCTAAAGATCTACCAGAACCGCACCATCGTGAAAAACGGAGCCAACCCCGCCGAAGCGACCATGGATTTTGAACGCGGCATTGTTTTGGGCAAATTTGTGGAGGAACAACGCCCCACCTGCATTGAAATGTACGACCGAACCTGCCGTCTCATCGATGCGGCAACCCATTAAAAAAGGATGGCCTTTCATGAAAGCCAGTGCCGTGCAGGACATGCACAAGGAAATTCTTTTTACCGGATTCGGCGGGCAGGGCATCGTGTTGGCCGGAATGATTGTCGGGCGTGCCGCAAGCCTGGGTGATCGTCGCGAAAGCACCTTGACCCAGTCTTACGGGCCGGAAGCTCGAGGTGGTGCCTGCAGCGCTCAGGTCATCATCGCGGATAAACCCATTCACTACCCTTACGTTCGACATCCGGACATCCTCGTCTGCCTGTCCCAAGGAGGCTACGACAAATACATTTCCCTGCTCAAACCCGACGGGCTTCTGCTGCTGGACCAGGACCTGGTGCGCCCTCATGGGCAACGAGGCGAAAACCTTTTCGCCATTCCCGCCACACGATTTGCCGAAGAATTGGGCCGGCGCATGATGGCCAACATCGTCATGGTGGGTTTCTTTACAGCCGTCTCCCAGGCCGTTTCTCCGGAAGCTGCTCGCACTACGGTGCAGGATGTGGTTCCCAGAGGGACCGAAAAGATGAACCTGGCTGCCTTTGACAAGGGCTATGAGTACGGACTGGCCGTCCTCAAGGGGCGGCGTAAGAAAGAGTCCGGGGAGAAAGACGTGGCATGAAGGAAAGCGCCAAGGACCGACTGCACAAGGTGCTGGTGATCGGAGCCAATCCGGCCGGGATTGCCGCAGCCAACAAGCTGGGGGAAATGGGTGTGCCCGTGACGCTTGTGGATCCAGACCCGGATCTCAATGCCAAACTGGCCCGCGATGTGTGGCGACTGCCTTCAGGGCTTCCCTTGAATTTCGCCCATCGTCCCGGTCTGCTTCGTGTTTTGAGAAATCCTCAGATTCGATGCCTGCTTCCGGCTCAGGTCACATCCATCAAACACTCGTCCCAAGGGTTTTCGGCACGAATTCTTGTGCAACCTACCTACGTGGATGAGGACCGATGCACGCTGTGCGGTCGATGTCTGGAAACATGCCCCGTGACCGATGCCGACGGCCACAAACCGGTGCATCTGGACAGTCGTTACATGCTTCCCGGAAGAGCGGTCATCGACAAACGCCGCCGTCCTCTATGCCAGGAAGCCTGCCCCTTGAACGTGAATGTTCAAGGGTATCTCGCTTTGACCCGTGCAGGCCGTTATGCGGAAGCCTTGGAACTTATTCGGCAAGACAATGTGCTCCCTGCCATTTGCGGTCGTGTCTGCACGCACCCGTGTGAAGCTGCCTGCCGTCGATCGGACCTGGACGGAGCTGTGGCCATCAAGGATATCAAGCGTTTCCTTGCGGATGAAGTGCCATCGACCTCCACGCCGCACACGGGCCCTCGCCGGCCCGAAAAAATCGCCGTTATTGGATCCGGCCCGGCTGGTTTGGCTGCCGCAGCGGATCTGGCTCGATGGGGCTACACCGTGACAATCTTTGAAAAAGAAGCCCAACTGGGTGGATTGCTTCGTTACGGCATTGGGCCGCATCGCCTGCCTCGGGACGTTTTGGATCGAGAAATTCAATGGATTCAATCCCTTGGGGTGCGCATGATCCCCTCTCATGCCGTGGATCTGAGCCGACTGGACACGCTGTCTCGAGACTTTGACGCTGTGATCATCACCGTAGGCACATGGAAAGACCGTCGGCTGGGAGTTCCGGGCGAAGACCTGGAAGGGGTGCATGGCTGCGTCGAATTTTTGTCCTCGGTGCATCGAGGCCGGGTTTCCGATCTGCCGGAAGATGTGGTGGTTATCGGGGACGGCAACGCCGCCTTTGATCTGGCTCGAGTGCTGGTGCGCCTCAAGGCTCGAGTGACCCTTCTGTCCTGGTTTCCTGAAGATCTGATTCCGGCGGATTCCGAAGAAGTCAAGGAAGCTCGCCTAGAAGGTGTTCGACTGATCGACCGCACACGGGTGACGGCATTTCTTGGAGAAAACGGTGGATTGACGCATCTGCGCTGTGTGGAAACCATCCCCGGTCCTCCCGATGCCAAGGGAATCCCGTGGCCCGTGACCAAGCCCGGCGCCGAACCCTTCCTTATGCCATGCCGTCGTGCCTTTGTGGCTATCGGTCAGCAAGGCGATGCCACTGTTTTCGGGGTTCCGACGCCGTCCCTTGCCGTGAACGCTCAGGGACTTCTGGTGGTCGATGCCCAGGGAGGCACATCCCTTAACGGCATCTACGCCGCAGGGGATGTGGTCTCGGGACCTTCTTCGGTGGTCCAGGCGATGGCGTCGGGAAGGCGGGCTGCCTTGTCCGTTCATAAAGCGTTGTCCGGTGAAGACATGAAACCCGTCTCCATCCGGCCTGAAAATCGAGAACTTCGACCCATTCCCGAGAACCTTGTGTTTCGTGGACGACCGGCTTCCGCCCATGTGGACCCATCCCGGCGCATCTGTGATTTCAGTGAAGTATGCTTGGGGCTTTCCGAGGTTCAGGTGCATTCGGAAGCTGAACGCTGTCTCCAGTGCGGTGTCTGTTCCGAATGCCTTCAGTGCCTTGAAGCCTGTAACGGCTGTGGCGCCGTCCATCATGGGCAGGTCGTTCAGGAAGTGGTCGAACAGGCCGGTGTGGTCATTTTGGCAGACCCCAATCTGGCTCCATCCATTCGCGGTGAAGATGTGCTCAGGGCCTACAGCGCCAAGGGATTCGGCCGAGAAGACGTGTATGCCATGATGCTGCGGGGTTTTGCCGCAGCCGGAGAAGCCATGGTGCTTCTCGGAGAAAACGCCCAACGCATGAAAGGCCATGGCTTGTCTTTTGCCCCGCCGGATCCTCCCTTGGCCTCACAGGTGCGTATCGGTGTCTTTGTCTGCCGCTGCAACGACTCCCTAGGCTGGTCCCAGGCCATGACCGACTATGTGACGTCCTTGCGGGATCGGCCTGATATGGTGCACGCGGAAGTGCTCCCTTCCGCCTGCAATCCCGAAAAAACTCGATATCTTGTGCAAACCATTCGAGAAAAGGGACTGACACGTGTGGTCCTGGCCTCTTGTGTGTGTTGCCCTCTGGATTTTGTATGCAGTGCCTGCACCGATCAGCGCAGCCGATTGAAGACAGCTCTTTTTAACGCCACCGGCATCAGCCGAGCCATGGTGGAAACCTGTAACCTGCGCGGAGAAGCTCTTCGGTTTTTCGCTCAGGGACAAGACATCGCCTTTGAACGTTTCAAGGGTCTTCTGGAACGATCCATCGGCCGAACACGAAAACTGAAGCCCATGCCCGCGCCGGCCCGACCTTACAATTTCACCACAGCCGTCATCGGCTCATCGTCCGCGGCATTAAAAAGCGCTTTGACCTTGGCGCAATGCGGCATGGATGTCTTGCTTTTCACCGGAACTCACGAAGAAGCCTTCGAAGAGGCCATACCGAATCATCCCAATGTTCAGGTGTTTCGGAATGCAGACATCAGGGGACTCAAAGGTACGGTCGGCTCTTTTCACATCATGGCCTTCCTTGACGGAGTTTCGCAGGTGTTTCATGCCGGAGCGGTCATTTTGGGAGAAAGATCTCGTCGTAGCATTCCTTATGTCCCTTACGAAAATCTGCCGCCACGCCCCGTGGAATGGACCATGCAACGGCGAGGGGTTCCTGGAGTGCCCTTTTTCTATCCCGGAGCCACATCGGTTCCCGGCCTCTTTTTGGCCAACCCGCCTGGAATTCAAATTTCCCAAAGGATTAAAGGAGCGGCAGCGGCTGTTTTGGCGGCGGCCGTGATGCCACGGCGCCCACGTCACAGCAAAGGTTATACGGTGACCATCGATGCGTCTCGATGCCGCGGATGCGGCCGATGCGCCGAGGTGTGTCCACACCATGCCGTCAGTATTTATCAAAACGAATGGGGATACGGCACCGCCTCGGTGGATGAAGCCCTTTGCAAAGGATGCGGCAACTGCATCGCCATGTGCCCGTCCAACGCCGCCGACAGTCCGTATCGGGATCGGACCGTTTTGGAACAGATGATTCAGGAAATTCTGGCATGAGCCATTGAGGTCATGGGAATCCATCATGAATAAACTCCATGTGGTCTTGTTCTTGTGTAACTGGGGACCTCACGCCGCCTTTCAGACCCTTCAGGACCAAAAGGAGGCGATCCCCGAAGAAATCCGTATGGTCCGTGTACCCTGCAGCGGTCGTGTCACTCGAGCCCTGATCCTCAAATGCTTTGAAATGGGTGCCGACGGCGTGCTCTTGGCCGGATGCGAAACCGGATCCTGCCGATACGGCCTGGGAAGTTCAGCGGCCTTGTCCCGCATCGAGTACATGCGGAATGTTTTGAAGATGCTTGGTCTTGGGGAAGATCGACTGCGATGGGGCGGGTTTCTTCCCGATGACGCTTCAAGTATGCAGGCTTTTTTGGAAGGATTTTGCCGAGACCTTCGCGCTTTGGGAAAAACACCGATCCTTTCCACAACTCTGGGCCAAGAACCCCAGGTTTCGGAAACAGCCGTAGCATCCCTTTTGACAAGGCATGATATCTATGCCTGCCAGGATTGCGGCAAATGTTCCTCCGCCTGTCCTCTGACCTTAAGCGGCAAACCCTTTTCACCGCGCGGCATGGCCACGCATTTGATGACCGGAGCCGTCAAGGCCCCGGAAGTGCTCAGTGGGCTTTGGAGCTGCATCACCTGCGGGCTGTGCGACGATCGTTGCCCGTCCGGCGTGCATTTTCCGGACTTTATACGCGATCTTCGATCCCTGTTTGGTTCCGGAAATGATACGGCACCCTTGGCGCACGGCGGTTTTTTTCAGTCCTTGATGCGCACCATGACCTCCCCCGATCTTCAGCCGCAACGGTGGGATGATCTGGAGGACGGCATTGAAGTGGATTCGGAAAGTCCGGTGTTGTTCTTTGGAGGATGCGCGCCCTATTTTGACACCTATTTTACGCGGTTTCCGGAAGTGCGCACCAACGTCATTCTTCAGGATGCCCTGCGTCTCTTAAACTTTTTTGACATCCGTCCCCGACTGCTTGCCCACGAACGTTGTTGCGGGCATGATCTGCTGTGGTCGGGAGATCGGGAAAATTTCCTGAAACTGGCACGCCTGAACACCGAAGCCTTTCGCGCCGCCGGGATTCAGGAAATCATCACGGCTTGTCCGGAATGTTACCATACCCTGGCCCATCACTATCCAGAACACGGCCTGCATCTTCCGTGTCGCGTGAGGCATGTCCTTGAAGTGGCCGAAGAACATATCGCCAAAGGGGCCATCGGGTTCAAGGATTTCAAACGAAAAGTCACCTTTCAGGATCCCTGCCGGCTCAGTCGTTTGGAAAAGAAAGCGGACCTTCCCCGCAAACTTCTGGAACGCATGGCCCTCAATGACTTTAAGGAAATGGCGGATCAAGGGGTCTCGGCCCTGTGCTGCGGGAATTGCGCCTGGACCGGATGTGACCGCTACACCAAGGCATTGCAGCTCAAGCGTTTACGCCAGGCCAGAGACACGGGAAGTGATCTTCTGGTGACGGCCTGCCCTAAGTGCCAAATTCATCTGCGCTGTGCCATGGAAGATCCCTTTCATGGAAAAGAACTCACCATGGACATGATGGATCTCACCTCGCTTCTGGCGAAAACGATTCAATGGGAATGACAAGGAGAAGAACCCCATGGATGCCTCCGGCTTTTTGTCGACACCGCCTCGAATCGGCGTCTATGTATGCCATTGCGGGCTGAACATCGCGAAGGTCGTGGATTGCAGCGCCGTCGCTCGCAACGTTCAGGATATGGAAGACGTGGTGGTGGCTCGAGAAGTCCCTTACGCCTGTTCCGAACCAGGCCAGCAGGTCATCAAACAGGACATCGAAAGCCTCGGGCTGAACCGTGTGGTGGTGGCCTCCTGTTCCCCTCGACTGCACGAAACCACCTTTCGTCAGATGATGCGGGATGCCGGGCTCAATCCTTTTCTCTTGGAAATGGCGAACCTTCGAGAACAGTGCAGCTGGGTGCACATGCACGACCCTGAAGCCGCCACCGCAAAAGCCACAGACCTGGCCCGTATGGCCGTTTCCCGCGTGCGTCACCTTTATCCGCTGCATCCTCAGCGAGTGCCACTCACCAAAAAAACCCTTGTCATCGGAGGCGGTGTGGCGGGCATTCAAGCAGCTCTGGATCTTGCCGACAGCGGGTTTGACGTGGTCGTGGTGGAAAAAAGACCAAGTATCGGTGGCATGATGGCGCAGCTGGATAAGACCTTTCCAACCATGGACTGTTCCATCTGAATTCTCGGGCCGAAAATGGCAGATGCCGGTCGGCATCCTCGCATCACTCTTTTGACCCTGAGTGAAGTCACCGATATTTCGGGTTATGTGGGAAACTTTCGAGTGAAGATTCTCAAGAAAGCCCGCTACGTGGATGAAAAGGCATGCACAGCCTGTGGGGAATGTGCGCGAGTCTGCCCGGTGGTGCGTCCGGACGAATTCAATCAGGGTCTGTCATCCCGAAAAGCCATCTATTCTCCGTTTCCGCAGGCGGTGCCGTCAGCGTATGTGCTCAATGCCCATGAATGCCTTGGGCACAACCCGGCGGTATGCGCCAAATGCGTTGCCGTATGCGAAAAGGGCTGCATTCATTTCGATATGTCCGACCAAGAAATCGAAGTCACCGTCGGGACCATTGTGGTGGCCATCGGCATGGAAAGTTATGATCCCACGGAACTGGATGAATACGGATACACCCGATTTCCCAATGTGCTGACCAGCCTGGAATTGGAACGCCTCATCAATGCGGCCGGGCCGACCAAAGGACACGTGGTCCGCCTCTCGGACCGTAAACCTCCACGTTCCATCGGCTTCGTTCAATGCGTTGGATCCCGGTCCGCTCGAAAAGGCCACGGGTATTGTTCCAACGTGTGTTGCATGAACACCATCAAGAGCACTTTGGTGCTTAAAGAACATGACCCGGCCTTGGACGTTAAGGTGTTTTACATCGATATTCGAGCCTTTGGAAAAGGGTTTGAAGATCTGTACACGCGAAGTCGACGCATGGGGGTCCGCTATATTCGAGGGCTTCCCGGCACGGTGGAAGAACGCCCTGATGGAGGGTTACGGGTCGCCGTGGAAAACGCGGCCACCGGACGTTTGGAATTTCATGATCTGGACATGCTCGTTTTAGCCGTCGGCATGCAACCCTCGGAAAGCACCCGAAAGATTCAAGAAATGCTCGGCTTGCAGCTCACCCCCGACGGCTTCTTTCTGGAGGCCCATCCCAAACTGCAGCCGGTCGATGCCGCCACCCGAGGCATCTTTTTTGCCGGGTGCGCTGAAGGTCCCAAAGACATCAAGGACAGTGTGACGCAGGCGTCCGCGGCTGCGGCTCGAGCCATGCGCCTCATGCAATGGGGGGAAATCCTTACCGATCCCATCACCGCCGAAGTGGTTACGGAACACTGTATCTCCTGCGGACGATGCGCCCAAGTGTGTCCCTACAATGCCATTACTGTTGACAAGAAAAAGAAAACAGCGGCTGTGGTCACGGCGGCGGCCTGTGCCGGATGCGGAACATGCGCCGCGGAATGTCCCACCAGCGCCATCGTCATGAACCATTTCACCGATGCCCAGATTGTGGGGCAGATCGAAACCCTGCTGGCTGAAAAACCCCACGAAAAGATTCTCACCTTTGCATGTAACTGGTGTTCCTATGCTGGAGCCGACAATGCAGGCGTGTCCCGACTTCAGTACCCACCTAACGCTCGGCTCGTTCGAACCATGTGTTCGGGAAGGGTGGCCGAATCCTTTATTTGGCATGCGTTCCGCCAAGGAGCCCCGGTGGTTCTGGTGAGTGGCTGCCACATCGGGGACTGTCACTACATCAACGCCAATCATTGGACGGAAAAACGCATTGAAAAGGTACGAAAGAAAATGGAAAAGCTGGGTCTTCGCCCTGAGAGACTGCAGCTGGCGTGGGTGAGCGCCGCGGAAGCGGTACGCTTTGCCGGCATCATGAACGACATGGAACAGCTTCGACAAAGCGTCACCGAGAAAGAAATCGCCGAAACCATACGTCTTCTTACGGAACAAAGCCAAGGAGCCCAAACACAGGCAGCGCACGCCGAAACGGCATCACCGTAAGTCGTGAAGTCGTAAATCGATAGGTTCATTGCGCTCAGAATTGTTACCTCGCGGCTTATGGATTTTTAACCTATTTTGGACCCTCATTTTACGATTGACGATTCGTCAATGACGATTCCACGTTTAACGATTCACGACTTCACGATTCCACGATTCACGACATTTGTGCAGGCGGGGGACCGATGGGAAAGTTCGTCCAGGACAACCTGTAGGGGAAAAGTCTTCATAGAAAACACGGAGTAAGTGATGCTGGAATTCTTGCGATCTTTCTCCACACAGCGCTTGAAGGCTTTGAGGGTTGTTCTGGTTTTGGGCGTAGGATGGTTGCAGATTTTTCAGGTTTTCATGGGCACGCCAGGATCGGCTGAAAGTGTGCCGTGCGCTTCGGTTTCCACATTTGTGAGGGTCACCTCTTCGGGCGATCGAATCGAGGGGGCCCTTTATATTCCCACTGGGCAGAATGCCGAGCAGCCTCCGCCTTATCCCATTTATATTTACTCCCACGGTTTTTCCAGGGACTCTGGGCGTTATGCGGCCAATGCGGAAGCCTTGGCCTGCGCAGGCATCCTGACCTACACACCCAACACCGTGCCTGTCGATCAGTTGAATGCGGAGAAATCGCGCCAAGTGGAGAACCTCATTGATCATGTGTCTTGGTTGCGAGCAAGGGTGTCTGACCCTCAGGATGTGCTTTTCGGTGTGGGGGATGGCAGCCGAGTTGTCTTAGGAGGCCATAGCGCCGGGGCTGCTCTGAGCCTCGAAGCCGTCGTCAAGCTTCAAGACCAAGGCATGGACCTAGCCGGGCTTGTGCTTCTGGATATTGTCCCCGACGATGCGACTCTGAAGGCGGCCACACGGCTCAGAAGTCTTCCGGTGCTCAGTGTGCGCTCCAGGCCAAGTTCCTGCAATGCGTTCGGCTCCGGGCGTAACGCGGAAAAAGCGATTCCTTTTCAGATCACGTCCATCCTCATTCCCTGGACCACCCATTGCGATCCGGAATGGCCAACGGATGTGTTGTGCCGTGTGCTTTGCGGGGGAGGCTCGGAAGCCGGAAGAGCCGCCTTTCGAGACAAAACGAAGGACTTTTTCCTGCAGACGCTGTTCTAAAACTTACGGATCCTTATTGCCGAACATCGAGATGGTAAGCCTTCTTTGCAAGCCAGAATAGGTGGAAATCCATCCAAGGTGATAGTTACCTTTTCAGAACTTAAAACGGTGGCAACCACGCCTTCCACGCACTAACCGCCCCTTCGAAAACTCCGTCCCGAACAAGGCCCTCAAGGACAGGACTATCCGTAAAGGGATGGTCCGTGTTGTTCGCGAGAAATACGGCCACCAGAAAGCCCTTCTTCCTTTCCGGCATTGGATCTCCCATCAAGTCTTGGAGAGATGCCCCATCTGAAGGATTCCCCATGAAACTATCAAAAAAACCTTGCGGCGAACCGCGCTGTGAATCATATTTCTGAGAAACTCTTTCCCCTTACAAAGGGTCTTGGTCTGTGGGAAAAACCTGAAACAAGAAGGAGGGCCGGGCATGGCGAAGCAGCATCTTACGCAAAGCGCGTTTCGATTTTGGGTTTTCTTGGTGGCGCTTTTCTGTTTTACGGCCCCTTTTTCTTTGTCCGCGCTGATTTCCTTCGCTCAGGAAAAGCCTTCCCCAGAAGTGGTCATCAACCAGATTGATTCTTCCAACTTTCCTAAGATTGTCCTTTTTGTTTCGGTGCAGGACGCCGCCGGCAAGATGATTCGAAATCTTCAAAACACCGACTTTACGGTGACGGAAGATGAAGTGGAACAGTCGCCCATAGAAGTTGAAACCCATCTGCCATCCATGGCTATGGTTCTGGTCCTGGATACCAGTGGCAGTATGAAAAATGCCATTGAGGACACCAAGCGTGCGGCATCCGCTTTCGTGGATGTCGTTCGCACTGAAGATGAAATGATGGTCATCACTTTTAGCGACCGCGTTCAGGTGGCAGAAAACTTCAGCAAGAACAAAGAAGCCGTCAAGAACGCTGTGAATACCATCAAGGTTCGAGGCAACACAGCTCTGTACGATGCTGCCTATCAGGCCGTGCAAAGCTTTGGGGACAAGACCGGAAGAAAAGCCATTATCCTGCTCACGGACGGCAAGGACGACGACGGGACGGGAAAGCCTCTCAGCAAGAAAACCGTGGACGATGTGATTGCCGCCGCTAAACAAATCAACGTTCCCATATTCACGATCGGTCTTGGGTCGGATTTAGATGTTCCGATCCTTCAGAGGATGGCTGCGGAATCCGGCGGCCAATATTTTGCCTCTCCCACATCTGCGGATCTTTCGTCCATGTACGAAAAGATCAGCGCTCATTTGACAGGGCAATATTTGCTGCGCTACACAACAGATCTTACCGATCGCGACGGTTCTTGGCATCGTGTGGTGGTCAAGGTGGCAGGCGGCTTAGCGCGTAAACAATACATGGCGCCGCTGGATCAAGAGGCCGCTGCAGCGCCAAAGGAAGTTTCCAAACCACAACCTGCGGCCGCACCGCCGCCGACATCCCCTGCGAAAAAGCCGCTCCGGAACGTTCTCGGCACTTCCCAGGGCACACGTCTACTCATGGCCACCAGCCAATACAACAATTCTTCCTGGACTGCACGCAATCTTTTTGATGAAGCGATCGGAAAAGACCATGAATACAGTTCCGAATCCGCCAAATCACCTCAGGAATTCCTCTTGGAACTTCCCAAAACGGCCATCCTTTCCTCGATGATCATCGACCCTTACACCACCGAAGAGGAAAATAATTGGGCGAAGGATGTGGAACTGTGGGCTTCCGTCACAGGCCCTTATGACGGCTTTACCAAAGTGACGTCTGTGACTGTCGACAACAAACGGATGGAAAGCCAAGACCCTTCCATCTCCCTCACGGAACAAACCTTTGCTTTGCCAGAATCAAAAGCGCGTTGGGTTAAGATCATTCTTAAAAACAATTACGGTGGTTCGTACATTCAGCTGGGCGAAATCAAGCTTATGGGCTTTTTTACGGAAGAGCAGGAAACGGATCCCTTTGCTCAACTGCAGAATGTCTTTTCAGAAAACATTGCAGCTAAATTGGTTTATTTCTCCAGTCAATACAATGACAATAGCTGGGCTGCCAAGAATCTTATTGACGGACAATTGGGACCCGGCCATGGTTATTCTTCCCAGGACAATGCCCCCGTTGAAATTCTTTTCGCCCTTCCCAAGGTCTTGACCATCACGCATGTGGCTTTCAACCCGTTTACCGAGGAGTCCTCCAAGAATTGGGCAAAGGAAGTGGAAGTTCAGGTTTCTACCGAGGGACCTAAGCAAGGATTTCAATCCGTCGGCGTTTTTACTCTGCACAATTTCCAAAATGTGGGCCCCAGCCAGCCGCTTCCGGATCAGATCTTTTCCATCACCCCCGCTGAGGCGCGCTTTCTCAAGCTGATTCTGCACAAGAATCACGGCGGATCTTACATGCAACTGGGAGAATTCAAAGCCTATACGCCCAAGAAGTGACGTCCTTTTTAGATGCAGGAGGCATAAATCGAGGAAAGGCGGTCGGCGACGTGGCCAATATGAAACTGGGCCGGAAAGCCCGCGGACATGCGGAAGCGAAGCGCTCTTAAAGGAGAAGGATCACCGGTCAGCGTTGAAAGAATTCGGGCGAGCGCTTCCACACTCCCAGCCGGCACGAGAAAGCCGCTGGAAGCGGAACGTACCACCCAGCCGACACCAGATTCGGGAATGTCGCTGGCGACAACGGGAACACCGTAACGCAGGGCCTCTAAAAGGACCACACCAAAGGCTTCCGTTTTCTCCAGAGACGGCAGGCAGAGCATGTCGGCCGTGGCTAAGAGCGCCCAGAGGTCCTCGTCGGCAAGAAAGCCTGCCAGAGTCACGCGCTGTTTCAGGCCTAGTGAGGCGATGAGGTGGTCAAGAGCCGAACGACGCTCGCCGGTTCCTGCAATGATCACTCGGCAACCGGGCACCTGGGCAACGGCCCGGACCAGCACTTCATGACCTTTGTAGTAGCTCAGGCGGCCGATGGCGAGCACTCGAAGAGGCCGCTTCGGTCCCCAAAGCGATTGAGCCCTGTGGATGGGCAGTCGGTCAAGAGACGGCAACCTTTCCGGATCGATTCCCAAAGGAACCACATGGCATTTGGCATGGTGCGCGCTCAGAGGATCACTGCCGGCCAGGTAGTTCGGCGACGTGGCGATGATGGCTTTAGCCCGTCGAAGCAGGCCCTGCTCCAAGGGCCGATACAGTCGGTAAAGAACGGCCAGACGTCGGTCGATTTGAGAAGGCACCACATCGGAATGCCAATGCACCACCCAGGGGCGACGCCGCGCCTCCCGTAAAACCAGGCACCAAAAAGCGCTGGTGTTGGGAAGATGCACATGCACAACGTGAGGTTTTTCCCGACGAAGAATGTCACAAAGAGCCCAAGGAAAGCCGGGACTTATCGGTGCATGGATGACTTCACCTAAGGACGGCGTGAGGCGAACAAAAGGCGGAAGGCTTCCATCAGAGCGGCCGTGGGCCAGGACCACAGGCCGCCATTCAGCGGATGCGGCTTGGGCCTTCACCAAATCGCCCAGAAAGTTCTCCATTCCCCCCTTAAAGGGAGGAAAATACTTTCCCACGTGGAGAACCGTGAATTCCTTTTTCGCCACCTTTCCTTGCCCTTTCCACATCTCTTCCGTCTTCCGGAAGGTTTGTGATGACAGGCTTTTTAGACGCCTGGACTTCGGTTTTCACACTCTACCCGGCTCTTCCTTTCCAAACAAGCCCGCGGCCAAGGGACAGGACAACCATTTTCCCTTTGATGTATTAACTGGGTTCAGAAAAATGATGATCTTGGCATCGCTGCGATCTTTCATCGGAAGGCAAGAGCCCCTCGGAAATCAAGCCAACGACAAAAACGGTGTCGTCGCCGGAAGCCTCGGGGCGGACACATCGGTCCGCCCCTACAGAGGGGTGCCCTATGGGCGGACACATGGGTCTGCCCCTACAGGGATTTGCTCCGTGGGAAAATGCCTTGGTCTGCCCCTACAGGGGGTTGCTGTATGAGCGGGGACGTTTGTCATCCCTAGATGGGTTGCTCTATGGATGAAGGATGAACACATTGATGCGCCCGACCTGTTTGAATCTCATGGGAAGCGCTTGAAACCGCGCCAGATAGGCAGGGTTTCAGTTGGAACAACCTTCTGTAGGGGCGCACCGGTGTGTGCGCCCCGTTTTTTCGAGCCCTACCCAGAAAATTTCGGGGCGGACACATCAGTCCGCCCCTACAGAGATCTTCTTTATGGCCGGACACATCGGTCCGACCACACAGAGATGTGCTTTATGGGCGGACACATCGGTCCGACCACACAGAGATGTGCTTTATGGGCGGACACATCGGTCCGACCCCACAGGGGGTTGCTCTGTGGGCGGACACATGGGTCCGCCCCTACAGGCATTTGCGCCGTGGGCAAATACCATGGTGTGCCCCGACAGGTTTTCGGGGTAAAACGGACACAATCTTTTGTCACCGGGGAACACTCGGTCCAGTCTTTTAGATTTTTGGCTATGGAACAGAATTCGTGACAGTCTAGAGTGGCCCATTTTAAAGACCGCCCACTACATCACTACGGGCGTCAGCCGTTCCAGAAGATCGTTGTAGGTAGCGGCTTGCAATGGTGCTTCCATCAAAACATCGAACTCCTCATAGCTGGGATTATAATAACAACCGTCTTTTTTGAGTATGTAAGGATGGCAGAGCAAAACATAGGCTAAAAAGGCTCTGGGTAAAGCTTGCCCAGGGTAAAGGCACAGAAGCGAACAGGGCATTCCCATGGCCACCTTGTTCACCCGATTCTCGTAATCCACCACATGATGGGCTCCAAAAGGATGTTCCAAAATCCATGAGGCGTCCGAAACCACGCGCACCCCGGTAAAGCCAAGCTCCAGGGCACTTTGAACACAAGACACCAAAAGCGAAAGCACTCGGTCAGAATCAAAGGCTCCGCCCGGAAAATAAATGCTTTCGGAACGATGAAACGTCAATTGACCCTTTCTCTGCAGAAAAATTCCATCCCTAAGCCACGCTTTCGCCACTCTTTCACCCAACCGATCTGGATCCGGCACGATCCACAGGACTTGTTCATCTCTTAGAAGCCCCTCGCGTATAAAAGATTGGGCCAGATGATCACGATCCTCTTCGCTGGCATAGCATGCGCAAAAATGCCTTAAGAAATGCTTTAACTCAAATGGGTTTCCCATCATGGCAGGCCCTTCCATGAAACGGTTTCATTTGTAACGCATTATATCACACTCGAAGAGAAAGTCACTATTTTTTCTCTTGATACCAATGGATTTTCGCCTGGGACTCTGCCACTGCCTGAAGTCGCTGGCGCCCTAGTCCGGCCAAGGTCATGAAAAGGCCTGTTTGCCGGGCACGCAGGGAATCAAGGCACCTGATAGATGGTTTTTGAAGGAGGTTGTGGTCGTCAAGCTCTTGACGCCGCCGGTGCTTGTGTTAGGCTGCAGCGTCTTTCATTTAGTCTGGGCCATGCGCTGAGCGTGCCCTGTGGGACGTTTGCATCATGGAACCTGCCAAGGATCGGTGGAGAAACTTTTGTGGCACAGGAAGAATGCAAACAGCTCCTTCGGTACCGCTGGCTTATTTTCGCCACGCTCGCTTTCGCTTATCTCTTCGTGTATTTCCATCGACTCAGCCTTTCTGTGGTGGCCGAGGAACTGGCTAAAGAATTCGGGACTTCCGCGGGAACCTTGGGGTTTTTAGGTTCCATTTACTTTTACTGTTATGCTTTTATGCAGTTTCCAGCAGGGCTGTTGTCCGATTCCATCGGGCCTCGCAAGGCGGTCAGCGCCTTTAGTGTGTTGGCCGCGCTAGGAAGCTTTCTTTTCGGTCTCGCTCCCGATCTAAGATCAGCCTTTGCCGGCCGATTCCTTGTAGGTATCGGCGCTGCCATGGTTTTCATACCCACCATGAAAATTCTGTCTCAGTGGTTTCGGCCGAGAGAATTCGCTTTTGTCTCCGGTCTGCTCAATGCCGTGGGCGGTCTGGGTATTTTGGCCGCCACGTGGCTTCTGGCTCGACTCACCACCGCCTTTGGCTGGCGCTTTTCCTTCGAGCTCATCGGGGGGGTGACTTTGGGGATCGCCGCTTTGGTTTGGGCTGTGGTTCGAGATCGACCGGAAACGAAAGGATGGGCTCCTCTTGTCGCAACCTCGCCGGTCTCGAACAGCCCGCAAAGCCCTTCACAGGCAACGTCCCTTCGAGAAGGCATCGGCCACGTCTTGGCTTCTCCCCAGTTTTGGCTTTTTTCCCTCTGGTCTTTTGTCAATTACGGTATTTTTTTCGGTTTCGGAGCCTTGTGGAGCGGGCCGTATCTGATGCATGTCTACAGTATGAGTCGAGAACAGGCGGGCTCGGTTCTGAGCCTCATTGCATGGGGCATGATCTTCGGCAGTCCTGTTTTGGGTTTCCTTTCAGACCGCGTTTTTCGAAGCCGCAAAAAACCGCTTATAGCCTGCGCTCTGGCCATGACTCTGGAACTCGGCTTTCTACGGCTCTTTCCGTCCGGGCTGCCCACCTGGGCTTTGATGCTTTTCTTCCTGCTTTTTTCCATCAGCTCCTCGTCCACCGTGGTCATCGCCTTCACTGCCGTCAAGGAGCTCTTCCCCATTCAAATCGCTGGTACCGCCCTCGGTTCCCTTAACCTTTTCCCTTTTCTCGGGGGCGCTGTGGCCATGCCTCTTCTCGGCTGGATTCTGGACCTTCGGAGCGGAACATCCAAAGGCTTCGGCTATCCCCTGGAAGCCTACTCGGTGCTTCTTTCCTGCCTCTTCTTTGCTTCTCTGCTCGTGCTCGCCTGCACCTTCTTCATGCGAGAAACCTATCAGGACTAAAAACGGCGCCACTCAGTCTTCACACAGATCGCAAAAACTCCACGTGTAAGTTCGGAATTGCGCCGACTATATGTATATCAATCCTAATCCCTTGAAACCCGACTTTTTCTAAAGGATGCTCCAGCAACGCGACACTCCGCAAAGCGTGTAGGATGGGTACCAACATGCTGTTTTGAGACTTGGCTTTGATAAGCTCGCCAAGCTTACCCTCCTCAATATCTTGAACCCGCCCCGAAATTCTTATCTCCGCCTCCGGCAACAATCCAACATTGAGGTTCAACAGCTCGATGGAGAGACCCAGTGAATTGATGGTAGGAAGAACATCCTTAAAAGCCTCAATGAATTGGTTTAGTTTCTCTAGGAATTGGCCGATCTTCTCCAATGTGTCCTCAACTATTCCTGTAGCCGACTTTGCAAAACCAGTCGCCGTGCTTGCCAAAACCTCAGGACATTCTTTCTTTGCCTTCTCTCGAATTCCCTCCAACATAGCCTCCCCCCTTTGACATTTATATGTAGTTGTTATACATAGTTAAACCACCATTGATTCTAAACTGATGAGCCATTACTTGGCTCGCATAAACATATTCCTCTCGAAATCATTTCGGAAAAGGATCAAATGCTCTGCAAAAGAAGCTCAACGCACAAAAGGGCGGGTCATGGTGGGCAATCGTCCGGTTTCCGGCTCGGTGGTCTCTCCGCGCGGCATGACCACGTGGCGTCGAAGCACAACGGACGTAGCCCGAGCCACGTTGGCTTTTTGAGCGTTGAGCATGCGCACGGATCTTTCGACGGTTTCAAGAACACTTGTTCTGTTCACCCCTGGAGCCGGACTGGCCAAGGAGCGTTCCGCGTTGGTTCGAGTGGCGCGAATCAAATCGTCGATAGCTTCATCCAGTTGTGCTTGAGCACGTTGAACCAAATGACCGGCACGATCCACCACACCTTGGGGATCCCGGCGTGCCGCTTGCAAAAGGGACCAGGTGTCTTCATAGAGGGATCTGGCTGAACGAATACGGGCCAGGTCGGTGCCGTTGGCTCCCGCTGCGACCAGCAGCCGGTCGCAGTACTTCATCAGGTCTTTTGCGGTGCCTGCTCCAAAGCCTTCCCGAGCCGCCGCGCTGGCCACATGGGACACCATGGCCAGATCATCCAGGAAAGACATGTAGTTCATGGCCGGGGAAAGGGGTGTAAAGGGACCTGAGCGTATTCCAGCCACATTGTCCCGGCGGGTCACGTGCCGTGCCGCCCCTCCAGGACTCATGTAAGCCCCCTCTCCAGCGGCATTGAGACGTGCTTGGGTTCTTGCCATTTCTTCCGCCAACGCCGCTTTTCTGACCGGATCCGTTTCCAGTTCAAAACGGCTGTGGAGATCATCCATCTGGAGTTCCAGGCGACGCCGAAGAGTAGGATCGGAGGCAAGCCTCTGTAATTCGTCCAAACGCTCCCTGACCCGGGTCATGGGAACGTTCATCTCTCGAGCGTATCGTTCCACACGTTCCACAGCCTCACGCGATGGATCTTCTCGAAGTATTCGGGCCAGGGTGTTGAGTTCCGTTTCCCGAACCATTCGCTGCTCTACTTCCCTGGCAGCTGTTCCGGGAAGGTCCGCAAAGAGGTGAAGCCGTCTCGGGTCAGCGAAGACGTCGGCATGGAGCAGTCTCCGCCATTGTAGCCCGTAGCGTCTTTCCATAGTGGCCATGGCGTAGTTGCGATAAAAGGTTGCGTCGCGCCCCAAGAAATTCACGTCCACATCACTTGTCATGGCATTCGTGCCGGTGCGTTGCATCTGAGGCCGCCCCAAGGTTCTTCCCGTCAAACCAGAACCCATTTGGCTGAACGCCTCATGCATTTCCCGCTCCAGAAGATCGAACTGCCGAGTGCGCCAGGCTTGCATGCGTGTCATCTGTTGTCGACCCTGATCCCCTCCCCGCGCCAAGGCCTGGGCCACGTCCACCCATTGACCTCCATGAAGATGCACCAAGGCCCCAGCGTTTCCACACATCTCATTCAACTGGCGCGTCACACGAGCCGTGTATTCCTGCACAGCCTCCCCACTTCCGCTCAACGCACGCCGCAAAAGATTTGTATTTTCAAGCACCTCTGCCGCCAACTCAGGCCGGCGAAGACTCGGAAAATGGCGAGCCACGCGGTTTGGATCTCTCATTAACTCCCGCGATAAACGGTTTTGAATTTCCGGAGCGGCGTTTTCAAAAACTTCCGCGGCAGCCCGACGCCCTCCCACCCTTCCTGCGCGTTTAATGGCATCGCCAAGCAGGGGAACAAATCCCACCAAAGCCAGCACGGTTTGAAGCTTGCCGTCACGTCCTCCGGTTTCCCACATGCGATAAATGCCTGCCGCCACGTCCCGGGCGTCGGCGATTTGGCCCACAATGGGAATACATCCAATGAGAATCTGACCGATGGTCGCGGAAGTGGACGGCTCCCTGTACCAGTCCCCAAAAATGGCCCCTACAGCAAATTCTTCCGCTGCATTGAGACCCGTGGTGTATTCTTGATGACGCCATCCGTGCGGTGTCTCTTCAAGCCAGGCGCCATCGGAGGTAAGAATCTGATGCACCTGCACCTGGGTGCCACGCCGCTGAATGTAGCCGTAGCCGTCGTGCCGAGGACTGGTGAGGTCCCTCAAGTGTACTTCAGGATTCAGGGCATAGATATGGAGCCAATGATCGGGGGCTTCCAGAACAATGCGAGCACATCGCAGGCGAAACAAATCTCCCAGCATTTCATGACGGCCTCGCCCATCGTTATAGTAGCCTTCCTGACGGCCAATCTCGGATCCCACCCGCACTGTCGTGTTCCATAGCCGTCCTTCGATTTCGCCCACAACACGCCCTGTGGCATCGTAGAATATGCCGCCCATCTGGCGCCTCAGTTCCAGCATTTCTTCACTGATTTCTATCATGCTTTGCAGCAAGGCCCGTTGGGATTCCAGGTTGAAGTCTTGAATGGTCATTAGGTCCATGAAGCGGACTCGACCGTTTTGATGAGGAATTCGCCAGCGGCCTGGCCCCCAAAGGTAGATAAGCAGCGGCTGGGGCGGGTACTCGTCGGGGATCGTCAGAATCATGGGATAGGTGATAAGCCGGCGGTAAAGACGCTGCCTGAAAAGATGCACCTGTGGCGGATCGTCTTGTTCCGCCGTCACCACATCATCGGCCAGAAGCCGATCGGTGGGAACCGACAGGTATTGGTTTGCTCGGACAATCTCCCACTGCAGACGAGAGCGCTCTTCGAGCCTTTCGCGACGTCTTACATCCACGGAAAGTATGGATCCACGAAGGGGCTCCTGGAGTCGGTTTAATCGCTCCAGTTCCCGTCGAGCATCGAGGACGGCTTGAATTTGGCGCACCTGATCGGGTGAAAGAACAGTCGCCAAGTGGGAAAAGTCGCGCTCCAGCACTTCTTGAGCGTCCACTCTCGGCACATCGGACCGTGTGCTTCGCATGCGTCCCGTATCCCTTAGAATCCTGGACGCTTTCAACCGGCTGGGACAATAAAGGTGTGCTTTCGAGACTGGAGGCCTCCCTTCATGAGTCGGCACCGCATCGTCCAGGTTCAAGGAATGAGCCATTTGTTCGGCCTGCCGTTCAAGGGGGTCTTCTCGAGGAGTCAGCATCGGTTCTTCCCTTTGGGTCCGGGACGAGGTAACCCCTGATCCCTGTTGCAACGTGTGAACCACCTCGTGACCGATGAGCCTTCGACCTTCGGAACTTTGCGGATTGTAGGCGCCTTGACGAAAAAAGATATCGGTTCCCCAGGTAAAGGCTTTAGCCCTTAAAGACCTGGACAGATCATGGGATGCGGCGTCTTCGTGGATCCTTATGGCGGAAAGGTCCACTCCCAGCTCTTGTTCCATTCGGGTTCGAAGTTCGGAATCCAAAAGCCGGCCCTGGCCTCGAGATCGTTCAAGATGTGATGCAATACCAAAAACCGGTTTCCCCAAGCCGCTGCCTGGTTCCTCCTTTCGTTGCACCGGAGCAAAAGGTTCCGGAGACGGCGGCCCTTCGATGCCTTGAGGGGCCCCTGAACCAAAGCCCCATTGGGGTGGAAGCAGGGATCCGATGTCCAGATGAACCCCGAACATCACACTGTTTTCACCTGTGTACATTTCTACATGGAGCCAATCGAGGCCGGGAATGGGAAGAGGGCGTCCGTTGAGAAGAGGAAGAATGTTTCTTCTGGCTGAAGGACTGGAGAGGATGCCTGCCAGAAGGCTTCCCCCCACGATGGAAAAAGAGCTGATCATAAGGCCGCGCTCTAAAGGTTCGGCCCGGCTCCAGACATGCCGTGCTTCGTCCCGAGCCTGTTCCTGAAGGCGCCGAAGCATTTCGGCCATCGGTTCCGTGGCGGCCAAGGCTCGTGCCACATCTCCCAGGGAAGCTTCTCGAGGAGGGGAGGAACTTCGGGTCGAAACCGAGGTGGAAGCCCGTTCCGTCGACTGAGCCATCGGCCCGGAAGGAAGCCACGGGGCTGTTCCCACAGATTCAGCCGCTTCCAGAATCCGGCTCTGCAAGAAGAAGGGGTCCAATCGGGTTGCCAAGATCTGCTCGATCCGCCATTGGATTTCGGGATCCAAGCGCCATGCCAGGGGTTCCAGGCCAAAGCTTAGGCGGGAAGGCGTGAACAGGGACGATTCACCCAGTCTAAGGCGCGGCACGTAGGATGGGATGGAAACAGTCTCCTGGCCGTTGTCCGGCGATCGCTGGATCGCAAGGCCTGATGTGTCCCGAGGACTCATGCGTGTCTTTCGGCGTGACAGCGATGCCTTTTCACCTACGTCTTTGCTTTTTTTCTTTATCTGGGTCAAGGTGACCATGCAGGTCCCTTCCTGGAATTCAAGGATCTATTCACTTCTTTTCAGGTTTTAACCATACCGTGACGGCCATGACGGCCAAAGCCGCAATCATGGGCACCAGGAACCACAGGTTTCCAAAAAAAAGCCCGGTGGCTCCACAGGCCAGTAAAGCCGCCACACTGCCCACGACCAGAATGGGAAAGGAGCCGGGCTGCCTCCTTTGGGTTCGTACCAGGTGATAGACAAAAACGATGGGAGTCCGCAGGATCCAGCGGGGCATTCGGCGTGAAAAGAAATTGGAAAAGCCCTTGTGTCCCTCCAGGGCCGTTTGTAACATGCCCCAGACCAGCAGGTACATCTGACAGGCGTATTCCGCAAGAATGTTTGCGGGCACAGCGCCTTTAGGTCCGACCACCGTCTGGGATCCCAAGGCTTTTTCCTGAAAGTCCAATCCGCAGTCTTTGACGGCGCTGCGGGCCTGGACGCCTCTTTCCCGGGCTCGAAGTTCCACGGCTGTTTCTCCACTTTCAGGCCCCACGCCGGCATCATCGGAAATCGTTCCGAAAACGATTTCCTGGAAATACACATCCTCGTAAAGGGTTCCCAGGTCCTCGCACACGGCTTGGTATTGGGCTGCCGTGATAAACTGGTCCTTGAAGGCCGAAAGTTTTTGAAGCCAGTTTTGCCGTTCAGGGCCGCCTTGAGAGGAAGATTCTGAAGGCCGCCTATCCATAAGATCGCGCCATGATCGAAGCAGAGCTTTTTTCTGGAATAAAGGACAATCGGGAAAATAGGCATCCAAGGATTCCATGGTGATCCCATCGGGCAGACTCCAACGACGACGCCACAGCCTGTCTTGAACGTCTCGGTCCATAAGGCTTCGAACAATCTGGCAGATGCCGTCGATTCGTCCCCACAGGATGTCGTTGGTTCTCCAGTCCCTTCGGAAAAAGGCCGCGAAATGGGCCAGGTCATCTCCGGTCACTTTGAGTGCCGGAGCCAGGGCGCTCAGGCCTGTCTGGGCGTCTCGAGGACTGATTCGAACATATTTGATTTCGTCAAGTTCATGAATACCGGCGGCAAATTCCAGGGGATAAAAGGCCTCGTCCAGGATGATGAAGTCCTCAATGGGATTTTGTGCTTCCGCCACGGAGCGCGTCAGCTGCTGAAGAACTTCATGAACCATTGACAGAATGGTTTTTGGAAAGGCTTGAGAAAGAGATCGGCCTACCAGGCGATTCGGGTCAAGATCCGTACTCCATCGCCATGCCCGAGAGGAGGTTTCCGTGAGCACGGCAGATCGAAGAGGTCCTGTGTCACGGTCTTGAAGCCGGTGTGGAAAGGATCCCTCTTTTAAAGCCGTGGTAGGCACGGCCAGGTTTTTTACCAAGGCATCCCAAATGGTGTTTTCCGGTTCCAAAAAAGTGACCAAGGCTTCCAAAAGGAGTTCCGGACTCAGGCCTTTGCCGCCGTCCGTGCGCTCAAAGAGGCCGTCTCGAACAAGAGCCAGACCATTTCGAATCACCTTGAGGGTCTTGATAATCCTTCCTGTGGCTGCCACGGCATTCAAGAGGTTTATTCGATCCGAGTCTTTGGCCTTTTCCAAGAGACCGTAAAGATCGTAGAGGACATGGAAGGCACATCGCACATGCCATTCCACGTCGTAAGGGTGAAGCCAATCCATCCAGGTGTCTTGTCCTTCCGAGGTTTTTCCTTTGGTCTCGGTCAGGTTCAACAGCTTGTCGCGAAGCGAATGAAAAAGACTTTGTCTCACAGGGTCGGTGATTTCCGTCTTGGCCGAAGGGGGATCGTCGGAATCCGACACCATGAGCGTACAAAGGCTGTCGATACGCACCCTGCGGTAAATCTCCGCGGTAGATCCGCATCCACCGGCCCCGGCATCAGGTGTCGCACCTTCAGCCCTCATAGAAGTCAGGTAGTTTTGCTTGATGCGCTTAAGCCAGCGGATTCTGGCGTTGTGCGCCTTGAGTTTTTCCAGGTCTTCGCCGATGCTTTCATGGGACGGTATGGTACTCAAGGACGCCACGGCCACACGAAAAGGATTTTGAAGGCGTTTGGATTCGTCGTCGGTCAAGGGTGTAAAATGTTCCGGATCCGGTTCCACGTAAAAGAGGCGCCGCTCCACCAGTTTATGGGGCATGCGGTAGAAAATGGCTTCCAGAGCGGGCCCGAAGGGTTTGTTGTCCAGCACGCCGCCGTCTACGTACACATGGTGTGCCGGTCCTGTGCGACTGGTCCTTTCCAACGCCTCTTTCACCTTTTCCCTTCGGTCCTGAGGTAGTTGTTCCAGCGAAAAGGGTGGAAAAGCCACGGGAAAAGTGGAGGTGATTCGTGCGATGGAAGCCAGAACACATGCTTGGAGTGATAAGGAGTGCTCGGTTTCGGTATTCACGTGCCCCAACCCCAGAACTTTTCGCCCCGGCCGATGTTGCAGATGAAAGACAGTGCGATGGGTCTTGTCTTCAATCCGGGTGCCTAAAGAATCCCAAGAACGGGTCAGAACGCCTTCCAGGTTCGTGCCCGTGATGAAAACGTCTATTTCTCCGGGGCTGACGTCCTGCTTGGGACTTGGCGTGAGAATGCTTCGAAAGGCCTCTTCCAGACGGTCCTGATAATATCCTTCGCCGTCCAAAGGGGACACGGTAGGCTGGGAGGCGGACACAGGGCGAAGAAGTTTCCCGAGGTCTCCATGTTTTCTCCACAGATCCGCCGTCCTGGTAAAATCCCCACCGGATTCCAGGGCTGCGGCAAGAAACAGCCCGTTGATGCCGCCTGCAGAGGTTCCAGCCACCACATCCACCACGGCATTGGCATTCAGGATTTCCAAAAGAAGTTTGAATGGACCGTTTTCTTTCACCAGGTCGTAGAAAGCCCGCGTCACCCCGTTTTCATAAACGGCCAGGGAAACACCCCCGTAGAGCACCAAGGCGATGCGTATTTCCCTTTGGCGTTCTTTACTGCTCGTGGTCGTCGTGGACTTATCCATGAATGCACCTCCTTGTCCCGGGAGCATGAAAAGGCGTGCGAATCGACTGAAAATTCAAGAAGCGGCAAGCAGTCCAGCCGGCATCTGCCGTCCCATTTTGGCGTATTCCAGCCTGAGGCCTTCGATCACGTCCTTGCACTGCACCCGCCGTCCTGTTTCAAGAGCGCGAACGGCCGCCGCCAGCACCGCATTTCGAATATGACCACCGCACACGTCCGCATGGACGGCCAGAAGATTCACTTCCCCCGGCTGCAGATCATGATCCTCACCCAGGTGAGATTTCCACAGGGCACGCCTCTCTTCCGGGCCAGGCGCGGGAAACTCCACCACCAGATCGATCCGGCGGCTGAAGGAAGCATCCATACGGGCACGACTATTGCCCGTGAGAAGCACGATACCTCGATAATTTTCCAAGCGCTGCAAGAGGTAATTGGTTTGGGCATTGGCAAACCGATCGTTGGCGTCCCTTACTTCCGTCCGTTTCCCGAAAAGGGAGTCCGCTTCGTCAAAGAGAAGGATCACGTCGGCGTCTTCGGCGGCGGCCAGCAGCGCAGAAAGGTTTTTTTCCGTCTCTCCCACGTACTTGCTTGTCACCGCGGCCAGATCCACACGATACAGAGCAAACCCAAGGCGTGTGGCAAGCCAGGAGGCCGCCAGGGTTTTTCCCGTGCCCGAAGGTCCCACAAAAAGAGCCCGCACTCCTGTTCTGTAGGAAGCTTGAACGGTGATCCCAAGGCCTTGGGGCAGATCTTCCCTGTGTCGACACCTGGCTTCCAGCATTTCCAGAGTATTTCGGCAGGATTCCGTCACAATAAGAGCCTTTTCAGGAACTTCTTCCATCACGGGCTGAGCCAGAGTTTCCAGCTTTCCGACCTGAAACCCCGCCCGGCGCACGTCCATAATTTCCACCTGAACTCGCCCGCTCACTCGAGCCTTCATGCACGCCAAACGGCTCAGGGTATGAATCCGGTCTATGCCTTGCAAATGACCGGCACTCAATGACTGGGCAAGATCGGAATCCTTCAGCAAGTCCAGCCATAACCGACGCCTTTCTTCTGGACCGGGAAGGGGCACGCGCCATTGGAACACATGGCCGTCAAGGGCTTCCACTGTTCCATCTGGACCCGCCAGCGCCAAGATAGGTCCCGTATAACCCGACATGCTGGGAAGATGAGTCATCAGGCCAGGGAATGTTTCCAGAACGAACACCGGCACCAGGCGTTCTAAGGCGCAGTACAAACCCAACCCTGACAACGGCGCCTCGGAAGGACGAATGAACAGGGGATGTCGGTTCAAAGCCTTGCAAACCCAAAAAGCCGCCAACTGCGCCTCCCTGGAAGACGAGGCACGAACCACCAGATGGCATCGGGGTGTTTCGTTTAGGGCCAGAGCATGGGCATGGGCTTCACGCTTAAGGGTTTCGGGCACCCGATCGGGTTGCACGGAATCATCAAGAAAGGTGCCGGGCCAGGCTTGGAAAATGCCTCGAAAGGAAAGGACCAGAGGAAAGGGCACCGCCAGTTGCTGGTCGCAGAGCGGCACGGTTTCATCACGTCGGGACAGGAGTCCTGTCCGAGCGGCCGTTCCCGTGGCCAGAAGACATGCCACGGAAATTTTTTCGGAATCCTTCAGGAAAGGCCCCAACGTGTCGGCCATAAGGCCCACCGTGGGACGTGCTGATCCCGTGTGCGGTTGGAGCTGAGCCACCAAGGCCGCTGTCTGGGAATCATCCTCCACGGCCAGGCACAGAGCCGTGGTCAGAATTTCCAAGGAACTAAGAGACAGGGCACGGGCCAATCCCACAAGACGAACGTCTCGGGCCGTGGGGGAATTTAGGGCATCGTGGACTGCTTGATACCAGTGATGAACCGATTCAATCCGCCGGCGCACGGCATGCAAAGAGGCCTCTTCAGGGCTCGGCACGGAACGTTCTTTGTCCCCGAAATAAAAAAACGACGCAGGCCAGACGGCCGCCACAGCAAGAGATAAAGTCCTGGTTTCCAGGGACGTTGGGGATGTCTGTTCCCAAGAGTGCCTATCTTTTGTCCCCACCCGCCGTCTCCCTTCTTGGCATCCCGACGTGAAACCGATGGGTATGTCTTGGAAAAAGTCCGTGCCTTTGCACGGACCACCTGGCTTGTATGGGCTGCTCAGCTTCGAATTTCGCCTTCAGTCACCGTAATGGAAAGAAACAACGCGGGCAAGCCAAGGGACCCAACCTGGATTGACATCCAGACCCAGGCGACGGATACGCACATCGAGCTGGTGCAAAGGCAAAAAAACATCCACGTGGGTCGGCCCGACGATCATACGACCTGGACGTTGGGCCATCTTACGAAACGTTAACCCTTCCCGCCGCCAAAGGTAAAGGGAACACACGAGACGCGCCGCTCTGAAAACACCCTCCAGGATTCGGTGCTGAAGCCCTTTCTGTTCTGAGAGCAGGACCCAAGGCGTGGAGCCGGTGGCGCGACGCGTTTTTCCAAGGACGGTGGAGACACCGAAGACAAGACGTCTCGTTTGATTCACCAGCAGACGGACGCCTTCCTCAAGATCTAAAACCTGAAGTCCGAGTCGCCTTCGGGTTTCAGGGCATTCCGTTAACACACGCCGCCACGAAGAGGGTGGTTCAAAGAGGGGGATAAGCTGCTGGCCCGATGGGACCGGCAAAGGGAGCGTCTGTCCCCAAAAAGTGCCCTGAGGCGCATAAAAAGCTATGTCATTTTGAAATGAGGGTGTTTCCAAGCCGACATTCCATCTGTCTTTTTGTTGTTCAGCCATGTTCTGCGGCAACACTCGATGGTGGGGATCGTCTTCGGGGAGCGGGAGCAACCTGGCCATAGAATCAAGAAAACGCATTCCAGCGGCCACGGCACCAAAATAAAGATGTCGGCAGAAAAGTTCATCCAAAGCCAAGGGACGGAAGAGTCCCAGAAGAAAAAGAAACCCTGCAAAGCAGGTCCTTTGAGCGTCATGAAACAATGGATTCGGGACAGGTTGGTCCGGATTCGTGCCCATGCCGTCGGAATGCCCACGATTTGGTTCCAACTGGAATGATCCTTGGTTTCTGGACATCTGACGCATGGTATGGGCCTCCTTTGCCGAGCCAAAGGATTGGGCCGTGGGAAAACCGATCGTTCCATCAGGACGTGCCTTGGAGGCAAAGGCCGAATCTTCAGGAATGACTCCGTTTTCTTTCGAAGCCTTCTCGTCTTCATGAAGGACATGGCAGGCATTCGGCAATCGCCCTTGCCAAATCTTTGATGTTTTCTTGAGGCTTCGTTTACTTGGAAAATAGTCCCGGTCGATCAGTTTCCAGTCCTCTTCGCCCTTCACTTTCGTCAACGCAGGGGTTCGCGCATGCGTTCCAACATCCCTTTCGCCAAAGGATAAGTCCTCAGGAAGGCTTTCTGCTGACCCTTTTTCAGAAACATCTTTCACCACTTCTTCAGTTTTAATGCGCCAAGGGATCGATCGTTCTTCGTGACCTCTTGTCATCACCACGGCATCGGCGGTCTTGGCTTTCCTGGCTTGATCAACGTCAAAGTTTGAGGGTGGAAAAGAAGATTGGGTGGGTGCCATGGCCCACACCGAGGTCTGGTTCCGGGCGAACTCCATCAAAGAATCCCACGCTGTGAAAGGCAGAGGTTCTGGAAAATCACCCGAAGGATTTTCAGAAAGTGGTCTCTTCGATCCCGGGAGCCATGAAGAAAGATTCAATAGACTTTCCGCTTGTGGCGGACCATGAATCCAGAGAGCCACGGCCGTGAGCCAGGCCGTGCGATCATCCCCTTCTCCCCATCGATCAGCCCAGCGCTCAAGAAGACGGCTCCAGACCCCTTGCAAACAAGGAAAAAAGGAGCAGATTTTATGACCGGACCCGAAAGGGTTTTGATCCATCCAATTCTTTGACACGCCGAAAAGAGCGAGCAGTTCCTCTCCATCCGTTCCTTGCAGAATCTCCAGAAGACAATCCAGTCGACCCGCATTCATGAGGGTTGTCATCAGGCGGGCAACGGCAGGGCGAGCCGGATTCAGACGTGCGGCTGCTTTGAGCGCGAACCTCAGTCCTTCCGCCTGTGTGAAATCGTCACGCCAGCCGACCACGGCTCGCTTCCAGAACCACTCCGTGCCTCGACGACCGCGAGCCAACTGCAAGGCCAATTGGCCCGGTGGGTCCAGGACGTCCCGAAACCAGACGGCGGAAGCCAAGCCGGCCGAGGAAGACCAAGCTGGAACGGCCTGTGCTGCAAGATCTTGCATCACGCGATCCAGAAGCCTGGATCCTGAAAGGAAACCCATCGGGCTGGTGGAAAGGCGAAGGGAAAGGGAACGCACCAGGACCAGAGCACTGGGACTTATGCCTGGAAAGGAGGCGGTGCGAAAAGCATTTTCCAGGCATTGAGTCAATCGGGACGCGTAGGTCTGTCGAAGCGTCCGCATTCTTAATTTTATGATTCGACAGTCCACGTTTCTTCTCGCCTCGAACCAGAAGTCCGCCAAGGTCCCTGCCGTGGAAGGTTATCAAGCGAGCCCTCTATCCTTTTCAGGGAACCTCAGGCTGACACATTCATTGCTTTTCCCGGTTTGTCGGTCCTTCGAGGATTTCTGGTGTGGTTCAAACCGCCCGAAGCCAGGGCATTACGGCAAAACCCCAAGCCGTTTCATTGGCTGCTTTCAAAGAAATCTGGCCTTGGCTCCGGAAGGAATGTGAAAGGACGCTTTGTCGGCCCGGGTCACCTTCACTCGAACCTCGACTCCACTCATGTCCTCCACCACCCCATGCACGGTCCCTCCGCCGGCTTCTTCGATGGCTACCTGCATGCCGATACGAACCAGGCCCTTATCGATCACCAGATCCAGCCAATCCCCTGTCTTCCCTGTCAGGGAAGCGGTGGCGTGGCCGGAAATGATTTGTCCCACAGGAGCATGGCTGGCCAGCAACAAAGCCACTCGAACCACATCGTTCATGAAATTCACAGCTTCCTGAATGTCTGGATTCACCTTTTTAAACAGCCAATCGGTCAAACCCTGCAAATCCTTTTGAAGCTCCAAGGAGAGTTCACCCCAGCGGGGAAGAACGCTTAGATGCTGAAGATCCACGGACTCGTCGAACTGGCTGATCCGTCGCGCCCATTCCAGACGCACGACAGGTGGCACCCGATTTGCCCTGACATACAGGCACACGGCCACATCTTCCATTTCTTGCACCATCTGGGAGGCCTTTCGAGCCGCTTGGAACCTTCCAATCCCTCCACTCAGAAGATCCTCCACGGACAAAAGGTCCTGGGCTTCCGTTTTTAGTCCTTTCCATGAAAGGCTTTGTAGGGTTCCCAGATTCACCAGAGCCTTTTTCTCCCATTGACTTTGCACCGCCTTGGCATGGGCGTTCGTGACGCCCTGAAGAGCCTTCTGAAGCAAGGTGAAGTTGAGTGGAGCGACCGCGTTTTCGACTTTATGAGTTTTTGTGGAGTCGGCAGTTTTCGTCCGGGCACGTTCCTGGGTTGTTTCCAAAATGGCCAGAATCCTCTGGGGACGATCGAAGAGTTCCAGCAGCTTCTGCAGGGATGGAAACCATGCCAGCGGCAGGGCTCGCAGATGGCCGAACATGGTTTCCAGCTCTTCCGGAGCCTGATGTTCTTCGGCCAGGCATGCGGGAACAGAAGGCTTCGTCACACCCTTCAAGGAAAGATGCACCATGGTTTCTGTCACGATGGAACTCTTTCTCGGACGCGCATACAGCAGAAAGGGCACATGATTTTCTAATATCTCTCGGCGTCTTTTATTGACGGCGTCCACCCGGGCTTTTTCTTCTTCAAGCAGGGACCGGGTCACAACCAGATCATGACGCCTTTCCGCCAGCTCGTCTTCCACCACCTTGAGGGTTTGGGACCATTGGTCTGCAATGTCTTTAAGATCCTTGAGACACGCCACGCAATGGTTTCGGACGGTTCGATAATCCAAAATGCGAGCTTCAATACGGCGCAGGATACCAACCGCACATTCCAGCGCGGTGACTCCGGAAGCAAGGTAAGCCGCTTCGTCGAAAACAGACGGGTCTGGATCAAAAACGCCGGCTGTGACAAGAAAGGGCAATCCAGAGTCATTCAGAGAACATTCCCGATGTTTCCACAGGACGTGGAGGGCTTGCCCCAGGGCTGCCTGCTGTTCGCTTGACAGGCCCTTGAGGTGCACGAGCACGTAACCGCCCTGCTCTTCAAGACGCTTCCACTGCCTGAGCCGCTCCACCGCTTCGGGCTCATCCCGGGCGAACTTTTCGAAGTCTTTTCCAGAAAAAACCGCCATGCTTCCATCGGAGAGGGGAACACGTAGGTCTCCCGTTTCGATGGGAATTTCCAAAATGCTTTGAAGAATGCCGGCCTTGGTGGCCACGGCGTAGTTTTTGGCCTCGGGAGCCAGAGGATCCGCGATACGTTCCGCCACCGTGGTGCTCCGAAAATCGAGAACCCGGCCCACGATAGGATTCTTGAGCTGAATGTCGGCGGCTGTTGTAGCTTCCATCAAGGAAGGTTCCAGGGTGAGGGTCTGAATCTTTTTGGAAACCGTCCAGGTGGTGCCTGCTGAAAGCATCTTATTAGAGGATGGGTTCACCGGGTTCGACGTTGTTCCTGCGGTGGCCTGCATTCCTTTCGACTTTTCAAAAAAGCTTTTCAGCTGCGCTTCCGTGGCACGACTTGTTTCACCTTTAGCAATATCCGCCAGCACGGGGCTTGTCGCCAGCCGTGTGGCTCTTTCATCGCCTAAAAGGATTTGGCGCACACGGTAGATGTCCGTCTGAACCCTAAGAAATCCAAGGTCTACGGCATCATCGCTTCGCCGAATCTTATCGTCCAGTTCTTCAATAAAGGTGCTCAAATCCTTGTAGCCGGGCTGAGCTTGGGCGCCGGTCTTGAGCAGCTTCAAGGTTTGTCTCTCTTCCACGGTCAAGGAATAGGGAGACAGGGTTTGATCGACGAGCCGGACCAGTCTTTGAAGAGTCTTTTTTTGAAACGAGTCCTCCGGCATCGTGTTTGGCAGAACCTTTTCTCCCGTTTGAGCGTCCGGGTCCGAATCCGGGTACCTGGGAACCGTGGCCATATCCATGCTGCCCAAGACCACAGGAGCCTGGGACCGCAGGTCCGCTCTTCTTCCCAGCCACAGCCCGATATCCTGCAGCAGGGTCTCTATGGTTTGCTGAAAGGAGGGATCTGCTTCTTCATTTTGCAACAGGTGAGGGTCGTACAGTGCCTGAGGGATGGGAAGATAGACCATGAGAGTATCGGCACTGAAAAGGTCCAGCGGCTTGAGGGACATGGCTCCTTCCACAATCCATTGGATCTGTTCCAAGGGAACCGGTGCCGCTTCCAACCGATAATTTCCTGGAAAGAAGCCGACGCGTCGTTGTTTCAGGTCCAGAACATCCATCGGCAGCATTCCCACGGGTGGAAGATACCGAAACTGGTCGGTGGCATCTTCCATACTCCAGCCCTCCGCCAAGGCCTCTCGAAGATGCTCATGGAACTGTTCCAGGCGCGCCTGCCAAAGAAACGAGGTTCCCCCATGAGGAAAGAGCGGCCGTTGCAGTCGTGGAGTTCCACCTCGACGTACTACGGAGAAACGATCCGCAAAAATCACGGAGCCGTTCTCGGCAATCTGTAAAAGAGCCACCGGAAGCCCCACTTTTTCCCAAGGGAAACAGGATGGGGCATGGAAAGACGCCGCTTCGTGGCTAAAAATCCGGTACGCCAACCGGTTTCGGAATCGAGCTCCAAAGACCGGCAAGGGAATCTTCGCCTCGGGCCAAGGCATCCACACCAAGCGGCATCCGTCCAGCCTCTGATAGTCCACATAAGCTTCCTCGCCGGCATCCAATTCACAGGGATCTGTATCGTCCGGATCAGCAGGGATTGATGCCACAATAGGCTCCAGAACAAGCACGCCCACACCCCGAGGCGGTCTGGATTCCCCGTTGTCCATTCCCCATGAGGGAATCCGGTCCAGAGCGATTCTCATCGGTCGACTGACCCCAATGTCTTCCCCGTTCTGGCACAGGCCGCGACCCGGTAAGAGGGTCACGATCCAGCTCCTTTTCTCCGGAAACGGCTCGGTTTCCTCACCGTCGCCTACCTCCACCACGTCATCCGAAACTTCTTCCCCGGCCGGCTTTCGCGGCGGTTCCACACCCATTTCCAGACCAAAGACCACGCCTGCGGATTGTTCCATGCCCACCAAGGCAAGATGCTGGTCCCTATAGGTCGATTCCCGGTCCAAAGCGGTTTTGGTCAGGGTTTTTCCGGCATAATGATGAAGACGGATGAAACCTTCGGCGATGCGAATCGCCGGAGCGGGTTCCATGAAAACAGCCCGTTCATCTTTCTCCCAGCTTTGGGGTGGAAAGATCTTCATCTCTTAAGACTCCTCATGACCTCATGAACAAACTCTGCCACGGTGTCGGGCGACACACTCGGCTCTTTCACAAGCTTGATGAGATCCTCTTGAAATCTTTCTCGAACTTCGGGCTTTAGACAGCGCATGAGCTGATCGATTTCAGGAACCACCTGCGCTTCGCCCAGTTTTTTTCGTACCGCTTCGTTTTTCCTGATGGCTTCTTTGTCGGGACTTCCATCGGGTGTGGTTTCAGGTTCCAGCACCTTTTCTTCCACCATACGAATCCCTTCACCAAGGGCTTCATCATCGTACCGTTTCATGATCTCTCTCGCCGTGGAGGCATCCAGTCGTTTCACCTTTTCCAATTCTCGAACGGCGGCTATGAGCAGGGTGTCCGATTCCTGAAATTTCTTTGAAGTAAGCATCGAAGCCATGATGAGATCCGCTTCCGCGCTGGCCCGTACCTTGAGACGCGTATACCTGGTATCCAGGCTTTTCTGCTTGAGGTAAGCCCTCATAAGCTTTTCGTCCCGAAACTCGTCGGCCAGAACAGGAATCTTGGCCCCTACCACGTCTTGCTTCTGGTGAAGGTTTTTTCGACGAACATACCAGAGCACGGGGGTCTGATTCAGGAGTCCCTGCCATCGGGACAGTGTGGTTGCCTGAATCTCGGGCTTGGGCAAAAGCGTCGCACGATCCCCGGCCGGCATTAATTTTGGGGTGTTCCTGACTTGGACCGTATTTGCGGCGGATAGCGTCGTTTCAAGGCTTCCAAGTTCTGCAGCAGCTTTCCGGTAATGATTTCTCGGTAAGGGAAGCAGGACCAAAACCGAGGCGGCCCCTTCGGACTCTTGGGAAACACTCACATCCAAGGGCGGCAGCGCCAGGCTTTCCTCCACCAGGCAGGGCAGTTCATCCTCAGGAATGATGGAAAGATTCACCTGGAATCCCGAAGGAAAGAAAGTTTGGGTCAAGGTCTTGGGATCGATGCAGGCAGAGGGAAGCTGACCGGCCGCGGGCAGAGAAAGGAAATATTCGGAAGCTGCAAAAGAGGGCGTTTGCCCTGCCAAGCGCCGGTCTTCCAGGATTTCTTCAAACATCGTGCGCGTCTGGAGAAAATGGCACACGCGAACCCACCGAGGGGTCACACCCAATCCCATGACATCGCTGCCGATGCTTCCCATGTCCCGGCGCACCATGGGCGGGTCTACCCACCGCACAAATCCTCTATCCAGTTCCACCATGGCTAAAGGCAGTGTCGACGGGGCCGGTGTGTAACCGGTACCGTGAACAAAAAGTTCATGGGCGACCATCGCACGGCGTAACAGAGTCGAAGAGCCCGCCTCGCTTGAGGTGTACGGGATAAGGGTCAGGAGGACGGCTTCCACGATGTCGCCGTCTTCCACGAGCCGTTCGTCCCCTAGACGGGAAGGATAAGCGCCCACGGGATTGGCCGTGAATTCCACGGATCGCGCTGCCAGGACAAAAAGACCCGAGAGTGTTCGAAAGGGCGCAGCAGGCTTCTTCGAACGGCCAAGCATTCGGTTGATTTGGTCCAGGAATGGCAGATTTCCCAGGTCCACTTCCACGTCCCGAAGCAGAACGATGCGCTCACCACCAGAGGCAATCCCGAAACCTTGCTCTATGCGAAGCTGTGTGGCTTTGGAACCCGGCGTCACCCATAAACCACGGACGACTCCACACCCTACCGCCGCAGCCAAGTCTGCTTGCCTGGAGAGAAAGTAGGTCTGTTCGCGTTGCAGGTCCCGGGCTGTGAGGAACCGGCCGTCGAACCACAGGGGACGGCTTCTTCTGGTATCGGTCACCAGCAGTCCCGACTGGGAAAGACTCCTTAAGGTTTCTGCATCCACGGGAACTCGTCCCCGTTTCGTGATCCATTCCGCCATGGCTTGTCACCTCGTGTGGCCGGCCAGCCAGGCCAGCTCGGTCGTAGAAAAGGAAAAGAGCCGGAGATGGTTAAAAACTTCTACGTCCCGGGTCATATCCCGAACCACGGGCGGCCCGGGACTGGCCGGAAGGACGATACGGGCAAGAAAGAGTTCCGTGCCGTCCTGATCGGGAGTATGCTCGGGAAGACGGGACAGACGGTCGCCACCCTCTTGCCACAGGCTGGCTTCCAGCCAGGCCTCTCGAAGCTTGTAGTCCATGACGCGGCGTTGCCGCTCTTCCGGGTCCGTCAAACCGCTCAAATCCGGAAAAGACCGACGTGGTGTCGGAGGATGCGTCTCCTCTCGAAGAACCAGGCTCAATCGACTGCCGTCCCGGATTCGGGAAGGAGCCACGCCATCCATTTTGTCCAAGGTCCCCGTCGCAAAAGCCGGCCTCGTGCCGTGAAGGCACGGCGTATAGGCAAGAAACACATCCGCCCAAACTCCGTCAGGAAAGCCAAAAGAGGCACTGTGGTAGGCCTTGGACAAACGGTCGCGCCCGACGGAATCCTCCGCGTGCTGTTCGAACCAAACCCCGAGACGCAAACATTGGGAACGACGCACCTCAATGAGTCTTCCCAGTCGGTCCAAGGCAAGCCCTGCAGTCACGACCAGCTGTTCTTCCCTGGCGGTCCGGGATGTCTCCTCATCCAAAGCGGGAAGCCACCGCACCTCCAGTCCCGCCACGGTGCCATATCCATGAAGATAGGCCGCCAGGCGGGCCAGCCGGCTTCTGTGATAGGTTTGTTCGTCCTGAAAGTCTTCCACATCCAGAAGCATGCCCGTTTCGTAATGCAGACGGTCAGGGGGGACGGGACGGCTCAGAGGATCACTGGTGCGCGTCATGGCAGACCTCCTTCATCGTACCTTGGATCCAGACTGGGTGTGTCCAGGAGGGAAGAGTCCCTACCAAGTCGCGAGATGTTTTCGCACACGGGACTCAAGGGTGGTCGTTTTCCAGGTGCGGTATCCACCCCCAAAAGCGATGCGATGCCTACCACCAGGTTTTCGGAAGCCGCTGCAATGCGCACATCCACGTGAGCGGGCGCTTGCAGAGCCGCCACTCGACGCACCAACGACACCATTTCCGTATCCGTATCTTTATGGACCAGGATCGTCACACGATGGGCGAAGTTGTCAAAAAAAGCCGCCTGAACCGCGTCCTCGCTTTCATCTTTTAAAATGTCGGGCCGAAAGAGTGCCAGGAACTCGCGCTGTTCTTCGGCTCCCAAAAAGAGGGTTTGACCCACTCGACTGTTTCCCTGCAGGGAAGTTCCCAGGGTCAGGGAGTCTCGGGTATCGATCAGTTCCGTACCCAGGATCGTGGAAAAGGTGCGGCGCAGCCTGAAATCTTCCACCACGACTAGACGGCCTTGGTGAACGGCCCCTTCCGTGGCGATGTCCAGGGCACGAGCCATGCCCGCCGGCGTGCCATGTTCTTGAAACAGGAGCATGGCCTCTCGAAGCAGGCGTCTTCTGGAAACTACGGAAAAGCCGGATTCCAAGCTGAGACCGATCCAGGACGCGAGCCAATCCAAGGCCTCTAAAGGTGTTGTGGTCGCATCCAGGAGAAGGTGCGCGGCCACCACTCGGTCTTCCAAAGGTGTAAGAAGACCCTCAAAAAGGCAGAGGAGCCGTTCCAGAAAGTCGGCTCCGGTGGCCGAACCTTCAATCTCCGCCTCTGAACCCGTAAGCATTTCATGGTAGATTTCCGCAAGATACCGATCCCGGTACGAGAACCTGGGAGCGTACACTCTCAGGGCCGCCACTTCGGGGCTTGCCTGTCCTGTTCCCCATAAATCCATCTTCACCCAAAGAAATCGTCCCTGAAGGCGTCTGACACGCCCAGAAGGTTTCTGAATCAGAACCGTGAAAAGGCCCGCCCGGTTCCTGTGGCGTGGGCAGTCCAAGAATCCCTCATGAAAGGGGATTTCAGAGGCGGCGGGGACCCAGCATCCCTGGGGAACGGTCCAGGAAGAATGAACCTTTGGATCAGGAGGCACGGCTCCAAAATGAAACGGAATATAGTGATCCTGGGAAGGTATCTCCGGAGTGTTCCCAGCGGCCAGCCACACCTGGACCCCTGTTCCCGGGGGAAGAACACCTTCCAAGTAAAGTCGATGCCACACGGTCCTGGAATCGCCGCTGTCAAAAACGCGTGCGGTGAGCACCTGGGCATGCCGCACCAGAAACTGGTGGGACAGAGGATACAAGGGCTTGGGACGCCCTTGGGCCGTGAGTGGTTCTGAATCACAGGTTCGCAGTTGCCAAAAATGAACGGGACTTGTCAGGCCGTTGCAAAAGGGACCTCCATCCCAGCCTGGCAGAGGGTAAAGGGACCCCAAGGGATCTATTTCCCTTGCCGTACCCGTTGGAAAACAAAAAACGGGAGCATCCCTAGCCCCTTCCCAGAGAAAGGCCCAGCGGTTCCCTTCCACCCAGCCGATGGAAAAGGGAGCCGACAGACCACGCAAGGTGTCCGGCGGGAAAAAGGTGCGTTCATCCCAGACCAGAACCTGAGCGTCAGATCCCTCAATCCAGAAGAGAAAAGCGAAACGACCGTGAGCCGACGCCGCCGCGGCTGTCAGCTCCCATGCCTCGGGAACCGGGAGCGCCAGAGGATCAAGGATTCGGGGAGGTTCAGGGTTTTCTTCACATGGACGTCCCACTTGGGGAGAAAACTCTCGATCCATGTGTTCAGGGAAAGGCATTCCTAGAATCCGGGCGACTTTTTTAGCCTTGCGCTCGATAAGCCAGGCCCCTTTTGAAGGGCGTACAAGAATACGGTCCCCTTGAAGATCGGCGTGAAAGAGTTTTACGGAGGGCCACCGCTGCAGGAGATCCACCAGGAGCACGTGATGTCGGCCGGATGCCTCATGCACCACCAGGTACAAGATCCTTTCAGGGCCCACGGCCAGATCCAGGATTCTTTCATCCATGGCAACCTGATATATCTCCACGGGATCCGGAAAAGCTCCAGCCGCCAGCACGCTCCTTGCGTCGGAGGAGACCATGGCCCAGGTGCCGAAAGCATCTAAGGTCGCTCGAACACGATCAGCCGCCGACCTTGCCGTGGTTTTGTTTTGAAGGATCTTGGGCAGAGTCCTGCGTGAGGCAAGCCTCAGCAGGCACCGCTTTTCGTCCCAGACAACGTCGTCATTCAGGACCCAGTCCTGAGCGTCGGCCGCCATCCAGAATTTCAGACCGTTGCTGTCCATCAGCACACCTCCGGCACCACGGGAATGGGCAGCACCGGCGTTCCCGGCTCCAGATGATCCAAAGGAGATCTCGCCAGGCTTTCGAGGGCTTCATCCCCTTCCTGACAGACCACCTGGAGGAGTTCAGGTAACTGCCAGGGGTCGAGGAGGAACACCACGGGCATTCCGTGGCTCGTGGGGCTCAGAGACTTCCAGCCGTCCGAATCGAGAAAAAAGAGGCGCAGGTCGGTGACTTGGCGCACCCCCTGCACTCTCGCCACAGCCACTTCCAAGTCTTTGCTCACAACGGAACCCCCAAGAGGCCATCCATGGCCGTCAAAGCCGCCGGACGACAGGGGCCAGAGCACCTTCTGCAGGGTTCGACGAACGTCGTGCAGTACTTGGTCCCGACGCTGTCCCTCTCGAATGCGTACCGCCACGCTTAGACCTATAGGCCTGTATTCGGGACCGATCACGTAGAGCTCTGTACCCAAAGGACGCCGTGCCTCCAGGTATCCGTAAACGCGTTCCAAGCAGGCACGGTCCGGGCGAGGATACGGAGCTTGACGCTCCTCTTTGAAGGGAAGCACCAGAACACTCACCACTCCGGGAACATCAAAGCGCCTCTGATGCGGTTTGAACCTTGGAAGAACTTCCACACGGCCCAGGCGTACCGCCGGGGTCTGGACGGCCAGTTGACGATAGTCTTCTTCGGTCACGGCCCGATTCCTGTGACGAAGAAAGGCCGGAATGCGCTTTTCCGCTTCTTCGACCGTTTCAGGATCTTCTCCGCCCTCGGTGGCCAGAGGCTGATACGCCTTGCACTTGGGATGGGAAACGGCCGTGATGGATTCCGCCGAAAGATTGCCGTTTCGGCCACCACCAAAGCGCATGATCTCCACACGAATCCGCATCCCCACCATGGGAACACGCCCTCGCACACCGTCTCCGAACCGAATGGTGCCGGCTTCGGAGTCCAGCTCAAAGACCCGGTCATCCCTTCCGGCCGTGCCCAGATCCTCCGTCCGTTTCCAGAAAACAAAACCCTGATCGGCCTCTTCCACCTGAAGGGAGAGGGATTCAGAATCCACAGAAGTTCCGGGAAGATGAAATTCCTGATCGGCCGTACCGTCGGAGACGCCCAAGACCAGGTTTCGAAGGGTCCTTTTCTGATCGATCCCCACCGCGTTGATCCCGACCCATGTGACCGGCAGGTGCTGCACAGGCTGGGTAGGGTGCAAGCGGATCCAGGCAATGAGGCGCGTAGCCTTCTCGGGATTGTCCAGACGAGGAGGCCGGTTTCCAACCCCAGCGAACAGATCCTTTTCCAGGTCGTCTTCCGGGGCTGCCACATCGTCCATGTCAGGCAAAAGCAGTCGAAGAACACCTTCCTGCAGCAAACCATGCGTGCCGTCTTCCACCACCTCCAAAGTGAGGTATTCCGGTTCCCCGGAAGGCATGACACGGCTCGACGTCATTTCCCATTCATGGGCCACAGCGCCTCGAGGTCCCAGAATCTCCTGAATTCCTGGAGTCTGATACGCAGGGGACCATCCTATGTTGAGCACGCGAGCGTCCCCGTCTGTTCGAGCAAGAGAGCGTCGGACCGCTTCGGGGTCGGTGCCCGAGGGCGAAAGGAGCGCCATCCAGAGACACCCGTCCACGGCGGCGGCGATGTCCAAGCCCAAAGGCTGCGATTTTCTGTCTACAAAAACGGGTGTGGTGATGTAGGCAAGGGCGGCCGGCATGTCCTTGGCGTCGCTCAGCCCATAGACAGATTGAAGACCTTCCAGAACCTTCCCCAGTCGGGCCGCCTCGTCAGTGGACGGGGCACGTTTTATGTAAGCCTCCCCCTCCAACGGGCAGACCATGATCTCTCCCGTGGTTTCGAACGGAACGGGCCCGGAGATCGGCGTATAAAAGGGAACGGGGATCACTTCCTGTTTCTTGGGGTTGGACGGATCCAGGACCAAAAGACCTCGAGCCGCTGTCGCAGGGCGAATCGGAATGTTCAAGAGTTTTAAAAAAGTCAGACGCTGCCGGTCCGGAATGCGATTCACCCGGTAGAGGAGCGTATCTGCAAGCCATGCGAACAGTTCAAGAAGCGTGCGGCCAGGATCCCCTGGAGCCGGGTGAGTCCATTCCGGCGTGTGTCCCGGAATACGCGCGAGCAGTTCCTGAACCAGGTCATCAAAGGTCCTGTCATCCAACGTTGGAACAGTCAGCGGCATGGCTCAACTCTCCAAGGTCATGGTCAATGCAGCCCGGCCCGGGCCGCCGTTTCGCCGTACCCGGTAGCGAATTTCCACTCGAATCTGATCCGGCCTGCTCTCCACCGTTTCCACAAGCACCTGGTCCACCAGAATCCTGGGCTCCCACCTGTCCAAGGCATCCGACACTGCGTCGTAAATACGACGGCGCGTGGTCAAGGTGTTAGGATCGTGAAGAAAGCGGCTCAGCCCCGCTCCGAACTCTGGCCTCATAAGCTGTTCCCCTGGTCGAGTTGAGAGGATGATGCGGAGCATCTGGCGAATGCTTTCCTCCAGGGAGGGATAATGCAGCCGACCGTTCTCATCCGGCACGGGGAGCAAGGGCCACGTGATAGGTGAAGGCGGCAGATGCTTTCCCTTTTTTTCCATGTGCGCCTCCAACGCCTCGATGACCTGAGATGGTCCTGATCTTTTGAACGAGTAAGTTTCTAGCTCTTTGAATCCGTATCGGATTCGAAACTTGGAAAGGGAACGCAGATGCGCACGAAGGGTAGCCAGAAGAACACAATGTGCAAAAGCACGAGAAAGATCTGCAAGACGATAAAGGCGCAGACGGTGATGATCGGAATATTGAATCCACAGATCATGCCGAAGTTGCCGGATCCCTGTTCATGAGAACCATCCAGAAGCTTCTTCATGTCCAGTTTTTCCAGAATCTTTCGCAGCGAGGGCGGCACCCGAAAAACCACATTGGGCTTCAGTTTCGAAAGCGCCTGCCGGTCCAGAGTGGGGAGGGATACCTGCACCGGCGGTTGTCCGCCGCTTTCGTACCAAGGAACAATTTGGAACGGTTCCGATGGCAGGCTCCAGATCGTCCGGCAGGGACAGCCGTTTTCCCCGCGAAGGCGAAGAAAAGCTCGAATCTCGTACACCGCGTCGTCTTTATCGAAACGCCCTTGGCGAGGGGCCACTTCACGCCATCGTGTCTCCATGGCCGCTTTTACTGCCGTCCTGATCGCCCTTGCTTGTTCTTTATTGAGTCCAGGCCAGATGGCGGGAATGGACCGAAGCGCTTTTTCGCCGCCGCTTGATATTTCTTCAAAGGCTTTTTCCACCACGGCGCGCACCGTAAGACCCGGGGATGCGGCGGGCATGGCGATGGTCTGAAGAACCTTGAGAAGTTGGGCTCCTTCCCGAGAGCCCGTGAAAGCGCCCACATCCCGTTCCAGAAATCTCAGAAGGCCCAAAAAATCTTCCGCACTTACTCGAATGGAACCTTCTGACCCGTCCACCGCCTGCAGCAGACGCGGCATGCGTTCATGAATAAGAGCCTCGGTAAAGGGAGCCGGACCTGTGCCGGGAGCCGCCTCGTCGCTGGTCAGGATCAGAATGCCGTAAAAAAAGGTCTTTCCTTGGACCCGACAGACATCAGGGGGAGCGGCAAAAAGAGGTAAAAAAGTTTCTTGGCAATCTTCCATCAGGTCGTTCGGGGGCGATAGGGACAGCAGTCTGTGATTGCTTCCTAAAAGCCGTTGCTTTCGTACCATGGGGTCGGGATCGTAACTCGGCGCACCCTGAAGCGCTTCCCGGGGTAGATCCACCCATCCCACTGGGGAATCCTTTCGGCGTAACCAGCCTTGAACCGTGCCTTTGGTGAGACGTCTTAGGACCATCCCTGCCTTTTCCACACGAGCTGAATCCAGCCGAGGTTGTCCCGGCTGCGTGCAGGCGGCATGCACCAGCACCACATGAAAGACTCGGTGCACAGGCTGAAAAAGCCGTAAGATCTTTTCCTGGTTTCGAACCTGGGCGACAGCCCGTGTCAGGGCTTCGCGGGAATCATTCTCACGAAGGGTTTCCAGAAGCCTGGGAATGCAGTCGGGTTCCGCGTATTGAAGGATCAGCGGTCCAAGAGCCTGGTGCGCCGCGGCCGTTACGGGCGGTCCTTCAAGTCGAATGGAATGCTGTAGACCTACCATACGTTGCCGGCTCCTGGAGTGTACGTGGAAGCCACCACCGTGGTGGAGATCAGGGTGTTGCATTGAACCACACCGCTGAAGGTGGCCATGGCGGCATCCACCTGAACCATGCCTGAAGTGACGTTCAGCCGAGAGGCTTCTATAGTCACGGTGGAGGGGGTTTGAATGGAAACACCGGAATTGTCTAGGGTGATCGTGCTTCCAAGAGCACGGCACACGATCTTTCCTCCACCCTCATCGCTCAAGGCAGCCTCCACACCGGAAGGGGTTGTGATTCGCACCGTGGGGTTTCCGGAAGCGGGCTCTTCGATGGCAATACGTGTCCCAGCCTTCCCCACCAGGGTCCAGCGGTCCACTTCCTCTCCGTTTCCGCCCAAGGTTTCGGGAGCTGGAGCGGAACCGTTCCATAACGAACCCACCACCACTGGGAAGCGAGGATCCCCGCCCACAAAGGTCACCATCACCTCGTCCCCCACGTCCGGAAGCATAAAGGCGCCTCGTCGGGATCCCGCAAAAGGCACGGCCACTCGGGCCCATATGGGCCCGTTCTGCTGGTCGAAGCCGTCAAAGGACAGTAGCCGAACCTGGACTCGATGGCGTCCGTCGGGATCGTTCACCGAAATTACCTGGGCGAGATGGGACTGAAGCCAGACGGAAGGCCGCCAGCCCAAAGATCCTTCCATGATCAACCTCCGAAATAAGCCCCTTCGGCTTCAAAGTCCGTTTCGTATCCGTTTTCCAGATCGAACCGATGACAGGTGCGCGTCACCGTATAGACGTTTTCAAAACGAGGTCCGATTCCCAGAAGCCGGACTCGGCTTCCCACTCGAAGTTCCGGATGCCCCTGAGTGCATCCTTCCACCAGGACAAAGCGGCGGGCTCGGCTGAGATGGACCGCCTGAGCCAGAGCCCGCGCCTCCCTTTCGTCAGCCGCAAGAAAAGCACCGACATGTTCTTGTCGAGGTCCAAATGTTTCTTCCAGAATCTGTTTTCCGGTACGACCCGACCCCGGACCCAGAGGAAGGGATCCGTTGCTTTCGACGCGTAGAGGCTCCCCCTGAACGGCATTCCACCCGTGATGGGAAATACTGGACACTTGATGGGCCAAATCCGCCAGCAGACGGACACGCTTCAGTTGGCTGTGCAGTTCCAGGGTGATTTCCCCTTCCGAATGAGACCCCCAAGGGGCCGCCTGCAGTTCTCCTTCCACCACACGAACCCACGCGTCGTAGCGTTCCAGAAGACGCCGTAAAAACCCTAAATCGGTCTCATTAATCTGCACCTGGGTTCCGATGAAATGATCCAGACCGGTCACGCGGGCCCGAAGCCCCATGTCCGAAGCCAGGGTTTCCACCAAGGCGCTCAGAGTGGTGTCGAAATAGGTGCGGGTTCTCCTTTTCATTCGGGCTTTTTGTAAGGAATCTTCTGCAAAGGCAATAAGTTCCGGGGGATGATCAGGCCCAAAGACGGCTTCCAGGCCACTCACCATCCCTTGAAAGATTTCTCTGGGCTCGGTTTCATCCCCCATGGAAAGGCCCAGAACGGCTCCCAGAGCTATGGAACTTTCCGGGGAGACCTCAAAGGCCCAGCCGATACCTCGATCCGAGGAACGGGACACATTGGCGAATCGAAATTCCGCCCACCCTAAGCCGTCTCGTTGTTCATTGACGGAGGCGGAAAGCAGCAGTTCGTCAACCAAGGCAGATCGCCTTCCATTCACCCGCAGGATCGGTCGGGCGGCGTACAAGGCGCTTCGGCTCAAGGCCCGCTCTGTACTCATGAATCTTCCTCGTCCTTTAACCAATAAAATCCTTGCAGCTTGGGCGTGAGTGCAGACAGTGGACTGGAAAAAACCTGCAGCCCCCGATGCCCAAAAATCTTTTTAGTCCGAGCATAGACGCGCTGCACGCTGCTGCACACGAGCCTGAAGGCGCCGGAAAGTGCGAAGCTTTTCTTCCGGATTTGCCCTGGTCCGCTCCTGTGGTTCCGAACGTGGGACGGTTTCAGGCTCCTCGACCGCTTCCGCGATAACTTCCTCGAAAACGATAGACACCGCTCATTCCTCCTCGAATCGAATCCGATCCTTCAGGCTTGTGCCGGCTCCCACATCTGTACGGAAGCCGCCTTCTACTGCGGCCCGAACCTTACCACCCACGCCGAATCCTGCGCCGCTTTCCATCCGGGCACTCACCGAGACGCTTCCTTGAAGGCGCAGACCTCCCGTTACGGCAATGGTTCCGACGGCTGGATGCCTCAAACTGTCCAGGTTATTGGCTTGAGCCAGATCTCTAGCCGCCCGAGGGTCCCCGGCTCGAGCCGCGCCCTGAGTCAGGCTTTCCTCCGGATCTATGTTCATGAGAGTCGCCTGGGTGCGTTCTCGAAGTGCGTCTCGTGCCTCCGAGCTCACCTCCCCTTCCTCAAAGGCCCGTTCCTGCTGATGGATTGTGAGATTGACCGAAGACCGAAGCGGAATGCCTTCCGGGGAAAAGAAATCCAAGGTTTCCTTATAGCCGGAGATGTAGCCGGTGAACTTTATGGTGCCCCATTCAAAAACCACCACGGCAGGGATCTTGCGATTCCGATCGCGGGCGCGGCGGGCACCCCGGTTCAGGACCGGATCCATCATACGGCCGATTCTTTGCGTGTCTTCCCGAACATCGGTTCCCACCAAAGTGGTGTCAAAAATCAGATCCATAGTCAGCTGGGCCGTGGCGTCCGTCACATGTTGTGCGGCTTGAGCCCCTCGTCCTTGCTGCACCCGGTTGGTTAAGGTTATCTGAAGGGATTCCGGGTTGAAGTGCACCTCAACACGTCGGGATTCCTGGTCCTGCTGGGACAGGTTGCGCCCGTCTTCATCGGTAAGAGGCGTAAGAAAGGCTTTGGTCGGCTCGGGCACCTTTAACTCCCTTCCAGTTCCAAGCCCTCATGAACAACATGCAGTTCTTCAACCCCTATTTCAGAGCTTCGAGCGTTCAAATCTGCAGTCTTGAACTTGACAGGCAGGGCCCGACGCAATCGCCACCGTAAAGCGGGGTCATTGCCATTCGAATCCGATCCCATGCTTAACATGCTCACCACCATATCCAGCCGGTATGCGTAGCCTCCTCGAGCCACCAGTTCAAACCATCGCCATAAATCCCGCGTCGTGGTCACTCCACGGCGAAGAACCACCGTGCCGAAAAAAACCCTGCCGGCTCGCTGGACCGGGCCGTAATTGCGACCGCCTTCCTTGATGGCCTTGGGTTCCATGGTAGCCTCCAAACCGGAGCATTCGGCAAAACGCCCGCTGCACAAGGGCACCGGCTCCCCTCCGCTGTCGGATTCCGAAGGACTCGCGTAAAAATCCACCCGAAAACGAAAAACGGGCAAAAGATGGTCGGCATGCGGAGTCATTCAGGCTTCCTTATTCCAAGCGAAGGTTTCCATTGGGTTCCATGGCCAGCACCACCTGCAGGGATTCCACAGGGAACGCCGGCTGCAGGTGAAGCCGGGCGATAAGTCGGCCTGAGTCCATGTCCTGCCATGTCATGGTCTCAGGGCCGCAGACCACGTGAAAAGCCTCCTGAGGCCGCGCCCCGTCCAGGCCGCCGGCAAGATAGATCGATTCCAACAGGCAAGTGAGCACGCGTTGAAGCTGGCTCCAAGTACGCCGAGACGAATTTTCAAAGATCAAGGTCTCCCCTAACCTTCGAGCAGCCTTAAGAATGAAGCCCATGAGACGACTTACAGGGCCCGGCCCATAGGAAGGATCCAGGCTGGTGGTCCGGTCCGAGGCAAGAACAACGCCGCTTGAAGCCTTGTGAAAGAGGCACAGGCGCCGCACCATGGCCCGGGAAACGTCGGGGGCTTTTTCACGTTCCGCCAGGGAAAGGACGGGACTGGTCCCTGAAATCCCCAGGAGGGAACGTGTGGCGGCACTGCGAAAGGATCCCCGTGCCAGGGCGGTGGCTGCCAGGAGCCCCAAAAGCGGGCCGTCAGGGGCCAGCAGGAAGCCAGGTTCTGAAGGGTCTATCAGCCACGGAAAGGCACATTGGAAAAACGCGCTGGCACAGCCCCCTTCCTCGGGCCTGTTTTCCAGAACGTGCTCGAGTGCCATGTTCCACCAAGAAGATTCCAGTGCCGGAACCGGAAGCGGCAAGGCGCTCACCAGGACCCATTCCCGAGCGTTTTCTTGGATCCAAAGAAGAATTGCCTGAACCGCTTTTTTCCAGACTTGAAGACCGATTTCATCACAACGAGGTCCCCTTGGAATCACCACGCGGCGCGGCACTAAGGCCGGCTCCCCTTCGTAGCAGTCCACAAAGTTTTCCGGATCTTTTCTGACAAATATCTCCAAGGACACAGGATCCGGCAAAGGTGTCACCAGATACGGCAAATCCGGGTAGGCCGCCAAAGCCACATCACTTAAGGCGGGGCCGTGCTGAATGCCATGCCATGTGGCGACATCCGAACACGGAGAATCCAAAAGCGGAAAGGTGAGGGAAGCCAGTTCTTGTCTTGTTGTTACACCCTTCAGAGGCCCTTCCACGCCGTAGAGGACCCGTTCCAGGGCCTTGATCCGTTGGGTGGTATCCGCTCTTTCCGCCGTGGGATTCCCCATGGAAACCACGTAGGCCTTTCGGCCTCCCTGAGCAAAGAAAGACCGGACCGCCCGTCCCATGGGATAATTTTCCATGGTTCCGTCTTTTGAATCCCAAGGCCAGACAAAAAATCTTTGAAAAGTCTCCCAAGAATCCACCGGAACAGGCACATCTTCCAAAGAAACCAAACCCGACCCCAACTGGATTCCCTGCGCCCAACCTCGCTCTTGAAACCAGCGTTCCAAAGGTTCGGGCAGAAAATCCAGGGGCCGAAGCGGAGCCAGACCCACAAAGAGCACCACATCCATGCGGTGAGGATCCGCCGAAAGTTCCGGTGTCTTTTCTTCAAACCAGATGGCCGGCATAGCGTTCCTTTAAGCCAGTTCCAGGTATTCCGCCGAAAGCACCAGTTCCTCCATGGCCACATCCCCGCCTCCCTTGGCGGCAAGGGTAGGACCGGTCCACTTGAGCGGAATGACCCCTCGAAAGTTCCATCGCTGCACTTCATTATGGCTTTCGTCCAAAAGGACCACGGACATGTTCCGCTGCGCCGCCACGCCTTCCCGGCGCACCTGCTGAATCCAGTCCCAGAACTGTCGAGAATCGATAATGCCTCGCTTGAGGGTCACATCGCCGGTCTTGTGAATCCCGGGAATCTTTTGCACATGGTTCATGGGATAGGTTCCTTCCCGGTATTCCGACAGGGTGATCTCGGTGTTCAGTCCTGAAACATCGGAAAAGCCGGCTACGGAAAGCCCGTCTATCTCCACAATGAAGTTAAAGGCGCCATAGGGCACCGTCCTGTTTCCAGCCATCTTTCACCTCCACCTTCTGGCATGATGTGTCTGTCGCGGCATAGTCCGTACCCACGACTATTGCCTGGCGTCAGCCGTCTTCTGGCCGATTCTAAAAATGACAAATTCGGCCGGCTTCAAAACGGCCACTCCCACCAGGCAGATGAGACGCCCGTTGTCCAAATCGTCCTGGGTCATGGTGGACCGATCGCACCGGACGAAATAGGCCTCTTCAGGGCTGGATCCCAACAGCGCTCCACTGACCCACTGGTTATAGAGAAAAGCGGATACGGTCGCCCTCACGTTGCTCCACAGGCGTTCACCATTGGGTTCAAAAACCACCCACTGGGTAGACCGGTCGATGGAATGCTCCAAGAAAATGAAATAACGGCGAACGTTTACGTATTTCCATTCAGGATCCGAGGAGCTGGTGCGGGCACCCCAAACTCGATAGCCCCGCCCAGGAAAGAACCGTAGACAGTTGATGCCGAGGGGATTCAAGACCTGTTGTTGAGCTTGATTGACGTCCCGTTCCAGGCGCACGGCACCTCGAAGGACTTCATTGGCGGGAGCCTTCCACACCCCGCGCTGGACATCGCTTCGAGCATAAATGCCCGTGACGAAGCCGCTGGGCGGCAAGGCGATTTCCTGGGGAATGCGGTCGTTTCCGGGCCGTGCCAGAGGGTTGGAAACCATCACCCAAGGGTAATAGTAGGCTGCATAGCTGGAATCGATGGTGCCTCGAATTTCCCGCACTTCTTGAAGGTCCACCCCTGGAGGGCTGTCCAGAACAGCTATGCGGTATTTCATGTTTTCCGCATGGGTAATCAGGGCCTGCTGAATGCCGGCGTAACGGGATAAAGCCGAATAGCCCGGGGCGGCCACAATGGCCACATCCTCCACATCTTCCAGAAGCCGAAGCGCATCTGCGTAAGCCACCGCCCCTTCCACGGTGCTGCTCTCTACAGGTTCCGCACCATCGTTTCCTCCCGTAAGCTCTATGGTACGATTCGATGCAGATCCAAGCAGTCCCTCTCGAAGGTCAAAAGGATGAACAGATCCCTGAACATCCACGGCGTAAGGATTCTGAAGAGCTTCGGAACGCCTTGATGGTGAAGAGGACAGCACGGCTCCCAGCCAGCGTGGATGCAGGGATGAAAAGCCTACGTCCTCGTAAAGGCGAAGGTTGTTATCCGCATCCTTGGTTTCCAGGTTCATGAGAATCAGAACCGACCCGGGTGGAAGGGGCGTGGCCGTGTTAAGTGATGTGGTTCGGTCGGTGCCGCCCACCCAGCCATCGGCCTGCTTGATGTAATAGAGCGTGCCCAGAGCGGCTCGGCCTTGGGCTGCCTCGGTGGAAAGTCCCAGAGAAGCCCTGGCGGAGGTGTCTGCGGCTTGAAGGCGTGCATTTTCCCCGACTTCCGTGGTGCTCAGCAGCAGACGGCCGGTGGCAGGATCCACCGTGGCCCGCACCGGAATGCCCGCCTCCTGCAGCCGTCCGTCGATCTCCTGCGGGGTCACGGCGTCCAGATTGGCGACGTTTCCTGTGCCTGACGCCGAACGATCGGTCGAAAAGCCCAAGGGCGCCAAAGCCGACACACTCAAAGAGGCTGCAGTGCCTCGAGCATCGGTTCCCAGGACAAGTCGGTCGCTTCCTTCAATGCGGGCATAGCCCCTTCGAAGCCGTGTGTTGATATGGGAGGCAAGATCGGCAAGGGTCATGCTCCCTTCCGGAATGGCAAAACGCTGCTGCGTTTCTCCTATGGTGACCTGAAGCGTTGTGTCCGCGGGAATGGAAAGGGGATCTGAAACGGCATCGCTCTGGACTTCGGCGGGACGACCTTCAAAGGTGATGCCGGCTGTTCCTGCAGATGTGGTCAGGGTCAAGGAATCACCGTCTTCCAGCCGAAAGGGTGGCATACCCCCAAGGAGAACGGCCGCCTGGGGCTGGGTGCTTCGAAGGCGTAAAAGGGATCCCAAAGGGGCCTTGGTCAAGGTCGCCAAAGTCACAGGAACCGTTTTTTCCGACACCCTAATCTGGCCGTTCAATCCTGAACCGGGCATGCGGGCCAAAAACCCAACCTGTCCTCCACCCGTATTCACCACCGCCTCGGAACGCGCCACCCCTGAGGAAGACACCGCGCCGCCTCCATTGGTTCGAGGGATAAAGGTGCGCGCGATGTAAAGCCGGGCTCCTCCATTGTCAAAAAAGGCCCGTACGGCATGGGCCATGTGATTGGCGCTGGAAGGATCCGTATCGGTCGAGGCGGAAAAGGACAGGTTTTCCAAACCTCCATAGATCCGCTCAAACTCCCCGAAGCTGGTCACCAGCACAGGAGTTTCCGTAAGCGGCCCCTTGCGTGTCGGACCGACGAAGGCTGTGGTGCTCGTCCCGACCCCTTCAATGGATTTGGGACGAAAGCTCACTTCTTCCACATAGACTCCCGGGGCAAGGTATTCCGGCATGGTTCCGCCTCCTCCTTTGGTGATGGGATCAAATAACGGTCAGGATTCTTCGTATTTTTTCCGTGCGGCCCGCCTTGAGAAATAAGGGCTCATCGAAACGAACCAGGGACTCTCGCTCAGCCTCAAGGCGGTCGGGATCGGGCGGGTCCACTTCCAAGGACCTCCACACCACCTGAAGGCGCGCAGGAAGCTCGTAGACCACCACGGGCTCCTCTTCATTGCCGTTTTCACCTTCCGCAGGTCGAGCTGGAGGAATACCGGGAATGAAAACGATCCCTTCACCGCGTCGGTCTGTGAGGCCGCTTGCGAAAAGGGAACTGCCCAAGGCGTCGGTGACGCGTAAAAGGGCTCCGGAAAGAGGCTCGATTTCCCCATGAACGGTGTAACTCAGCGAAACTCTCACTTGACTCCATAAAGGGTGAAACGTCCGGGCGCTTGAAGCGGGAAAGAGCGAGATCACCACAGGCTGAAAGAGAGATTCGGAAAGTTCATGCCGAGTCGGGTCGCTATTCCTGGGCAGTCGAAGCGTAAAGGAGCGGGAAAGATAACATCCTGAAAGGTCTTTGACTGTTCCGGCAAAAGAAAGTGATTGCGATATAGGGGTTTCGGGAACGGTGCGAAAAGCTTCCGTATGAAATTCCAAGCCTGTGGCTCGACACAGGACGAGGTATCCCGAATGGTTCCAGAGGACTTTCACGCCGGGAATGCAAACCTGCAACCCTTTGGAAACAGTTTCTCCAGTGGTCCGGTCCTCAAACCGGACGGCCCCGAGAATCCTTCGAGTTCTCCATTCCACGGAGCGCACGTTTTGTAAGAGGCTCGGATCTACACTAGCCGCCGGCACGGGACGCCCCCTTGTCTGCAAAGCCCAATGCCGTGGCCACCACGGGGCGCCCTTCATCGTGGATCGGCACATCGATGGGCACGGGCCGAACCACGTAACCCAAAGAAAGACGATACGAAGGGGCCAGAGCGTCCCAGATGCGCATCATGTCTTCAGAAGAAAGGTCCTCGGGAGTGACCTGAAGCAGATCCCCGGCGCCCCAGTTCGCTTCAGAAGATAGAAGGGATGTGTCCAACACGGGATGGGTTTCCAGGGCTTGAACGACCCAGGCTGCCAGGGTGTGTTCGGTGAGGGGACTGTCCGCCCAGAAGGTTACCAGGTAATGCAAGTCCAAAAGGATCGGTGGACGTTCTTTGTCGGATGGCTTGAGACCGTGCAGGTTTCGGCGGTGCTCGTTCCACGTGATACGATACAGGTAAAGCCCCACGGTGGTTTCCACATCCCCTTCCTGCAGCCTGGCCAGTTCATTGCTGGAAAAGACATGAAAACGGCACGCATGAGGCTCACGAACCTCGCGGGGAAGAGACCGAAAGGCACGATCCAAAAAGGTGGCAATGGAGACTCCCACCGAGTGAATGGCGGAGATGTTGGCCACAGATGCCTCCGTCGCCGAACGACCAAAGCCCGCTTCCCATGAACCTGTGCTGAAACCTTTCCAAAAACTTTCTGGACTTGGATGCTTAAACGACCCAAATCACCGTCGGCTCACCACAGGCTCACACAACAAATTTTTTCTCCAGTCACGGGCTGGCGGATCGTTTCCGGCCCCGGAGGAAACCATGGGGGGTTGAAGCTATTTTTTCTCCGTCACCACAATGGCCGTCACATCCTGCACCTTATCTCCTATGTAAGGGCGCTGCACCTTGACCCAGGCTTTGGAACCGGCAAGGTCTTTCGCACCGTCAAGAATGAAATAGGCCTCATAAAGATCATAGTTTTCATACCTTTTGGGGTTCCCGGAGGTGCCTGAGGCCCGAGGCATGGTGTATTCCGCAGCCTTTTCCTTGTAAAAGGCGGCAACCTTTTGAAAGGGATCGGAACTTGTGTAGATCATGCACTGCACGTCGGTCATACCCGCAGCCTTGGCTGCCTTGAGAGATTCCTGTGTTGCCGCATCATCCACGGTTGCACCGGGATAAATCGGCACATCAAAGGCAAAAAGAACGGCGGAAAGCAGACATCCCGCAAAGATAATCAACAAACTGGATAATCTTTTCATTTTTGCTCCCATTCTTGCCGTTGTGCTTAAGGATTCCGCCCACCGGCGTCGTGAAGGACAGGTTTGCCTGACGGCTTTAGGTGGAAGGGTTAGGAGAGTTTGGGGGATTTGGGCGGAGCCCGTTTCCAGTCGGGAAAATCTTGACCGGTTTCTTCGAGGATTTCGGAAACCATGCGGGCGGCTTTCATCACGTCGAGATGCACTTTTTCCAGAGTCTCCAAGGCTTTCTGCAGGGTGGCCAAAGCCTGGCGGAAAGGCATGTCGTCCGAAGGCTTCGTGGGTGGGGACGATTTGGAGGAAAGACGACCGGCAGGTAGAAGGCTTTCATAAAAGAGGCGGGTCTTTTCGGACGGTGCCATGCCCATTTCCACCTCGAGGGTCTTCTTGCACTTTTCGTAATGACGTATGGCCATAAAGCGCTGTCCTGCTTCTTGGTAGAGCTGCATCACCTCCAGGTGAATATCTTCGCGAAAAGGTTCCTCCTTGAGGATTCTCAGGCCAAACTCCACACTTCGCGTCACGTTGCCAAGATGCCGATGAGCGTAAAGAAGGGCCGTGAGGACATCGATATACAAACAGTGAAGGCGCTCCCGTTCTTGCAGGATCCAATCCTCATAGAAACCGGCAAGCAATTCGCCTTTGTAAAGGGTCAGCGCCTTTTCCACCTCATCGACTTCGCACAGCGAAGGCGGATGCGAAGGCCACGTGGAAATAAGGTTCGACCTTTCCTCAAACTGGGCCACGTCCATTCTCAAAGGAGCGTCCGGGTTGATTCCCACATCTCCGCGGACCGTTGTGACAAGAAAGGTCCCCTTGCGCATCTGACAAGACTCCAGGGCCTTTCGCAAACGCCACAAGGCCGTATTGAGACAGGCTCGAGCCCTCTCATCGTCTGTTTCCCCCCAGAGGGTTCCGGCCAAAATTTCACGGGGATGCGTTCGTTGTCGGTACAGGAGCAAATAGGCCAGAAGGTGCTGCACAGTTCTCGTGAGATGCAGCGGCTGTAACGCAACGCCGCATTCCACTCGAAATCCCCCGAAAAACTGCACCCATAAACATTCCATGTGGACCCCTTGCCGGCGAAATCCCTTGAGGTTGGGAAATGGCATATCCACACACGATGGGTCTAGCTTTTTCAAATAGATCAAAAAAGTTCAAAACTTTACAAATTAAAACCCGACATGGCGGCAAAAGCAAGAATCTTCTTTACGGAGTCAGGAGTTAATGCAAGGAACGGCCGACCCCAAGAAAATCCGGTTCTGTGTGTGTCCGCCTTTAGCGGTCAGGATTCAGAGCCTTGAGCAGATGGGGGTCTTCTTCCGTGCCGCTCACGATATGGGCCACCATGGACCCA
>FWWM01001813.1_pt1 | contig 61968 bp, 56 predicted proteins | sample 2228351 | NCBI WGS metagenome assembly FWWM01 (sample SAMEA103939774, study PRJEB20133) | metagenome
AGTGGTCTCCCAGCTCATCTTCCCCTATGTGGCCGGACCTGGTCTCCTGGATGAGGACAAACTGGCGCCGGAGACCTGCCCACAGTGTGGCCTGACGAAATACGCCTATCACCGGCGGGGATACATGCACTTCCAGCGGCAGGCGCTTGCGGCTGGGGTGGACATAGTGCAGACGCATGAATGGTTTGGCAGTGGGGGATATGGCGGGCATCGCGAGATTTTGATTTCCAATCGTCTGGCGCGCCTGATATTGGAAGCGGGCTGGCGCGGGGTGCGGTTGAAGCCAGTGAAACTGGTTTAGGATCATTGGGCAGCGGTTAAGGGCAGCTTGGTGACCTGCGGGCTCAGGGCTGGAATAGCTCACGGGGGTGACCCGCCAGCGCTACTATAGTTCTGGCAGCCCGCCCACCAGCTACAACTACACCGGGCAGCGGCTGGACGGGACGGGGCGCGCTCCTACGACCCCACCACTGGGAGCTTCCTTTTGATATATTGAGTTTGGGCGCTTGAGGGGACGGGCGACCGACCCTGGGCCTTGTGAGAAGAGAAGCGATGTTGCGCGCGCGGTTGCTGGTAGAATCACGTTCACATGAGGCGTGAGGAGATAGATTTCATCCTGTGCAAACGCCTCGTTTCAAGTTTGATCACGCCTGCGCCGCGCCGCGCATCGCCAAGACACACGGGAGACATTTCTGCTTATGCCTCTGTTTGACTACGCCAGAGCCAAAACTGTTGATGAAGCCGTTGCATTGCTCAACGATCCCCGTTGGGTGAGCCGTCCGCTGGCTGGCGGCACTGACTTGATGGTGCAAGTGCGCCACACGCCGCCCACCTTTCAGCGCCTGGTGGACGTGACCCGCATCGCCGAAATGAAGGTCATCGCGCGTCAGGGAGACGAGATTTGCCTCGGCGCTGCAGTCACCTACACCGATGTGATTGAAAGCCCCCTTCTGCAGGAGCACGCCACCTGCCTGGTAGAAGCCTCGCGATTAGTGGGCGGTCCGGCAATCGCCAACGCGGGCACATTGGGCGGCAACGTGGGCAACGGCGCTGCCTGCGCCGACGGCGTGCCGCCACTGGTCTGCCTGGATGCGCTGGCGCACATCGCTCATCGGGAGGGCACGCGCGTCGTGCCTGTCGCCGACTTGTTAGTGGGTCCTCATCAAACCGCGCTGCAACCCGGCGACTTAATCACCCATTTCACTTTCCCTGTGATGCCTGCTGGCGCGCGTTCGGTGTTTTTGAAAATCGGGCGGCGCAACGCGCAGGCTATCGCGCGGCTGAACCTGGCAGCGGCGGGGCGGCTATCTGCCGATGGGCGCATTGAGTTTGTGCGCGTGGTGCCAGGTTCCGCGCTGCCGCGCCTGCGGCGCTTCACCGAAGTTGAAGACATGCTGATCGGCGAGCGCCCCAGTGAGGCGCTGTTTGATGCTGCCGGCGCAGAGGCGAGCCGTGTGATGGTGGCGGAGACGGGCAGACGCTGGTCCACAGAATATAAAGAGATCGCGTTGCGCGCGCTTGTGTCGCGCGCCTTGCGTTACATCTTTCATGCAGCGAAGGAGGGAAACGGATTCCATGCGCATTGAATTGACAGTCAACGGCGAGGCGGTCGCAGTGGAAGCGCCGCCCGACATCACGCTGCTTGATCTGCTGCGTGACTACTTGAATCTCACTGGCACAAAAGAGGGTTGCGCTGTGGGTGAGTGCGGCGCGTGTGCCGTGCTCATGGACGGTCGGCTGGTCAATAGCTGCATGGTGTTGGCGCCGCAGGTTGATGGCTGCGAAGTCACCACCATTGAAGGCATTCACGGTCCAGATGGCGCCCCAGACGACCTGCAACTCAACTTCATTGAGTACGGTGGTGTGCAGTGCGGCATCTGCATTCCAGGCATGATCATGGCTGGCGAAGCGTTGTTAATGAAAAACCCCAACCCCACCCGTGAAGAGATTCGCATGGCGCTGGCTGGCAATTTGTGCCGTTGCACTGGCTATCAGCAGATTGTGGACGCCATTGAGGCGACTGCAAAAAGGAGGCAAGCCCAGCAATGAGCCACATCACTCAGCAACCACTGGAGTATGTCGGGCGTCCCGCTCGCCGCGTGGATGCGCTCGACAAGGTGACTGGCAAAGCGAAATACATCGCCGACTATCGCGTGCCGGGCATGTTGCACGCGCGCTGCCTGCGCAGCACGCTGCCACATGCGCGCATCGTGCGTCTAGATGTCACACCTGCGCTCAGTGTGCCAGGCGTGCGCGCCGCTATTACCAGCGAAGACTTCGTGGATCACGGCCTGTATGGCTTCCCTGTCAAAGACAAATACATGCTGGCGTACCAAAAGGTGCGCTATGTGGGAGAGCCAATCGCTGCGGTCGTCGCCGATACGCCCCAAGCCGCGCAGGCTGGCGTGCAGGCTATCGTGTGTGAGCTGGAGCCGCTCCCCGCGCTGTTCGATGCCCGTCGTGCGCTTGACCCCGACGCGCCGCAAGTCGGACCAGATCGCGCCGATGGTCAGCACCCCAATTTGAAGGGAGACCACATGATCGTCCTGAAGGGCGACGCGGAGGCGGAACTAGCCGCTTGCCCCATCGTCCTGGATCGGGAATACTTCACCGACTGGCAGGAGCACGCCTATATCGAGCCGGAAGGCGTGTTGGCGATTCCGACCCCGGAGGGTGGGGTGGTCGTGTATGCGCCAAATCAAAGCCCGTTCATCAATCAAGGCAACTTGGCAATGGTGCTCGGTTTGCCCAAGAACCTGGTGCGCGTGATCCAGCCCACCGTTGGCGGATCGTTTGGCGGCAAAGACGACATCATCTATGAAAGCTCGGCGCAAGCAGCCAAGCTGGCGCTGATCACGGGTCAGCCGGTGCGCATGGTCTTCTCGCGGGAGGAGAGCCTGGTGGCCAGCTACAAACGCGACGCTATGCACATGCGCATTCGCCTGGGCGCCGATAAAGATGGCACGTTGCGCGCATGCTGGTTCCGCGGCATTATTGACTCCGGCGCGTATGCCTCCGAGACGCCCTTCACCGCCTGGCGCGCCAGCATTCATGCGATGGGTTGTTACCGCTATGAGGCGTGTGATGTGGACGTGCACTGCGTGTACACCAACAACGGCTACGCTGGCGCGTTTCGTGGCTTCGGCAACCCAGAGGTGTGCTTCGCCGTTGAGCAGACAGTAGATGAGCTGGCGGAGATGCTCGGGATGGACCCGATTGACCTGCGGTTGAAGAACTGCCTGCGCCTGGGCGATGAGACCGTGCATGGGCAGAAGCTCACCGAGTCGGTTGGCTTGGTCGAGTGTCTGACCACCGCTCGCCGCATCAGCGACTGGGATCGCAAGCGCGCAGAGTACAGCCGCCAGACTTCCACCGAAAAGCGTCGCGGCATCGGCGTAGCAGTGATGTATCACGGTATGTCGCTCGGCGCTGAAGGTGCAGACAGCGCTGGCGCTACAGTGAGCGTGTTGCCAGATTATTCAGTGGACATCACCTCTGGTCTGACCGACTACGGCACTGGCTCACGCACCGTCTTCACCTTGATCGTGGCGGAGGAGCTAGGCGTTCGTCCAGAGCGCATCCACATGCAGCGTCCCGACACCAACACGGCAATTGATTCCGGTCCGACGGTCGCAAGCCGTACCACCGTCGTGGGGGGCAACGCCATGCGGCTGGCTGCGCGCAACCTGCGCCAGACGCTCGACATGGCTGCTGCCGACCTGTTGAAATGCGACCCGCGCCAGCTCCTGCGCTACGGCGAAAGCTATATCGGTCCAGATGAGGAAGCTGTGCCCTGGGAGAAAGTAGTGGATCACGCCCGCGAGATGGGGCTGATCCTCTCATCACATGGACACTGGTCGGCGCCGAAAATTGCGTGGGATCACCATCATGGGCGTGGCACGCCCTACATGGCGTACGTGTACGGCGCGCAGATTGCCGAAGTGGAAGTGGACTTGCACACTGGCAACGTGCAGGTGCTGCACATCTGGGCGGTGCACGACATCGGCAAAGTGGTGTTCCCACAAGGTGCGTATGGACAGTTGTATGGCGGCATCGCACAAGGGCTGGGCTATGCGCTTACCGAGCAGATCAGCTATCGAGATGGCTATATTCAAGAGACCAACTTCGAGTCCTATCTGATCCCCACGTCGGTGGACGTGCCAGAGATCACGGGCGTGTTCGTTGAATCGGCATACTCGCACGGTCCGTATGGCGCGAAGAACATTGCTGAGCCAGCGCTGGTGCCCACCGCTCCTGCCATTGCCAACGCCATCGCCCATGCCACGGGTCGGCGCGTGCGTGAGCTGCCGATGAACCTGGAGCGCGTGCTGCTTGGTCACGACCTGCAACCGCCCGCTTCCTCGCGGCCAGCGGAGGTGGCGTTCAACATTCCTGCGCGCTCCATGCCACACGTGACGCCGCCGATCTACGCCTGAGCCAGGCGCAGATGCACAGCATACGGAAGTGGCGCGATAGATAATCGCGCCACTTCGCTTTTTACAGCTTCAACACTCGTATTGCGGTGGCTCCTGCCTGCTATTCAGCTTCGTGGCAGAAAGAACACGTATCATCCGCAAAACCCTACAATTCGCCTACAAGGGCAGGAGCATGGCAGACGAACTTCAGGCGGCAATGCCTGTTCCCGTGAAACTAGAATGTTTCAATCGTAACTGTGAGCTTCCGTACAGCTTAACAGCAGAGCACGTACAGAAGGCGATGGAGGACTTTTTAGAGCTTTTGGGTTTCGTAAATCAGAAGCTTGTGGAGGGCGGCTTTCTCCCACTGGAGAGTTTTCTAATGCCAGCCACTTTTAGCAGTCTGGTGGGGGATTTCATTATCCGCAGGATTTCCCATCATTGCTCTTCGCTGGTCAAGAATCAATATCACAACGGACACCCCGATCTTTTGCCGCGTGGCATGTTCCCTGAAGATGCAGCTCAACATGCCTCAGAAGGAATCGAAATAAAAGCCTCCAGGCGCGCCAGCGCTTGGCAGGGGCATAATCCGGAGAAGGTCTGGCTGATAGTGTTTCACTTTGATAGCAGCACCCCTTCAGATCGTCAGCCCAGGCGCTTCTGCTTCAAAGGTGTGTATGCAGCCCAGTTGGACAAGCAAGACTGGGCTTTCTCTGGGCGCTCAGGAACAAGTCGAAGAACTATCACAGCTACCGTTAACAAGAATGGGATGCAAAAGCTGAAATCAAACTGGGTTTATCTAGATGAGGGATAGCTGCGCATCTCGGTGAGGGAGAGAGGAAAGCAACGGAACAGCTTGCAGGCTCATCTCGTAGTAGTCTTTCTGTCTCTCGATGCCAATGGCAGTGTAGCCTATCGCCTCGGCTGCAGCTATGGTGGAGCCAGAACCCATAAAGGGGTCGAGAATGATGCCCTCACCCAGCGGAAGTGCTGCGTAGACGATCTGGCGAAGAAACGATTGAGGTTTGAGACTAGGATGGTTTGCCACTGCGCGCTCTCTCCGAGGCGTCCGTTCGCTCTCAATCACATCCTCGAAAGGAGTCCCATCAGGTTTTCGACGTAGCCCGCCTGTTTGAAATTGTTTGAGGCAATCCTCCACAGTCATCTCCTTTGGTAGCGGCTTTCGGAATAGACCCCACGGCTCGAAACACCCGCGTGGCATCGTACACACATCGGGAAACGCCGCTTCTGCGTTCTTTGGTCTATCGCCTCCGCGCAGCGTGCGGACGAGTCTGATGATCTGCCCGCGAAACTCCAACCCTGCGCTGCTCAACGAGTGAAAGACCAGTTGCGAGAGGAATACGCTGGAAGCGATAAAAATGTGACCTCCAGGTCGCAGCATGCGCAGCGCCAGCAGTGCCCACTCGTGGAAGTACTCTTGCAAACGTAACCTCTCTTTGTGATTGAGTGCAGTGAAGCGCGGCAATGGTGAGCGAGTGTGTCCGTCAAAAGAAGGCGGGATACGCCAGACGCCGCCGTGTCCGTTAGACCGCTTCTCCAGTTGCTCGGTATCGTATTCCTTGATACCGTAGGGCGGGTCGGTAACGATAGCGTGAACGCTGTTCTCGGGTGCCCGCTTCATCCAGTCGAAGCAGTCTGCATGGATCACGAGTGAGCGAGCAAATGAATGCGCCTCGTAATCAAGGGCAAATGCTGCTTTGATTTGTGCTCCTGTTACCATGATCGTCATCCATCAGCCGCTTTGCGGGTTTGCGCCAGGCGAACTATGAAATGCCTCAAGGCTATCTCCTGGTTGTTTGTAGTCCACCCAGCTTGCCAGGCTCGTCCTCAACAGCGTCAGCATGACGCTCGCTCATTGTACGTCTGGATGTCACCAGAAAGGCTCACCCTCACACTCTATAATCTCAGCCGCGAGGCGCCGCTCATCCTATGCCAATTCTGGAGCCGCTATCGTTTGAATGCACCAGCCACAGCGAGGAACAAACCCAGCGCCTAGGTGCTCGCCTGGGCACGCTGTTGCAGCCTGGCAGCGTCGTTGCGTTGCACGGCGAGATCGGCGCTGGCAAGACCAGCTTCGCGCGCGGCATTGGCATCGGGTGGGGTGCAGACCAGGTTCTGCGCAGCCCGACCTTCACGCTTGTGCAGAAGCATCACCGCGAGCAAGACAATGTTGCGTTGTATCACGTGGACTTGTATCGCGTGTGCAGCGACGAGGACATCCGCTCGCTGGGGCTAGAGGAGATCCTCGAAGACCCCAACAGCGTGGTGGTGATCGAGTGGCCTGAACGCGCTCAGCATCTTGTGCCTGGTCACGCCATACAAGTGCGCCTGCGCACGATGGACGAGACCCGCCGCCACATCACCTTCGCCACACAAGACACACGCACATGGCAGACGCTGCTCGCCTTCCGCAAATCCGCATTTGGAGTGTGAACCCCTCAGAAGATGTCGCCCCTGTTGCTTGCCATTGACACCTGCACCCGCCGCGCCTCCATTGCCCTGCGCGACGAACGCACGCTGCTGGGAGAGATCACCTGGGAAGCGCAACGCGAGGAGACAGCGCGCGTGAGCGCACGCATCGAGGAATTGCTGCGCGCCTCTCATGCGCGCGCGGCAGACCTTGCCGCAGTGGCGGTGGCGATCGGACCCGGTTCGTTCACTGGCGTGCGCTGTGGGCTTGCCATTGGCAAGGGTTTGGCGCTGGCGCGCGGTTTGCCCATCATCGGCGCCACTGCGTTTGACGTGCTGGCACACGCGCAGCCGTGCCGCGATTTGCCGATGCTCGTGGCGCTGGAAGCAGGGCGCGCCCGCGCAGCCGTGTGCCGCTACGAATGGATTGATGGCGCGCCGCGCGTTGCCGACGCCTGGCGGATCGTGAGCTGGGATGACCTCCTCGCTGAGCTTGACACCGCTGAGCCAACCTGGCTGTGCGGTGAGATCGCCTCTTTAGCGTGGACAAAGCTACCGCTCCATGTGCGCGTGGCGCCCGCTGCGTTCAACCTGCGCCGCGCTGGCTTTCTCGCCGATCTCGCGTTCGAGCGCTGGACGCGCGGCGAAGTGGACGACGCGATCGCGCTGACCGCCATCTATCCCCCAGAAGCTGCCCCCGCCAGCACCAGTTATCCTGAGTCGTAGCAGATGTGGAGCAACCCGCTCTCTGCGCAAATCTACGTGCGCCCCATGCGGTTGGGCGACCTGCCAGCGGTCATGGTGATTGACCGACAGTCCTTCCCGCGCCCCTGGCCGCTGGAAGCCTGGATGAGCGAGCTAAAGAACACTGCCACCGCTTGCTTCATCGTTGCCTGTGCCAAGCCTGCTCATCCACCGCGCTCGTTGCTCCAGCGCTGGCTGGAACGCTTGCGGATAAACAACGCAGCAGAGACCGTGATCGGCTTCGCCGGGATGTGGATGATGACCGATGAGGCGCACATCGCCACCATTGCGGTTGACCCCGCCTGGCGACGGCGTGGCGTCGGCGAGCGGATGTTGCGCACGCTGCTGCGCGAGGCAGCCGCCCGACATGCCTCCACTGTCACCCTCGAAGTGCGCGTCAGCAACCTTGGCGCACAAGCGTTGTACCAAAAATACGGCTTTGAGGTGGTGGGCTTGCGCAAAGCATATTACCAGGACAACCGAGAAGACGCGCTGATCATGACTATCACACGCTTCGCCGACCGCGCATACAAAGAGCAGCTCGGGCTGATCAGGGAATCAGAGTCGCTGCCTCTGTCTTAAGCGGCGCGCCCTCACAGCAGCGATGCAGATAGCGCGATCAGCAATTGCGCGCTGTAATAAGTGGTGAGCACCCACACACTGTTGCTCCCGCCATCTCCGCCGAAGATGAACTTGTTGATCGCAAGAATGAAATCCGACACGTAGAACAGCAGCGCGCCGCCCGCTGCGAACGCCGACTGCGACACCAGACTGCCACCCACCACCACACCGCTGGCAGCGCGATGCACCATTAACGAGATGACCGTGATGTAAAGCAGCACCGCATGACTGAGCACGCCGAGTGAAGGGCGCAGATACAAGTACACCACCCCACTCGCCACAAACAACGCCACAGCCAGCCAGCCCTCTCGAGAGAGGTCGAGCGGCATCTGGCGCACGTATTGCGCAAATGCAAAAGCAAAGACGTACGTCACGTGCGCGAACAAGAACGCGGCTAAACCCATCACGAAGCGGCGCGGCTGTGCGTCTGCGTCAATCAGCAACCAGTCGCCGATCAGAGAGAACACCAGACCGATGCCGATCAGGGCTGTGTAGAGCGGCGCGCGTGGCGACTCCGCCAGCGACGCCAGCGCGATCACGATCAACCACATCGTGGCGAGCGGCTTCCACAGCCGCACCTGCGCTACACGGCGCGGTTGAAGCGCCTCTGCGCGCAATAGCAGGAAGACCATCACGATGAACGGCGGGACAAGGAAGAACGCAACTGGCACGCGGCGCAGTCTAACATCCGAACGCGCAGCGCTGTTGCGTCGTTGCGGATCAACTGATGGAGGAGTGGTGCATCAGATGCGCAACGTTGCGCCCCAGCTTCACCGCGTAGTTCGTGCCGCGATCCCAGGGGTACACATGGCTCATGCTGGCAAACCAAAGCCCAGCGAGCGGCGTGCGCAGCGCGGGCAAGCGGCGTGAGTGATTGACAAACGGCACCGGCTGCGCGTATGGCTCGCGGAAGACCCAGGCGTCGGTCATCCATTCAGGCGAGAAGGCAGGGTTAAAGCGACTGAGCGACGCAGCGAAGACAGATATGAGCGCCTGCTCCGACATGCTGAAGTAGGGATGGTCGGGCGGCAAGTAGTCACCGCAGTAAATCAGCCGCTGGTTGCCGAAGTGTCCCGCCTCAACAAAATTGGTGTGCTCGCACAGCGCCAGGAAAGGAAACCCCGCCGACTTGGGCAGATTGTGCCAGTAATACCCCTTCGGGCTGAGCGGGTGGCGCAGCGCGAAGATCACCGTCACTGCGCCCAGCGAGCGCAGCGATTGCAGGCTGGCTGCGTAGTCTGGAGGTAGCTGTGGCACCAATCGCAAGAGCAGCCGTGGTGAGGTGGTCACCAGCACCTGATCGAAATGCCAGGCTCCGTGTGCCGTTTCCAGTCGCCAGCCTTGCGCGTCGCGGATGAGCTGGGTGACCGGGGCGCTGTAGTGAATCACGCCGCCGCGCTGTTGCACCGCTTCTGCCAGCACGTCAAAGAATGCCTGAAAGCCGCCTACGAATGTGCCCAGCCGCGGCGTCCGCGCCTTGATGCGCGCCCATAGCCACGCCATGTTGACCTGCGGATACAGATCGCCGAACTTGCCCTCCAGCAATGGCTGCCAGATGCTTTCATACGCCGAGCGACCCATCCAGCGCCGACACCACTCGTCCGCTGTGAAGCGCTCCAGCGCGCGCCAGTTGTTGGTGAGCAACTTTAAGTAGGCAGTGGCTAAGCCGAACGGCACCTTGTCTCGCAAGCGCAGCCCCGGAAAACGCAGCGCCGCAAGGGGCGAATCGAATGGATAGAACTGCCCGCAGTGATACACCACCGTGATCGGACGCTTGAAGATGACGCGGTCGCGCACGCCCAGCTCCGCAGCTAGGCGCAACACATCGTGGTCAGAGGCAAACCAGTGGTGATAGAACTTCTCTAAAGACCAGTCCCAGTTGGGCTGACGGAAGCCAGCTGCCAGACCGCCTGGATGCGGCGCTGCCTCAAAGACTTCAACATGATGCTGGCGGGGGAGCAGATCGTAGGCTGCTGCAAGCCCGGTAGCGCCTGCGCCGATGATAGCAATTCGCATGTGGATGGCGATGATACAGCCCGCCTCGGCAGGGTTTCGACTAAGCCTCAGCGCGCACAAAAGCTTCGGCGGGGGTTCAACGTGCGCTTGCGCCCGTCCAAATCGCACGTCAAAGCCCGCTCGCGTGCAGCTAAAACAAAGCCCCTATCTTCGGATAGGGGCTTGAAATTTCCGTGTCGTGGGCAAGCGGAAGATGTCAGTTGCTGTTCAGGCGCTGCTCCAGGTATGCTACCGCTTCGCCAACGGTGGTGATCTTCTGTGCTTCCTGGTCGGTGATTTCGCCTCCAAACTCCTCCTCAAAAGCCATGATGAGCTCGACCAGGTCCAGTGAGTCCGCTTCCAGGTCCTCGCGGAAGCGCGCTTCCATCGTCACCTTTTCGGGCGCGACGCCGAGAATTTTGACGGTGAGTGCCTTGACACGCTCAAAGGTGGATTCTGACATGAATGTGCCTCCTTATCAAATCTACCGGATTCTAACTCACAGAGTAACAGACAACAGTAGCAACACCGCAGCAGCGATTGAGTTACGATTGTGCAACTCGTTAACATGGATGAAGGCAAGCAGCTCGAAAGTCGCAAGTCAGACCATATCCGCATCAACCTGGAGGAGAACGTCGCCTCAGCAGTGTCGAGTGGACTGGAGCGCTACCGGTTTGTGCACAATGCACTTCCAGAGTTGGACGCCCGTCAGATTGACACCTCCCTCTCTCTGTTTGGTCGGCAGTTGCGCCTACCGCTGCTGATTTCCTCGATGACGGGCGGCACGGCGCAGGCGCGCGAGATCAACCGCAACCTGGCGCAGGCGGCTCAACAGGCGGGTGTGGCGATGGGCGTCGGCTCGACACGTGTGGCAGTGGTGCGACCTGACCTGAGCGACACCTTCCAGGTGCGCGACCTCGCGCCCGATGTGCTGCTCTTCGCAAACATCGGAGCGGTGCAACTGAACTACGGCTTCTGTGTGGATGACTGCCGCCGCGCGGTCTCGCTGCTTCAGGCAGATGCGCTGATCTTGCATCTGAACCCCTTGCAGGAGGTGCTGCAGCCTGAAGGAGACTGGAACTGGGCTGGGCTGTTGCCCAAAATTGCAGCGGTGGTTCAGGCGTTGGCAAAGGATGGCGTGCCTGTGGTCGTGAAGGAGGTCGGCTGGGGTATCTCGGCGGACGTGGCGCGTCGCCTGGCGGATGTGGGTGTGGCTGCGATTGACGTGGCAGGCGCAGGTGGCACGTCTTGGAGCCAGGTGGAGATGTTCCGCGCCCAGAACGATGTGCAGCGCCGCATCGCTGAAGCGTTCGTGGATTGGGGCATACCGACGGCGGAATCTGTGCTTCAGGTGCGTGAAGCAGCGCCAGATGTGTTCGTGTTCGCCAGCGGCGGCATACGCAATGGCGTGGATGGCGCCAAGTGCATCGCGCTAGGGGCGACGCTCTTCGGCTTGGCGCGCCCTTTCTTGCGCGCAGCCACCCTTTCCGCTGAAGCGGTAGCAGACGAGATCGCGGTGATCGCCGGTCAGTTGCGGGCGGCGATGCTGTGCGTGGGGGCGCCAAGCCTGAATGCCCTGTCGCACGCACCGCTTGTGAAGGTTTGAGAGCAGCGCTGATCGCTCGGGTTTCTCGCCGCCGCGGTCGCGCTGAGCAGCCTGGGTTGAACGCTACTTGCCCGATCACCCACCAACCGCAAGAGGACGACAAAATGAACATCCTTGACGCGATTCGCGCTTATGCCCGCTCCCTTTACCAGGATGCTGTCAGCGGAGGAGATCTCTTTCAGCCCCATGTGAGCCGCGCCGCACAGCATCAACACTTTGCCGATCACTTCCTGCGCAGGCTACTGCCGCGACGATTCAGCTTGCGCGTGGGTCAGGCGTTCGCCGCCCGCGATGCTTTCAGCGCGCCAGATAGCTTGCTCATCTGCGATGACTGGTACGCACCGCCGCTCCTAGACAACCTGCTGCCCTGTGAATTCGTTTACGCAATTTGCGAGGTTTGCCCGTCGCTCGGCGTTGCGCACCTGCCAGAGGTGCTGGAGCGCGTGGCGGCGCTGAAAAGGCTGCCCCGCGCCCGTGCCACCGCGCACGACATTTCGCCTACGCAGCATCTGGCGTTGTTTGGGGCGCGCTATGCGCAGTTGCCCGACGACACGCTCAATCCGTACCTGGGCTACATCTTCACAGACACAGCGGACGACCCGCGCGCGCTGCATCGGACGATGCGCGAGCTGTTTGAAGCCCGCACCTTGTTGCCAGAGCACTCCCCCGACGCGATCATCTGCCTGCGCGATGGCTGGGTGATCACGCGCCAAACGCTCAGCGGCAACATCTCCGTGCCGCGCACGAGCTTCGCGCGCTTCGGGCTGTGGCATCTCGGCGATGATTTGCTGACGCTGGTGTACCTGCTGCTCAACGTCAGCCTTGCGCAGATTCAACTGCGTGGTCCCGATTTCTTGCGCGCCCTGGAGAGCTACACCGACCAGATCCGCCAGCGCTAAAGCGCGCGCCGCCGCTGGACGACAACGCCGCTGCCCAGCGGCTGTGTCACGCGCAGGGCTGGTGTTCACGCCTGGCTCAGCGAACCAAGCCCCCTGCCTTCAGCGCGCGCCCGATGCGCTCATGTGTCTGCTCACACCTGCAACGAGCGCGCGCGCGTTGAGCGTCAGCCAGGCGTCCACGCGAAACATGGCGTCAAGCCAGTACGCAACGTCGGCGTAGGGGCTGAGGTTTGCCAGAAAGCGGCCGACCAGGTGCATGAGCAGGTTGAGGTTGCGCAGCAGGATCAATGTGGGCAGCAGCGCGCACTCTTCAGCGCTAAGCCTTCCCTGGCGGCTGTAGCCGCGCGCCAGGGCTTCGATGCGCGCCCACTCATCGCCGCTGCCGAGCGCATCCCAGCACCAGGCATCTAACGCGATGGCAAAATCCATCGCGCGCGGATTCAGCGCGCAGTTTTCAAAGTCCAACACGCCAGTGACGCGATCCTCCTGCATTAGCACATTGCCGGGGATGAAATCCCCGTGAATGAGCTGCTGAGGCAGGGCGCGAATGTGGCGATTGTGCTGCTGGACGAGCGCCAGCATGGCGTCCACACGCGCAACGGCGGAAGGGGTCGCCAGCGAGCCGACGCTGCGCAGTGCCTCGGTCGGGTCTGGCACGAGTGGGTGCACGCGGTCCAGCTCGATGTAAGGGCGCGGCATGGCGTTGCCGCGAGGCTCCACTTTCGTCAGCCTCAAATGCAGGTTTGCCAACGCCTCTGCGGCGCCTTCGGCTTGGCGGAGGTTGCGCACATCGGGGTTGCAGCCAGGGATGAACGGCAGCAACACCATCAGGTGGTTCGTCCGCCCAATCGTGACGAGCGCCCAAAACTCGCCCTGTCGGCTGATCAGCGGCAGTGGAACGGAGAAGGGCAGCTCCCGACGCGCAAGCTGCGCCAACACTGCGATTTCATGCTGGATGTAGCGCGGGTTGGCGTGGTTGCCATATACGCGCAGCACGAAGGGGAGCGCTTGATCGCCGAGATACACGCGGTAGAGATGGTTGTTGTAGCCGCCGTTCTCCAGCCGATGCAGCGCGCAGCCAGGCGGCAAGTCCCAGAACGCGGAAGGGTCAAAGCCGCTCAGGTCAGGCTCACCCATGCCGCCTCTCGTGTGTGGGGGTAAGGATCGCTGGCAGTTTGTATCTTGTATGCCAGCCCTGGTCGCGTGGACACTGCGCAGGCGTGTCCGCGCGCGTCCATGGCGAGGATGCGCACCCAGTCTGCGCGCGCCATGTGGTCTGGCGCGCTGGAGGTGCCGATCAGGTGCAATATCTGCCGTGCCACGTCCTGCGCGGCTGCCTCCAGCGTCCAACCTAGCCGCAGCAGCGTGACCACCTGTGCCGCTGCGCTCATGCGAATGGCTGCTTCGCCCAGTCCCATGCAGGTGGCTGCGCCGTAGCGGTTGTCGCAGTAGTTGCCTGCGCCGATCACAGGCGAATCGCCCACGCGTCCTGGGTACTTCCAAGCGATGCCAGACGTGGTGACAGCGCTGCACAAGTTGCCAAGGTGGTCGCGCACGATCACGTTCATGGTGTCGTTGCCCAGAGGTGTTTCCAGCGCGCGTCTGGTGAGCGCAATGGTGTCGGGGAGCGGCTCAGCGTCGGCTTGAATCTCGACCATGCGGCGCGCCCAGGCGGTGGCTGCTTCGGGCGAGAGCATAACGCGCCGCTCGGCGCCGATCTCGGCGGCGAAGCGGTGCGCGCCGTCACCGACAAGCATCACGTGCGGCAGTCGCTCCATCACCTGGCGCGCCACGTGAATAGGGTGGCGGAACCCTTGTAGCGCAGCCACTGCGCCCGCGCGCAGCGTGGCGCCGTCCATGATCGAAGCGTCCAGCTCCACCTGTCCGAGCACATTCGGGAATCCTCCATAGCCGACGGTGTGTTCGTTGGGGTCATCTTCCACCAGGTGGGCGATCTGCTCCGCCACGTCTATGGCGCAGGCGCCCGCGCGCAGGCGCTCCATGCCCGCCAGAATGAAGTTATCTTGAATCTCCGCGTTTGCCAGGATGACCGCGCCGTCCATGGCTGCTCACCTTGTGCTGGTGATGCGCCAGCGCGTGCCCTGTGGGCTATCCTCCAGCACCACGCCCAGCGCAGCCAGTCGCGTGCGGATGGCGTCGGCTGTGGCAAAGTCTTTGGCTTTGCGCGCTTGCGCACGCAGCTCGATCAGCAGCTCGATCAGCGCGGCTTCTCGTTCGGCGCTGCCGCCGCGCTCCTCCGATGCGCGCAAGATGCCCAGCACTTCGCCGCCAAACGACTGGTAAATCTCGTGCGACTGCTCCACCACGCGCGGTGTGGCGATGCCCCTGTCCAGCCAGCGATTCACATCGGTGGACATGTCTTGCAGCAAGCCGATGGCGAGCGGTGTGTTGAAGTCGTCGTTCATCGCGCTGACGAATTTCATGCGGTACTGATCCAGCGTCTCGACCAGGTTGCTGGTCATCTCTTCGGTGCTGTGCTCGCTGACTGTCAGCGTCTCTGGTGACTGAAGCGCATCCTGGACGCGCCGCCAGGTGTTGTGCAGGCGCTCCCAGCCTTTTGCCGCGGACTGCAGCGCCTCGTCGCTGTAGTCCGCGGGGCTGCTGTATTTGTTCGAGAGGATGAAATAGCGCAGCGCCTCTGGGCGATGGGCTTTCAGGGCATCTTTGATGGTGCGGAAGTTGCCCAGCGACTTGCTCATTTTTACGCCGTTGACGAGCAGGCTGCCAGTGAGCATCCAGTAGCGGGCGAAGGGCGCGTCGTGCGCGCACTCGCTCTGGGCGATCTCGCACTCGTTGTGCGGGAAGATGTTGTCTATGCCGCCGCCGTGAATGTCAAACGTGGGACCGAGATACTTTGTGCTCATGGCGGAGCACTCGATATGCCAGCCGGGGTAGCCCCAGCCCCACGGCGAGGGCCACTTGAGAATGTGATTTTCTGGCGCCTTGATCCACAGCGCGAAGTCCATGGGGTGGCGCTTTTCCTCGCGCACCGCCACGCGGCTGCCAGCTTCCATCTGTTCGATGCGCCGACCGCTCAGCTTGCCGTAGTCGGGGTCAGATTCGACGCTGAAATACACCGAGCCGTTCACCTCGTAGGCGTGCCCTTTGGCGATCAGCGCCTTGATCATCTCAATTTGTTCGGGAATGTGCGCCGAGGCGCGCGGCGAGATGTTCGGGCGTTGCACGCCGAGCGCGTCCATATCCTCGAAGTACGAGCGCATGTAGCGCTCGACGATCTCCATCGGCTCGACGCGCTCGCGCCGGGCGCCTTTCAGGATGCGATCCTCTCCGTCATCGAGCAAGTGTCCCACGTCGGTGATGTTTTGCACGTAGCGCACTTTGTAGCCGCTGTAGCGCAGCCAGCGCACCACCACGTCGAACGACACGTAGGTCTTGGCGTGTCCCAGATGGGCATGGTCGTACACCGTCGGTCCGCAGACGTAGATGCCGACCTGTCCCTCAACCAGCGGGACGAAAGGCTCTTTCTGGCGGGTGAGCACGTTGTAGATCTGCAAAGACATAGCTAACTGGATGATAGACGATGCCGTGCGCGGGTCAGTAGCGCTCGCGCACAGCGGCGACTTGTGACGCGCTGGGCTTGGCGAAGATCATGCGCCCAGCCGCAGTTTGCAACACCTTCGTCACGCTGACTTCTATCGTCTGCTCCAAAAAGTCCTGCCCGTCCTCCACCACCACCATCGTCCCGTCGTCCAGATAACCCACCCCTTGGCCAGCCTCGCGGCCGGGTTGCATCACCTGGATGGTGAGCGTCTCGCCAGGCAGGACGACTGTCTTCACCGCGTTTGCCAGCTCGTTCACGTTGAGCACAGTGACGCCTTGCAGCGAGGCGACGCGATTCAAGTTGTAGTCGTTGGTGATGATGGGCGCGTTCCACCTGCGCGCCAGCGCGACCAGTTTCTCATCCACGCGCATGTGGCTGCCGGGGTCCTCGTTCACGATGTGCACGGGGTGGGGTGACTCGCGCTGGATGCGCTTCAGCACCTCCAGCCCGCGCCTGCCGCGTGCACGTCGCAGCGGGTCGGACGAGTCCGCGATGTATTGCAGCTCGTTCAGTACGAACTGCGGGATCACCAGCTCTCCGCGCAGAAAGCCAGTAGCGTTGACGTCGGCGATGCGCCCGTCAATCACAGCGCTGGTGTCCAGCAACAGGCGCTCCGCGCCTGTGCGGGTGGCTTCCTCTGCCGGTGTGCTGCCGGGCAGGCGCACGTTCAGCAGCTCGAACAGTTCTCGGTAGCGCAAACTGGCGATGCCCAACCCCAGGCTGCCGAAGCCCACCGCTGCCAGGAACGGCAACACTGGCCCGAACGGCTCTGGCAGGCGCGCCAGCGGAAATGCGATCAGCGCTGCCAACAGCAAACCTGCGCTCAGCCCAATGAAGCCGGCGATGATCTGCGCGATGCTCAGGTTGGCGATCTGGTTGTAAAAAATCACCAGCGGCTTGCCGAGCAGGGTCGGCACCAACAGCGCGCCGACGATGCCGAAAAGCGCCATGCTTGCCACGTGGACAAACACGTAGTCGTTGTATGGCGCGGGCAACAGTCGTAGATCGGTGACAACATCGCCGACCGACCAGCCCATCAGCCCCAGCACCACCGCGCCGGAAATTCGCAAGCCAAAGATGATGGATGATTCCGACTTCACTGTTGATAGCGAGAATACTGAGCGCGCATGAGCTAACGATGAACAGGCTCAGCGTAAGCTCAGCGCAAGCCTGGCTCAGATTTCTTTTCATCCTATCACAGGTAGTAGAATCCAGTTATGCCCAGACCTCCGCTAGACCTAAACCCGGTGACTCGCATCACGGTTGGTGCGATCGGTGAACCTGGCCGGCGCACGTTTTATTTACAGGCGCGCAAGGGCAGTCTGCTGGTCACGCTGGTCTGTGAGAAAGAGCAGGTGAGCGCGCTGTGCATCGGACTGCGCGAGGTGTTGGAGGAACTGCGCATCAAGCGCCCGCGCGGTGAAGGCGCGACCATCGTTGAAGAAGACCTGGAACTGGAGCAGCCCATCACGCCGCTCTTCCGTGTCGGGAACATGGGGCTGGGCTATGACGAGTCGAGCGACCTCATCGTGATTTTGGTGCGCGAGCTGCTGATTGACGAGGAGCACGAAGCATCCGCGCAGGTGGTGCGTTTCTACTGCTCGCGTGCGCAGGCGGATGCGCTCAGCCGACACGGTCTAGAGGTGGTGGCGAAGGGTCGCCCGATTTGTCCGCTGTGTGGCAAGCCCACGGACCGCGAGGGCAACGTGGAGGGCTTCTGCCCGCGCCGCAATGGTCATGCCGACGAGATGATATTCGTATTTGCCTGAGACCCAGGCGCGTCCTTCGCCGTCGCACTGCATCGCAGCAGGTGGAACGAGCCGCGGGACAGGCTCGATTCAGACGATGCCGAGGTGAGCCTGTGGTTGTAAAGAATGCTGTGCTAAAGCTATTGGCTGAGGGCGACATGGAGCCGCTGGGCACCATGCCGTGGGGATCGAACTACACGTTCCTGGTGCAAATCAATGCGCCACCCGAGAAACAGAGCCGCTTCGAGCTGCAAGAGACGCTAGCTGTGTACAAACCGCGTCGCGGCGAGGCGCCGTTGTGGGATTTCCCCAGCGGGACGCTCTGCCTGCGCGAATTCGCCGCTTACCTGGTCAGCGATGCGCTCGGCTGGGACATTGTGCCCCCGACTGTCTTACGCAACGGCAGCTACGGCTTCGGCTCGGTGCAGTTGTTCATAGACAACGACCCCAACCAACACTTCTTCACTTTCCGCGACGACGCCAGCGCCTGCGATCAGCTTCGGCGCATCGCCCTCTTCGACCTGATCACCAACAACGCTGACCGCAAGAGCGGTCACTGCTTGCGCGACGCCAGCGGTCGTATCTGGGCGATTGACCACGGCATCTGCTTCAATGCTGATTACAAGCTTCGCACGGTGATCTGGGAGTTTGCAGGTCAGCCGATCCCCGACGCGCTGCTCCATGACCTGCGGCGATTGCAGGTGCAGATCGCGCCCGATCAACCGCTCGGCAAGGCGCTGCGCAAGCTGCTGGACGAAGCGGAAATCGCCGCCTTTGAGAAGCGCATCGCGGCAATGCTCCGCATCGGCAAATACCCCGGACCCAGTCGCTACGAGCGCAGTGTGCCTTGGCCGCCGATTTGAGCGCTGAACTGATAGGCTGATCTTGCCGAAGCGCGCGTCTGTGCCTGAGGCTTGTGCTGAGCCAACAAGCTGAGCCGACGGGCTGGGCTTGCCGAAGCCCTGTTCGAGGACACGCGCACCTCAGCACACCACCGCAAGCACCATTGGGCGACGGCGAGTTTCCTTGTAAATCGCCTCGCTCAGCGCCGCCACGGCGCGCTCCTTGATGTGTTCCTCGCTGGTGGCGCCAGTGATGTCGCGCAGCGCGTCGGCGACTGCGCGCGAGAGGTTCTGCACCAAAGGGTCAGCGTCTTTGGCGTACACGAAGCCGCGCGTGATGATCTCCGGCGAATGGCGCAGCCCGCTGATCGGGTCGCGGCGGACGACGACAACGACGAATCCATCGCGTGCCAGCGTCTCGCGGTCGCGGATGACCGCTTTGCCGATGTCGCCCACGCCGCTGCCGTCCACGAACACGTAGCCGCCTGGCAGGCGGGCGAGCTGCTCCGCCTTGCCGTTCTGGAAACGCACCGGTGTGCCGTTTTCCACCACGAAGATGTGGTCTGCTGAAATGCCCAGGCTCATCGCCAGGCGTGCGTGCGCCTTGAGCATACGCAGCTCCCCGTGAATTGGGATGAAGTAGCGCGGGCGTATCAGGCTGATCAGCAGTTTTTGCTCCTCCTGGCTGGCGTGACCAGAGACGTGTACCTTTGCCACGGGGTCGTACAGCACATTGGCGCCTTTTTGGAAGAGGCGGTTGATGATGCGGTGGATGTATTCCTCGTTGCCAGGTATCGGATGCGCCGACATCACGATCGTGTCGCCCGGCTCAACTTTGATGAGTGAGTGCTTGCCCACCGCCATGCGCCCCAACACAGCGCTTGGCTCGCCTTGCGTGCCAGTCGCCATGATCGCCACCTGGTCGGGCGGCATCTTCACGGCATCCTCCAGGCGCACCAGCATTCCCTGCGGTATCTCCAGATAGCCCAGCTTCTGCGCCATCTTCACGTTGTCGTTCATGCTTGCGCCGGCAACTGCCAGCTTGCGACCGTATAGCTCGCACACGTTGACCACCTGCTGGATGCGCGAGATGAGCGAAGCAAAGGTGGCAACGATGATGCGCCCTTCGGCGTCGCGGAAGATGTGCTCCAGCTCTGGTTCGATCTCGCGCTCGCTCGGTGTGCTGCCGGGGCGTTCGGCGTTGGTGCTATCGGCAAACAGCGCCAGCACGCCGCGCCCGCCCAGCTCTGCTAATCGCGCGAAATCGCTGGGCTTGTTGTCCACAGGGGTGTGGTCGAACTTAAAGTCGCCGCTATGCACCACCAAGCCAGCAGGCGTGGTGATCGCCAGCCCGATGTTGTCTGGGATGCTGTGGCACATGCGGAAGGTCTCGACGTGAAAGGGACCGATCGTGAACTCGCTGCCCACCGCGATGGTGTGCAACTTGGCGCTGTCGAGCAGCCGCGCTTCGCGCAGCTTTACCTCTGCCAAACCGCGCGTGAGGGGTGTGGCGTAGATGGGGATGTTGGGGAAATCCCGCACCACATGCGCCAGCGCGCCGATGTGATCCTCGTGGGCGTGCGTGAGCACCAGCGCGCGCACCTGATGGCGGCGATCTCGAATGAAGTTGTAATCTGGCAGCACCGCGTCCACGCCCAGCATGTCCGATTCGGGAAACATGATGCCGGCGTCAATCAGCAAGATGTTGTCGTCGTACTCGAACGACATCATGTTCTTGCCGACTTCACCCAGCCCGCCAATCGGAATCCACGTGAGTGGCTTACTCATGACGTTTGATGAGGGCAAAAGGGGTGTGCGAGAAGCGCCATTCGCTTAGGCGGCTCGCGCGAGTGCAAGGGTCGCGTGGTGACGATGAAATGTCTGCTATCAACTTTGGGTGCTACGCCCGATTATACTGCCTGACGTGATGACGTTCACGCAACCGATCTGTCTGCTCGGGCTGGGGGGCGTGGGGCGCGCATTTGTGCGACAGGTGATCGCTGCACGGGAGCGACACCTGCAGCGCAATCGTCTCAGGCTCTCCATCCTGGCGATGGTGGACAGCCAGCGCTGGGCATACGAACCCTCTGGCTTCTCCGACGATGCGCTGCAACACATGGTCGAGCGCAAAGCACAAGGTCTGGATTGGTCTGGGCAGCAGGGCGGCTCGCCCGCGGCGCTGCCAGAGCTGCTCGCACAATTGCCGCCGCGCACAATTGTGGTGGACACCACCGCGACCGATGCAACGGTCTCCTTCCTGGTCGAGGCAAAGGCGCGCGGCATGGGTGTGGTGTTGGCAAACAAGCTCCCCCTGGCGGGCGACCTGCGCTGGTGGGATGCGCTCGCCAACGACACTTCGCGCTGGGAGACCACCTGTGGCGCAGCGCTGCCCGTGATCAGCACGCTCAACACGCTGCTCGACAGCGGCGACGATGTGTTTTGCATCGAAGGTGCGCTCAGCGGCACGCTCGGCTACCTCTCCGCGCAGTTAGAGCGCGGTGCGCCGTTTGGCGAAGCCGTGCGCCAGGCGAAGCTGCTCGGCTACACCGAGCCTGACCCGCGCCAGGACCTCAGCGGCTTGGACGCCGCACGCAAAGCGCTGATCCTCGCCCGCATGTTGGGCTATCGCCTGGAAATGCGCGATGTTCAGGTGGAGTCGCTCTACCCGCCAGAAATGGACGCGCTGAGTGCGGATGCTTTCCTGGAACAGGTGGATGCGCTCAACGCGCCGATGGCGGCGCGTGCGGCGGAACTCACCGCAGGCGGGCGCAGGTTGCGCTACGCCGCGACCATCTCCGATGGCACGTTGAAAGTAGGGTTGGTGGGTGCCTCACCAGAAAGCAAGCTGGGCAGCATTCGCGCCAGCGACAGCATCGTGGTCTTCCACACCCGCCAGTTCAGCGACAACCCGCTTGCAGTCAGCGGGCGCGGCGCCGGGCAAGAGGTGACCGCCAGCGGCGTGCTGGGCGACGTAGTCAATCTGGTGAGGACAATGCGCTGAACGAGGTGGCTGGCTGATGAACCTCTTCAACCGCATCTTCGTGATTGTGACGCTGGCGCTGCTGATCCCGCTCGGCGCCTTTGCCTTGATTTGGCCCGCAGGTATGCTCGGCTTGATGCACGCCCTGGCGGACGCGGCTCGCGCTGGGTTCTTCGGCAACTTCACCGACGTGGGGCGCTTCATCGCGCGTTTGAATCTGGCGATCCTCTGGGTGGTGTTGCTGGGCGCCTTGTTGTGGCTGGAGATGCGGCGAGGCACATCGCAGACCATCGAGGTGGCGCGCTACAGCGGCGATAACACCCTGCGCATCAGCACCGCTGCCGTCGCCGAGAAAATCTCCGAAAGCGTCAACGCCCTGGAGGGCGTGATCGAGGCGAAGGTGAAAGCGACCGGCCGCAACCGCGCAGTGGAGGTCAGCGTGGACGTGACTGCCTCTCAAGACACTGACCTAGTGATGAAGGCGGAGGAGGTCGCCAGCCTGACGCGCCACATCGTGCAGACAGAGCTGGGGCTGCGCCTGGCTGGCAAGCCGCAAGTCTCGATCAAAGCCAAGAAAGGCGTGGTGCGGCGCAGCCTGCCCCAGTTGCCAGCCGCAGAAGCGCCCCATGCCCCCGTTGAAGAAATGAACACCGCTACAGCGCAGCACCATGAGCGAGATGCCACGCCCTGAACCCCTCGCTGACGCAGAACGCCCGACGCTGGACGCGGACGCCGTGCGGGCGCTGGCTGCGCGCGTGGAGGCGCTGGTGTTTGCCGCTGGCGAGCCAGTGGCGGTCGCCGCGCTTGCTTCTGCCCTGAACGCCGACCCAACCGAATTGGAGCCAGCGCTGGAGTGGCTGGCGTCGGACTACGCGCAACGCGGCATTCGACTGCAACGTCTGCGCGACACCGTGCGCTTCGTCACCGCGCCAGAGCTGGCGGAGGTGGTGCAGCGCTTCTTAGGTCTGGAGGAGGTGAGCCGTCTGTCCACCGCAGCGCTGGAGACGCTCGCCATCATTGCCTATCTCCAACCGATCACGCGCCCGCAACTGGAGATGATCCGCGGGGTCAACTGCGACGGGGTGATCACCACCTTGCTGGCGCGCCATCTCATCCAGGAGCTGGGACGGGCTGAGGGACCGGGTCACCCCATGCGCTACGGCGTCTCCAGCGAGTTTCTCAGCCACTTCGGCCTGGGCAGCACGGCTGAGCTGCCCAGCATTGAGCATCTGGACACGCTGATCCGCCAGGCGCTGGGCACATCCACCGATGCTGTCAATCCCGCCTGAGCAGCCATGCGGCTTCAACAGTTCCTCGCCCGCGCCGGTTTCGGTGCGCGGCGCAAGTGCGAGCAACTCATCTTGGCGAACCGCGTGACGGTGAACGGCGCGCCAGCGCGGCTGGGCATGAACGTTCAACCCACCGACGAGGTGCGCGTGGACGGGCGGCTGGTGCGCCAGGCTGAGCCGAAAATCTACATCGCGTTGCATAAGCCGGTCGGTTACGTCTCTGATCGCAGCGACCCTCGCGCCCGAAGCGTCTTTGACCTGGTGCGCGTGCCGCAGCGTTTGTTCGGCGTAGGGCGGCTGGACAAGGATAGCAGCGGCTTGCTGCTGCTCACCAACGACGGCGACTTTGCCTATCGTCTCACGCATCCGCGCTTTGAGCACGAGAAGGAGTATCACGTGGTGGTGGAGGGTGTGCCAAGTGAAGCGGCGCTGCAGCGGTGGCGCGAGGGCGTCTTGTTGCCTGGCGAATCGCGCCCCACCACACCGTGCGATGTGCGCGTGTTGCACAAACAGGACGCGCCGCCGCGCGCCAAGCTGCGCGTGATCATGCACGAAGGGCGCAAGCGCCAGATTCGCCGCGTCGCCCGCCTGCTTGGCTATCCTGTCGTTTCGCTGACCCGCGTGCGCATTGGCGGGCTGGAGCTGGGTGCTCTACAATGTGGGGCGTGGCGCTATCTGCGCCCAGAGGAGGTCGCCATGTTGATGGGCGACGCACGCCCAGATCGCAGCGCCTATGACAACCATCCGCACGATTGCCATTGACGGTCCCGTGGCGTCGGGCAAAAGCACATTAGGCTTCATCCTCGCCCAGCGTCTAGGCTATCTGTATCTCGACACTGGGGTGATGTACCGCGCGCTGGCGCTGGCGGCTTTGCAGGCGGGCATCCCCACCAATGATGAGGCGCAGGTGAAGGCGTTGCTGGAACAGACGCGCATCGAGGTGCAAATCCCCACCGTGCATGACGGCAGGCGTCAAACAGTCCTGCTGAACGGCAGGGACGTGAGCTGGGAGGTGTACCAACCGCGCGTGGAGGCGCACGTCTCGCGCGTGGCGGCTTTGCCATCCGTGCGTCGCGCCATGGTGGAGCAGCAGCGTCGCATCGCCGATCAGCACCCGGTGGTGATGGTCGGGCGCGACATCGGCACCGTCGTGATGCCAGACGCCGACCTGAAGCTCTACCTGGAGGCTTCGGTGGAAGCGCGCGCGCAGCGGCGCTATGAGGAACTGCGCGCCCACGGCGAGCAAGCCGACTTGGCGGACGTGCTGCAACAGATGCGTCAACGCGACGCACTCGACAGCTCGCGCGCTGCCTCACCCCTGCGCCCCGCTGCCGACGCCATAATCCTGGACAACACCGCGCTCGACGCCCAGCAGACGCTCCAGCGCGTCCTCGACTTGATCGCCGAGCGCAGCGCAAGCGAAAGCTAGATGTCTTCAGCGAAGCGCGCTGCTCCTCAGTCAAAGTTCAGCCGCCGCTGGACGTGGAATCGCCGCGGTGAGTTGCGCGGCTTTTACAATGCCTGGCTGCGCGGTTTTCAGCGCCTCTTGATGCGCTTCCACATCGAAGGGCTGGAGCATGTGCCCACGCAGGAGGGCGCAATTGTGGCGATCAACCACATCAACTTCTGGGACCCGCTGGTGGTGATGCCGTCGCTAGGGCGCGACGTGATACCCATGGCGAAAGTGGAAGCGTGGGAGGGCAGCCTGCGCTTGTTCGTGCATTATTACGGCGCGATCCCAGTGCATCGCGGCGCGGTGGACACCGCCGCAGTGCGCGCCGCAACTGAGGCGCTTCAGGCAGGCTATCTGGTGTTGATCTCGCCGGAGGGCACGCGCAGCCCGACCGGCGCGTTGCAACGCGCACAAGATGGCATGGCGTTCCTGGCGGCGCGCACTAACGCGCTCATCTTGCCCGTCGCTATTCAAGGCACGCCTGCGATTTTCCCGGCGCTCAGACGCCTGCGCCGCGCGCCCGTGTGCGTGCGGGTGGGGGAGCCGTTCCGCCTGCCTGCCAGCTCGTCGCGCCCCGAGCGTGACGAGCTGGAACAACTTACCGACTACGCCATGCGTCGCCTGGCGTCGCTGCTGCCGCCCCACATGCGCGGCTACTACGCATGATTTGCGGAAGCCCTGCTTCCGCGCTCCACAGGGCGCGTGGTGCGCGATAATTGCCATCTCGTGGGTGGTTTGGTGCGCACGGTGGAGCCAGGCAGCGTGGCGCAGAGCGCCAGCCTTCAGCCAGGCGATGAAGTGGTGGCGATCAACGACCATGTGCTGCGCGACGTGATTGACGCGCAGTTCTACGGCGCAGAGGAGCGCCTGGTCATCCGCTATCGCCGCGGCGGAGAGCTGCGCGAGGTCGTCGTGCGCCGCCAGTTCGGTCAGGCGTTGGGCATCATCTTCGAGCATCCCACGTTCGACATTGACATCCGCCGCTGCAACAACCTGTGCCCTTTCTGTTTTGTCTTACAGAACGCCCCGCGCATGCGGCGCACACTTTACATCAAGGACGACGACTACCGCTACTCCTTCCTGTTCGGTCACTACGTCACGCTCACCAATTTGAGCGAGGAGGACTGGGCGCGCATCGCAGAGCAGCGGCTGACCCCTCTGTACGTCAGCGTGCATGCGACCGACCCAGAAGTTCGCCGGCGCTGCTTGCGCAACCCCCACGCGCCCGACGTGATGGAGCAGTTGCGCTGGCTGGCAGATCACGGCATCCAGACACACACCCAACTGGTCATCACCCCCAGCCTCAACGACGGAGCGCACATGGCGCGCAGCATCGCCGACCTGGCGGAGCTATACCCGCATGTGATGTCCGTCACAGTGGTGCCGGTGGGGCTGACCAAGCATCACAAGTATGGCTATCGCACACACACACCAGCGGAGGCGCGGGCGACGCTGGCGGAAGTGGAACGCTGGCAGGCGCACTTTTTGCGACGATTTGGGCGCCGATTTGTGTATGCCACCGACGAGTGGTATCTCATGTCTGGGCGGGCTGTGCCGCCGCGCCGCGCTTACGACGGGTTGGACCTGCGCTCCAATGGGCTGGGCATGGTGCGCGAGTTCCTCAACGAGTGGCGGCGCGTCCGCCGGGCGGAGCTGCCCGCGCTTGCGGCGTCGCGCGACCGCCTGCCGTACCGCTCGGCGTTGCTGGTGACTGCCACGCTCTTCGCTCCCACGCTGCGCGCAGTCAGCTGGCAGTTCACCCAGCGCAGCGGTGTGCCCTTAAACGTAAAGGCAATCGTGAACGAGCGGTTAGGTGAGCGCATCACTGTCGCAGGGTTGCTATGCGCCGAAGACGTGATCCGCCAAATTCAGGCTGACCCTGCCGCCCTCGCCGCTGCTGACCTGATCGTGCTGCCGCGCTTGATGTTCGATCACCCCGACAGTGTGGCGCTGGACGACCTCTCGCCGCTGGATGTCGCTCATGCCCTCCAGAAACCCGTCGCCCTCGCCGATGGCATGGGTGACGTGCTAGACGCCCTGAGCGGGCATAGTAAACTTATTTACCACCCGTCTCAGAGGGAGTTGGAGGTTCCCGTGTTACAGCCGGGTGGCTGGGCGGTGGAGAAGTACCTGTAAGTCCCCGCTCAACAGTGGATGGTTCAAGGAGAACAAGAGAGACGATGAGATTGAACAAGTTAGCGCTCGTGTTGAGTGTCGCAATCCTGGCGCTTGCTGTTGCGCCGAGCCGCCAGGCGTCCCTGGCGCAGGGTGGCGTGGAGCTGACGGTGACATCTGCGTTCTTGAATGTGCGATCAGGCCCGGGCACCACCTACGACATCATTGGCAGGCTCACTTGTGGTCAAAAAGTGGTTGCCGACGCACGCACCACGGACGGAAGCTGGTATCGCATCAATTACAACGGTCGGCAGGCGTTTGTCTTTGCGCAGTTCGCTGCGCCGAATGGCACATGCAACGCTGCTGGCGCAACAACCGCGCCGACGGCTGCGCCAGCCGCTGGCGCGATGACTGGCGTGGTCACTTCAGATATGCTCAACGTGCGCGCTGGTCCTAGCACTGGCAACGCGATTCTCGGCCGCTTGCGCCGCGGTGACCAGGTGGCGGTAAAAGCGCGCACGCAGGATGGCGCCTGGCTGCAGATTGACTACAACGGGCGCGACGCCTTTGTCTTCGCGCAATACGTCTCGCTGGGTGGCGCAGCGCCAGCCGCACAGCCCGCGCCAGCACCAGCACCCCGCAGCGGCAACTGGACGTTTGAGCTGGGCGGTCACATCAAGACCACCAACTATCTGGCTCAAATGCGCGACATCGGCATGACCTGGGTCAAGTACCAGGTTGTCATGCCTGGCGGCACCCCCGACGTGAGCTGGCTGGTGAACGCCGTGCACGGCGCCGGCATGAAGCTGCTGATCGGCGCCGTGGGCGACCGCGCCCGCGCCTCCGACCCAAACTATCACCGCGAGTTCGCCGCCGCGCTGGCGGGTCTGGCGCGCCAGGGCGTGGACGCCATTGAGGTGTGGAACGAGCCAAACCTCGACCGCGAATATGGCGGCAGCGGCAACGGTCAGGTGAACCCCGAAAACTACGCCAACATGCTCCGCGAAGCCTACACGGCAATCAAGGCAGCCAACCCGAACGTGCTGGTGATCGGCGGCGCTACCGCCCCCACAGGCTTTTACGGCGGCGGCTGCTCGGCGGCAGGCTGCGATGACAAACCCTTCGTCGAGCGGCTGGCAGCGGCTGGCGGCGCCCAATGGATGGACTGCATGGGCGCCCACCACAACGGCACAATGGTCGGTCCTGACCAGACCAGCGGCGCGCCTGTCGGCAGCAGCGACCATCACCAGTGGTACTTCTGGGGCACGCTCAACGTCAACTGGAACGCCTTCGGCGGCAAAGTGCCCATCTGCTGGACGGAACTGGGCTACGTGAGCGGTGAAGGCATCGGACCGCTGCCAGCGGGCTTCGCTTGGGGCAGCAGCATCACGCTGGCAAATCAGGCGCAGTGGCTGGCGCGCGCCGCGCAGCTCTCCCGCGAGAGCGGCAAGGTGCGCCTGATGATCATCTGGAACATAGACTTTCGCCAATGGGACGACGACCCGCAGGCGGGTTACTCCATCTTCCGACCCGATGGCTCGTGCCCAGCCTGCGCGACCTTGCGCCAGGTCATGGGTCGCTGAGCACACCCCTGAGGGCGGCACATCACGCGCCGCCCTCAACTGTTTACCTGCCAGCGATTGCCCTCTCCTATGTGCGGCATCATCGGATACATCGGTCCGCGCGACGCAGCGAGCATCATCCTGGAAGGGCTGCGCCGACTGGAATACCGCGGCTACGACTCCGCAGGCGTCGCCATCCTCAACGGCGAACGCATTCGCGCCGAGCGCGCGGTGGGCAAGCTGAGCAACCTGGCGGCGCGTCTGCCAGCGCTGCGCGCAGCCCCTGCCGCTGAGCAACAACCACTCCAAACGGGCATCGGTCATACCCGATGGGCAACCCACGGCGGCGTCACTGAGCAGAACGCCCACCCGCATTTCAGCGCCGACCAGCGCATCGCCGTCGTGCACAACGGCATTGTGGAGAATTACGCCGAGCTGAAACGCGAGCTGCAAGACGAAGGGGTCACGTTTCACAGCGAAACCGACACCGAAGTGATCGCCCACCTGGTGGACAGCCACGCGCGCGCCGGCGTAGGCTTTGAAGAGGCGGCGCGCCGCGCGCTGCGCGCCCTGAAAGGCTCGAACGCGGTGGTGATCATGAACGCGCGCGAGCCAGGCACGCTGGTTGCAGCCAGGCTCGGCAACGCCGGCGGCATCGTGATCGGTTTGGGCGATGGCGAAATGTTCGTCGCCTCCGACACCACCGGCATCCTGGAGCACACCCGCCGCGTGGCGTTCCTGGATGACGGCGAAGTGGCGGTCGTTCGCCCAGAGGGCTTCCGCGTCACGCGCCTGGATGGTCGCCCAGTCACCAAGACGACACATATGATCCCCTGGGACCCGGTCTCCGCCGAGAAGGGCGAGTATCGCCACTTCATGCAGAAGGAGATCTTCGAGCAGGCGCGCGCCGTCGTGGACACGCTGCGCGGGCGCGTGAACTTCGAGACAGGCGAGGTGCTGCTGGAGTCGCTCCCCCTGCATCACCCCCTGCCACAGCACATCCACACCGTCGCCTGCGGCACGTCCTACTTCTCCGGCTTGATCGGCAAGTTCCTGTTCGAGCAGATCGCCCGCGTGCGCGTGGAGGTGGACTACGGCAGCGAATTCCGCTACCGCGACCCGTTGCTCACCCCCGCGGACGCCGTGCTGGGCATCACCCAGTCGGGTGAGACCGCCGACACACTCGCCGCCATGAGCGAGGGACGCCGCCAAGGGGCGCGCGTGTGGGCGATTGTGAACGCCGTCGGCTCGCAGGCGGAGCGCCTCGCCGATGGGTTCATCAGTATGCGCGCCGGTCCGGAGATTGGCGTTGCCAGCACCAAGGCGTTCACCACATCGGTGGTGGACCAGTACCTGCTGGCGTGCGCCATCGCCCAGCAGCGCGCACGGCACGGCGATCTGCCTCCCCAGGCGCCAGACCCTTTCGCGTTGGCGCGCGCGCTGGCGCAACTGCCCGGCCTGGTCAGCCGCGTGCTGGAGGCGAACCCCATCTTCGAGGAGCTGGCAGCGCGTTTCCATGACCGCGAGCACTTCCTCTACCTAGGGCGCGGCGTGAACTACCCCGTCGCGCTGGAGGGCGCGCTGAAGCTCAAAGAGATCAGCTATATCCACGCGGAGGGCTACCCCGCCGGCGAGATGAAGCACGGACCGATCGCGCTGATTGATGAGCGGATGCCAGTGGTGTGCATTGCTGTGCGCGACGCGGTGTACGACAAGATGCTCTCGCAGGTGCAACAGGTGAAGGCGCGCGGCGGCGTTGTGATCGCCATCGCCAACGAGGGCGATGCGCACGTTGCCGCTGCAGCAGACCACGTGATCACCGTGCCAACAGCGCCACCGCTGCTCGCGCCGCTGGTCACGGTCATCCCGCTGCAACGGCTGGCGTATCACCTCGCCATCCGCCGCGGCTGCGACGTGGACCAGCCGCGCAACCTGGCGAAGAGCGTGACGGTGGAGTGAACGCATGGCGCGCGTTTGCGCTGTTGTCCTCACGCTGAACGAGCAGCGCCACATCACCGCCTGCCTGGAATCGCTGACGTGGGCGGACGACCGCCTGGTGTTTGACTCGTTCAGCGACGACGCCACGCCGCGCCTGGCGCGCGAGGCGGGTGCGCGCGTGATTCAACATCCCTTCGAGAACTACGCCCAGCAGCGCAACGCTGCGCTCCAGCGCGCGGACGCCGACTGGGTCTTCTTCGTGGATGCCGATGAGCGCTGCACATCGGCGCTGGCGGAGGAGGTCCGCCAGGTGGTGCAATCGCCTGCGCACGACGTGTACGCCGTGCCGCGCCACAACTATCTCTTCGGCAGACTCACGCTGGGCGCGGGTTGGTATCCTGATTACCAGGCGCGCCTGTTCCGCGTGGGCTTTGCGGACTTCGATCCCCTTCGGGAGGTGCACGAGGTGGCGCGCCATCGCGGCGAGATGGGGCGGCTGCGCCACGTGCTCATCCACTACAACTACGACACGGTGGCGCAGTTTCACGCCAAGCAGCGCCGCTACGCTGCGTTTGAAGCGCGCATCCTGTTCAAGCGCGGCGTGCGCCCCCGCGCGCGCAATTTCATCGGCGCGCCGCTGCGCGAGTTCAAACGCCGCTTCTTCGACTTGGCTGGCTACCGCGACGGGCTGCACGGTTTGCGCCTGAGCGCGCTCATGGCATGGTATGCCTTTGTCACATACCGTCACCTGGCGCGCTTGTGGCAGTCGCAGTTTCCATCGGGTTGAGGGCGAGCGGCGAAGGCGCGCTGCTTAGCCGCGGCAGGCGCGTCAACAACACATCCAGCGCCAGCCGCGCGTTGGCGTTTTGCAGGATCACCTGCTCGGTGCGCACCAGGCAATGCAGGCAAGCGGCAGCCGCGGCGCCAGGCACCTGCGACGCTACGCGGTGAACTAACTCGTCGTAGCTCGACCACCCAGACGAGAGGATGCCCCCCAGCGCAGCGCGCGTGATGTCGCGCCAGAAGCGCTGCCAGGCTTGTAGGGTGGCGCGGATGTGTAGGTCGCCTGCGCGGGCGAGCTGCTCGGCGTAGGCGAAGCGCGCGGTGTGGCTCGCGCCGAGCAGTCGCAGCAGGTCGTTGATCGCCTGTAAGCGTGCGTGCAGGACCGCTTCGTCTTGAAGCGCTTGCAGCGCCCAGCCCACGCGCCCCTGAGCCAGCGTCGCCAGTGCGGCTGCCTGTGCGGGCGAGGCGCCGCGCGCCCGCAAGCCTGCTTCGAGAGGCGCGCGCGGCACAGGGCGTAGTTGCAGCACCTGGCAGCGCGAGAGGATGGTGGGCAGCAGCGCATCGGCTGCGGTGGCGGTGAGCATGATCACAGCGGCAGGCGGTGGCTCTTCCAGCGTCTTGAGCAAGGCGTTCATCGCGCCGAGCGAGAGGGCTTGCGCGTCGGTCAGGATCGCCACGCGATGCTGGCTCTCCAATGGCGTGAGCAGGAGCGCCCGCTGCAGCTCGCGCACCCGCTCGATGCTGATCGTCTCGTGCTCGCCTTCGGGCGCGATCACGAACAGGTCCGCATGTTTGCGCTGCGCCACCAGGGTGCGGGTGCGCGCGTCGTGTGCGAGCAGCGACTCCGCCAGCGCCAGCGCCAGCGTGGTTTTGCCCACCTGCGGCGGTCCGATGAACAGCAGCGACTGCCCCAGCGTCCCCCGCGCGAGCGCCCCGCGCAGGCGGCGGACCGCCCATTCGTGACCGATGAGGTCGTCCCAGCTCATGCGCGTCGGGGGCGCAGCCGCCGCAGCAACCGCGCGACGAGCAAGACAAACGCCACAGCCAGCGCGATCACCAGCGGCCAGGCGAACACCGCCGCCAGGCTGGTGACGGCGGAGGCGATGTCCTCGAACAAGCTGACAACTGGCGCGCCGATGCCCATCGTGGCAGCGTTGACGACAGGTCGGGCAGCGGCTTTGGTGGTGTGCACGCTGAGCGCCAGCACCAAGCCGCAGATCAGCGCGAGTGTGGGGTCTATGCCAGCAATCGCGCCTGTGTTTGCGGCGAAGAGGATGGCGCCGGCAGCAGGGCGGATGAACGTCTGAATGGCGTCGTTGACGTGATCTGCACCGGGCACCTTGTCGGCGATGAACTCGACGGCGCCCAGCACCACAATGGCGATGATGGCGGGGAGGCTCGCCAGCGCCTCGAACGGCTCGCTCAGGTGAAGCAACCCCGCGCGCGCCAGCAGCGCCACAATCAGCAGCGGGATGTAGGCGTTTAATCCCGCTGCGCCCGCCAACCCAAACGCGCCGACGATGTTTGCCAGTGCCATGTCGGAGGTAAGTGTAGCTGAATTCGCGCCCGAAGCGGTGTCGGTAGGGTCGCAGCGTTGCTGTGCTTCCAGCAGCATGCCACGCGCCCAAGCCTTCTGCAGGATCGGTTTGGGTAAGACGTGATGTAGGAACATCTAGATGGAAGTGATCAAAACGTGATCAAGAGATGCTCCAACGCCTCTTGACGAGGGTGCATGTCGCGGCAGGGGTGAACAGCAGCGGCTCAGCGTGCGTCAAAGTGCATCTCGACAGACTCTGTGCAAGACGCTACGCTGAGCGCACTCAAGTGCGATGGCGGAAGAGCACGGGTTGAAGCCTGCGCGCCCGTCTCCGCTGCCTGAGCTTGTCGAAGGCAGCGGGAGTGCGCAGTGGCTGAGCGTGTCGAAGCCACCGCGTGCTTCGGCAGGCTCAGCGCAAACGCTTCAGCAGGGCTTCGGCAAGCTTAGCCCATCGGCTCAGCCACTGCTTTGGCAAGCTCCTTAACGAAGGCTTTTTGCCCACGCAGAAATGCGCTCCTTAACGAGCGAGTGGTGGAGGCTTATAATGCCTTAGTACATGTAGATGAACGGCTTGATTCCTAGATAAAAGGAGACAAGATATGAAACGAGGACATCACGAGTTGCACGAGTGCAGGCATGAGACGACGACAAGACGACCGCAGACGTTGCAGACGCGAGGGCGCTTGACACGCTGGGCGGTCAGCCTGGCGCTGGCAGTCAGCGCCTTCGTCAGCAGCATCGGCGCACCGGGCGGCGCGCCCCAGGTGGTACAGGCTGGCGGTCCGGTGCCAGATCCTGGCACCTGGATCACCGACCGCTTCAACTACCGACGCACCAACCGGGTGGACAACGCCAGCGCCAACATCACCGCCCCGTCCATCAAGTGGGCGTATCCGGTGGGCGGCGGTCCGAGCGCCTGGATGCACGACATTACTGGTCCTGGCGGGCTGCCCGACGGCGTGCCGGAGCTGATCACCTACGGCGCGGGGCGCGTGCGGGCATATAACGTGCAGGCAGCGTCCCCCGCGCTGCTCTGGCAGACCGAGCAGTTGCCGGCGAACATGGACCTGGTGTTTGTCGGCGACGTGGACGGCAACGGCGATGTGGAGATCATCGTGCGGGCGTGGCAGCCAATGGGTCACTATGCTATTCGCGGGCGCGACGGCGCGGTGCTCTCGCGGGTGGACCCGCTAAAGCGCTTCCCTGTGGGGGCCGGATGGTTCTTGAGAGTTCAGGTTGCAGACGCCGATGGTGATGGGCGCATGGAGCTGTTCTTCTTCGACGAAGAAGACCCAGGCGGCGGGCAGACAATCTACACCTACAAGAATGGCGCCGCCAACCCTGAGCTGGTGGTGCGCTTCACGACCCTGGCAGGGGGTGTGTGCTGCAGGGGCACGTATGCAAACCTCGCCGATCTGGATGGTGATCAGGTGCCAGAGGTGATTTACGACAGGAACGATGCGTTGCACATCGTCAGCACGGTCGGACCGAACGCTTGGACGATCGTATCGGCGATAACCATCCCTCTGGCAGGCTTTGACAGCTTTGCAAGTGTCTGGATCACGGACGTGATAACCACCACGCCGGGTTTGGAGATCGTGACGGGGCGGAGGCCGGGTCGGCTGGATGTCTTCAACGTGAACCCGAGCACGCTGAGCATCACAGTGGCGTATCAACAAAGCCTGGGTTTTGCAGCCCCCGAGAGTGACCGAATACCTGTAGCCGTCGGTGACCTGGATGGAAATCCAGGTCTGGAGGTGCTGTTATCGCCGTTTCAAACGGTCAATCCATTCCAGGTGCGCGCGGCGGCGGACGGAAGTCTGCTGGCGACCGCCCCGCTCCCTCAAAAGAGCCTGACTCAATTTCTCACTCACGCCTCTGCGCAATTAGACACCGATCCCCAGCCAGAGATAGTGCTGCAGGATGGCAACAACGTGTACGTGTACGGGTATCAAGGCGGGTTGAACCTGTCGCACACGATCACAGAGGCGAGTATTTCGAACTGGTTAAGCCCTACCTCTCGTTGGTTCAGCGAGGACGCGCGCCGTTTCACGCTGGATGTGAACAACGACAACGTGGACGAGTTGCTGATCTTCCACCCCAACTCGCGCCGCATCGCGGCGTACGACGTGTCCGGCGCGACGCCGGTGCTGCGCGGGGTGTACACGTATCCAGCAGGCGTGAACCTGTCGCTGCAGTATGTGGGCAACACGCCTTTTGGGCGAGGGTTGGTGCTGAGCGGCAGCGACGGCAACATCTATGTGTTGGACGCCACGTTCAACCTGCGCCGGCAGGTGTATGCCGGCGTGGGCAGAGTGACGCCGTTCGTCGTGGACACCAACAGCGATGGGCAGCGCGAGCTGCTGTTCGTCAACTTCGCAGGTGAGTGGGTGAACCTGAACCCGCTCACGGCGACGTTCGCCAGCCCGCCGCTGGTGAACTACGTCACCAACTGGCGCCCACAGCTTCTGGCTCAGATGGGATTTGCAGCCTTGATGCCGCTGGTGCCGGTCATCAGCACGCCGCCGGCCTGGGCGTTCCCGCTGGTGGACGTCAGCCAGGCGCCCACTTACACGCTGCAACTGCGCACCAAGCACCCGCTGAACGGGACGGAGTCGGTGGTGGTCAGCCGCGTGTTCACGGAGGGTTACGGTTTTCCGATCGGCTTGGGCTTAGGTCAGTTCGCGGGCGGTCCTGGCTCGCCGTGGGACATGTTTGTCTCGCTCGGAAACGCCTGGAGTGGGGGGGCCGGTCAGGTGCACGCCCTCAACGGACAGACGCTGCAGACGGTGTGGACCTCGTATCGCTTGCCTGAATTTATCACGGTTGCTGTGGCAGACGTTGATCAGGACGGGCTCGACGACCTGCTGGCAACGATGGTTGGGGATCCTGTCGGGGTGGCGAGGCGCGGCGCGACAGGCGCTGCTATGATGCCTTACAGCGGCTACAGAGGTTCGGCGATGGTTGACAACTTCGATGCCGACCCAGACCAGGAGGCGTTCTACTACGGTGGTGCGGCGGGTGAGTTTCGCATGTTCGATCCCGGCGCCACGCCGACGACGAAGTGGGCAACTTTCATCGCACCAGCCGTGCTGCGATCCGCAGCGGCGGCAGCAGCAGTCACGCCAACCAATGGACGCGACATCGCGTACAGCTTTGCGGATGGCACGCTGCACGCGTACGAGGGCATCAGCGGCACGCTGATCTACAGCCGCGCGCTGGGCATCGGCTTTGACACGGCGACCTGCGCGCCGAACATCAACGCGCCGAATTCGTATCCGGGCTGGCAGCGCGATATTTATGAGACCACCTGCCCTGGCGCGGGGCGGTTCGCGGATTTGGGCGTCCCGCTGGTGGCGAACGTGGACGGCGAACCGAACGATGAAATCCTGGTCGGTTCTGATAACGGCTACCTGTACGTCCTGAACGCCGAGAACGGCACGCTGCGCTGGGCGCACAACTTCTACTACCCCATCGGCGCGGTGATCGCCGCGAACGTGGACAGCGACCCTGCGCTGGAGATCCTGGTCAGCGTGGCGGACGGCTATCTGTACGCGCTGGATCAGGGGGAGCTGGCGCGCCCGCAGACGGCGTGGGACGGTCCGGGCGCGCTGGAGATGCAAGATATTGACACGCAGGTGGACACGCAGTGCTTCCAGGCAAACTGGCGCGTGACGGCGGACCCAGTGTATGGATTGCCGCAGGGCTTCCGCGTGGCGATCCGCGACGAGACCGGCACGCTGGTGAGCAACGGCTACCTGGATGTGACCTATGCCGCCGGCGCGGTGGCGACGGTGAAGGCGTGCTACAACGACCCGAACCCGAACCGACGGCTGGTGACCAACCTGCTGCGCGGGAAGCGCTACTTCGCGGAGGTGATCAACTACAAAGGCGCGCGCACGTCCGCGCCGATGTTCAGCGATGGCGCACTGGTGGCGAATGTGGCGGACTTCAGCGCGAGCGCGAAGTCCGCGCAGCCGGCGACGGCGCTGCCGGGCGACGTGGTGACGTGGACGGTGGTGATCCGCAACACAGGCGAGTTTGCGGGCGATGCGCAGTTGCGCGATCCAATCCCGCTGAACATGACGTTTGTGCCGGGCAGTGTGAGCGCCAACCTCGGGACGGCGGGCTACAACAGCGGGCTGAACCGCGTGGAGTGGCAGGGGACGCTCGCGCCAGGACAGGTGGCGACGGTGACGTTCCAGGCGCAGGTGAACGCCAGCTTCAGCGCGGGGCTGATTCAGAACCAGGCGGAGGTGGTGGACCTGACGAACGGGACGATTGTGCCGCTGGCGGCGACGGTGGCGGTGAACTCGCCGAACCTGAACAGCGCGGAGAAGCAGGTGAGCGCAGCGCAGGCGTTCCAGACAGCGGTGCTGACGTACACGCTGCGGGTGACGAACACAGGGACGACGACGGCGACGGGGACGCTGGTGAGCGACACGTTGCCAGCGGGGTTGTCTTTTGTGGTGGGCAGCCTGAGCGCAAGCGGCGGGAGCGGTAGCGCGAGCTATAACAGCACGCTGAAGCGGGTGCGGTGGATCGGGTCGCTGGGTCCGGGTCAGGCGCTGGAGGTGGTGTTCCGCGCGCAGGTGAACGCGGTGAACGGGGTGATCAACAACTGCGCGGACTTCAGCGACCAGACAGGGGCGACGGCGAGGCGCTGCGCGCAGACAGTGGTGGGCAGCGGTGGTTCGCTGGTGCAGGCGGTGAAGACGGCGGATCGGCTTGCCTACAACCCAGGCGACCTAATCACCTACACGGTGGTCGTGTCGAACGTGGGGACGCAGGCGGCGAGCGTGGTGGTGAACGACCCCATGCCGGCGGGTGTGACGGTGAACACGGTGTCGCAGTTCCCGACGGGCGGGACGCTGAACTTCTCGCCGAGCAGCGTGAGCTGGACGGGCGTGCTGAACCCGAACAGCTATGTAGTGCTGACGATTCGGGCGCAGATCAGCGCCAGCGCGGGCGACGGCGTGCTGACCAACCGGGCGTTCATCACGAACACCACGGCCAGCACGAGCCAGCAAGTGGTGCGGGAAGTGGTGGTGGGCAACGCGCCGTTCATCAACGGCGACAAGCAGAGCGACCCCCTCGGCGCGCGCCCAGGCGACACGGTGACCTACACGCTGCGGCTGTTCAACACGGGCACCGCGATTGCGACGAACGCGGTGCTGACCGACCCGCTGCCGTTCGGGGTGGCGTATGGCGGCTACGCGGTGGCGAACGTGGGCGTGGTGAGCTACAACGCGACGCTGCAACGGCTGGAGTGGAGCGGTCCGGTGTTCATCACGCAGCCGACCGTGATCACGTGGACGGTGACGGTGCTGGATGCCGCGCCGACGGGCGGCGTGGTGGTGAACCAGGCGTATTCGTACGACAACGTCAGCGACTACGACCAGTTGGTGGCGGTGACGGCGGTGAACGTGCCAGAAGGGAAGGCGCTGATTCGCGGCTACGTGTACAGCGGGACGCTGGACGCGCCGCTGGCAGGCGCGCTGGTGAGCGCCAGCGGGCTGAGCGGGACGGTGAGCGCGTACAGCAACGCGAGCGGTTTCTTCCTGATGCTGGTGGACGCGGGTGCGCAGCCGCAAGACTACGTGGTGTTCCTGGCGGTGCCGAGCGGGCTGGTGGCGTTGACGCCGAACCCGGTCGGGCTGGGCGGCGTGGTGGATGGCGATGTGCGCGATGTGGTGTTCCGCGTGGCTGCGCCGGCGTCTGGCGGGTTCGGCTGGGTGCGCGGCGTGGTGTTCCACGACGTGAACGGCGACGGGCAGCGCAACATCTTCACCGAGCCTGGCATTCCTGGCGTGACGGTGCAGGCGAGCAGCGGGCAGTCGGCGATGACGGGCGCGGACGGCAGCTACTACCTGCTGGTCCCGGCTGGGTCGCGGGCGATAACGCAGACCAACCTGGTGGGGTGGCTGTCCACGACGCCGGACGTGGTGGCGGTGAACGTGATGTCTGGCGGCGACCATGAGGTGAACTTCGGCGATCGGCTGTGCGCGCCTGGGGCGCCAGATTGTGAGCCACCATCAGCGGGGTTTGCGCGGCTGGAGGGCTACGTGTATGCGGACGCAGACGGCGTGCTGAACGCGCCGGATGGCTTGCGGAGCACGAGCGATGCCTCACTGAGCGGCGTGGTGGTGACGGTGGACGACGGGAACAACTTCTACAACGCGACGACGAACGTGAATGGGTATTTCCAGGTGGATGTGCCTGCGAGTGGGTCCGTGTTGGTGGAAGTGAGCGTGACGGTGCCGTCTGGGTATCAACTGCTGACGCCAAGCCCGCTGGGCATGGAGCTGCAAGTGGGTCCGTGTTGGTGGAAGTGAGCGTGACGGTGCCGTCTGGGTATCAACTGCTGACGCCAAGCCCGCTGGGCATGGAGCTGCAAGCGGGTCAGACCCGGCGGCTGGACTTTGCGCTGGTGAGCGATAGTGACATACCGTCGCTGTGCGGCAGCGGCAGCTATGGCATCGTGAGCGGTTACGTGTACTCGGATACCTTGTCAGATGGGCAGTTTGTGATCGGCATAGATCAGCCGACGCTGACGCCGGCGGTGGTGAGCGTCGGGTCGCAGACGCAGAGCACGAACTGGGCGTATGGGTTCACGTGTGTGCCGAGCGGGAGCGCGGTGGTGACCTCGACGAACCCGTCGGGCTACACCAACACCACGCCAAACACGGTGACGGTGAACGTGCCGGCGAGCGGCACAGTGGACGCGGTGAACTTTGGGAAGGCGTTTGAGTCTGCGCCGGTGAATCTGTATCGCGTGTTCGTGCCGATTGTGCGGCGCGAGTAGCGTCCTTCTCCCCCAGGCCCCCTCTCCCACATGGGAGAGGGGGCTGGAGGTGAGGGGCTTATGCGCCGACCACGATCACATGCAGCTCCAGCGGTCCGTGCACGCCATGCACGGGCTGCAGCTCGATGTCGCTGGTGCGGCTGCTACCTGTGATGAGCGTGATGTTGCTGCTCTCTCGCAGATCGCGCAAACCAGCAGCGCGCTGCAGGGCGATGTAATCCTCCAGCCGCGGCAGGATGCGCTCGGCGCGCAGCACCGCGATGTGATAGGGCGGCAGCAGCGACGCCATGCGCGGCTTGCCATGCCCAGCGTGTAACACCAGCGTGCCGGTCGTCGCCAGCGCCCAATCCGCGCCCGTGATGCCCACCTCCGCAGTGGCGACGAGCGCGTTGTCGCCCTGCACGCGCTGGATGCCCAGCGCGTGCAGCAGCGCGATCACGCCCGGCAGCGGCATGTGCGCCTGGTCCCACGTGGTGGCGCGGCGCGCGCCGAGGCGAATGAGCAACTCGCGCAGTGCTGCGCGCGCTTGATCGTCATCCGCCGTGCGATACACAGTGGCGCGCACGCGCTCTGCCTCGGTGATAAAGCGCTGCACCCAGTCCTCTCCCGAAGTGGCGCGCGTAACTGGCTGTGTGGGTTTATCCTCTGGCGAAGCCGCTGGGAAAGGGGGCGAGCTGCGCCGCAACCGACGCAGAATCTCCTCGCGGGCGCGGTTGCTTTGATCGAGCAGGCTCATAGTTGGTGTCTCCGCCCGGCGCGCCAGCAATAGCGCGCGCGGAACGTGCCCTTGCCAAAGGCGGGAAAGTCGCGGCTGCGCGTCCAGCCGTCGAGCGGTGGCGGCAGGCGACGGATGACGCCTGCGCGCCCCGCCAGCAGGCGGGTCAGCATGCCAGCCAGCGCCGCGCCGAGGCGATAGAGCGCGGGCGAAGTCATGCCAATTCGCCATAGCCGCATCCCGATGCGCCAGCCTGGTGTGAGGTCGCCTGCGCGCACCAGGTCGCGCCGCAGCTTGAGCAGCATGTCGGGGATGGCGATCTCGACGGGGCAGGCGCTCTGACATGCGCCGCACAGGCTGCTGGCGTAGGGCAGGCTGGGGGCTTGCGTTAGTCCGAGCAAGAGCGGCGTGACGATGGAGCCGATCGGTCCGGGGTACACCCACCCGTAAGCGTGCCCGCCGATGTTTTGATACACCGGGCAAGCGTTCAGACATGCGCCGCAGCGGATGCACGCCAGGCTCTCGGCGTATTCTGTCTGATACACCCGCCCGCGCCCGTTGTCCATGATGATCAGGTAGAAGTGATCAGGACCGTCTGGCTCGTCGGGTCGGCGAGGACCGCTGATGAGGTTGTTGTAGACGGACAGCCGCTGTCCCGTGGCGCTGCGCGCCAATAGCTGCACCAGGAGCGCGTAGTCTTCCCAGGTGGCGATCACCTTCTCCAACCCCATCACCGCCACGTGCACGCGCGGCGCGCTGGTGGAGAGGCGGTTGTTGCCTTCGTTTTCCACGGTGGCGATGGTGCCGGTCTCGGCGATGGCGAAGTTCACGCCGCTGATGCCCATGTCCGCCTCAAGGTATTTGCCGCGCATTACGCTGCGCACGAAGCGCACCATCTCCTCAGGGCGGTCGGTGAGCGGCATGCCGAGCTTCTCGTGCAGCAGACGGGCGGTCGCTTCTTTGGTTTTGTGGATCATCGGCACGATGATGTGGCTGGGCTTCTCGCCAGCGAGCTGAATGATGTATTCGCCCAGGTCGCTCTCCACCACCTCGATACCCGCCTGCTCCAGCGCGTGGTTCAGCTCGCTCTCTTCGGTCACCATGCTTTTGCCTTTGGTGACGCGGCGCACCTGGTGTTTGCGACACAGCTCCAGCACGATCTGGTTGAGTTCGGCGGCATCGCGCGCCCAGAGCACATGCCCGCCGTTGGCGATCACGTTGCGCTCAAGCTGTTCCAGCAGCTCAGGCAGGCGGTTGAGCGCGCGCTCGCGCGCCAGGCGCGCCTGATGGCGCAGCGCGCCCGGGTTGGTGGTCTCGCCCATCGCGGCGAGGCGGCTGTTCACGCCGCGCGTGGTGCCGCGTTCCAGCGCGGTCTGGAGCTGGATGTCCTCCAGCGCGACAATGACGGACTCTCTAAAATGTGCTGCTCGCATTGTGGTTGCGGTGCGCGTTCAACGGGCGATCACCGTGCCTTGCCCCTGCAAGGCGCGGGCGATGGGTTGCGGCACGCGCGCATCGGCGAACACCACCTGGCGCACGCCGCCGGCGATGGCTTCGCTTGCGCCGAGCACCTTTTTCTTCATGCGCCCTTCGGCGAAGGATAGCGCAGATTCCAGCTCTGCGTAGCGAATGTGCGGGATCAGCGTGCTCTCGTCGGGGAAAGCGCGCAGCAAGCCGGGCACGTTGGACAGGATGATGAGCTGATCCGCGCCGAGCGCGGCGGCGATCATCGCGGCGGCGCGGTCGCCGTCCACGTTGATCGCCTCGCCCATGGTGCTGCACGCGGGCGGCGAGATCACCGGCGTGTAGCCATTGTCCATCAGCAGGCGCAGGAGGTGCGTGTTGACGCGCTCCACCTTGCCGGTGTAGTCGTCGCGCACGAGCACCTGTCGCCCGTCTATCACAGCGCGCACGCTGGCTTTGCGCGGACCCTCCAACAGGCGCCCGTCCAAGCCGCTTAAGCCGATGGCGTTCACGCCGCGTCGTTGCAGACGCTCCACGATGCGCGTGTTCATTTTGCCAGCGTACACCATTGCAAAGATGTCCATCGTGTCGGGGTCGGTGTAGCGCGAGGTGAAGCCCTGTGGCGAGGTCAACATGCGCGGCGGCTTGCCGAGCTTTTCGCTGATCGCGTTGGTCTCGTGCGAGCCACCGTGCACCAGCACCAGCGGCACACCTTGCCTCACCAGCGCGGCGACGTCGTCGCACACCAGGTCGTAGTTGATGCCGGCGCTGCCGCCCACTTTCACCACCAGCGGCTTTGTGGAGATTGTTTGATCACTCATGGCGTGTCACATCAGATGCGTGTGCAGCTTACGGATGCAGGCCGAGGAACTCCAACCCGGCGCGCTCATCCCAGCCCATCATCACGTTCAAGCATTGCACGGCGCTGCCCGCCGCGCCTTTCATCAGGTTGTCAATGGCGCACAGCAGCGTCACCTTGCGACCATCCGCGCTGAGCGCGAAGCCCACGTCCGCCCAGTTGCTGCCGGCGAGGATCTTCGGCTCTGGTAGCCGAAAGATGCCCGTGCTGGACTTGACGATGCGCACAAATGGCTCGTCTTTGTAACACTCACGGAAGGCTTTCCACAGGTCTTTGTCTTGCAGCGGCTGCTTGAGGAAGGCGTGCACAGTCGCCAACACCCCACGCACCATCTCGATGGAGGTGACGGTCATGTGCAGCGCGGGTGTGGGGGCATTCGGTTGCACGCGGGCGATCATTTGCAGCACTTCAGCGGCGTGGCGATGTCCCGCGGGGGCGTAGGAGCGCACCGCGCCGCTGCGCTCGGGATGGTGGGTGGCGGGGCTGCTCTCCGCGCCGCCCTCGCTGCTGCCCACTTTCACGTCCGCGATGATGGGCTGGTTGTAATCGAGCAAATCCGCCTTGATCATCGGCAGCAGCGCCAGGTTGGTGGCGGTGGCGTTGCAACCAACGCCGCTGGCGTAGCGCGCGCCGCGCAGCAGATCGCGCGATAGCTCTGGCAAGCCGTATACAAACCGCTCGGTCCATTGCGGCGCGGGGTGAGGCGCGCCGTACCATTGCGCGTAGCGCTGTGGGTCCAGGCGAAAGTCGGCGCTCAGGTCTATCACCCTCTCCGCCAGCGCCGCCCAGCGCTCGATCTGCTGGGCTGCTTCGCCGTGCGGCAGGCAGAGGAAGATGACGTCTGTCTTCTGCACGTCTTCGGGAAGCATAAACTTCAAGCTGCCGTTGCGCGTGTTGCGCAGATTGGGGTGGGGCACATGGGCATATTCGCCCATGCGCGAGCGCGAGGTGATTTGCGTCACCTGCACGTGGGGATGACAGTTTAGAATGCGCAGCAGCTCGCCGCCCGTGTAGCCAGTGGCGCCGATGATGGCACATTGAAGCGTGGACATGTGCGAGCGATTATATTGTGCGGCAGGTCATGACTGAGCCTATAGCCTCTCAAACACTGCAATACATCTCGCTGCGCCACGAGCAAGCAGCGATCGTGTGTGACTACGCTGGTGGACGACTGGCGGTGAGCGCTGTGCCGGGCAGCGGCAAGACGCACACGCTGGCAGCGCTTGCAGTGGAACTGATCGCCAATCGTCTCCGACCATTGGCGGAGCAGGGCGATGACGAGCGCGAGGTGCTGATCGTCACCTTCACCAACAGCGCGGTGGAAAACTTCCGCAGCCGCATCCGCGCCCTGCTGCGCGCGCGCGATCTGCCCGACGGCGGCTATCGCGTGTGCACGCTGCACAGCCTGGCGCGCCTGATCCTGGATGAAAACCCCACCCTGGCTGGCACAGACAGCGACTACAGGCTGGCGGATGAGATCAGCAGCAACGTGAAGCTGGGCGAGATAACGCGCGCCTACATTGAGGCACATCGTGCGCACTGGCTCAGCTTCCTCTCCTCTGATGTGTCGGACAACCAGCGCAGTGATGTTGAGAGGAGATGGCAGGAAGCCACAGCGACGCTCGCCCGCGAGGTGATCCGCCTGGCGAAGAACCGTCGCCTCACGCCAGAAAAGTTGCAGGAGATGCTGGGCAACTGCGACCCGAATGACTCGCGCCTCGCGTTCTTGCGCATAGGCGCGGAGATTTACCTGCACTACGAGCGCGTGCTGCGCGCGGCGGGTCAGCTCGACTTCGACGATTTGATCGTCGGCGCCCTGCGCGTGCTGGAAGGCGATGAGGCGCTGCGCCATCGCTTGAGCCATCGCTGGTGCTTCATCCTGGAGGACGAGGCGCAGGACAGCACGCCGCTGCAACAGGCAATGCTGGAGCTGCTCTCGCGCGATCACGGCAACTGGGTGCGCGTCGGCGACCCCAACCAGGCGATCATGACCACCTTCACCGCCTCCGATGTGCGCCTCTTCCGCGCATTCTGCCACGATGCCCAAGTGACTTTCAAGCCGCTGTCGGTCACAGGTCGCTGCGCTCAGCCGATTATGGACTTCGCCAACTGGCTCGCGCGCTGGGCGGCGCAGGAGCACCCCGTGTCCGAGGTGCGCGCGCAGGCGCTGGACGACTGCGTGACCATGCAGCCCACACCACAGGGTGACCCCCAGCAAAATCCATCCCAGGCGTGCATCCGCGTGCTCCAATTTGAAAGCACGGATCGGGAGTGCTCCGCCATCGCGCAGCACGCTGCGAACTTCGTGCAGCGGTGCCCCAGTGACACCTGTGCCATCCTTGTGCCCACCAACTGGCTCGGGGACAAGGTGGTGGAGAAACTGGAGGAGATTCGGCGACAAAAAAAGCTCGGCAATCTGTACCAAGAGTATCTGCGCAACACGCGACCCGTGCGCGACCTGGCGGAGACGCTGGCGGCGTGCGTCGAGTATTGCGCCGAACCCGGTCACAAAAATAAGCTCGCCCACCTGTGGGCGAGTCTGGCGGGTGCATCCCGCGAAGAAAGCCTGAATGGCGACAAGAAGAGCAACGTGGCGCCGCTGCTAAGGAGCGTGCAAGTCGAAGAGTGGCTCTTCCCATCGCATGGCGAGGCGGAATTTCTCACTGCGGCGATACGCGCCAAGTCCGCGGCGGAGGACCTGGAAGCGGTGCGCCGCTTCGGCGAGCGGGTGCGCCCCTGGGTGCAGGCGAGCGTGCTGCCGCCGCATCAGCTCGTGCTGCTAATCGCCCAAGACCTCTTCGCTGGAGACGACCATCAGCTGGCGCTCGCCAGCAGCATTGCAGCGAATGTGCGCGATTACGTCAACGCGCGCCCAAGCGAGGTGACGCTCGCCGATGTCGCCTTGCTCTTGCGCGAGATCGCCAGAAACGAACGGCGTTACGTGAGCGACGCCTTGCGCGAGGTGGACTTTCAACCGCGCCCAGGTCAAATCACCGTGACCACGCTGCACAAGGCGAAAGGGCTGGAGTGGGATCGCGTGTACGTGGTCAACGTCACCTCTAACGAGTTTCCCCACGATCCTGGTGCAGGCTTTCGCGGCGAGCTGTGGTTCCTGCGAGACCAGCGCGATCCAGCCACCGAGGCGCGTGTGGCGCTGGAGGCGCTTGCGGATGGCACACTTGCTCAAGCAACTGCCGACAAGCTCATTCGGGCGGCGCGCGAGGAGTACATCGCCGAGCGCCTGCGGCTGCTTTACGTCGCCATCACCCGCGCGCGGCGCGACCTGATCTTGAGCTTCAGCAAGAACGCCGAGTCCGGCAAAACTCTAAGCGTTGCGGAAGCCGTGCAGATATACGTGAAGCAGAAAGGGCAAGCGGGGAATTGCGCCTGAGCGCTGACGAGACCGCTAGGCGGCGCCTGGCATCGCGCGCCGATAGCCCTCGTAGTCGGGCAACAGTCGTTCGTACGGCTTGCCCATCAGCGGCGAGGAGATGACGAAGTCCGCCGTGGCGCGGTTGCACGCGACGGGGATGTTCCACACCACCGCCATGCGCAGCAGCGCCTTCACGTCGGGGTCGTGTGGCAGAGGTTGCAGCGGGTCCCAGAAGAAGATCAGGAAATCAATCTCGCCGTCCACAATTTTCGCGCCGATCTGCTGATCGCCGCCCAGCGGACCGCTCTGCAGGCGGGTGAGGCGCAACCCCAGCTCGCGTTCGAGCAGCGCGCCGGTGGTGCCGGTGGCGTAGAGCACGTGCTGCGCGAGCAGCGCGCGGTTGAAGCGCGCCCATTCCAGCAAGTCGCGCTTCATGTTGTCGTGCGCCACCAGCGCGATGCGCTTGGTGGTGCTCATCGGCATTTTGCGTTGTGCGTGGGTGTGATCGTGTGTGCTCATCTCAGCCTCCGTGAGAGGATAATAGCCTGCATGAGCGAAGATGTGGTGCAAACGTTGGGAGCATATATCGCGGAGCATGTGTTGAAAAATCCCCGCCGCGCCATTCAGCCAGATGAGCCGCTGATCTCCAGCGGCTTGATTGACTCCTTTCATCTCGTAGACCTGGGTTTGTTCGTTGAGGATCGCTTCGGCGTGCGCATTGACGACAGCGAGCTGAACGCGCAGACGTTCGACACACTGCGGCAGCTTGCGGCGTTGATCGCGTCGCGGCGCGCTTGAGAATACGCGAGGGGGCAGCGCCATGCGCTGGCTGAGAGGAGTGCTCGTGTTGTCGCTGGCGGGGTTGCTCAACCTCGCCTGGCAGCCCGACGCAGTGCCGCCCGCGCGCGTGACTGCGCGCGCCTGGCAGGCTGTCGGCACGACGCCGCGTGATGTGTTGGTCACCTTGCAGGGCTATCCAGATTTGTCCGCGGCGCGCGCGATGCCCACCAAGGAGCAGCGCACGCAGTTCGTCGCCCAGGCGCTGATGGCGCACGCGGCACAGTCGCAAAGTGCGCTGATCGCTGCGCTGCGCGCGCGCGGCAAGCCTTTCATGCCGCTGTGGATCAGCAACCAGGTGTGGGTGCGGAGCGCAAACCGCGCCGACTTGCGCTGGCTGGCGGCGCAGCCTGGCGTGGCGCAGGTAGACCTGGATGTGCAATTCCGCGGCGTGCAGGCGCACGTTGCCCCTCGCTCGGCTGCCGCGCCCAGCACAGTGGAGTGGGGCGTGCAGCGCGTGCGCGCGCCAGAGGTGTGGGCGATGGGCTACACTGGTCAAGGCATCGTGATCGCCAACCTGGACACGGGCGTGCGCTGGCAACATGACGCGCTCAAGCCTAGTTACCGCGGCTGGGACGGCACCACCGCCGACCACAACTACCACTGGTTCGACGCTGCCCCTGGCAACGCACCTCCCGCCACCGAGCCGCAAGACCTGAACGGGCACGGCACCCACACGGTCGGAACGTCCAACGGCGACGACGGCGCCGGCAATCAGATCGGCGTGGCGCCAGGCGCGCGCTGGATCGCCTGCCGCAACATGGAAGGCAGCAGCGGCATCGGCAGCGTGGCGCGCTACACCGCTTGCTTCCAGTTTGCCCTCGCACCCACCGACGTGAATGGCAGCAATCCCAACCCGTCACTGGCTGCCGACATCACCAGCAACTCCTGGGCGTGCGACCCCAACTATGGCGAGCAGGGCTGCGAGGTACCCACCGCGCTGGTGACGGTCACCCAGGCGCTGCGCGACGCCGGCATCATGGTGATCGCCGCCGCGGGCAACAGCGGACCTGCCTGCGGCAGCGTAAGCCTGGCGCCCGCCACGCTCAGTCAGGCGTTCTCCATCGGTGCCACCAACAGCAGCGACCTGATCGCCAGCTTCAGCAGCCGTGGACCGTCCGCCCTCACGGGTAATCTCAAGCCAGATGTCGTCGCTCCTGGCGTGAGCGTGCGGTCGGCATACAACCTGCCCAACGGCTACGCCTATCTCTCCGGCACCAGCATGGCGACGCCGCACGTGGCTGGCGTGGCAGCGTTGGTGTGGAGCGCCGCGCCCTGGCTGCGCGGCGATGTAGATGCGACCGAGGCGCTGCTCCGCCGCACCGCGCGTCCGTTGACCACCACCACCCAGACCTGCGGTGGCGTCCCTGGCACACAGCTCCCCAACAACACGTATGGCTACGGCTTGGTGGACGCGCTCGAGGCGGTGAACCACGCCACCAGCATCCTGACGACCAGCGCGCCAGCGCTGCACTTTTACGCCCAACCGCTCACTTACACTGTCACCTTCACCAACCTCAACTCGTTCACGCGCACCAACGTGCTGATCACCACCACGTTGCCGACGGGCAGCAGCTTGGTATCGAGCGATCCTCCCGCGACACAGCAGGGCAGCGCGCTGGTGTGGACGGTGGCGCAAGTGCCGCCAGGCGCGACGCTCGTGTTCACCTATGCGCTGCAGCTTGCCCAGCCTGGGCTGGTGAGCAACGCGCCCGTGCAGGTGTGGTTCGATGGACTTGGTGTGCCTGTCAGCGGCGCGCCCGCGGAGACGTTCGCCTACGCGCATCGCTACTGGCTCACGCTGGTGCGCAATCAGGGCGAATGAACGTTCCGCTAGATCGCCTTCAAGGATTTTGCTGCAGCGCCTCCAGCAGCGTCGTGGTGCGGCGCGTGTTCTCTTCCAGCGCGATGTAGAGCTGGAACAGCTCGCCTTGCGCGTACAAGCCGAGCGAGAAAATCAACCCGAAAATGAGGATGAAGATGCCGTTCACCACGCCCAGCACGCTTGCTGGGGCGAGGCTATCCCCACCAAACTGTCGCAGCGTTTCACCGAGCAGAGCCGCACCCAGACAGCTCGCCAGCGCAGCCAGCACAGTGAGCACCAGGCTGATCACGCCGAAGATTTTGAGCAACGTGCCGAAAATGCGCAGGATAGGAAAGCGGTTTCCCATGATGCCTTTAACTCCTTGAAGTGTGTTTCCTCAAGAGTAACAGAAAATGGGGAATTGACGCAGCAAGTGGGGTTGAACGCCCTATACTTTGCCAGCAGGACGCAGAGGAGCCATGCACACGCACGAGACAAACGCGCGACCGCGCTACTCGATCGTTGCGCCAGTCTTTAACGAAGAGGAGACGCTGGAAGCGTTCTACCAGCGCACGCGCGCTGTGATGGACGCCCTGGACGGCGAGACGGAGCTGATCCTCGTCTTCGACGGCAGCCGCGACCGCTCGCCAGAAATCGGCGATATGCTGCGCGCGCAAGACCCGCGCGTGAAGCTGATCAAGTTCTCGCGCAACTTCGGTCATCAAATCGCCATCACCGCGGGCATTGACTACGCCGAAGGCGACGCCGTGATCATCATTGACTCCGACCTGCAAGACCCGCCGGAGGTGATCCCGCAGCTCATCGAGCGCTGGAAGGCAGGCTATCAGGTGGTGTATGCCCAGCGCGCCCGCCGCGCTGGCGAGACCGCCTTCAAGCTCATCACAGCAGCATTGTTCTATCGGCTCATTCGCCGCCTGGCTTCGATTGACATCCCCCCAGATACTGGCGACTTTCGCTTGATTGACCGCCAGGTGGTGCTGACGCTGCGGCGGATGCGCGAGCATCATCGCTTCATGCGCGGCTTGTCCGTGTGGGTGGGGTTTAAGCAGACGGGCGTGCTCTACGACCGCGCCGAGCGCTACGCCGGCAGAACCCAGTATCCGCTGCGCAAGATGCTCAAGTTTGCCGGCGACGCGATCACCAGCTTCTCCTACACACCTCTGCAGCTCGCCACGACGTTGGGGTTCATTGTGTCGGTGGTGGCGTTGCTCAGCATCCCCGCCGTGCTGCTGCTGCGCTTGTTGCTCGGCTACGACTTCTTCGGCGGTCAAGCCACCACGCTGGTGGCAGTGTTGTTTTTGGGCGGCGTGCAACTGATCTTCCTGGGCGTGCTCGGCGAGTATCTGGGGCGCATTTACGACGAAGTGAAACAGCGCCCGCTGTATGTCGTTGCTGAAGCTCCCCCGCGCCCACCCACGACCGATGAAGAGAAGTGCGTATAATGACGGCACAAATTTTGTGCCAAAAAGAAGGTGAAAGCGAGTGAGTCTGACCAAAATTCAGGTAGAAGAGGACGAGACGTTTGAATCGGCGCTGCGCCGCTTCACAAAGTTGGTGCAGAGCAATCGCATCCTGTTAGAAGTGCGCAATCGGCGCTTCTACGAGAAGCCCAGCATCATCAACAAGCGCAAGCGGGCGGCGAAGCTGCGCAAGAGCAGACGGCAGAACGCCAAGACGGCGCAGCTAACGGAGCAGTGACGCTGGGCGTCGTTGCTCCACTTTGTGCTTTTCAGTTTCAGCTTGTATAAAGGGGCGGAGTGGTTTTGTTCGCCCCTTTTTGCCGTTTATAGCGCGGCGACGGAAGTTGTGTTTTGCGTTTTTAGGGAGCAGGGTGTATGGAGTCTCCGCTGAAACAACAGATACAGGCATCCTTGAAAGAAGCGATGCGACAGCGCGATGAGGCGTCGCGCACAGTGCTGAGCGTTTTGTTGGCTGCCATCAAAAACGAGGAGGTCAACGCGCGCACCGATGGACGCGGCGGCGTGCTCAGCGATAGCGATGTGCTGGCGTTGATCCGCCGCGAGATCAAGCAACACGAAGAATCGCTCGAAGAGGCGCGCAAAGCGAACCGTGAAGACCTGGTGGCACAGCAAGAGGCTGAGCTGGCAGTGCTGAAACGCTTCCTGCCGCGCCAGCTCTCGCGCGATGAGATCGTCGCCTTGGCGCGCCAAGTGATCCAGGAGCTGAACGCCACCTCACCCAAACAACACGGACAAGTGATGAAGGCGCTGCAACCCAAAGTGAAAGACGTGGCTGACGGTCGCCTGGTCAACGAGGTGGTGCGCGAGCTGCTCGGCGCGTGACCATTGCTGAGTTGAACGATGTCGCGGAGCGAAGCAAACCCCCGTGTCGGGATCAACCGCCAGCGCCTGGCGGTGTTGATCGGTTTGGCTGGGTTTGTCTTCGTCGGCATCTTGTTCGCGCAACTGTTGCGCTATCTGATCGGCGCCGAAGGCGGCTTCTCGCGCGGACAGGTGGCGCCCTTTGACGTGCGCGCCCCGTATCGGCTCACCTTTGTAAGCGAGGTGGAGACCAATCGCCAGCGCGACCTGGCTGAGGCGAGCGTGGCGCCCGTCTTCACCCCACCCGACGCGCAGGTGTCTCGTCAGCAGGTCAATCTGTTGAACGAAGTGCTTGACCGCATCCGCGCCATTCGCGCTGACCCTGAACTGAGCGACGAGCAGCGCGTGGCGCGCCTGTTGCAACTGCGCGAGGCTTACCTTTCCGAAGCGGTCGCTCGCCGCATCGTGTCACTGAACGATACCCAGTGGAGCCGGGTCGCCGCCCAATCCATCGCGGTGATGGATGTGGTGATGCGTAACGCCATTCACCTGGACAACCTGAACAAGACGCGCGCCAGCATCGGTCAATACATCAGCTTAAGCCTCTCTTCCGAAGAGGCAGAGCTGGTGACGCAGCTCGTCGCGCCGTTGATTGTGCCCAACACCAACTACGACGCGCAAGCGACAGAAGCCGCGCGCCGCGCCGCCCGTGAAGCGGTGAAGCCTGTTGAGCGCACCTACGAGGCAAACCAGGTGATCGTCCGCAACGGACAAGTGATCGGCGCGCTGGAGATCGAGGCGCTGGAGAAGTTTAACTTGCAGCGACCTCAGCTCACTGTGCCGATGGTGTTGAGCGTGACCTTGCTCAGCCTGGTCGCCACGGCGATCTTGGCGTTGGGCGCGGCGCACATCGCGCCCAGCCTGCTGCGTCGCCCACTGCGCAATGTCGCCTTGAGCGCAGCCGCCTTTGTCTTGACGCTGGTGCTGTCGCGCTGGCTGCTGCCCGCACATGGCACACTGCCCTACCTTGCGCCTATCGCCGCGCTGCCCATCCTGGTCGCAAGCTGGATGGGCAGCCTGCCAGCGGTGGCTGCCGCGCTGATCTGCGGCAGCGTGATCGGGCTGGGCATGGAGAGGACATCGGAGGTCGCCGCCTCCTTCGTCGCAGGCGGCATCGTGGCGACCCTCACGCTGGGCAGCGGCAAAAGCCTGGGCAGCTTCCTGCGCGCAGGAGTGCTGGCTGGTTTCACGCAGGCGGCAGTGGTGGTGGCGTTTCAGCTACCTCAAGTGTCGCCGGCGCAACTGCTCACCCCTATCGCGCTCAGCCTGGCGGGCGGGCTGATCGCGGCTGGGCTGGCGGTCGCGTTGCTGTTCATCGCCGGCGCGCTGCTCGACGTGACCACCACCATCCAGATCAATGAGCTTGCGCGGCTGTCTCATCCGCTCATGCAGATGATGGTGGTGAAGGCGCCAGGCACCTATCACCACAGCCTGATGGTGGCTAACCTGGCTGAGCAAGCTGCGGAGCGCATCGGCGCTGATGCGCTGCTCACGCGCGTCGGCGCCTACTTCCACGACATCGGCAAAATGGCGAACCCCCACTTCTTCATCGAAAACCAATTAGACCAGTACAACCCGCACGATCAGCTTGACCCCCAAACCAGCTCCGCCATTTTGCGCAGCCACGTCACCGAAGGCTTGAAGATGGCGGCGAAGTATCGCCTGCCGCAGCGCATCCGCGACTTCATCGCCGAGCACCACGGCACCACGCGCACCAACTACCAATACGCGCTGGCGGTGAAAGCGCAAGGTCCGGAGGTGGACCCGCAAGACTTTCGCTACGCCGGACCCAAACCGCGCAGCAAGGAGACAGCGCTGGTGATGCTGGCGGATGGCTGCGAGGCAGCGGTTCGCTCCGCGCGCTGTTCCACACTGGAGGAAATGGACCGCGTGATTCGCCAAGTCTTTAGCGAGCGGCTCGCCGATCACCAACTCGATGACAGCGATCTCACCCTGCGCGAGATCGAGGTGGCGCGCCAATCCTTCCTGGAAACGCTGCGCGGCGCGTATCATCCGCGCATCCGCTATCCTGTTCAGGCTGCCTCCGCTCAAGCCCTGCCCGACTCAACGCAATCGGACGACGCATGGCCGGCACTGCTCGAAGAGACCTCCCCGCGTTGAGCTTGCACGTCTTCGTTCGGCGCGCCTTTCGTCGCCGCGGCTTGACGCGCCTGCTGCGCCGCGCAGCCTGCGCTGCCTTGTCGCAGGCGCGCGACCTCCCCGAGCACCCCAGCCTCTCCATCCGCATCACCGACGACGCCGAGCTACAGGCGCTCAACGCCCGATTTCGTGGCAAGGACGCGCCCACAGACGTGCTCTCGTTTGCTCATCTGCCCTTTCACGAGGGCAAATTGAAGACAGCGACGACCGACGGCTACCTGGGCGACTTGGCGATCTCGATCCCGCGCGTGCGCGCGCAGGCGGCGCAGTTTGGACACGGCGAAGACGACGAGCTCATGCTCATGGTCGTCCACGGCGTGTTGCACCTGATCGGCTACGACCACGAGCGCCCAAAAGCCAGACAGCGCATGTGGCGCGCCCAAGACGCCGCCTTTCGTCAACTCGGCAGAGCCAACCCTCTGCGCTATGCCGAAGCCTGAGCTGCCGTCGGTATACTCCCTGCGCGGATGAAAGTGACTTGTGGGCGTGTCTGGCGGCGCACCGCGCTCGGCGCGATGATGCTGACCTGGCTCGTGGCGTGCGCTGTGAATCAGCCGCCAGTGGTGGACTTTTACGTGTCGCCTGACCGCATCAGCCCGAACGCGGATGGCGTGAGCGACCTGGCACGTGTGCAATTTCGCGTGTTGGCGCCTTCCACTGTCTCGATTTATCTGCTGGACCAAGACAACAATCGCCACGATGTCCGCCGCGACGCGCCCCGCCCTCCAAGCCCCCGCGCTTACGAGCTGCTCTTCAACGGCATCGTGAACGGCAGAATGTTGCCAGATGGCGACTACGTGCTGGTGCTGGAGGCGCGCGCTGAGGATGGTCGAGAAGTGCGCTTTGAGCATCCCCTACGCATCACCGATGCCGACACTGAGTTCCCGCGCATTGCCGAGTTCACCACTTCCACGCGCGTCTTCACCCCCAACCGCGACGCTATCGAAGACCACGTGTACATCAACGTGGTGACTACCAAGACGGGGCGTCTGCGCGTGTATGTGACTGGATCGGACGGCTTCCGCTACGACGTGCCCCGCCAGGAAGGCGTGCGCCAGATTTTGGACGAGGACGCCCTGCCGCCAGGTCGTTACTTCTTCGACTACGACGGCGGTATTGACCTGGGCGCCGACCCGCCGCCCGATGGCGAATACACCATCGTGGCTGAGTTAGAGGATCGCGTCGGACAGCGCGACGTGGTGACTGCACCGCTCACCATCCGCGACAGCGGCAGACCAGTGGCGGAGATCGTGCTCCAGCCAGATGGCAGAGGCATTCAGTGGTCAGGCGTCGGCAGCACACCAGAGCTAACCTTGAAACTGGGAGACACGCTGCACTTCACCACCACCGTGCGCAACGTCGGCAGTGTGCCCATCCGCACCGCCGGTCCCTTCGACCCAAACGACTGTTACACCATGACCACCAACCGCTACACCAAAGGCTTCCCTGAAGAGCCAGGTGTGTGGCGCGTGGGCGTGGATTTCGAGACCAACACGGGCGAGGATCATCCCTGGCGTTGGGCGGTTGGCACGCTGGACGACCTGGACACAGTGGAACACAACGGCGCCACGCTTTACTACCTCGCACCCGGAAAACAAGTGGTGGTGCGAGGCTGCATCGTGCTGGATCGCATCCCGCCGCGCAACCCCTTCCGCGTGTGGGGCGCCCTCATTCAAGAGCAAGTGGAGATCGCGCCCATCAACGCGCGCGTCACGCCCATCCTGGTCACGCTAGTTGAGCCGTGATGTTGACCGTCATCGTTGTCGCCTGGAATGTGCGTGATCTGCTCGCAGCTTGCCTGCGGTCGCTGATCGCAGACCTTGAAGGTGTCGCATCGCGCGTGGTGGTGGTGGATAGCGCCTCTCACGACGGCACCGCCGCGATGGTACGACGCCACTTTCCCGCTGTGGAGCTGTTCGCGTGCGAGACAAACATCGGCTACGTGAAAGGCAACAACCTGGCGCTGCGCGCCCACCTGACAGATAGCGATTTCTTCTGGATGCTCAACCCCGACACTGTGGTGCATCCTGGCGCTGCGGCGACGCTGCTGGCGTTTATGCGTGCGCACCCACGCTGTGGCTTGTGCGGTCCGATGTTGCTCAACGCCGATGGCAGCCTGCAACACGGCGCGTTCGCGTTGCCTGGCTTGGTGCAGCTCCTGCTGGAGACGCAGCCGCTGCTGTGGCGCTTTCGCAACACCTGGCTGGACGGTCGCTACTCGCCCCAACGATACACTGCAGGACGCCCCTTCCGAGTGGGTCACCCGCTGGGTGCAGCGATGCTGGCGCGCGCTGAGGCAGTGCGCCAGGTGGGCTTGCTCGACGAGGCGTTCGAGATGTATGCCGAAGAGGTGGACTGGGCGATGCGCATGTGGCGTTCGGGTTGGGAGTGCTGGTGCGTGCCGGCAGCGCGGGTCACTCACCTGGGCGGCGCCAGCAGCGGACAGGTCAGCGAGCGCGCCGAGCGGTTGAAATGGCGCAGCCGCCAGCATTACTACGCCAAGCATTACCCGTTCTGGAAGCGCTGGCTGGCGCAGCGCCTGGTGCCTCAGCAGTACGCGGAACGCGCGCGGTCGGCAAACATGCTGTCCTGAACGCGCCTCAAGCGAAGCGCTGCTCGCTCAACGCGCGCAGTCGCCGCGCGGCTTGCTCGGCAGTCAAGTCGCGCTGCGGTTGCGCCAATAGCTCGTAGCCCACCATGAACTTGCGCACGGTGGCGCTGCGCAGCAGGGGTGGGTAGAAGTGCAAATGCATCTGCCAGCCCTCATGCGAGCCGCCATCGTGGGGCGCCTGATGAATGCCCATCGAGTAGGGGAACGCTGTCTCGAACAAGTTGTCGTAGCGCACGGTCAATCGCTTGAGCGCGTCGGCGAGCGCGTCGCGCTCATCCGCAGAGAGGTCCTCCAGCCAGCGCACATGGCGCCGGGGCAGCAGCAACGTCTCGAAGGGCCATACCGCCCAAAACGGCACCACGCACACAAATGCGGCGTTTTCAAACACCACCCGATCCTCGCGGTGCAGCTCCTCCGCGAGGTAGGCGCACAGCAGCGGCTCGCCGTGCGATGCAAAGTATGCTGACTGCGCGCCCGTCTCCTTTGCGATTTCGTTCGGCAGATGTTGCGTAGCCCAGATTTGCCCGTGCGGGTGGGGGTTGCTGGCGCCCATCATTTCGCCCTTGTTCTCGAAAATCTGCACGTAAGCGATGTCATCCCGCGCGCCCAGTCGGCTACTCTCCTCTGCCCAGGCGTCCACCACGCGCCGGATCTGCGGCACGGGCAGCTCTGCCAGCGTGAGGTCGTGGCGGGGCGAGAAACAAATCACCCGACACACACCGCGCTCTGGCTCTGCATGGAGGAGGGGATGAGGAGGAGCGATAGGAGCAGGTTCCGCCCCTGTCAGCAGCGCGGGGAAGTCATTGTCGAAGATAAACACCGAGTCGTAGTGGGGATTCGTCGCCCCATTTGCGCGCCGATTGCCTGGACAGAGATAGCACTGAGGGTCATAGCTCGGGCGGCTGGCGGTGGGCGGTCGTTCCACAGCTCCCAACCAGGGGCGAGTGGCGCGCTGGGGAGAGACCAGCACCCACTCGCCCGTGAGCGGGTTGTAGCGTCGGTGGGGGGCAAGCATGTCTTAAGGTTGTGGCACGTTGTAATCGTCGCCGAGGATGATCAGCGCATCTACGGGCTGTGCAGCGTCTGGCGACACGGAAATGCTCGTGACGGGCAGGTTGAGTTCGGCAGCCAACCGCTGGGCGAAGCGGGGACGATTGCGATAGTCCACGATTACCGAACGCGCGTAGGCTTGAGGGGCGTCGCCGATCTCCGCGACAGTGACGCCGCGGCTTTGCAGGTAGTCTCGCGTGGCGGCTGCCAATCCGCGGCGCTGCGTGCCGTTCTGAATGCGCACGATGCCCGTCTCGGTGCTCACACGCTGAGCAGCGGAGGCATCGGCGGTGGACATGTTCAGAAATTGCTCGCGCAGCTCGCGCACAGCAGCGCGGTTGGGCACCAGCACCTTGACGCCGTCGCTGGCGTCCCACACCTGCGTCGCGGCGGCGTCTAGCGCCAGCGTGCTCAGGTCGCCCTCGCGCACCTCTTTGGCAGCCAGGACCAGGCGGGCGATCTCATCGGCACTCAAGTTTGTTTTGATGTTGCCTTGCAGAGCGGTCAAAATCTGGGGTAGTTGAGGCAGCAACTTCGCCGCGGCGTCTGTGGTGAGCAGGTTGCTGTGCATGGCGAGCATCAACTGCTGCTGGCGCTGTGTGCGCTCAAATATCTGGGCGAACGGGTCGGTGGTGGATGGGGCGCGCGCGTATTGCAGCGCTTGTTTGCCGTTCAACACGTGCCACCCCACGCCCAATGCAAACGCCTCGCCGTCCAGCGTGGCGTTCATCTCGCGGTTGTTATACACGGTTGCCCCGCCCGCCAGGTCAACCAGCGCGATCATTGCCTCGGCTGTGACAGTTGCGTAGTAGGGGATGGGGATGCCGAAGTTGAACTCCATCGCCTGGCGGAAGTAGTCCACATCACCACCCACATAAGCGCTGCTGAGAAAGCCCGGCCTGCGACCTGGCAAGGGGACATACACCTCTGGCGGGATGCTGAACAGGCGTGCTTTGCGCGAAGTTGGGTCCAGTCCCAGCAACATCACCGTCTCGACCGCGCGTTCACCGCCTGGACGCCGCGACTCACCCAACAGCAGAACTGTAATGCGCTCCTGCCCGTTCCACGTGCCCATGCTGGAGAGGTTGGGCTGTGATGTGAGTGTGGCGGCTTCTTCGCTGTCTGAGGCGCGGCTGAGGATTTGCAATGCGCCTATAGCGCCCCCCACAAGGGCAGCCCCGATCAACAAAGCGAATCCAAACAATCGCAAACCGCGCGATGTTTGGCGAACATTGCCGTTCCGCACGGTCACAATCGTACTGCAAAACGGTTTCGTTCACGTCCGGCGCTCCTGCTGCGCGTCCGCGACAACAAGTCTTTTGCAGATGTGGCGACAGCCACAGAAAGCGATATAATGTTGATGCGCGGGGGCGTAGCTCAGCTGGTCAGAGCGTTGCGTTGACATCGCAAAGGTCACAGGTTCAAGTCCTGTCGCTCCCACAGCTTGCGGGGATGGTGCGCCATCCCCGCTTTCGCTTTTCATCTGGTGCTTAGTTGGATCGCTGAGAATTCACGGCAGTATTCATGCTGAGGCAGTTCAAGGAGGATGATGCCATGTCGAAACGAGTGTTGCTTGGCTCCGCGGCAGAGGTGAAGCCTGGGCAGTTGAAGACCTTTCAAGTTGAAGGTCACAGTATCGTAGTCACGCAGACAGATCAGGGTTATTGCGCAGTGGCAAACCGGTGTGCCCATCTGCCGTTGCCGTTGTCTAGTGGCAAGGTGGAGGGCAATGTCATCACCTGCCCATGGCATGGCAGCCGCTTCAACATGTGCACTGGCGAAAATCTGGACTGGGTGCGCGGCGTGGCAGGCTTGACCTTGCCTGGCTGGTCGCGGCGCCTGCTTGCGCTGGGCAAGCAGCCACAGGGCATTCAGGCGTACCGTGTGGTGGAGGATCAGGGTAATTTGTACGTTGAGCTGTGATAACGTCGCCGTCGGTTTCGCATCATTCAAAAAGTTATGTATAATTTGCGGGCTTGATGGCGGAAGCGGCTTAATTCACCCACCATCGGGAAGTGAATACAGAAAGGCTACTGATTGTCAGTAGCCTTTCTTGTCGCCTGGTGTCCGTCAAGTGAGTGGCTTTTCCCTTAAAGACAGTTCTGAAGCAGGTAGGCTATGCCGACTATCAACCAGTTAATTCGCAAGGGTCGCAAACCCAAGCCGAAGCTGAGCAAAGCGCCTCAGTTGCAGTTCACAACGAACTCGCTGAAGGGAGGCAAGCGCACAATCCAGCCGAAAGGCGCGCCGCTTAAGCGCGGTGTGTGCATCGTGGTGCGCACGCAGACGCCGAAGAAGCCAAACTCCGCGCTGCGGAAAGTGGCGCGCGTGCGCTTAAGCAATCAGGCGGAAGTGACTGCTTACATCCCAGGCGAGGGTCACAAGCTGCAAGAGCACTCAGCAGTTCTTGTGCGCGGCGGCCGCGTCAAGGATCTGCCCGGCGTGCGCTACCACATCGTGCGTGGCGTGCTCGATGCGACTGGCGTCGAAGGGCGCAAGCAAGGTCGCTCCAAGTACGGCACGCCCCGTCCGAAGAAGGGCGCGGACGCAAAGGGTGGGGCGCCAGCAAAAGGTAAGCGATAACCATTGCGCATGTAGACCTGGACGAGGAGATACACCATGCCACGACGAAATTCTCCACCACGCCGACAAACACCACCCGATATTCGTTACAACAGCGAGGTGGTTCAGCGCCTGATCAATCGCGTGATGCGCAACGGCAAGAAGAGCGTTGCACAGCGCATCGTGTACACCTGCTTCGAGATAGTGGAGCAGAAAGCGCAAAAACCAGCCATGCAAGTCTTCGAGGACGCTTTGCGCAATCTGATGCCGGCTGTGGAAGTGAAACCGCGCCGCGTTGGCGGTGCAACGCTGCAGGTGCCAGTGGAGGTTGCACCCCATCGCCAAGAGAGCCTGGCGATGCGCTGGTTGATCAATGCTGCGCGCGCGCGCGTGGGCAAGTCTATGGCGGAAAAGCTGGCGGCTGAGATGCTAGACGCCGCAAACAATGTCGGCGCAGCCGTGAAGAAGCGCGAGGAAACTCACAAGGCGGCGGAAGCAAACCGCGCGTTTGCACACTTCCGGTGGTGATGGCGTTGTTGCAGGTTCGGATTTTGCCTTTGCTCACACAAAACTGGGGTTTGAAAGATGGCTAAGGAATACCCGCTCGAGAAGATTCGCAACATCGGCATCATCGCGCACATTGACGCCGGCAAAACAACCACGTCGGAACGCATCCTGTATTACACAGGGCGCACCTACAAAATTGGCGAGGTGCACGAAGGTGCCGCCACCATGGACTATATGGTGCAAGAGCAGGAGCGCGGCATCACGATCACAGCCGCCGCAACCGTCTGCTACTGGAAAGACGTCCAGATCAACTTGATTGACACGCCCGGACACATTGACTTCACTGTGGAAGTGCAGCGCAGCCTGCGTGTCCTGGATGGCGGCGTGGTTGTGTTCGATGGCGTGGCTGGCGTGGAACCACAGTCGGAGACGGTGTGGCGTCAAGCGGACAAGTATGGCGTGCCACGCATCTGCTTTGTGAACAAACTAGACCGCGTCGGCGCCAGCTTGGAGCGCTGTGTGGACATGATCGCAGACCGCCTCGGCGCCAAGCCGCTGGTGATGCAGTTGAACGTCGGCATCGAGTCCGACTTCCGCGGCATCATTGACTTGCTCACCATGACGTACTACACCTTCGAGGGTGAGAAAGGCGTGGATGTGGTCGCTCACGACATTCCTGCTGAGTGCCGCGATGCGGCTGTCGCCGCGCGCGAGAAGCTGGTGGAGGTCGTCTCCGAAACCGATGATGCCCTCATGGAGAAATACTTGAACGGCGAGACGCCAACCGTGGAGGAGCTGAAGCGCGCCATTCGCCGTGGCACCATTGAGCGCAAGTTCTTCCCCGTCTTCTGCGGCTCGGCGTTGAAAAACAAGGGCGTCCAACTGCTGCTCGATGCGGTCGCTGACTATTTGCCCTCGCCATTGGACATCCCGCCCCAGAAGGCGATTGACGCCCGTACTGGCGCAGAGGTGCTTCGACATGCCGATCCCAACGAGCCTTTCACCGCGCTGGTCTTCAAAGTCATCACCGACCCCACTGGCATGGGCAAACTCTCGTTCTTTCGCGTCTATAGCGGTCGCATCTCGCAAGGCGACACAGTGCTCAACAGCACAAAAGGCAAGACCGAGCGCATGGCGCGCCTCTATCAGATGCACGCCAACAAACGCGAGCCGATCACCGAGGTCACGGCGGGCAACATCGGCGTTTCTCAAGGTTTGAAAGACTCCATCACCGGCGACACACTCTGCGATCCGCAACATCCCGTCCTGTTGGAGGCGATCACCTTCCCTGAGCCAGTGGTGAAGCTGGCAATCGAACCTAAGACCATCGCTGACCAGGACAAGATGAGCAAGGCGCTGAAAGCCCTCAGCGACGAAGACCCCACACTGCACGTGGCGACCGATGAAGAGACGGGACAAACCACGCTCGCGGGCATGGGCGAGTTGCACCTGGAAGTGATTGTGGACCGCATGAAGCGAGAATACAACGTGGACGTGCGCGTGGGTCGCCCGATGGTGGCTTATCGTGAGACGATCACCCGCTCTGCGAAAGCCCGCCACGTGTTCAAACGTCAGTCTGGTGGGCGCGGACAGTACGGTGATGTCGCCATCGAGATCGAGCCGAACGAGAAGGGCAAAGGCTTCCTCTTCCTCAACGAGATCGTCGGCGGCGTGATCCCGAAGGAGTACATCCCTGCCGTCGAGAAAGGCGTCAAGGAAGCCCTGGATTCGGGCATCATCGCAGGCTATCCAGTGGTGGATGTGATCGTGCACCTAGTGGATGGGTCTTTCCATGAGGTGGACTCCTCGGAAATGGCTTTCAAGATCGCCGGCTCAATGGCGATCAAAGAAGCGGTGATGAAAGCCGGCGGCGTCATTCTCGAACCCATGATGAAAGTAGAGGTGGTCGTGCCTGACGAGTTCACTGGCACGGTCGTCGGCGACCTGAACTCACGGCGCGGGTTGATCAATTCGCTGGAGCAGCGTGGCAACGCTCAGGCGATCACCGCCTTTGTCCCGCTCAGCGAAATGTTCGGCTATGCCACCGACCTGCGTGGCATGACGCAGGGACGCGGCAACTTTGTGATGGAGTTCGATCACTACGCAGAGCTGCCCAAGAACCTGGCAGAAGAGCTGATTCACGGCAAAGCAGCCGTCAAAGACGGCAAAAAGTAACAGTGCGCTCGACACAGCGCATCCAATCTCAATCCGATCTGATTCACACTGACAAAGCGAGGTTGTTACCATGGCGAAGGAGAAGTTTGTGAGGACGAAGCCCCACGTGAACGTGGGGACGATGGGACACATTGATCACGGGA
>FWWM01000364.1_pt1 | contig 61942 bp, 56 predicted proteins | sample 2228351 | NCBI WGS metagenome assembly FWWM01 (sample SAMEA103939774, study PRJEB20133) | metagenome
GGCCACCGAAGCCTCGAAGAGCTGAAAGGCCGCAGTCCTCCTTGGAGACCCATAGGTACGGCTCAGCCCGCAGCTGGGCCGGGACCGTGAGGGATGGGTTTCGCCCCCAGTTGCGACCTTGCTTGTCCCGTCGCGTCTGGCACCGGAGGACCCCGGCCGTCCGTGTACCTTGCAAGGGCCCCGCGGGGGCACCGTGTTCGTAGAACGCATGGTTTTTTTACCTCTTATTCACCAAATTCCACCCACGCCTTAACCCTCGGGCGGTACGGTAGCCACGGAACAACCATGCTCGGAGGCGGGATTGATGGCAGTGGCAGTCCACGCAGAAGTCGGCCACTCAGGCCTCAGCCAGGAAGAGCTTCCGGCCCAAGGGGGCGTGGCCCAAACCATCTTAAACCTGTACTTGCAGGAAGCGCACAGAGCCTACGAAGCGGCCAGGGGTTCCGAAGGAGAGATCAACGGGGCAATAGCCGAAGCCATAGCTGCCCAACGCCGTCTGGAGACGGAGCCAGCCCTCGACCCTGCGGAGAAAGCTGAGCTCCTGGAACTCATAAGGGCTGGCGAACAAGCCCGAAGGCGGCTAATAGAAGCTAACCTGCTCCTTGTGGTCAGCATCGCCAAGCGGTACACCGGCTATGGGCTTTCGATTTTGGACCTGATACAAGAGGGAAACATCGGCCTCACCAAGGCGGCTGAGAGGTTCGATCCTACGCTGGGATACAGGTTCAGCACCTATGCCCACTGGTGGATAAGGGAGTCCATATCCAAGGCGATCGCCGACAAAGCCCGCCTGATAAGGCTCCCGGCCCACCAGATCGGTTTGATGTCGGCCCTATCGAAAGCAACTCGACAGCTTACTCAGGAGCTGGGGCGGGAGCCGGGCCCGGACGAGCTGGCAGAGGCGACGGGGCACCCAGCAGAACGCATTCGCCAGATCCTGAGCACGGTCACAACCACGATCTCCCTGGACGCTCCCATGCCCAATGCAGACGACGTCGGCCTAGCCGACGCCATAGCTGACGAGGCATGGCAGCGGGTCTTCGGAGAGCCTGATGAGGAAGCGCTAAAGGACCAGATCAACCAGGCCCTAACGGTGCTTCCAGAGAGGCTCAGGCTTGTCCTGATATGGCGATACGGACTGGGAGGGCACATAAAGTTAAGCCTCGATGAAATCGCAGAACGGCTCAAAGTGAGCAGGGAGCGAGTGCGGCAGCTCGAACGTGAGGCCCTGCTGAAACTACGCAGGTCGGAGGTCTCCAGGCAGCTGGCCGAGTACCTGCGCGACTAGAGAGGTTCAAAGTTATAAAGGCAAGGGACTAGCCGGCGGATCCATCTTCCGAACTCTTACCGAACTCTTTCATGCGTGCTGCATACTCACGCAGCTTCTTATCCACCAGATAGTTCACCGTGCCCTCGGGCCAGGTACCATCGGGCCGCCTCTCCCCAGCAGGCATGCCCGTGAGGAGCTCGATCCCCTGGTCCACATGGTCGACCGCATAGATGTGGAACCTGCCCTCCCGGACAGCCTCCACCACATCGTCGCGGAGCATGAGGTTGGCGATGTTTCGCCTTGGGATGATCACACCTTGATCTCCAGTTAGGCCCCGCTGTTTGCAGACATCGAAGAAGCCCTCGATCTTGCGGGTGACGCCGCCCACGGGCTGTACCTCTCCGTACTGGTCCACGGCTCCCGTTACCGCCAGGTTCTGCCTTATGGGGAGCTCGGCCAGGCTCGATAGCAGGGCGTAGAGCTCGGTGCTGGACGCCGAGTCCCCCTCCACCTCGTCGTAGGTCTGCTCAAAGGTGATGCTGGCCGACAGGGAGATGGGGAAGTCCTGGGCATACCTGGCTGACACGAAATTGGAGAGGATCATGACCCCTTTGCTGTGGATCCGGCCGCTCATCTCTATCTCGCGTTCGATGTTCACGATGCCTTCAGAACCGAGATAGGTTCGGGCCGAGATCCTTGTGGGTTTGCCGAAGTAATAGTCGCCTAGGTCGAGGATGGACAGCCCATTGACCTGCCCAACCACCGCCCCCTCGGTGCGGATCATTATGGTGTTCTCACGGATCAGCTCCTGGATCTTCTCCTCGAGGAGGTTCGAGCGGTAGGTCCGGGCCTCTATCGCCCTGATCACGTGCCCCTCCATCACCACATCGGATCCATCCTTGCGCGCCCAGTAGTCGGCCTCTGTCACTAGGTCGGCAATGTCTGAAAATCGGGTGGAAAGTTTTCCTTTATGCTCCAACATTCTGGACCCGTAGTCGACAATGCGGGCCACGGCGCCCTTGTGGAAAGGCCTGAGACCTAGTTCCCTTTGGCGGCTGGCCACGAACGAGGCATACCACTTCACCTGGTCAGTATCGCGCTTCATTTCCCAGACAAAGTCGGCCTTCACCTTGAAGTACTTTCGGAAATCGTCCTCCAGGGCATAGAGCAGCTGATACAGAGACATGGGGCCCACCATAATGACCTTCACGTCGATGGGCACCGGCTCCGGCTGTAAGGTGACCCCTGGATAGGGCGAAAGCTGTTCTGCTAGGTTCTCGATGCGCAGCTGGCCTGACCTCAGGGTACGCTTCAGCCCCTCCCAGGCCATGAAGTTTAGAAAGAGGTCCTTGGCCTGCACGACCAGGTATCCCCCGTTGGCCCGGTGCACAGCGCCAGATCGGATCAGTGTGTGGTCCGTGACCAACGCCCCCATGATGGCCCTGTAGTCCACCCGCCCGAAGAGGTTGTAATAGCTAGGGTTGTGCTCCACCACCACGGGTGCGCCCCTAAGGCTGCTGTTATCCACCAGCACGTTCACCTTGAACCGGTTCAGCCGCTCCGCCCTGTCGGCCCCTCGTCCCTCGCCCGGCTGGGGACGAAAGTCCTCCAGGTTCTCCACTATATCCTGCTGCACCGCATCCAAGTAGTCGAGCACCTTGGGATAATCCCGGTACACCTCCTTCAGTGCCTCGACGGGGCCGGACACCACGCCGAGGGCCACCTCCTGGTCCAGCTTCCTTATGGCCTCAATAGCTTCGGCATCCAGTTGGCGGGCTCTCCTAAGAGCCTGACCGATCTCCAGCTGTAGGGCCTCGGCCCTCTGCTGGATCGAGCGCCTCATCTCGTCAGGGAGCAGATCGTAGGCTTCGCGGCTTATGGGTCGACCCTCAACCACAGGTATCGTGACGATCCCCGTAGGCGTCATCTCTATGGAGAAGCCCACATCCCGAGCTACCTTCTGCAGCTGCTGGAACAGGGCTTCCTTCTTCTGTTGAACATCGATCAGAATCTTTGACCTCATCTGCTCGTAGCGTTCGCTCTCGAAGGCTCGCGGCAACTCCTGGAGCACGCCCTCAATGAAGCGGTCCATGTCAGCGGCCAGCCGCTTGCCGAGGCCTGCAGGAAGCATCAGGGCCAAGGGCTTGGCACGTTCCTTGAAGTTGTGCACGTAGCAGATGTCAGGAGGCACCGGCCGTTCGGCGGCCATGCGTTCCGCGTGGGACCGCACTACGGTGTTGCGGCCCGTACCTGGCGGGCCGGCTACATACAGGTTATAACCGTCCCCATCCACATCCAAACCGAACCGTATGGCCGCGATGGCCCTGTCTTGACCTACTACCTCCGAGAGCGGCTCTACATCGGCCGTGGTCTCGAAACCGAGCTCGTCAGGGTTGCACCGGTTGACAAGCTGGTCAGGCGGGATCTCCAAGGGATGGCTCGACATACGCTGCGCTCCGAGAAGATTTTTCGAAAGGCGGCTTAAAGCAAATATATGTGCGCAAAGCGCGGCCGTCAAACAGGGCTCGCCCTCAGATCCACTAGCTAGGGGAAAGTTCCAGAATACTCTTGTGCGAACTCTAGCAGCCTGCTCCGAGTAGAGAACATGCATGGGGCCATGGGGAAAAGCGTGTCACCCTTCACATCCGAGCCGGGGAGCTGGGCGCGCAGCCGCCATGTCTGGCCCCGTCATGTCGAGGTGAGGCCGCAGGGCACCCCGCCGGGTCCGTGGTTAGACTATGCCCGGTGCCGGATGCTGTGCGAGGGGTTTATCCGGTTCCCATCCGGATCGCCAGTAAGAACGAACGGTTGAGGTCGAACTCGCGGGAACTCATTTACCGCCCCAGGCCACGACGGCCGACGGTTGAACGGAGGCTCCGGGGCAGGGTCTCGACTGGCCACAAATGCTATGATGTATTAAAATGCGCACACCATCGGAGGTGCCCACATGTACCAAGAGAAGGGCGTCAATTATTTCGTAGCCACCAACCTCTTCATGCTCTCCAACGTCGCGTCCGAAGCCGCTGCCGCGGCGGCCGACGGCAGGGTGGGCGACGCCCTGAACAGGCTCTACGATGGCCTGGGCTACTTAGCGAAAGCTATTGTCCTGGCACAAGCATCCATGGAGGGAGTGGAAAGGGTACACGAAGACGCCCAGAAGCTGGTGGAACTGCTCTACAGGGATCCCACAGTGACGCGGACAGCAACGGAAGAACCCCACATCGCAGGAGACTGAGGCATGTTTACAGCCAGCTGGGACGATGTGCGCTCCGGGCGCACCACAGATGTCTATTTTCTTCGCACGTTGAAGGTTCTCAAGGCCAAAGGCATCGACAAGTTTGTGTGCGCCGAGATTATGGCCAAGGACCTGCCGCACGGGTGGCCTTGGGGCGTGTTGGCCGGCGTGGAGGAGGCCTTGGATCTTCTAAAGGAGTTCAAGAACAGTTCCGTAAGGTCGATGCCCGAAGGCACCATATTCCGTCCCTACCAGCCCGTGATGGAGATATGCGGGCCGTATGCGGAGTTCGCCATCTTCGAGACGGCCCTCCTGGGTTTCCTATGCCAGGCCTCAGGGGTGGCTACCAAGACTGCCCGTCTGAGAAAACTAGCTGGCCACAGAACTATGGTGAGCTTTGGGGCTAGGCGGATGCACCCGGCTGTCAGCCCCATGATCGAGCGGAGCGCGTACATCGGCGGTGCTGACGGCACCTCCGTTGTCATGGCAGCAGAGATGCTTGGGCTGGAAGCGGCAGGCACCATGCCCCATGCCCTGATACTGGTTATGGGTTCCACGGTCGAGGCCGTTCGGGCCTTCCATGAGGTGATAGAGCCCCACATTCGCCGGGTCGCCCTTATAGACACCTTTAACGACGAGAAGTTCGAGGCCGTCAACGTGGCACAAGCCATGGGTTCGGCCCTGTACGCCGTCCGCCTCGACACCCCTGGCTCTAGGCGCGGCAACTTCTACAGGATCATCGAAGAGGTGCGCTGGGAACTTGACCTACGCGGCTTCAAGGACGTCAAGATCTTCATCAGCGGCGGTATCGACGAGGAACACATCCGCACGCTGAATCCCCTCGTCGACGCCTACGGCGTGGGCACATCCATAGCCAACGCCCCGGTGGTGGACCTGGCCCTCGACATCGTGGAGGTCGAGGGGAGGCCGGTAGCTAAGAGGGGCAAGGCCTCTGGCCGGAAGCAGGTATGGCGTTGCGCGGAGTGCCGCTCCGACCGGGTGTTGCCGCTGGGGACGGATCCGGAGGCGTGCCACTGCGGCGGCAGGCTGGAAGGGCTTTTGAAGCCCATCACCAGCAAAGGCCAGGTGGTGACAGATATACCCACTCCACGGGAGATCCGTTGGCACGTGCTTTCCGAACTCCCCCATTTCGACCTGTGACGGCGGGGACTGCCCCCGCACCCACACAACCGATGGAGAATCCAAGAAGCCAAAAAAGGATTCTCCAGGTCCTGCCCAAAGTGGACCCGGAGCGGGGGCCCGCGGTTGCTCGCACTTACGACGTGCCGGCCCAATCGTTCCCTGCTGGCCCGCTGACCATCATACCCCTGCGCAACCCGCTCAGGCCAGAGGCGAAGTTATCCACAAATGTGGATAAGTGGCGTTGCGGTGGCCGGGCATGGAACCTATAATGTAGCCGAGGCTCCTTCAAAACCGAAGCGTGCAGCCGTTCCCAGTGTGAGCACGGAGCGGCGTATCTGTAGACAGTGGTGCCTGTTCCCTGCTGTTGCAAGGGCCCCTTTTCTGACGGCAGGTCGCCAACCGAGTGTTGATGGGGAGGTGAGGGTATGAGCGAGCGCACTCACGCCGACGATCAGCCCAAAACCTACCTGGACACCATGTTCGCCCACAGCCCTGAAGGACTCCTTCTACTAGACCCGGACCTCCGGGTCGTCAAGATCAATCGATCCTTCGAACAGCTGACAGGGTGGGTAGCACAGGGTATAGTGGGTAAACACTGTTACGAGACCATCCGCTGTCACGACACTGAGGGTCACGAGCTCTGCGAGGGCGGCTGCCCGGCCCTGTCGGCACGGTGGGGCCATGAAAGATCGGTCCTTCGTCCTATACGCCTCGTCTCGCCGGAAGGAGAAGCGAGGGAGCTGAGCCTCAATTACGCTGTCGCCCCTGAGGAGGTGGACGAAGGCTATATTGTAATAGCGGCATTCCCGCTGGACGATTCTCCCTGCTGTGCCATAAGATATTCCGAACCGTGGTTTGGCACCACGATGCTGGTGCCGCCACCTGTGTGGCCCTGACGAGTTGGCACGACCTCCAGCTCTGTCCTGCTACGCCAACCTCAGGCAGTATCCTGTCGGGCGAACGCCGGGCATTAAGCAGCCGCTCGTGCCACCAGCGATCCCCCGCGAACGAGGCTCGCCGAGCGGGAAACCCTCGGCCCCTCACGAATCTGGAAGTCCACGGCCCTCCGTGTCTGATGCATCCACGCGCAGGCGCTAGGACCCTGTAGGGCCTTACGCAGCCGGGCGGCGGGATGAGTCCAACTGTCCACAGACGGACGGCCCAACTCCTTCACAAGACCTGTACAGCCACGGGAAGCCGAGTTACCCAACGTTCGGCCTTCGCCGTGCGGCCCCCGAAGTGGCTGAAAAGTATGCTTATGGTTAGAGATGGGGCGCCGGCCGGGCAGTCCCGTCCGAACATCTCCTGCCGCCAGGGGTCTTTACCGTGAGCGCGCAGTGCTCCATAAGCCTCGGCAGATCTAGTAGGAAGCCCGAAGTGACCTCCAGCCGCCAAGCTTCGGGGCAATCCCGGTTTCCGGCCTGGGAGCACGGAAGGATGCCAAACGATGCGGCGCTCGGCTGCCCTACGGCTCTAAGCAGGGGGCAGTGGCCGGCAGACCCTGATCTGACGCGTTCCGTGGTGGGTGCCGCCAAGGCCGAGGTGGCAGCACGTCGCCCCGGGGACAACCACGGGCGGAGCGTTCCAACTTTGGCGACCTGCCTAGGAATGGGCTGGCCATCGCAACGGGCTGGGGTACTGCGTCAGGACCCCTATTCAGAGCCACTGGGTATAGCCGATAAACGTACAGGAGGCCCGTCACTCCTTCTAAACAGGGAAGGTGGATGCTGCCTGTGGCCATGAAATCGGCTGACTCCGAGTCGGTGGTCCTGGCGTGGTAAATGTCTTGTAAGTCCTTGCTGCTCTGTGCTTGGCGTTGGATCCTGCTCGTCGCGGCCGGCGCACTGCTCTCGCTGGGGAGCTGGCACAGCGCCGAGGCCTACACCCCTGTGCGGCCTGTCCTGGCCTGGTATTACGGGTGGTACGACCTGCCGAGGGACTGGCAGGGCATTGCCGATCGACCGCCGGAGCTGTACAGCAGCTATTCCAACGACACCATGAGGCGCCAGATAGAGCAGGCCAGATCGGCCGGCATAGACGGATTCATCTGCACCTGGCAGTACAACTGCAGGCAACTGATGGATGTGGCCGCCAGCTACGGCGACTTTGGGATAGCCATCAGCATAGACCCTGTGGCCACCACCATGCCCACCTTCGAAGACGTCGCGAACGCTATCCGTCAGGTGCAGCCCCTCATGGCCCACCCGGCGTACCTGAGATGGACGGACGGAAGGCCGATCCTTGTGTTCTGGAACAGCGGCATCTTGCCTGGGGACAGCAGCGTGGCAGCGTTTCGGCGGCTGAGAGACGCCGTAGATCCCCAGGCCCAGCAGTTCTGGCTGGGGGGAGGAGATAACTTCGCCTATCTCGAGGTCTTCGATGCCATCCAGTATTTCGACATAAGCTGGGAACGCTATCCCGGGGCGGGCATGGCCTCCTACGCCCGACGCCTGTCGACCTTCAACGGAGGGGGCAGCAGCAGACCGATGGTGGCCACGGTCATGCCGGGATACGACGACACCGGCATCCGGGGAAGCAAGGGACACCGAAGGGACAGGGAGGGCGGAAACTACTACAGGGCCACCTGGGACGCGGCCATGGGCTACCGGCCTCAGGCCATCATCATCACGAGCTGGAACGAGTGGAAGGAGGGCAGTCAGATCGAGCCCAGCATCTCTTACGGATCCCTGTATCTCGACATAACCCGCGAAAAGTCCCGGGAATACCACCTTTCGGACGGAGGGATAGCCGATCCGAACTTCGCCTCGGTCTGGCGGCGCACCGACGAGCCGCTTCGCCAGTTCCTGGTCGCCAGGAGCTGGGTATGGGGCTTCCCTCTGGGCTCCGGGAGGTACGAACCCTACCGTGAGGCTCCGAACGGACAACGGCTTGTGCAGTACTTCGACAAGAGTCGGATGGAGGTCACCGACCCTGGTGCTGACCGCAGCTCTCCCTGGTTTGTAACCAATGGGCGCTTGACCTGGGAAATGGTCACTGGCCAGATGCAGGTGGGGGAAAGCGCCTTTGAGCCGCGCCAGCCGGCAGACATTCCTGCGGCGGGCGATCCCTCCGACGCAAGCGCTCCCACCTATGCCTCCTTTGCCCACTTGCTGAGGCCTGTCGCGCCCAGGTCTGGGCCGGTGATCGAAGTTCTGGACAGGCAGGGCAGGGTGAGCTCCGCCCCGGAACTGGGCCGGATGGCCAGCTACTCTTACTTTGTCCCTGAAACGGGCCACAACGTGGCCGACGTATTCTGGGAGTTCTTGCAGACAAGGAATACGGTGCTCGAAGAAGGCACCCTGAGGACAGCCAACCTCTTCTACCCAACCTTCTACGCTACCGGGTTTCCCATTACCGAGCCTTATTGGGTCCAGGTGACGGTGGCGGCCCAGCCGCGGTGGGTACTCATACAGCTCTTCGAACGTCGGTCGCTCACTTTCACTCCGGACAACCCCCCGGACTGGAGAGTGGAGATGGGGAACGTGGGCCAGCACTATTACCGCTGGCGGTACTCCAGCCCCGGGAAGTAGCCGCCGGTGTCGGTCCGCCGGCCCCTAACAGAAGGGGCCAAGAACTATCCTGCAGGCCTGGCGTGCACGCATCCGGTGGTAGGTTGCCCCGCCTGAAGGGCCGATCCGGGTTCAGATAAGAGGGTATCTGCCGAGGGCCAGGTCCCAGCACAGCTGCTGGATGGTATCCAGCTCGGCGTGGACGAGGTCGATGGCCTGGCGCTGTAGGCTCGCCACATCGGCGCCATCGCTGGGCACGAACTGTACCGCAACTATGGAGGGCTGATCCACGGGCTGACCTATGCGACTGCACAACCAGACCCACACTTCCTCCATACCTTGGACCTCACGATATATGCGCTCGGCCAGCTTGAAGGCCAGCACGTTGTAGATCTTTCCCACGTGGCCCACGGGGTTCTTTCCGGCCGCGGCCTCGGCGCTGGAGGGCCGGGCCAGGGCGATGATGCCGTTCACCCTGTTCCCGCGCCCGACCTGGCCCGAGTCGGCATCCTCCGCCGAGGTCCCGAGCAGGCTGAGGTACACGCCAGCGATGCCCTTGCCAGGCTCATCCAGAGTATTGAGGGATACCTCCACGTGGCGGATCATGCCCAGGCTCGAGCCGATGCCCGTCCAGAGGTATTCAGTGAGACGCTGCAGGATCTGCTCCTTCCGGGCAAAGTAGGTTGCTTCGTCGGGGATCATGGCCTCCATGAGCGGCATGGCCACGGTGATGTCGAGCTTGTCCTCGACCCGGAATCCCATGACCTTTATGTCTTCGCCGGTGTCGGGGAACTCCTTCTTGAAATCGGCCGAGCTCAGAAACTCTTCCACCAAGGCGACCACGCGCTCCGTGTCGGAGGGGGGGAAGTAACCCACCGCCGCAGAGGTATCGTTGGCCGGCAGGGGGCCCAATGCCTCGAAGTATGCCCTCGACAGCTCGGGCGAGCCGGGTGCGAGGCCGCTCTCTATGACCATATGCCTTTCAGGATCCAGAAACCTGAAATTTGACCTGATCCAACGTGCCGCGGCCTCGACAGCTATGCCGTGCACGTCGATGCGCTCGCCCTTGAACTCCTCGGTGGCCCGGTCGCCTATTATGAGCCTCATGGGCTTCAGAACCCTGCCGCCGCCGAAGGCGTGCTGAACCTGGCCGGCAATGAGCATTCCCTTGTCCACGTTATGATGTAGTATGCGGCCGAAGCGGTCCAGGTACTCCATCGATAGGGCCTGGGAAACCGCTTCCGCCACGGAGTCGCAGATGGAATCCGGGTGTCCCTTTCCTTTCCGCTCTACCACCTCGACAGTCTGTTGCGACGGTCTAGGAGATCTGTACACCTCTGCCACTATCTTTCGCATCTACAGTAACCTCCCGAGAGGTGACGGCAATGATCAAGGAAGCCGTGCTCTACCGCAGGCTGAACGGCGACGTGAGATGCGACCTGTGCGCCCACCGCTGCCTCATTCGGCCCCGCAGGAGCGGCATCTGCCTGGTTCGTAAGAACATCGACGGCAAACTCTACACCCTGGTCTACGGACGAACGGTCGCCGAAAACTTAGATCCTGTAGAGAAGAAGCCCCTATTCCACTTTCTGCCCGGAACTTACGCTTATTCTATCGCCACAGTCGGATGCAACTTCCGGTGCCGCTTCTGCCAAAACTGGCAGATCTCGCAGGCGCTCAGGGAGCTTAACGAAGCTCAAGCCCTGGCCATAGGCTCCCACTCGCCCCCCGAGGACATAGTCAGACGGGCCTTGACTCAGAGAGCCAGCAGCATAGCCTACACATACACTGAGCCTACCATATTCTTCGAATATGCCTATGACACAGCCAAGCTGGCCCGACAGCATGGGCTCAGGAACATCTTCGTCACCAACGGATATCAGACGCCGGAGTGCATCGATGTCATCGCTCCGTACCTCGATGCCGCCAATGTGGATCTGAAGGCATTCTCCGACAAATTCTACCGGAAGATAGTTGGTGCGCGGCTAGAACCTGTTCTCGAGGCCTTAGTCTACATGAAGAGCAAAGGCATCTGGGTTGAGGTAACAACCTTGGTGATACCATCCCTCAACGATGGGGAGGATGAGCTGCGCAAGGCTGCCGAGTTCATTGCGGACAGGCTGGGAGCCGAAACCCCATGGCACATCAGCCGCTTCTTTCCGGCGTACAAGATGGACGAGTGGTGGCCAACACCTGCGGAAACGCTCCACAGAGCCCGAGGGATCGGCTTCGACGCGGGTCTCAAGCACGTGTACATCGGCAATATGCCTGGCGGCGACCAAGAGGACACCTTCTGTCCGAAGTGCCGGTCCAGCCTGATCAGGCGGTCAGGGTATCGGGTACTGGAAAACCGGTTGGTAGATGGACGGTGCCCGGAATGCGGCTCCCCAGTGGCCGGGGTGTGGGCCTGACGTTACTCCTTATCCGTCCGAAGGGTGACCCCTGGAAAGACCCGGGGAAGGTAGCGGACCTCGCGAGCGCGGCGCTCGAGCTCTTCCCGAAACTTCGGATGGGCGATGTCTATGAGAGCGCGAACGCGTTGCCTTATATTCTTTCCGTGTAGGTAGGCCACGCCGTACTCCGTCACCACATAGTGTACGTCGGCCCTCGTGGTAACCACGCCAGCGCCCTCATCCAAGCGCGCCACGATCCTGGAGATGGTGTCGTCTTTAGCAGTGGAGGGCAAGGCGATGATGGGCTTGCCCCCGTTGGAGCGTGCCGCCCCGCGGATGAAATCCACCTGTCCTCCAAAGCCACTATAGATCCTGTAGCCTATCGAGTCGGCGCATACCTGCCCGGTGAAATCGACCTGTATGGCCGAGTTAATGGCTACCATGCGGTCGTTGCGGCTGATAATGAAGGGGTCGTTGGTGTAGTCGATGCTGTGGAGCTCGATCATCGGGTTGTTGTGAACGAATTCATAGAGGCGCTGAGTCCCCAAAATGAACGCGGCGACTATCTTGCCCCTGTGGATGCTCTTCCGCTCGTTGGTTATCACGCCGCGCTCCACCAGCTCCATAACCCCGTCGGAGAACATCTCTGTGTGGACACCGAGGTGCCTGTGGCCCGTGAGAAAGGAGAGCACGGCATCGGGTATCGCGCCAATGCCCATCTGCAGGGTAGATCCGTCCTCGATCAGCTCAGCTACTTGTCGGCCTATCCGAGCAACGACCTCACCCCCGGTCGCTCGCTGTATTTCAGGAAGAGGACGGTCGGTCTCGACCACCCACCGGAACCGGCTCACGTGCAGAAAGCTATCGCCGAGGGTACGCGGCATTCGGCGGTTCACCTCGGCGATGACAACCTTTGCAGCATCCGCGGCAGGTTTGGCGCAGTCCACCGACACGCCGAGGCTGCAGAAGCCGTGTTCGTCAGGGGGAGATACCTGGACCAGGGCTACGTCGACGGGAAGGATGCCCTTGCGAAAGAGGTCGGGGATCTCCGAGAGGTGCACTGGCACAGCGTCCGCCCTCCCTTCGTTCACGGCCTGGCGGACATTGGCGCCCACGAACAGGGCGTTCAGCCTAAGATGCCCTTCCATACTGGGGTCCACGTGGGGAGCGGGTCCCTCGGTGTGAAGGTGCACGATCTCCACATTTTCAAGCTCCGACGCCCGCTTCACGAGGGCCTCGACCAGAGGGATGGGGTTGGCAGCGCCACCCTGAAGAAACACCCGTTGGCCCGACCCGATCTCGGCGATGGCTCTTTCGGGCGTGGTGAGCTTCGACCGGTACTCGCGAAACCAGTCCACTAGGCGCCTCCCGAAAGGGCATCGAGAGGACTGCGCGCCTCGACCCCGAAATAGGCCGCTACCGTTGGATCAGACACGTAACCGTTCCAAGCTACCACTCCCGAGGCCACGACCGGGTCGAGACGTATGGCCTGTCCCAAGCCGTGGTCTGCTATCAGCTTGACGTAGGGCACTAAGGCATTGTTCAGGGCGTGAGTTGAAGTTCTGGGCACCAGGCCAGGCATGTTGGGCACACAGTAATGGATCACGTTATGCTCCACAAAAACAGGGTCGTGGTAAGTGGTGGGCCGGCTAGTCTCCACACAGCCCCCCTGGTCTATGGACACGTCGACTATCACGGCTCGAGGCCTCATTCGCTTCACCATGGCCTCGGTGACCACAATGGGCGCCCTGGCTCCCGGCACGAGGACTGCACCCACCACCGCATCCGCAAACTCTACGGTGCGGCCAATGTTGTGGACACTTGCTATTAAAGTGTTGACGCCTGTCGGGAATTGTTCTATAACCCTCGCCAATTTGTTAACATCTATGTCGAGGACCGTCACCTGAGCCCCCATCCCCAGGAACGCGGCCACGGCATTGCGGCCCACCACGCCGGCACCGATAATGGTGACATTTCCAGGTGCAACGCCTGGCAAGCCGCTCAGCAGGACACCCCTCCCGCCCGAAGTGGCCTCCAGGAAGTGGGCCGCTACTTGGGCCGCAAGTCGACCAGCCACCTGGCTCATGGGCACCAGCACCGGCCTGACGCCGTCGGGCCGCACCATGGCCTCGTAGGCTACCAGAGCAACCCTCTTTGAAAGCAGAGTCCTAACGGTCGCCGGGTCGGCCACGGCCAGATGATGAAAGGCCAGCACTACCTGGCCCTCTCTGAAGCTTTGGGCTTCGGGTAGGCCGAGCGGAGACACCTTCACTACCATCTCACATCGGCCAAGGAGTTCGTCGCGGGAATATACTAACTGGCCTCCCGCGTCAACGTACTCCTGATCGGAGAAACCGGCTCCATGGCCTGCGCCGCTCTCCACGAACACGCGGTGGCCAGCCTCGACCAGGGCGCGCACCCCCGAGGGCGTCAGCCCGACACGCCGCTCCCGTTCGAGGGGCTCCCTCGCCAGTCCCAGATCCATAACACTCTACCCTCCCTTGGCAGGCTCCACGTGGACCACCACATCGGCCGCGCCGAAACGGTCCACGATCTCCCGCTTCACGCGGTGCCCGATCTCGTGCGCCTCGGCTATCGATAGGCCGGGATCGACCTGCACATGCAGATCCACGTAGATGTTGGAACCCCAACCCCGGCTTCGGATTGCGTGGCAGCTCACAACGCCCTCAACGTTCAGGACCAGGTCTTCGACCTCCTCGGAGACTAAAACCGCCATGTCCGAGAGCGCCAGGCCCGACCGCCGGATGACTGTGAAGGCTGCGTAGGCGATGACCCCAGCTATGGCCACGGCAACCAAGGGGTCGACCCAGGGGGCACCCAGGCGCACGGCTACCAGGCCGGCGATGACGGAGAGGGATACCAGAATGTCCGAGGACGTGTGAAAGGCATCGGCGATGAGGACCTCGCTCCTGAGGCGTACCCCCTGTCGGCGCTCCACGGCGGTCACGACGGCGTTGACAGCCAGGGTGGCCAGCATGACGGCGAAGCTGACCCAGGAGACCTCCGGTGCGAAACCCATCACAATGCGGTGATAGACAGTCACCAAGATCTCATAGCAGGCCAGCATGAGGAACATGCCGATGGCCAGGGCCGCAAACAGTTCGAAGCGGTGATGGCCGTAGGGATGGTTAGCATCGGGCGGCCGCGCCGCCGTGGCGATGCCCACCAGCCCCACAACGCTGGAAGAGGCATCTACCAAGGAGTGATAGCCGTCGGCCTCCACGGAGATCGCGCCCGAAAGCCTGCCTAAAGCTATTTTGGCCGCTGCAACCGCCAAGTTGGCTACAAGGACCCATGTAAGCACCTTCCTGACCTTTCTGAGGGTCAAGAGGGTGGCGCTCTCGCGCTGGGACCTCAGTTCCGCCTCGGAGACCTCCCTCACCGCGGCCTCGTCTCCGTGTCCTGCACGCCTGGCGTTAGCAGCCTAAAGTATAAGCGAAGCTCACAGGTCCCGAGGACTGCGGGACGCTATACTGCCGCAAAGAAAGACGGCACCACATGTTCGAGCAAGCCCCTTGGCCTGAAGAGAAGCACGGGAAGGCCCGAGCCCCTGAGAACTCTGTCCGCCACGCTACCGTAAACCCATCTGCTGACGCCGCTCCGCCCATGGGTGGACATGGCGATCATGTCCACTCCCAGCTGGTGGGCGTTCTGGATTATCTCCTCAGGGGCACTGCCGAAGGCAACCCTCACCTCCGAGGAAACCCCATCCACGGTAAGGCGCGCGCCCACTTCTTCGAGGTACTTCTTGGCCGCAGTGGCCCTCTGGGCCATCAGCTCGTCCACGTAGGCGACAACGCGTCCCTCCTCCATCAAAGCCTCCTCAACTGGCGGCAAGGCCTGGAACAGGACCACAGAGGCCTCCAGCTTAGACGCAAGCTCGGCCACGTAGGGCAGTATGGCCTCGGCCAGTTTCGAACCGTCTAGAGGCACCAGTAGCCGGGATGGCATCACCTCCTCGGCCTGGGGCTGATAGTCGCGGGCCCTCACCAGCAGCACAGGCACGTTGGAAGCCCGGAGCACCTTGTCAGCCACGCTCCCATATACCCAGCGGCCGAGCCCGGAACGACCATGTGTTGACATCACTATGAGGTCCACCCCGAGAAATTCTGCCATGTCCACGATCTGCTCGGCCGCGGGACCGTAGCTTACCACTGAGGTAACGTTGAAGCCGGCTGAACGAAGCCTATCCTCCCATGCCTCGAGATACTGCTGGGCTTCCGCGACCACCTGGACCTGCATGTAGCTTGGGTCGAGGCCGGGAACCACCTGGGCAGCCGCGGCGCGGAAGAGCACTATCTCTGCCTGGGTCGCACGGGCCAAACCCCGGGCAAGGGGAACGGCCAGCTCGGAGAGCTCCGAGCCATCGAGGGTCAGCATCAGTTTCTGCATATGGGCCTCCCACCAAGGCTATCTAACAGAAGTTTAGGTCACGCCCGTTAACGGCCGGGTGAACCTCGGTTAACCCCTCGTAAAGGGTGGTGGGTATTGTAAGACCTCTTACAGGAAGGGCATTGACAAGCTCCTAGGACTTCTATACTATAGAAGCAAGTTCACTCCCCGCGGATTTCGGGGACAAACCAATCGAGGAGGAGCCCCATGAGAGGTCTTCGGAAGGTGTTTCGACCCCTTGGCTTCTTGCTAGCCCTGGTGCTTGTGGCAAGTGCCTGTGCGCCAGCCGCTTCCCCCACCCCCGCACCACAGCCCACCGCCCCTGGAGGTGCAGTGCAAGTAGGCGCCCTGAAGTTTGCCCTCATTTTGCCTGGTGCCATCAACGACGGTGGCTGGAACCAATCTGCTTACGAGGGCCTTGTTTACATAAGGCAAAAATATCCTGACATTGTGGCCAGCTATCAGGAGAAGGTTACGGAGAAGGATCAAGAGACAGCCATTCGAGACTATGCCAGCCGCGGCTACAACATCATCTTCGCCCACGGCTTCGAGTTCGGCGACGCCATGAAGAAGGTGGCCAAGGAGTTCCCGAACGTCTACTTCGTCAACAACAGCTCGAACATCACCCAGGAGCCTAACCTGGCCTCCCACAGCTTCGCTCTAGAGGAGCAGGGCTTCATGGTGGGCGTGCTGGCCGCGCTGGTGAGCAAGACGAAGATCATCAGTTCCATGGGCGGCCAAGATATTCCAGTAGTTACCATACCCATGAAGTACCAGGAGAAGGGAGCTAAGTACATCGACCCGAACGCCAAGGTCCTTCAAGTAATACTGGGCACCTGGGAGGACGTCCAGAAGGGCCGCGAGACAGCTCTGGCCCACATCTCGCAGGGGGCCGACGTGATCCTGTGCAACGCCGACATCGTCCAGCTGGGAGCCATCCAGGCGGCTCAGGAGAAAGGGGTGCTGGCCATAGGGTTCGGCCGCGATATCAACGACCGAGCTCCTGACACAATCGTGAGCAGCCTAATTTGGGACCAGGGCAAAGTCATGGAGATCTTCATCCAGCAGGTTGCCCAGAAGAAGTTCGAGCCGAAGGCCCTGGTGACTGGGTTCAAGGAGGGTGGCCTCTCCTTTGCGCCGTTCCACGGCTTCGAGACCAAGCTCTCCCAGGAGGTAAAGGACAGGTTCCACAAGATTTTGGAGGACGTAAAGGCAGGCAAGATTCCAGAGGCGCTACCTGAGAAGTAGCTTTAGGCTGGATTGAGGGGGTGGGGGGATTGTCTTCCACCCCCTCCTTGTTATCTTCTGACCGCGCACGGCGCGGCAAGAAGCTAAAGGACCACTTGCCGGTTCATCCCTCTGCCGAATGCGCGGCAGCCACGAGTGGTCCCCAGGGGATTACGGATTCCGTACTACTAAAGGCTACATAGGGAGCCACACGGTAGGCCAAGCCACGGTAGCGTTTCACAAAGGCTTCGGGAAGGGCATCCGGTTCGCCCACTATGGCTACCTCGGCCAACAACTCGTCGTCGATAAGCTGGGCCATGGCATCCCACTGTCCCTCCGCGGCCATGCGGTGGAGCGCTGTCGACACCTCGCCCCGCCCGTGCAGTTCGAGCACAGACCGATAGCTGGGAGTGGAGGCGTAGAAGGCGATCTGCCTTCTAACTTCGTCCGCAGCCCGCATGAGCTCTCGTTCGTCACGGCCTGTAACCACGAACGCGCTCACAAACAGCCTGACGCCGTCTCTCCTCCCGGACCGCTCCGCACCCTCCCGAAGAGCCGGGACGACGACCTCCCTCAGGTACCGTACCGTATGGAGGGGATGGACCACGAACAGCTCTCCCAGCTCTCCGGCTAGTCTGCACAGGCCCCTGTTTACCCCTGCCACGGCTATGGGGATGTGGGGCCACAGTATCGGTCCGGGGTCGAAGAAGGGCGTCATCAGGTCCAACTTGAAGTATCTGCCCCGAAACTGAAGGGGCTGCCGTTCCTGCCAGCACTGCCAGAAGGAGCGGATGGCCTTTATCCATTCCCTGAGCTGGGGCACTGGACGGTCCCACAGGGCCCCAAACCGCCTTACTACATGGGCCCTCACCTGCGTCCCGAGCCCGAGGATGAACCTGCCGCGGCTGGTCCTGGCCAGATCCCACGCTGTGTAGGCCAGTGCAGCGGGGCTTCGGGCGAAGGCCACAGTGACGGCCGTGCCTAGCTCTACCTTCCGGGTCGCTGTCGCTGCCACAGCCAGCGGAAGAAAGGGGTCGTGGGCAGTCTCGTTGGTCCAAAGGCCGTCGATGCCCACCTCTTCAGCCTCCGCGGCCAGGCGCGGCACCTGGGCCAGATCGTCCCCGTGGAGGAGCGCGTCCAGTTTCAAAGGTTCTCCTCCGCCTGAAGCTCCACTTCGGCGGTGCCTACGGTGGTCCTCTCACCGCCGTCCTTCTCGATCCACACCTCGAGCCGACACGTCGTGTCCGAAACTTCCGCGATTTGGCCGCGCACTGCAAGCCCCTCGCCCACATAGGCCGGAGCAACGGACTTCAGAGACAACCTTCTGAGCTTCCCGTAACCCCAGAACCACTCGGCTACAGTGAGGGCGACCACGGCCCATTGCAATGGGCCGTGCACCAACACGTTGGGATACCCTTCCGACTGGGCGTAGGTTAGATCGTAATGGATCCTGTGCGGGTTGCGGGTGACGCTGCTGAAAAGGAAGAGCTGCAGGGTTGAAGGGGTGAGCCTGCGGTCTGAGAGTTCGGGCAGACGCATGGTCAGCACTCCCTACCGGAAGATGTGTGTGTAGATTTCCTCGGCGACCTTTTCGCCCCTCTGGTTAAAGTACTCGACCCTACGGATCAGGAAAATTATGGGTCCGCCCCTACCCTGCTTCCAGTATAGATCCGTGTATCTGGCCACGGCGGTAAGGGTGTCCCCGACCCGCACTGGAAGGTAGTATGTGGCGTCCACCCCTCCGGCCATCCGCCGCTTCAGAGGAAGGTCAGGGATCGGGAGGCCATCGAAGGTGGGCAGCGTGCCGTCCTCCCTGTGCTCTCGAAGGCCCACTTCCCTGGCGAAAGGTATCGACACAAAGGACGGTGGGGCCGTCATGCCCTGTGGATCCCTTCCGGCAAGCTCCAGCCATCGCTCATGGCCGAGCGCATAGCAGTATGCCCGAATGTCCTCCTCATGGACCTGATATCCCTTCGCAACGACGGACAATCCCAGGTAGCGCTCCCTGGCGGCCTGAACAGCGTGCTCGATGTCCTCCATGGGCCCAGAGCCTCCCGTGTAGCTGGGTTGACTAATTATAGCCGGCCGTTTAATATTGGTTCTCAGAAACGGCAACCCAGGGCCCAATGTTCGGAAAAGGAGGTGATTTGATCAGAAGAGACTGCTACGGGATCGTCCTTCGAGGCTTCTTCCGCAGAGAGGAGAGGGACAGGAGGTGAACGTCAATGGCTCAACCTAAGGTGAAAGTGTTCTTGGCATTAGTTGCCGTCTTTGCCATGCTGATAGCGGCCTGTGCTCCTGCCGCAACGCCCACTCCAGCACCGACACAGCCTCCTGCGGCTTCGCCAGCGGCCACTCCAGCAGCTTCTCCGGCAGCCAAGTTCGAGTGTAAGGACCCCCTCGGCTGTGTCGACATTGCCCCGGGCCAGCCCATCCATATAGCCTACATGCTGGTGGTGTCAGGGGAGAACGCCACTCTGGGAATCGATGAGAAACGTGGCATCGAGATAGCCATCGACGACCGGGGGGGCAAACTGCTCGACCATCCGATCCAGCTCACCGGCGAGGATACGGGCTGCAGCGCGGAAGGTGGGCAGACGGCCGCTCAGAAAGTGGCCGCCGACAAGACCATAGTGGGCATAGTAGGCACCACGTGTTCCAGCGAAGCCAGGGCTGCGGCGCCCATACTTGACAAGGCGGGCCTTGTAATGATATCGCCCTCCAACACGGCTCCTGACCTGACAGATCCAGCTAAGCACTTGCCGGTTTACCTACGCACAGCCCATAACGACAAGGTGCAGGGGCGCGTGGCTGCCGAGTTCGCCTACAACCAGCTCAAGGTGAAGTCCGCAGCCACCATCCACGACGGCAGCATCTATGCTGACCAACTCCAGCAGATCTTTGCGCAGGAGTTCAAGAAGCTCGGAGGCACGGTGACTTCCCAGGAGGCCGTGCAAAAGGGCGACACCGACATGCGCCCTGTGCTCACTAAGATAGCCGCTGGGAAGCCCGAGATCATCTACTACCCCATCTTCATGCCCGAGGGCGGTTACATAACCCAGCAGGCCCGCCAGGTCAGCGGGCTTGAAAACGTCAAGCTGATGAGCGCCGACGGGCTGTTCAGCACTGACTTCCTTAAGGTCGGCAAGGATGTGGTGGGCGTATACCTGTCCAGCCCCGACTTCACGGCGTTCCCGGCAGGGTACAAGGACTTCGTTGACAAGTACCAGAAGAAGTACGGTGAAAAGCCCATAAGCGTCTACCATGCCCATGCCTACGACGCCGCGGCCATGCTCTTCGCCGCCATAGAGAAGGTGGCCGTGAAGGACGCCGACGGCACGCTCCACATCCCGAGAAAGGCCCTGCGCGACCAGCTCTATGCCACCAAGGACTTCAAGGGCCTTACCGGCAACCTCACCTGCGATCAGTACGGTGACTGTGCAGATCCTCACATCGGTGTGTACCAGATCACCGAGGAGAACGTGACCAAGGGTGAGCTGCCCAGCGCGCCCATATGGCGTCCTGGAATGTAAGTCGTCGTACAAGCCGTAGCTAAGGGATGGCCGGCAGATCTGCCGGCCATCCCCCATCGGGGATAGGGGGAGGGATGTTTCAGCGGCTCAGGGAACGGATAACCCCTACGGACCTCGTGATGTGGCTTATCGGGCTGGCCATTTTGACAGGTGCCGTGGGGGGTAGTGTGTCGAGCCTAATGATGGCTCGGTACACGGGCAAACAGTGGGCAGAGCTCGTCATCTTCGGAGTGGCCCAGGGCAGTATCTACGCACTCATAGCCCTTGGCTACACTATGGTCTACGGCATACTGAAGATGATCAACTTCGCCCACAGTGAAGTGTTCATGAGTGGGCCGTTCACGGCCTACTTCGTTGCTGATGCCATGTCGAAATCTGGCTTCCTTAACAGTAATCCCCTGCCGGCGCTGGCATTGGTCTTCCTCGTGTCCATGGCTGTTTCCACGGCTGTAGCCGTGCTCCTGGAACGAATAGCCTACCGGCCGCTTAGGAACGCGCCCCGGCTTGTGCCGCTCATAACTGCCATTGGAGCTTCCTTTTTCCTTCAGTACACCTTCCGGGGCCTCTACGGCTCGGGCATCAAGGCTTATCCCGACGTAGATATCCTTCGGGGCGATGTCTTCCTGGGGGACATACGGATTATCAAGATCCAACTGGTGGTCATAGTGGCAGCGGCCATCATGATGGCCGTGCTGTGGGCCTTCGTGCAGTGGACAGCCACGGGGCGAGCCATGCGCGCTGTGGCCGAAGACCGGGAGGCCGCAGCGCTGATGGGCACCGACGTGAACAGGGTCATCGTCACCACCTTCGCGGTGGGAGGGGCATTGGCGGGCTTCGCCGGCGTCCTGTACGCCTTGACCTTCAGGCAGGTGCACTTCTTCATGGGCTTCATACCCGGCATCAAGGCCTTTACAGCCGCCGTGCTCGGCGGCATAGGCAACATCCCCGGCGCCATGTTGGGTGGGCTCTTTCTGGGCATTATAGAGTCCCTCGGCCCGTCGCTGTTCCTGGAGGGACTTGGTATACCGGCCTCCTACCAGCTTAAGGACGCCATAGCCTTCACCATGCTGGTGCTGGTGCTGATATTCCGCCCGACAGGCATTTTGGGCGAACGTCTAGCGGCCAAGAAGGCATAGGAACTACAAGAATGGACCTGAAGTTTCTGAAGATCGGACTGATAGCCGGACTAGCTGCGGTGCTGGTCTCGCTGATCGGCATGGTGGAGGCCTTTGGCCAGCGCTACGTAGTCAGCGGTGTCTTCACGTTGGGTCAGTTTCTGGCACTCAGCCCCATGCTCATCGCAGGCTACGCTGCAGGGTCGGGCGACCTACGGAGGGGTCGGCTCGCCCGCACAGCCCGGGGCCTCGGAGCCGGCCTTGCTGCGGGAGTGGTCGTCCTGGCCTTCGTGGTGGCTGGAACCTCAGTGAACCTGAGGCCGGTCTTTACCAATGCCTCGCCGACCCTTTTCGGCCTCCTCACCTTCGGACGGCCGGGGTTGGAGGGTCTGGTCTACCTTGCTTTCCTGAGCCTTGCAGTGTCCCTGCTCGGGGCTTTGGTCACATTGCTGCCCGATGCATTGCGGAAAGGCGTTGTCATGGGATTCGTCTGGATGACGCTCTTTGGCATCCTCAGGGATCTACTCACTATCATGTTCTCGGCCTGGGGACCACTCAGCGCCATCAACGACCTCCTCTTTGCCCACAGCGGTCTTAAGCAGCAGGGCGCCGTCGTAGTGTGGCTCGTAGCTGGGGTGGGTTCCTACGTGTGGAGTCTCCATCGTAGGCAGGTCGCCGAATACGTCCTGCGTCTTCCCCCGCAGGGGAGGACGACGTTGCGGCTTGGCTCGCTCCTGCTGGCCGGCGTCCTCGTGGTATTTCTTCCCCAGATCGTGGGGTCCTATCCGAGTGAGGTCTTTAACACCGTTGGGCTGTACGTACTGATGGGGCTCGGCTTGAATATAGTGGTGGGCTTCGCCGGCATGCTGGACCTAGGCTATGTGGCCTTCTTCGCCATCGGAGCCTACACCATGGGCATCCTCACGTCCCCGGAGAGGGGGCTCTTCAACCTGACCTTCTGGGAGGCGCTGCCCATCGCCGTGGGCGTTGCCGTGCTTGCCGGGGTGATACTGGGCATCCCCGTGCTGAAGATGAGAGGGGACTACCTTGCCATAGTGACCCTTGGTTTCGGAGAGATCATCAGGATACTGGCGATATCTGACTGGCTAAGACCCTTCACTGGTGGGGCACAGGGCATCCAAAGGATAGCCAGGGCCACCGTCGGCGGCATCGAGCTCAGCAGCCCGCAGACTCTCTACTACCTGATCTTAGCCTCGGTGCTCATAGCGACCTTCATAAGCCTCAGGTTGAAGGACTCGCGTCTGGGCCGCGCGTGGATGGCGATGCGGGAGGACGAGGACGTGGCGCAGGCTACAGGCATAAACCTTGTTCGTGGCAAACTGCTGGCCTTTGCCATGGGCGCTTCTTTTTCGGGCCTGAGCGGAGCCATATTTGCGGCCAAGCTCACCTCGGCCTATCCTCACAGCTTCAGTGTCCTGGTGTCCATCAACGTCCTTTCCCTGATAATCGTGGGCGGCATGGGAAGCATACCGGGCGTAATTGTGGGGGCCTTGGCCCTGGTGGGACTTCCGGAGCTCCTGAGGGAATTTGCCGAATACCGCCTGCTAGTCTACGGCGCAGCCTTGGTCTTCATGATGCTGAAGCGGCCCGAAGGGCTGTGGCCCGAGGCCACCAGGAAACGGGAGCTCCACGAGGCGGAGGAGGTGACCGAGGCAGTTCAGCCCGCCGAGATGACCAGCGGAGGCTCATGAGATGGCTATCCTCTCGGTGAAGGGCGTCACGAAGCGCTTTGGCGGGCTCACTGCCCTGAGAGACCTTGACGTTGAGGTCGAGGAGAACAGCATACACAGCATCATAGGTCCCAACGGGGCCGGCAAGACCACCCTTTTCAACTGCATCGTAGGTTTCTACAAGCCTGACGAGGGAGAGATCCTGTTCAATGGCCACTCCCTGGTGGGCCTCACTCCGGACCGGATCGCTGCCCTGGGCATAGCCCGCACCTATCAAAACATTCGGCTCTTTAACAATATGACCGTTCTGGAGAACATACTAGTGGGCCGGCACATCCGGCTGCACTCGGGCCTGCCGGGCGCTATCCTTAGGCCTCCCTTCACGGTCCGGGAGGAACGCATGGCTCTGGAGGAGGCCCATCGGCTCCTTCGCTTCGTGGGTTTAATGGGGCGCGGAGACTACCTTGCAAAGAATCTGCCCTACGGCGAACAGCGGAAGTTGGAGATAGCCAGGGCGCTAGCCATGGGACCTCGCCTCCTGCTGCTGGACGAGCCAACCGCCGGCATGAACCCCGCCGAAAAGGCGGACATGATGGGGTTCATCCGGAGGTTGAGGGACGAGCTGGGGCTCACCATCGTGCTTATAGAGCACGAGATGCGCGTCGTGATGAGCATTTCTGACAGGGTTACAGTGCTCGACTTCGGGGAGAAGATCTCCGAGGGTGCCCCGAAACAGGTGCAGGAGGATCCCAAGGTCATCGAGGCATACCTGGGAAGGGGTGCGGCCACAGGAGCAGAAGTCGTGGCCGCGGCACCCAGGGCCAGGACCCCAGGACCCACGGTGCTCGAACTGGACAGCGTTCACACCTACTACGGCAACATCCATGTGCTCAAAGGCATCTCTATAACCGTGGGGGAAGGGGAGGTCGTCACCCTCATCGGGGCCAACGGGGCCGGGAAGACAACGACCTTGCGCACCATCTCGGGCCTGGTGAGGGCAGCTAGGGGCCATGTAACGCTGTTCGGCGAGGACATCACTCGCGATCCCCCGCACAGGATAGTCGCCCGAGGCGTCGTGCACGTCCCCGAGGGCCGGCGTATTTTCAATCAGCTCACCGTCATCGAAAACCTCGAGATGGGGGCCGTGGCCATCAAGGACAGGCAGAGGGTCCGTGAGAGGCTCAAGTTTGTCTTCGGCCTCTTCCCGAGACTTGAGGAGAGGCGCAACCAGGTGGCTGGCACCCTGAGCGGGGGCGAACAGCAGATGTTGGCCATAGGTAGGGCGCTAATGGCCGAACCTAAGGTGCTCCTCATGGACGAGCCCTCCATGGGGCTCGCCCCTGTGATCGTGGACAGCATCTTCGCTACCATCGACCAACTGCACCAGGCGGGCACCACCATTTTGCTCGTGGAGCAGAACGCTAGGATGGCCCTCTTGGTAGCTGACAGGGGTTACGTGCTACAGACGGGCGAGATCGTGCTCGCCGACACTGCTCAGAACCTAGCCAGAAACGAGCAGGTCCGCCGCGTGTACCTGGGCATAGCCTAGCCCCCCAGGCCAAAGGGGCTCCTAGATGCACAAGAGGACCACGTCGGTCCAAGGAGCCGCCGAGGTGGATCGTGTGGGGTGCGCAGAGTTGTCAGGCGACAACGCGAGCCTCCGGGATATGGTACCGCCGGCGGATCGTGCGGTTGGTTGTCTACCTTTCCTAGCTTTCTGCAGACCATGGCCCGGCCGTCGAATCCAGGCCGGCCGCGGGCACCCTTAGAAGTCGAGAGAACCGGGAGCAGAGCCTGCATAGGTCCAGTTGCGACCCCGAGGCCATTCTGCTATCATATTAGCCGGAGCCATTCCGCGATAGCTCAACGGTAGAGCGGCCGGCTGTTAACCGGCGGGTTGCAGGTTCGAATCCTGCTCGCGGAGCCTCTCGATTTAGACGCGCATTCATAGTGGGCGCGGAGCTTGCCCGCCCCGGGTTTTCCTCTTTCCGGCCCGTGGTTCTTGGTCCTAGGTGGGCCCCACGGGGGCAGTCTAGCCGGCCTAGCACGTACTGCTTTCTACCTATGAGGCCCCGTGGTGTCGACCATCCACCCCAGTTCAATGCTGCCTCCTCGGGGCAGGTGACTCCGCCCGCGCAGTTGGCAACCTCCACTGCAGTGGGAATGCCAGACACGGAGTTGTTAAGGAGCCCCGTGTCGAGCGCCATCCTACCTTCCTGGGAAACCCCTATGGCAGCTGGAGCGTGGCCGTCTCGCCAGTGGCCCTGAAGCTCCCTGAGCCTCCCCAGGGCCAGCAATACGCAACGCGTAGGACCAAGGTCCCCTAATCGCGGCAGCTGTGGCAGCCACAAAGCGACAGTCCGCACCCGGGGACTTGCACAGGAAAAAGACGCGTTCTCAAACCAACCAGGTCGGCGCGGCATGCTCTACGAAGCGCGGGAGCGTGAGGCGCGTCGGAAAAGGGACGACCCACGAAACCGCCACCTGCCGTGCAGCCCCATCGCCGCCCTCCCCCAATGGTCCGTTAGACAGCCCTCGGCCGTACAACACAGCAGAATGTCGACGCGAGCGAAGTCCAGCGTACGAGCTGCAACGGGATGTGTCCCTCCTTTGCCGCCACGAATCCGGAGGCCAGCCAATCGATAGGATCAATGCCGACATTGAGCCACGGCGGTCGCAGGTGGAGATCGAAGCGGTGGTTCAATCCTTCAGCGGTAACCGCCGGTTTATAGCTTGGCTGGGCACAGATGGGAGGAAACTCCTGCGCGCCCGAGCCCTGCGCTCGTTCGGCCGCGGCCACTGGCCGTCGTTTTGGCGCTCTATTTCGACGCGTTGGGACTGGAGCCCGCCCAGACCGGCCTCATTGTGAGCAGCACCGTTGCAGGCCCGACGGTCCCGACGGTCTCCCGCGCCTCAGTAGCCGACCGATACGGGCGGCGCAGGACTATGGCCACCGCTGGGGCGAGCGAAGTGCTATTAAATATCCGTCTCCAAGCGTCCACGGGTGTCTAGGGCGATCCAGAGCTGTCCACCAGTTTGGGCGAGAAGCATACGGTCTCCTAGGGCCTAGAGCCCTAGGACCGGCATAGTAGCCGCTACCCTGAGCTTTTGGAGGTCCCCCTTCCATTCCCCACCATACTGTTCCGTCGGTGGCAACCACCACCTTGTCTGGGCGAGCAACCTACAATGAAAATGCGACAGGTACGTACGAAGAGGCTGGAGCCGCCCACGGCGGCGGTGCCTGTTGGTCGCATGATCGGGAGCAAATTGGGGGAGTGGCCGGCCTTTGGCCCCAGGGCTCAGCCAATGCAAGGGGCAGGTCAGTGCACGCTTCCTCCCAAGTCGTCTCAGGCAGACTGCTACATCGCCGCTCGGCTCATCCTTGGACCCCGGTAAAGCCTGCAGGTTGGCTTACGCGGTCACCCGACCCGAGGAACATTCGTCCGAAGGGCATGCGGCCAATTGTCACGCCGTAGGAGCCCGGCTCGGTCAAGACCTTCGACTCGCACCATCTCCCTCACGACAGGCGAGGACGTTGTTGAAGGCCCAAGGTTGAAACAGTGGAGGTGCACCATGCCACTAACCGTTAAGGAAGAGTGGACAGTTATTCACGGCATGATCCTTGGGGCGATCTTCCTACTCGCCTACGCCGGCGGGTTAGCTGGACTGTGGAGTCTGCGCCCAGAGTTCCTTACACCGGGTGGGCTCCGCGAACCCATGCCACGTCTCGAGATTGGCACGCTGGTCATGGCCGTCGTAGCATGGCTGACAGTGATCACCGGCATCTGGATTGTCTATCCTTGGTATCGGGCGCCGGCTCCCGACAGCCCGCGGTCAAAACTACTCGCCAACGAGGCCACCCGGCTGTGGCACACGTTTGGGATGGAGTGGAAGGAGAACGTAGGATGGCTCGCGCCCATCTTGGCAACCACGGTGGTCTTTGTAGACTTCTACTACGGGCCGCGTCTGGCGCATGAGCCAAAGGTGCGCAACGTGCTCATTGTCCTCTTGACTGTCGCGTTCGTGGCCGCTGGGGTGGCCGGCCTCTTTGGCGCCTTTCTCAACAAGGTAGTGCCGATCCTTTGACGTCGGCCCGTATGACGCCTGGGGCAACAAGGCATAAGGAAGTAGGGACCAGATGAGCACACCCTTGTCGGAACACATAGAGCCTGTCAGAGAGGAAGTGGAACGCCCAATCCCCGAGCAGACGCAGGTACCCAACGGGCCGGCAGCAGCGGCGATCCTGGCCAGCGGGATCGGGGCGTTTGTGCTCGGTCTGCTTACGACCCTCGCTCAGGCCAGGAAGGCGATCGCTGGCATCCTGACGTTTTACGCCCCTGTGGGACCGCTCTCAGGCAAGACGACTGTCGCCGTCGTGGTATGGCTAGTTGCCTGGGCGATCCTGGACACCATATGGAGGAGCAGAGAGGCCCGCTTCGGCCCGGTGTGGACCGCAACCTTGCTTCCACTGGCGTTGGGTCTGATCGATACATTTCCACCTTTCTACGAACTTTTCCCTTCGCGCTAGCGACAGCCACACGGGCACGGATCGCTGGAAATTCTCCGGCTGGACGCGGAACCACATGGCGCATCCAGCCGGTCAAATTCGTGCCCCTGCTCGTCATACACAGGGGACCGCCGCCCGAGAGTGGCGCGTGTCAAGGCCTGCACCAACCATGCGCCGAGCTAGCAGCTCTGATCGGCGACTGGAAGAGCCATAACCGTCGGAGAGACCGGCCGTGAAACCTTTGTCCTGTGCCTGCTGCCTACGGGGATGGCGTTGATCTCCTTAGCGTTGCGCCGTCTCTTGCGGACCATGATGGGCCAACCGCACCCCCTGTGTAATCGTAAAGATGCTCGTGCTTCGAAAGAGCGGTACGAGTAGCGAAGTCCCACGGCCCGCACCCCCCGGCGAAGGCCGAAGCCTTCTCTCCCTTTGAGGGACATACCCAGAGCAGGTCTAAGGTTACCTACCAACCCCTTCGCATAGGGCTGGTGGAGTGTCCTCCGTAACGGAGCCGGTCACGGCTTACACCAGGTGATCCTTTCCCCGGGACGAAGTGTGCCAGGCCCTATCGGTTTTCCCGCAGCCTGCCACCCGCTGAAGCAATGTCGTGCGAGGAAGCGGCTGCGAACATAGGCTCCCTACCACTGGGCCGATACCCAAGAAGGGCGGGTGTACCTACTCTTCCGCCCGAGAACGTCTCCAACCGTGCCGGCCTAGCTGAGGCCGGCACGCCGCCTTTGCCGTTTCCGCTCCAGCAAGTCGTAGATCGCCCCTTCCTTAAAATGTAGCAAAGGGCACCGGCCTATTAGGACAATCCGTAGGGCCGCCCAGGCCTGGCGAGAGGGTAAACTAGAGAAAAGCCTGAACCACGGTGGATCTATGCCGGTACCCGACTTCGTAGAAGCCAGGAGGCTCAGGGAGGCCAAGTCGAAGGCCCTCCGAGATAAGGTGACTTCCGCCCGCGAAGCCGTTAAGCTCATCAGGGACGGAGACCATGTGGCCATAGGTGGATGTCTTTTCTCCCGTACGCCGATACTCCTTGTCCGAGAGATAATTCGGCAGGGCAAGAAGCACCTGACGCTCTCCCGCAACCTGATGGGCTTCGAGGGCGAGATGATGATGGTGGCCGGGTGTGTCGATATGGTGGTCACCAGCTGGATGGCTCTAGGAATACCGTGGGGCGTATCCAAGGTGCTCCGGCACTTCGTGGAGACAGGGACGGTCAAGCTCCAGGAGTGGAGCCACTTGGGGCTGGGCCTCCGGTACAGGGCGGGAGCCATGGGCGTGCCCTTCTTGCCCACACTCTCCATGCTCGGGTCAGACCTTATGGGGGTCAATGAGGCGCGCACCATGCAGGACCCCTACACCGGCCACACGGTGTGCATAGTTCCGGCCCTGTTCCCAGACGTAGCAATACTGCACGTCCATAGGGCAGATAGATACGGCAACTGTCAGATCGACGGCTATCCGCACATGGATGCTGACATCGCCTGCGCAGCCACCACGGTGATCGTCACCGCCGAACGCATCGTCGACGAGGAGGATATCCGCCGGAGGCCCGATCGAACCACCATCCCCGCCATGGCCGTGGACGCTGTGATCGAAGCCCCCTTCGGGGCCTTTCCGGGCGAATGCTACGGCCTCTACGAGACCGACTTTTCCCACTTCGATATGTACGTGGACCTGATCAACCGCAAAGGTTTGGACGGGCTCCGAGAGTACATGGACCGCTACGTCCACGGGCCGGCGACCCACGAAGAATATCTGGCCCTCTTCGATGCCGCAACGCTGGCGCGCCAGCAACGCTCAGCCAAGGAACTGGTGGGTGAAGGATGAAGTACACCGACACTGAACTCCTCTGCGTGATGGCCTCGAGGACGCTTAGGGACGACATCTCGGTCTTTGCAGGGGTCGGCCTCCCCCTTTTGGCAGTAGCACTGGCCAAGCGCACCCACGCGCCCAGGCTCACCATGATCGTGGAGGGCGGGGTTATCGGTTCGGAAGTGGTGCCGGGCCGATTGCCCATCTCCACCAACGAGATGCGGCTCGCCCATCGAGCCATGATGCTGCCGGGAATCACCGACACACTTCTCTTCGCCCAGCGCGGCTTCATCGACGTTGGGTTCATGGGTGCTGCCCAGATCGATAGATATGGCAACGTCAACACCAGCCTGATTGGCACTCCGGACCGTCCGAAAGTACGTCTGCCGGGCAGCGGCGGTGCTAACGACATGATCTCACTCTGCCGCGAGACGGTCATCGTCACCATGCACGAGAAGCGGCGGTTCGTCCCTAAGGTCGATTTCATCACCAGTCCAGGATATCTTCAGGGCAAGGACTCGAGGCAGAAGTCCGGCCTGATCTTCGGGGGAGTATCCCGCGTGATAACCAACCTCGGGCTGTTTGGCTTCGATGAGGATACCAGGGCCATGCGGCTGGAGGCCCTGCACCCTGGAATAACCGTGGAGCAGGTGTTGGAGAACACGGGCTTCGACCTGATAGTGCCGGAAAGGGTGCCCGTCACCGACCCGCCCACGGAGCACGAGCTAGAAGTACTGCGCAGTTTCGATCCCGAACGGAGGTTCCTGTAGATGGCTACTACCTTTGGCCTGGCAGTCCGCAACTTTGTAGGCCCGGAGGAACAGCCCGATATCGACGCCATAATCGGTTACGCCCGCAGGGCCGAGCAGTTGGGCTTCGAGTCCCTCTGGGCCTGGGACCACATTATCCTTGGGGTTCGCCCTTTCTTCCCCATACTCGATTCCTTAGTGACCCTAACGACCCTGGCCGCCCACACCAGCCGCATACGTCTGGGCACAGGCATCCTAGTCCTGCCCCTCAGGAATCCCGTGGTGCTGGCTAAGGAGCTGTCGAGTCTGGACCAGGCATCCAAGGGTAGGCTCGTGCTCGGCCTGGCTGCGGGTTGGTATGCTCGAGAGTTCGATGCAGTGGGAGTGCCCTTCAGGGGTCGCGGCAGGATCTTCGAGCGCAATCTCGGCATCATGCTGCGCCTGTGGACGGAGGACAGGGTTACACTCCAGGTAGACGAGTTTAACCTGAGGGACGCAGTAATGGAGCCCAAACCCTACCAGAAACCGCGCCCTCCAGTGCTTATCGGCGGATATGCGGAGGCCGTCCTTCGTCGGGTGGCGCGGTTGGGCGATGGGTGGATCACGTACTTCTATACGCCCGAAAGCTTCAAGCGCAACTGGGACAAGATCCTGCGCTACGCCGAGGAGTTCGGGCGGGACCCGTCCACGCTTGCCTCCACCAACCAACTAGCCATCTACGTGGGAAGGTCCAGGGAAGAGGTTGAGGGGCCCATGAGGCACTGGCTCTCCACCGAGTGGGACACGGCCAGCTGGAGCGAATCGACCATCGAGCACGCCATCATGGGCAGTCCGGACGACTGCGCCGAACAGCTCCAGGCCCACCTCGACACGGGAGTGGACCGGATCATCCTCATACCCTATCGGTACCAGATGGAGCAGCTGGAGCTCATCGCGCGGGAAGTCCTGCCAAAGCTTCGCCAGGGCTAGGCCGTGCTGGCTGGCGCGGCCGTTGACGGCTCCCAGAGCACTGCGGCCCTAAGTTTGCTGCTTAACCACTCTATGGCTAGGACCAAAACCAACGTCACGGCCAGTGCCGTCATAAGCTGGTCGTAGCGCAGCATCTGGATGTAGCCCAGCATATAGAACCCAATCCCACCCGCCCCCACGAAGCCCATTATGCTGGACGCCCGCACATTGTACTCGAACATGAAGAGCAACTGCGCAAGGACCCCGTTTGCGGCTTCGGGGAGAATGACGAAGCGCGCGAGCTGCCAAGGGCCGCACCCGACGCCCCTCACGGCCTCGAGGACTTCCGGGTCCACGCCCTCGAACAGCTCGCAGAAAAGCTTCCCCATGTAGCCAAGGGAGTACAGGGCAATCCCGAGAGCGCCAGCTGCAGGACCCAGGCCCACAGCCACAACGAAGACCACCGCCCATAGCAACGAGGGCACTGTGCGCACCGCAGCGAGCACTAGGCGCAAGGGGGCTGCAACCCGCGGACCGAAGACCGTTGGAGTGGCCAGCAGGGAGAGGGGCATCGCCGCGATAAAGCCCAAAAGGGTACCCACCAGGGCGATCTCCAGGGTCTCCAGTGCGGCCCAGGCCAGTGTGGGAAGCACCGCTAGGTCGGGTGGGAACATGCCGCCCACGAAGCCCAGCAGATTTCCCGCTCCCCGGAGGATAACAGCAAGATCGAACAACCCCATATGGGCCATGGCCGAGAGGAACAGCGCCCCCACGAGGACCACGAAGATGCGCAGCCACGCCCTCGACCTCATCCCCTGATCCACTCCTCCAGCCTTTCCGGCAACGCCTCGGAGGGGCTCGCCTCCGCCACCAAGCTACCGTGCCTTAGGACCAGCACGCGGTCGGCGTAGGCTCCCACAAGATCGAAATCGTGGGTGGCCATTAGAACAGTCACCCCCCTCGCTGTGATGGCCCTGGTGATCTGCATGATAGCGTTGGCGGTCAGGGCGTCCAGTTGGCTCACGAACTCGTCTGCCAGGATCAGCCTAGGTTCCTGCATGAGGGCCCTGGCTATCGCCACCCGCTGACGCTCGCCGCCGCTTAGGACCCAGACTCTCTCGTGGGCCTTTTGGGCGATCCCCAGTTCCTCCATAAGGCCGTAGGCCTTGGTAACCTCCTCCTTGGGAAATCGGCCAAACAGGCTCGCCAGGCCCCCAACCCGCGCCAGACAGCCCAGTAGCACGTTAGTGAGCACCGAGCTTCCCCGCACGAGCCCCAGATGCTGGGGGATGTAGGCCACATCTGGCCGATGTCGGCTGGATGGCTCCATGGAACGCTCTCCACCCACCAGAACCCGCCCTGCAGTTGGACGCAGAAAGCCCTTGGCCAGCTTTAGGAGCGTAGTCTTTCCACTCCCGCTACGACCCAGGACCATCACTAGCTCCCCCGGGCCTAATTCCAGCGACACGTCCTTCAGAACCGGCTCGCCCGACCTGTATTCGAAGGTGACACCGTCAAACTCCAACACCCTATAAGGCCGTCCGATCAGGCGTTGGGCCTCCTCTGCGGACACGTTACCTTTAGTCCCGATCACCGCAGTGTTTCACTGTAGGCCAAGCCCGTGGCCTGCAGGTACCGGTTCAGGGTGCTAAGGTGCTGATCGGCCGTGGTGGGCTGGAACCGCACGAAGATGCCGGAGATGAACTTTCGCATCAGTGGCCGATAGCTCTCCTCGCCCAGCTTCAGCAGGCCTTGCGTAAGTCGCGTGCGGAGGGGTTCGTTCAGATTGCGCGCATACACGACCCCGTGGGACGGGACCGGGCCCTGTTGTTCAATAACCTTGGTCGCTGCAAGGACCTCACGGTAGAGCGCCTCAGGCACATCGCCGGCAATGACCGTGACATCAACCTGCCCCTTCTTGAGGGCCTCCCAGCACTGGGCATATCCGCCGGCAAAGGTTACGCTTCCAAAGAAGGCCTTGGGGTCTGCAGATGGCGATGCGCTCAAGAGCCCTAGCTCGATAAGCCTCCCGACCGGGGCCACGTATCCGCTAGTGGACAGAGGGCTAGGGAAGCAGACTTTCGATCCCTTCAGCTCCGAAAGGGACGACACCGAGCTTTCCTTCGGCACCACCCAGTAGGAGTAGTAATAGGGTGCCTCAACCTTCTTCCCGTCAATGACGACCTCGCGTACCTCAGCGAGCACCACCTCCGCAGAAGCGTGCTTGGTGGCTAGGGACATCGGCCACGCGCTCATGAAGGCTGCCTGGGCATGCCCGAACTTGAGCGCCTCGATAACCCCGGCGTAGGTGGTTGGAAAGACGAGCTCCACAGGAACCCCCACCTCCGCCTGCAGGAACTTTTTGAGCTCCTCGGCATCGGACGACAGCTTCTCCGGAGTGCTGGTCGGCTGCACCGCGATCACTATTTTACTTGGCATCGGCCCCGCCGTTGCCGCCGCAGGCGACGGGACGTTCCCGGGCGCCTGCGAACACGCCGCCAACAAGAGGGCTCCTGCCAGCAATGCTGCCCCAAAAGCCTTCGGAACGCGAGCCATGTCCTCCCTCCCACCTAGCATATTGCTATTAATTTAGATTAACATCGGCAGTCAGCATACCATGACATAGCAGCCCTGTCAAGGCCCTATGGCAAGGTGTGCCAGCGGAATCTCAGGCCCGCCATGGGCCCTGGGGGTCGCTAGCGGGATGCATACCGTGGACGGGTTTGGTGGACCTGGGCTGTAGTCCGCTTCTGCACCCTTCCCAGCAGACCGGTACACGCAGCTTGCCCGGCACCCATCCGCGGGAGTGGGCTGGCGCATAGCCTCGGTAGGTGGGGCGTCATGCCCGCCTCTCCGTCGAGCGTACGAGGATGGCACCGGCCCAAGGAGGGGTGACAGGAAAGCCGCGCCAAGGGCATGAACCGTTAGGACCACCCGCGCGCTTCACCACGCCGCCGAAACCTGTAGCCTTCCCTTTCAGCTGACGCAGCGCCGCTGGTCCCTTCCAGACGAAAGTTTGACCTGGGGCAAAGAAGGAGTCACGCTGGCCCCTTAACCTCATGCAGGCAAGAGGACGGGAGGTCAAGCATGGCAGGACATGAGGACAACCAGGTGCTCGACGTGAGGACCGTGGAACCTAGACACCGCCACCCGCTCATCTTCCGTACCTTCGAGGGCCTGGAGGTGGGACGCTCGATGGTACTGGTGAACGACCACGACCCAAAGCCGCTCTACTATCAGATGATGGCCGAACTGCCGGGCCAGGTGGGTTGGGAGTACCTGGAACAGGGCCCCGAGATCTGGCGAGTGCGTATCACGCGCCTGGGCCTGCCCTGACCTGTGCGCCCAGCCTGCAAGGGGCCGGCGGCGTTGCAGCAGGCCCACTTGGGGTTCCCGCCCGTCCGCGCAGCCTGCAGCGGGCCGGTACTGGGTCCAGAGCTTTGGGGTAGGGTCCCTACTTTCCCCTGAGGCGAGTGACCTGACCGCGCCCTCCGTACCTCGCCGGGCCGTGTCGGGGTCTCCCTGGCCCTGCCTGTCTCGTTGAGCAAACAGGCCAGGAGGACATCAAAAGGGGCCCTAACGCACGTCAGGGCCCCTTCTCAAAGAGAGCCAGCTTACCGTGGTTACACCCACCTTCGGCTGGGGAGCAGGGATTCGAACCCCGCCTTGGTGATCCAGAGTCACCCGTCCTACCGCTAGACGACTCCCCAGTACCAAAGATTAGTTTAACAGAACGCCGCCTCCCTTGCAACCCCGCAGACCGACTTCCTTCGGAGCAACTTCGTGGGATGTCGGAGCGCCCTCGGGAATGGGCCCTCTCGTGACCACGGGGCCGAACCTTGCCCCGCGGTCACGCCTGCCGTTCAGGCTCCCGAGCCCTTGGGGGGACAGCAGGCGCTGCTTGTAAGCCATCCCTTGCGCATCCAGAGGCCACCAAGCCCCACTGGGCAGCCCAGCACAGGAGCCGGCCCGGCTGGCTTCAGCGGCCCCGTGCCCATTTTGCCCAGTAAGCCGACCCGAGGCCTGACCGGCACGCTACTACACCACACCACGCCATGATTCTAGCGGCCGAGTTCAAAGGGACGGGGACCGCGACCGCTGGAAGCCAGAGCGGGTGGGTGACCCCGCGGGCGTAGTCGGCGTCAGACCGTGGTTGCCGCGATAAGTGTGTTTGCATGGCCTTAGCCGGCGCACGGCTCCTCACGGCGCTCGGGTTATGTGCCGCGACCTGGCTCTAGCGGGGCATCATGGCCAATGCCAGCCCTCTGGACCGTCCTCTGCTGCCACGCGCGCCCAACGCCCGCGAGGGACCGATAAGGAGCCTAATTTAAGCCCCTCTTGGTAAGAGACACAGACCGTCCGGACAGGGGGCCCAGGACGGCACAACCGCATCTGCCACGAAGGACCACAACACGGCGTGTGCCACAGCTACACCGTGTAGTTCAGCAGGGCAGCTGTGACGACGACCCGGGTATAATCCCCTGGGAGGTCCAGCCGTGGAATCTCTGAGCGTTGCCCAGGCCCACCGACGCGCCTGGTTTGTTCTGTTCCTCTCCTTCCTGGGTTTTCTGGTGCTAGCGGCGACTTTGGGCTACGGTGTGATAGTGTACTTGCGGAGCGCCGTGGAGGTGAGAGGAGCGACCCTGCAGGTAGTGGCAGGGGAAACCGTCTTTGTGCGCGACAAGACCGATGGCTCGTGGCGGCAGGCAGTGGGGGAAGCCCGCCTGAGGGAAGGTGAGGCCGTGAGGACCCTCGGCGAAAGCAAGGCCTTCGTGGCGTTTTTCGACGGCAGCAACATGCTGGTCTTCCCCGGCACGGAGCTGCAGATCCTCGAGGTGAGGAACGCCAGGTTTCTTTCTAAGGTCAGGACCTTCAGGATCGGCTTAAAGGCAGGTTCGGTCCGTCTCGCTGTGGCTCCCTCGGCGGAATTTCCCCGGGTGCACTTTCAGGTGGAGACGCCCACGGCAACTATGGTGGTGAGGAGGCAGGAAGGGGCCAGCGTGCGCATCGACGTGTCGGGCGAGGCGGGCCTGGCAAGTTCCTTCATGGTCCGGCGCGGGGAGGCCTCGGTAACTGCACAGGGGGCTACCGTACGGGTACCAGAGGGCACCAGGGTCACCGTGCCCTACGGAGCCGCCCCCAACGAGCCTGACTACTCGGGGATAGAGCTTGTCACGAACGGAAACTTCGCGGCAGGCACCGATGGTTGGCAGACCAACCGACCGGAAGCTGCCGACGGCACCGATCAGAACGGTGAGGTATACTTTCTTTCCGATCAGCCCGGCGCCTCGGTGAGGCTGGCACGCCTAGGGGGCAACAACACCCATGCCGACCTGGGTATATCTCAGACCCTCAACTGGGACGTGTCGGACTTCGATAGCCTGCAACTGCGCCTGCGCTTCAAGGTCGACTATCACAGCCTCTCAGGAGGAGGGGTCCTCGCCTCAGAGTATCCCCTGATAGTGAAGCTGATCTACAAGGACGCCTTTGGCCGATCGCAGGAGTTCTACAGGGGTTTCTATTACCACAACGAGGATGGAAACCCCGTCGACAACGGGCAGCAAGTGGTTCAGGGCCAATGGACCGACCTCGCGCTAGACCTGTTCTCCCTGGTGCCTCGCCCAACATACCTGGTTTCCGTGTCGCTCTTCGCGTCGGGCCACGACTTCGACAGCAAGATCTCCTACATCTCCATAAAGGGTAAATGAGCCTTCGGGTTGGTGTGGACATAATTCAGATCGACAGGGTGAAAAGGCTCAAGGACAGGTGGGGCAGCCGCCTGCTCCGGAAGGTGTTGGGCGACGCCGAGAGGCTTGAACTGGAGAGCTGCGGGAAGCTCTGGAGGCTGGCAAGCCACTGGGCAGTGAAGGAGGCCACAGCCAAGGTCCTGGGCCAAGGTATCCTCGACCTGGGTCTGCGGAACATCGAGCTCAGGCACAGGGAGAATGGGGCACCGTATGTGGTGCTCACGGGCAAGGCCCGCGACGTGGCGAAAGAGAAATGCATAGCCCACCTGGAAGTTTCCATATCCCACGATGGCGATTACGTCGTGGCAGTTGTCGTCGCTGAGGAGAAAAGCTGAACCATGGAAGCTATCTACGTGGTGTCTGTAGAGGAGAGCCGTGAACTCGAGGACCAGGCTGTACGCGGCGGCACTTCCATCCGCACTCTGATGGAAGAGGCAGGTAGAGCTGTAGCTCGGGCCGTCGCCAACCAAATGGGCTTCCCCAACGGGGCTAGGGTGCTAGTACTGGTCGGGCCCGGAAACAACGGCGGAGACGGACTGGTGGCAGCCTGCGAGCTCGCCCGCTCGGGATACGCGGTCCATCTATATCTCTGGAAAAGGTCGTGGGGACCAGAGGAGGAAGGGCTCTTCCCAGGGGGCAGGGATGCTGCCACGATAGTGCAAGCAGATGATGACCCACAACGAACGGTGCTGGCGAACACCGCGGAAGCAGCGAGCGCGATAGTGGATGCCTTGCTGGGCGTGGGGCTCAACAGGCCCTTGGAGGGCGACATAGTCGACATAATCGCGACCATCCAGCCCCACTGGGCAAAGACCGTGGCAGTGGACGTTCCCACCGGGACTGGGCCTGACGACGGCGAGATCTACGGTACAGCCGTAAGGGCCGCCTTGACAGTGACCATGGGCTACTGCAAGTGGTGTCACTTCGTCTTCCCGGCCGCTGGGATGCGGGGCCGGCTGCTGGTGGCGGACATAGGCCTGCCCAGGCCTCCTGAGAACACGGCCCAGGTGCTGACCCCAGAGCTGGTAGCCGGCTGGCTGCCCCCGCGGCCGCAGGATGCCCACAAGGGCACCTTTGGACGGGCAATGGTAGTGGGCGGATCCTATCGGTTCCCGGGCGCACCCATGCTGGCGGCGCACGCCGCCCTGAGGGCCGGCGCGGGCTTGGTATGTGTGGCCATGCCTCGGTCTGCCTATAACGTGAACGCTGGACGTCTCCCAGAGGCCATATACCTTCCCCTGCCTGAGATGGAGATGGTGGTTTCCTCTCGGGCCGCGCACGTGCTGCTGGATGAGGTGCAACGGTACACGGGCTTGCTCCTGGGCCCGGGTCTAACCACTGAGGTCGAGGCACCTCAGTTTGTACGGGAGGTGCTGGGGATACACGGTGGAGGGGAAAAGCCGCCCATCGGCTTCGCGCCGCCTCCTGCCAGGAGGGAGGACCGGACCGCCAAACTGCCCGCCACCGTGCTGGATGCCGACGGTCTGAACTGTGTGGCAGGACTCGGGGACTGGTGGACATACCTGCCGGAACGGTGTGTCCTGACCCCTCATCCCGGCGAGCTGTCCCGCCTAACGGGCCTGGAGACGAGGGAGATACAGCGGCGAAGGCCCTTCCTGGCCAGGGAGATATCGGCCCAGTGGCGAGCAGTGCTGATCCTGAAGGGCGCGTACACACTGGTGGCAGATCCCTCGGGCCGCTTGGCTGTTAATACCTACGCAAATCCGGCCCTGGCCACGGCCGGCAGCGGAGACGTCCTGGCTGGCCTCGTGGTGGGTTTTTTGGCCCAGGGGATTGACCCGTTCAGGGCGGCTACCGTCGCAACCTTCGTACATGCCGAAGCTGCCGAGAGGTTGGCCAACGCCAGGGGGAACAGGGGCATCCTGGCGGGCGACCTAGCTGGGATGATCCCAGAAGTGCTGAGGGATATCGAGGCGGGCCGAGTCGCGCCGAAAGTCGAAAGGATTTGATGCCCGATGGTGCACCTCGAGGATATCCTAAAACTTGGCGACCACGTGAGCCCCAGGCTCGTGGAACCTGTGTTCTCCACGACCTTCGTCAGGTTCTCGCACGACAGCCGTAAGCTCCAGCCCGGCGAGATGTTTGTGGCCATCGCCTCCGAAAGGGGCGATGGGCACGACTACATACAGGACGCGGTATCGAAGGGGGCCACAGGCATACTCTGCGAGAGGGCATCGGGTCCAGTGCCAGGTGTGACGGTGCTGCAGGTGCGCGACACGAGGGCTGCACTGGTGGAATGGATGGCGTTGCAGCTGGCTAGGTTCGGACCCAGGGTAGTGGCCGTGACCGGCAGCGTGGGAAAGACGACGGCCACGAAGCTGATAAAGCAAGCGCTTTCAGCTTCCGGCATGCGATGCCTAGACAACGACAACCGAAACGATCTCTTCGGCCTGCCCATATCCCTGAGCGAACTTACAGGAGAGCACGCTTACGCCGTGCTCGAGCTGGCCTGCGTCGAAAAGGGCGAGTTCCCGAAGATGATGGAAGCCGTTAGGCCCTGCCTCCTGGTGGTCACAGGGTTCGGGCCTGCCCGCCTCGAGAACCTGGGAACCCCCGAGGCCGTGGCCAGCGAAGTGGAGGAGGGGATCCGCAGGGCAGGCCCGGCCTGCATCGTTTTCAACGGCGACGACCCGCTGGCACGCCAGCTAGCGGCGAGGCTGCCGTTGCCCAGCCTTTCCTATGGGATCGGCGAGGGCTCGCAGCTAACGGCGAAGAACATAGAGCTATCTCTCGAGGGAACGAGGTTTATAGCCCAGTGGAGCAGCTGGTCCTGCCGAGTGACCTTGAAACTGCTCGGTCTTCCGGCGGTCCACGGGGCGCTCGCGGCGCTTGCTACGGTGGCCGTGGAGGCGCCGGACGATCTGGAACTGGCTGCGTGTCAGCTAGCCGACGTGGAACCCCTTCCTGGCCGCCTGAGGCCCCTGCGCGGCGCTGGAGACTGTGTCGTCATTGACGACAGTTTCAACTCCAGCCTGCCGTCCCTGGAGGCCCTGTTCGACTTCGCCAGGAACCTGAAGGGCCGGCGCCTGTTCGTGCTCGGCGAGACCGTGGGCCTCGGAAGATACAGAGATGCCTATCTGACCAAGGCCGCCGAAGGGCTGGCACAACTGGCGGACAGGGCTGTACTTGTCGGAAGGCAGGCGAACCTGCTCCGAAGCGCATCCGAAGCGGCTGGCTGTAGCCCCGAACGCATCGCCGTAGCGCCCACAGTTGGCGAGGTGGCAACCCTCTTGGGAAGCCTGGGTCCAGGCGACTTCGTCCTGGTGAAGGGCAGTGAGGAAGCACGGATGGAAAGGGTGACGGCCAGTCTCTTGGCACCGGGCCAGCAGCCCGCAGGGCTCCTTCCGCGCCAGGATCCCGGATGGATCAGCACCATAAGCTATCAGAGGGATAGGCCCACATGGCTCGAGATCGATCTGGACGCCATCGCTTCCAATCTGCGCCTCCTGCGACAGGCGGTGGGCAAGGATGTTGACATAATGGCGATCCTGAAGGCAGACGGCTACGGTCACGGGGCGGTCCAGGTGGCTAGAACTGTGGCGTTGCACGGGGCGCAGATGCTGGGGGTTGCCGCGGTAAACGAAGGCATTGTACTTAGGGAGCAAGGCATCCGCCTGCCCATCCTGATCCTGGGCTACGTACCGGCCTGGCAGGTGCGGGAAGCCGTGGCCCATGATCTGGCCATAGCGGTCTTCTCCGAGCGGGTAGCCCGGTACGCTGACAAGTGGGCCAGGGCCATGGGGAAGGTAGCAAGAGTGCACATCAAGGTCGACACCGGCATGAGCCGGCTGGGCCTGCTGCCCCATGAGGTGCCGGGCTTTCTGGACAGGCTGCGCGGGCTTCCCGGCGTTCGAGTGGAGGGCATCTTCACACACTTTGCCAACGCCGACGATCCGGACCATCCCATGAACCGTGACCAACTAGATAGGTTCCGGGCCCTGCTCGACCAGCTCAAGGTCAGCGGATGGATGCCAAAGTACGTGCACGCGGCCAACAGCGCGGCGACACTGTACATCCATGAAAGCCACTTTAACTTGGTGAGGCCCGGGCTGGCCCTCTATGGACTGCGTCCGTCCTTGAAAGTCTCGCCGCCCGAAGGGCTGAAGCCAGCCCTCAGCTTCAAGACTCATGTGGCACAGGTGAAGTGGCTTCCTAAAGGCACCTGCGTCAGCTACGGCTGTCGCTATGTGACGCCGCGGGATTCGGCTATAGCGGTGCTTCCCGTAGGATACGGCGACGGCTTTCGAAGGGCCCCCACGTCCTGGAAGGAGGTGCTTGTGAGGGGGCGAAGGGCCCCGGTGGTGGGTGTGGTTTGCATGGACATGTGCATGATCGACGTTACGGACATCCCGGGCGTGCGGGAAGGGGACGAGGTGGTGCTGATCGGCCGGCAGGGACATGATAGCATCACCGTGGAAGAGGTCGCCTCATGGCTAGGCACCGTGGCCTACGAGGTAGTGGCGGAGATCCTGGCGAGGGTGCCCAGGGTGCCCGTCTGAGGGCTTATTTCGCAGAAGGACCATTCTGCGAAATACGGTCCCACTTCAACCCTGCCGCTTCCCCAGTAGCCCATGACCGCTTTGCTACGCCTCGCGCACCCTGCCCATTGAGCCCTCCAGACTCCGGCAGTCGCCCCTTAGTTCCGAGGCCAGGATCCGCTACATCGCACAGCCTCCCTCCAACCCAGCGCCGCTCCATGCCCGTCGCTCTGGTGCGGATCCCTGCGTCCCGAGAAACATCCCCTGCCGGCCTACCGACCACGGCGCCCCTGGAGAGACAGCCCTCGCCGGGAGCCACCCATGCAAACAGCCCGCTGGCCCGTAAAATTTGCAGGCACCGCTTCCGTCTACCCGCCGGGCGCGACCGAGCCCACGGGAGGCAGTCACCGCCCCCCAACCACCACCGCGGCCGACGTCCGGTCCACGCCCCTCTCCCACGTCCACCTTGCCCCACTGGCCTCGGCCAACCCTTCTCTGCCCAGGCACATCCCTGTTTATGTCAACCCACCCGCCTTTTGCCTATCACACCCCATGTCTCCCCACGTCGGACTGTCCCACGCGGACCGTGCCGACCCCCTCCCCCTTGCAAACCGCCCGACCGTGACCACCTTAGCCAGGCGGCACCGGGGCATCTCCGCCCAGCGCGCGTTGCACCATTGCCGGATCAGGAGCTTCCGGCCACTGGTACCGAAGCTCCAGCATCCTCGGCAGCCGACCTAGGCGAAAACCCCTTGCAGCGCACGGAGGCCGCGGCCGGCCGCAGATCCCGCGACTCCTGTACGTGGTGATCCGCCGCACCCGTGGGCAAGTCCGCTAACCGACCCATCGCCTAGACCAGCTCCCCGAACCCCGGCAGCTTGTCATTGAGCTCTACACGCCAAGCCGTAACAACCCTTCCGTAAGCTCGCCCACGCTCCCGCCCGTCTACAGGAAAACTTACCAGCTGCCGTCGGTTCCAGAACGGTCCATGAGAGGTGCGAAGCCAGAGATGCTTGAGTCGAAAATGCCGCACCCAGCTGCCCCACTGACCAGCCCTAGGATACAGAAGCACCGACAAGGTCGACGTCGGGACGACAGGCTAACCAGCTACCCGCCCATCGGTCCCTCTCCCGGCTCCATGCCGTCTTGTGCACCGTCCCGCCACCTCCGGCCAGCAACCCACCTGGTGAGCAAGCCTCTTGAGGACCTAGTGACCCCCATGGTGTTAGCCATGGACGGTGACGACCGGCAGCTTGACGCCAATTAACTGGCTTGGGCTCGGTGCGCTAGGCACGCAATGCAGCCCCATCGTCTTTCGACGCAGGGACCACGACACCGCGAAGCCTCCACAGGCAACGGCCCAGATCGCCAGAAGGGGCACTATGCCCCCGGCGATCCTGAAGGTTCATCGCCAAGGGCCGCACCGGACCGGAGAGAGGCGTCTGCAGGCTACCCCGCCATGGCGCGACCACACTCCGGCCGCCCTTCACCCCCTCAACCAGCGCCTAGGGGCATTCTGCAGCCACCTCTCCTGCGGCCGCTCTTTCATGGTAGACTCCATCAGCCATCATCCCGGGTGGTCGCTATGGAGCTCACCACTGCCATTTCGGATTTCCTCGATTACTGCGCCATAGAGGAAGGATGCACCCCCTCTACCGTACATACTTACCGACAGGTCCTCCACGCCTTCCTCAAGTTCGCGAGGTCCAGACTCGGGCAGGAACCACAGCTCGAGAGCATCGACCGAGCCCTCATCCGCAGCTTCCAACGTCACATAGCCGTCGAGCGTTCCCTCGACGACGATACTTATGTAAAGTACTGCTCCGTGCTGAGGTCCTTCGCGGCCTATCTTAGGGAGAACGGCCTGGCATCCATCAGCAGGGACGACATCCGTCTGCCCAAGAACTACCTGGACCTCTCGAAGGTGAAGGCCCTATCCGTGGACGATCTGGTAGCCCTCCTCCAGGCGCCGGACAGGTCCACCCCTTGGGGTCTGAGGGACAGGGCTATCATGGCCGTGCTCTACTCGACCGGCATGAGGGTGGGCGAGCTCTGCGCCCTGGACCGGCAAAATGTTCCCGAGGGGCTGCTGGGCACACAGCAGGTGATAGAGCTGCCCATCGTGGGCAAGGGAAGGAAGCCGCGGGTGGTGTTCCTCGACAGGGTCGCTCAGGAGCTCCTCGCCGAATACCTCCATACGCGCACCGACCAATATCCGCCGCTCTTCATTGCTTATCGCGGCCAACTGGCCGAAGAGGCCCGCCTGACACCCCGAATGGTGCAGGCCGCTATAGCCCGATACGCCAAGATGGCAGGCGTGGCGCAAAGGCCCACGCCCCACACCCTCCGCCACACCTTCGCCGTCCACAAACTTATGTCGGGGGCCGACATCCGCATCGTGCAGGCCTTCCTCGGCCATGCCAGCCTCTCGACAACCCAACGCTACACCAGGGTCACCGACAGCTATCTAAAGGAAGCCTATTTGAACAGCCACAAGACCCTCGACCTAGGCTCCCCGCGAGAGGGCGACAAGCAGCCTACCTAGCGAGGCCACATGGCCCATCCCAGCCTCCTGAGCCGCCCTGTCCCGCACCCCCATCAGGCCCGCCAGCAGGCCTACTAGCTCTTCCCTTCCCAGGAGCGACGCTAGCTCCTCAGGAAGGTTAGCCGCATACAGGTAGAAACGAACCCGCTCCTCACCCTCCATCTGTAGCACCCTGGCTATAAGTTCCACCAGGGCGGGCTGCGAAACCCCGCGCTGTCCACGCTCCAACCTCGACACGAACGGCAGGCTGAGGCCCGTTTTCCGCGCTAGCTCCGCCCTGCTCAGCCCTCGCCTGACCCTGGCCTCCATGAGCGCACGCCCGAAGGCTTGCCAATCTGGCAAGAAAGTCCCTCCCATGGCGATGCCAAAGCTTGCCAATTTGGCAATTATACTTTGGCTTCGAGCTGAGCTATCATTGACGCAGTGTCCAGGCCCCTCGACCATGGAGGTTTGCAGTGATCGGCTTTCGAAGGACGGTGCGTACCCCGCATTCAGACCAGTTCCAGCTCGTAGATTGGGACAGGCTAACCGACGACGGACTGCCCCTGGGCATAGGGAGGCTGGATGTCCACTACACGGAGTCAACGGCAGCGGCCACCCTGATCCTCTGGGAGGAGTACCTCGACGTCGACATCAGGCACCTGGTCGACCTTGTGGTAGACGAGCTCCTCTCCGCCGATGGGGTCCCAGCCGACTACGTCCTGGATGTGGTCACGGCTCACACGGGCAACTTCTACAGCTTCTCCAGCTTTGAGGAGGAAACCGATCAGGGCAACGGCGATGCCAGGGCCTGACGGGATCCTCGTCCTTCCGACCCCCAAAGGCACCTTGGCAGCTGTCACCCTGAGATGGGGACCTGACGGCGAGCTGTGGGACGTGAGCCGATGGCGCTCGGGTGACCTCTCCACCAACCGCCTCAGGCGGAACCTGTCCGCCCTGGGACTGGGGGACAGACAGCTCTGCAGGGTCAGGCAGGTACATGGGAACATTATCGTAAGGGTCGGCCCAGAAGGCGAAAACACTCCTGCAGAGGCCGATGGGCTGGTAACCAACGAGCGCAGCGTCGCCCTGGTCACGCTCCATGCCGACTGCTATCCCGTCTTCCTGCTGTCACCCCTAGCCATAGGGCTGCTCCACGCCGGATGGCGCGGCGTAGCCGCCGGCATCGCCGAACAGGGGCTGCGTTCCCTGATACGCCTGGGCGCCCAACCCCGTGATATAGTTGTAGCCTTCGGCCCAGGCATCGGACCGTGCTGTTACACCTTTGGAGGGCCTGAGCGGACAAGCTTTTTGAAGGCCTTCGGCGACAGGGCCTTCCAGGCGGACAGGCTGGATCTCCATCGTTGCATCGTTGTTCAACTGTTGAAAGCAGGCCTGCCTGAGGAGAACATCGGCCCCAGGCCGCCTTGCACTGCATGCAACTGGCATCTCTTCTTCTCACACCGTAGGGAGGGACCATGCGGGAGGTTCGCAGCCATAGCGGCCCTTCTATAGAGAGCCTGGCCCAGAACCTGGCCCATGTGAAGGAGAGGATAGCCCGAGCCGCCCTTAGGTCGGGCAGGGACCCCGATTCCGTGCAGATCGTGGCCGTGACCAAGGGATTCGCTTTTGCTGTCGCGCAGAACGCCTATGCCCTGGGACTGAGACACTTCGGGGAAAACCGTGTGCAGGAGGCCGCCGAGAAATGGACCGAACGGCCTCAAGGTGTGGTCATCCATATGGTCGGACATCTCCAGAGGAACAAGGCCAAGGCCGCCGCGCGCCTCTTCGATGTGGTAGAAAGCGTAGATTCGGTGTCCGTTGCTCATGAGCTCAGCCGCAGATTGGTAGAGATCGGCCGGGAGATCGATGTCCTGCTCGAGGTCAACGTCGCAGGCGAACCGCAGAAGTTCGGTGTCGACACCGGCCAAGCACAGCGCGCTCTGAGAGAAATCTGCTGCCTGGAGGGCCTTCGCGTTATGGGCCTGATGACGGTAGCGCCTGTCTCCCGCGATCCCGAAGATGTCCGCTGGATCTTTAGAGCCCTTGCCGACCTGCGCGCCAGGCTTCAGGACCTCACAGGCTTGGCCCTTCCGGTCCTTTCCATGGGAATGAGCGACGATTTCGAGGTGGCTGTCGAGGAAGGCGCCACCTGGGTGCGCCTTGGCAGAGTCATCTTCGGACCGAGACCAGTTGGCTGATAGGGAGGTGGACATGCATCTAAGGACCAAAGTAGTGCACGTGGCCAGACCGGTGCCCGGAGAAGCCCCAGCCCCCATGGCCGAGCCCATCACCGCCACCACAAACTACCGATTTCGCGACCTGGACCAGCTGGCGGCGGCCGCCGAGGGCGCCTATCCGGGACAGTATTACTATCGCTATGGCACCCCCACCGTGAGGGCTCTCGAGCAGGCTGTCGCAGAGCTGGAGGGCGCTGAAAGCGCAGTTGCCACCGCGTCGGGCATGGCCGCCATAGCGGCAGGCCTCCTGTCCCTGTCCGGCAACGGTCGGCGTGTCCTGCTGCCCAAAGGGGTATACGGCGGAACCTACGCCCTGGCCACCGAAGTCCTGGAGCCCCTGGGATTCTCCTTCACCTTCGCCGATCCCTTGGATGAGGAGAGCTTCGTGCGGGCCGCTGACGGCCAGGACGTCGTGCTCCTGGAGCCCATCACCAACCCCCTCGTTCGACTGGTGAACACCGATGTGCTGATACCGCGCGTAAAGGAGGTCGGCCCAAAGGTCCTAGTTGACAGCACCTTCGCGACCCCCTGTCTCCTTCAGCCCCTCGGGTGGGGAGCCGACGCAGTGGTCCACGCAGCGTCCAAATACCTCAGCGGACACTCCGACACCACGGGCGGGCTGATAGTAGGAAGCCGGGAGGTCGTCGACAGGGCCAGATCCACGGTGTCCACCTTTGGGGCGGCCATGAGTCCGTTCGACGCCTTTCTGATCCTGAGGGGCATCCGCACCCTGGCCCTGCGCATAGAAGTCCAATCGTCCAACGCTCTGGAGATAGCCAGCAGGCTGGTCAACGCCAGAGGTGTTGACAGGGTCTACTATCCCCTCCTTCCCAGCGATCAGCATTACGAGAGGGCGAAGCGCCTCCTGAACGGCAGAGCCGGGGGCATCGTGTCCTTCGAGCTTGCCGGGGGGCTGCCAGCGGTGAAGGCCTTCCTGTCGTCGCTGCGGATGGTGCGGCTCGTTCCAGGCCTGGCAGACGTGGCCACCACCATTAACCACCCGGCATCCACGTCCCATCGACACCTCCCCGAGGCCGACAGGATCAGAGCTGGCATAACCGATGGCCTCCTCAGGCTTTCGGTGGGCATAGAGGACGTGGACGACCTGTGGCAGGAACTACAGGAGGGCCTGGAGGCCGTGGGCTGATGCGGGTGCGATCCCTTGCCAGCGCCAGCCATGCCAACTGTCTGGTTCTCGATGTCGGCGATTCCGTGTACCTGCTGGACGCGGGCCTACCATCCCCGAACCTGGTCCGAAGACTCGCGGCCTCGGGCGTCTCGCCGGAGCACGTGGCAGGCGTCATCTTGACCCACGAACATCTGGACCACGCCCGAAGTGCGCTCTTCCTGAGCGAAACCTTTCAGGTGCCCATCTACACCCTGCGCGGCACGGCCATGCGGTTGGAGCTGCCGGGCAGTAGGGTCAGGATCCTCAGTCCCCACCGGAACAACGCGCTCGACGCCCTTTCAGTCGTACCGGTGACGGTCAGCCACGACGCCGCCGAGCCGTGCGGCTTTTTGGTTTCCCACCGGGGCATCACCCTCGGTTACTTCGTCGACCTCGGCAAATGCGATGAACGACTGCTGGAATGTGCGTCTCAGGCAGACCTGCTTATCATCGAGGCAAACCACGATGAGGAGATGCTCTGGACCGGCCCTTACCCCTACAACCTGAAGCGGCGGATTGCGGGCCCCACCGGCCATCTCTCCAACCGCCAGACGGCAGATGCCCTCGAAGGCCTTCCGCGCCTGCCTAGGCGTATCGTTCTAGCCCATCTGTCGGCCCACAACAACCGTCCCGAGTTAGCCCTCAGAGAGGTGGCAACCCGGCTCTCGGGCACGGGCTGCTCCGTCGCAGTCCTCCCAAGAAGCTCACCCGGACCGTGGACAGGGCCAGTTTAGCGCTCCCGTCCTACCAGGCGAGCCCCAATCAGTTCCAGGTGCCCCCTCAGAAACTCCTGTCCGTCGGCAGGGCGTCGCCCCTCCAACTGCAGCTTTCGAAGCACGAGGAGGCCCTTGCCCGTGACCACGGCCGGGTATCCCGCCCACCGGATCACCCTGCCGAGCCCCTGGGAGCGGTCGCCATCTTCGACCACCGCTGCCTCCAGGATCTTGACCATCCTGCCCTCCCAGTAGCAGTAAGCCGATGGCCACGGCGTGTAGGCCCTGACCAGTCGCTCCAGTTCAACAGCCGGACGGGTCCAGTCCAGCAGGCCATCCTCCTTTCGGAGGCGCGCAGTCCTGGTGGCCAAGCTCTCGTCCTGGGGAAGGGGCACGATCTCGCCGCGGCACCAACGGGGGATCGTGTCGATAAGCAGGCTTGCTCCCACATCGGCCAGCCTTGCGCCAAGAGATTCCGCCGTGTCGGTCGGCAGTATCTTAACAGGAACCTGCGCCAGTATTGGGCCCGTGTCGACCCCCTCGTCCATGAGCATAATCGTGACACCCGTCTCGTCGTCTCCCTGAGCTATGGCCGTCTGAAGCGGCGTGGCACCCCGGTGGCGCGGAAGCAGCGATGGATGTACATTTAGACAGCCAAAGGGCGGTATCCTCAGGATCTCGGGAGGTACTATCAGGCCGAAGGCGGCAAGGACGATAATGTCGGGCTCGGCCTGCCGTATGACATCCACGGCCTCGGGTGACCTGAGCGTCTGCGGCTGGAACACAGGGAGCCCATGCCGCAGGGCTACTTGCTTCACAGGCGGAGGCTGAGGCTTTCCCGATCGTCCAGTGGGACGGTCTGGCTGCGTTACTACCAGCTTTGGCCGATAGCCTGCAGCAACCAGCCTGCTGAGGACTATCGCTCCGAAATCGGGTGTCCCGAAAAACACCATGCGAAGTCTTTCGGCGGGTTGTACTTCAGCTTCCATGGCGGCATTATTGTAGCATCTCCGTTCCATGAGCCCACCGATGTGCTATAATCGGCAGCACACTCGGATGGTGTCCCCCGATGTCACGGGTGATCGCGGTCGCCAATCAGAAGGGCGGGGTCGGGAAGACGACGACCTCCCTCAACCTCGGGGCCGCCCTCAAGGAACGCGGGCGCAAAGTGCTCTTAATCGACTTCGACCCGCAGGCCAGCCTCACCGTTGCATTGGGCATCGACCCCGATCAGCTGGAGCGCACCGTCTATACAGTGCTCGCTGCCACCATCAACGAACAGCAGGGCCCCACCCTGGAACAAGTAATAGTGGAAACCGAGGCAGGCCTTTCGTTGGTGCCGGCCAACATAGAACTGGCCGCGGCCGAGCTGGACCTTTTCAAGGCTACCCTCGGCGAAATGATCCTGCGTGAGATGCTCGAGCCCGTGCGCTACAGTTACGACTACATCCTCATCGACTGCCAGCCATCTCTGGGCCTGCTCACTGTCAACGCATTGGCCGCCGCCGACGAAGTGATCATACCCCTGCAGGCAGATTACCTGGCCATGAAGGGGGTGGATCTCCTCATCAAGACGGTGGCCACCGTGAAGCGCAAGCTCAACAGGTCGCTCAAGATCGCCGGGGTGCTTATCACCATGGCCGACGTGAGGACAGTACACGCGAGGGAGGTCATAGAGCTCACAAATCGGCGGCTCGGCGGAAAGGTCCCGGTCTTCAAGACCGTGGTGCGGACCAATGTGAAGCTGAAGGAGGCACCCGTCCACGGCAAGACCGTGCTAGCTTACGCAGGAGATTCGCCTGCAGCTGAGGCTTATAGAGCACTCGCTGAGGAGGTCGACGGGAATGGCCAAGAGAGCTGGGATAGACCCGGATACACCCTCGGCCAAGTTCACAGCCCTGGAGAGGTTGGTTGGCGGGCTTGACCTCGAAACCATACCCATAGAAGAGATCCCCCTCGAACGCATCCGCGAGAACCCCAGCCAGCCGAGGAGCCGCCACTCCGGGGCCCTCTCCGAAGAGAGCATAGCGGAATTGGCCAGGAGCATAGCCGAGCACGGCCTCCTCCAACCGATAATCGTTAAAAATGTGGGGCGCCACTACCAAATAATTGCCGGCGAGCGCCGATTTATGGCCTTTAAGCTCCTGCGCAGACCGACGATACCTGCCCGGGTCATCCACATCACGGAACCCAAACAGGAACTGGAGATCTCCCTCATTGAGAACCTGCAGCGGCAGGAGCTCGACCCCGTTGAAGAGGCCAGGGCCCTGAAACGCCTCGTGGAGGAGTTCGGCTATACCTATCGCCAGCTAGCGGACCGTCTCGGGAAGAGCGTGGGTTATGTCGACTCCCGCCTCAAGCTTCTGGTCAGGCCCGATGTGGAGGAAGCTGTCCAGCAGATGGATCTGGGAGTGGCCGAGGCAAGGGAGCTCGCCAAGGTGGAGGACGAGGAGCTACGCAAGGAGCTCACCCGCAAGGTGGTATCCGGCCATTTGGACCGCGAGCAGCTGAAGGACGCGGTGAGGCGGGCAACGGGCAGGACTGTAGACCCGCCGAGCGCTGTCCAACGCCTCCGGAAGGCGCTACAGAACGTCCACAAGGCGCTCGACCTTGGAGGCCAACTGGCTCTGGACGACGAGACCACTGCTCTAGTCCACGGTACAGTGGAGAGGCTGTCGGCACTGCTTCGGGGTCGACCACTATCCTCAGGCAAGCCTGCCGCCCCCGCCTTCCGGCATCCTGTCAGCGAGCACCCCCACGCCTCCCTAGGGCCCAGGGAAGTACTCCGCCTGGTGAGACAGATGCGGGACCCCGAGGGATACAGCCTGCAGGACCGAATGCTTGCCTTCTGGCGCCAGATGGACCGCGCCGGAAGGCACTTCCATCTAGGTCCCTGGGAGTGCGTAGCTAAGAGCGACGACCGTTGGACAGTGAGGCTCAAGTTCACTCTGGATGGCTCCCCCGCTGTAGCCGAGTGGGACTACCTTGCAAAGGAGGGCCTGTTGCAGGCCACCAACGAACAGGCGATGGCCCTCGGATCCGGCGGCCTCAGGCCGCAGTGATCCAGGTCCGCTGACCAACATCGCGCAGGCCGTTTCGGGAAGGCGGCTCCGCTGGCAAAGAAAAGGCCGTCCCCACCACGGACTGCGGTGGCAGGCGTCCACGTCCAGGCACGAACGAGAGCAGGACCGCAGCCATGGCCTGCTCAAGCGAAGGATGCCAGCCGCAACCGGCGTTCGGGAGGCTCCTGAATGTGGCCTTCATGCGCCCACGAGCTTCCGGAGGATCGTGAGCATAGGGTATAATTTGCCCACACACCTTCCGGATGTGCACAGTGAGGGCAGCAGTCTTCGGACCCACCGGCTACACGGGCATGGAGCTTATCCGCCTGCTAATGCAGCACCCCTCCGTGCGCTTGACGCAAATAGTGGGACGGAGCGAGATCGGCAGGAAAGTAGCGGACGTTCTCCCCCACCTGGCTCCTTGCGAGCTCACCATCCAGAGTGCGATTTCGGAGGAGGTGGACATCGCTTTCCTGGCACTCCCGCATGGGCAAGCAGCACCGGTAGCAGCCGAACTCAGAGCCCAGGGCATCAGGGTCGTCGACCTCTCCGCGGATTTCCGCCTCTTAGACGCCCTCGTTTACGAGAGGTGGTACGGGGTGGAGCGACACCCCGCGCCGCACCTCCTCAAGGAGGCAGTATACGGGCTACCCGAACTGAACCGTGATGAGATCTGTGGCGCCCATCTAGTGGCCAACCCAGGATGCTACCCTACCGTAGCTATCCTCGCCCTGGCCCCAGCCGTGAAGCACGGCCTCGTGGGAGCGTCGCTGGTGATAGATGCCAAGTCAGGAGTATCTGGCGCCGGCCGCAGCCTCAAACTGAGCAGCCACTTCGGCGAGGTGGATAGCAACTTCTCAGCTTACAGCTTGGGTGGGCACCGGCACCTCCCCGAGATCGAGCAGGAGCTCGGCAGGCTCCGCCGCGGTCTGCGCGTAACCTTCGTGCCTCACCTGGTGCCCATGACAAGGGGAATCCTGGCCACCGCATATGCAGACCTGACGCCCGAGGCCTTAGAAGAGCTGAACGGTCGAACGGATAGGCTGGAGCAGCTCTACCGGGATTTTTACCAGGCCTGCCCCTTTGTGTACGTTATGTCGAGCCCTCCACAGACGAAACAGGTCCTGGGTAGCAACCGCTGTTACATACATCCCACGGTTGACTTCAGGACGGGGCGCCTCATAGCGGTGGCCGTCATAGACAACCTGATGAAGGGAGCATCTGGGCAGGCGGTCCAGAACATGAACCTGATGCTAAACCTGCCTGAGACGGCTGGGCTGGAGCAGCTGCCCATATACCCCTAGGCGATCCTGACTAGCCTTAAGGAGCCCAAGTTGGAGCTAATTTCTGATGCACAAGCATCCATAACACTCCCGCTCGGCTTCGTGGCCGACGCCACCTACTGTGGGCTGAAGACGCCCAGGCCGGGAGCGTTGGACCTCGGCATCGTGGCTTCCGAGGCCGTGTGTTCGGCTGCCGGCACCTTCACCACAAACAGAGTGGCAGCGGCCCCAGTCCTGGTGTCCAGGCAGCGCGTGGCCTCCGGCAGGGCGCAGGCCATCGTGTTCAACAGCGGCAATGCCAACGCGTGCACGGGCCCTCAGGGCATGAGCGACGCCTTGTCCATGGCCGAGGCGGCCGCGGACCTGCTGGCCATTCCCCCGGAACTGGTGCTCGTGGCATCTACCGGGGTGATCGGAGTTCCGATGGACCTACCGAAAGTTCTGGCCGGCGTGCGTTCCCTCAGGCCATCCCGCGAAGGCGGCTCCAAGATACCCCGTGCGATGATGACGACGGACCGATCGGAGAAGGCGGTAGCAGTAAGGTGGACGTGGCAAGGCCAGGCTTACACTCTGGCCGGAGTGGCCAAGGGCGCCGGGATGATCCACCCCAACATGGCCACAATGTTGGCCTTCTTCACCTGCGATGCCCCCATCGAGCCCAACTTCCTTTCAGCGTCTTTAAGGTCGGCTGTTGAGGAAAGCTTCAATATGATAAGCGTAGACGGCGACACCAGCACAAACGATACCGTGTTCATCCTGGCCAACGGCCTGGCAGGCGGCGCAAGCTTGGGGTACGCCGCTGCCCCTGAGGCAGAGTCCCTCTTCTTTGGAGCTCTGAAACTGGCGTGCGTGGAGCTTGCCAAGGCCATAGCCAGGGACGGTGAGGGATCCACGCGCCTCATGGAAGTCAAAGTGCTAGGTGCACGCACAAAGCACGATGCCCGATTGGCGGCACGCTCCGTGGCGCGGTCCAACCTGGTGAAGGCCGCCCTTTTCGGCGGCGACCCCAACTGGGGCCGCATCATAGCCGCCATCGGCTACTCTGGCGCCGACTTCGATCCCGGCCAGGTAGAGATACTCATTGGCTCAGAACGGGTTGCCGTCGAAGGCAGGGTTGCCCCTTTCGACCGGCAGGCGGTATCGGAGATAATGAGAACATCGGAAGTGACCATAACAATCGACCTGCATCAAGGGCGAGAGGTCGCCACTTCCTGGGGCTGCGATCTCACGCCAGAATACGTCTTAGAGAACTCCCAGTACACGACATGAGCACCCACGGGTACCTTCCGTTCCTTTTGGATGCAGTCTCATACATTTCCAAGTATGTAGGCACCACCTTCGTGGTCAAGATCGGCGGCAGTGTGGCCGAAGGCAGCGAAACGGTCCTACAGGACGTCTCCGTGCTCTGGCGTCTGGGGATAAGGATCGTTCTGGTCCACGGCGGGGGCCAGGCTATAAGCTCCTGGCTTCAGCGTATCGGGAAGGAACCGAGGTTCGTACACGGCCTGAGGGTGACGGATGCCGAGACCCTGGAAGTGGTGACTATGGTGCTGGCCGGCAAGGTCAACACTGAAACGGTAGCTACCCTCCAAAGGCAAGGCCTTCCGGCCATCGGCCTCACGGGCGCCGATGGGGCCCTCTTCGAGGCCGCACCACTGAGCCCAGCGCATGAGCTTGGCCTCGTGGGAAACGTGGTGAGGGTCAACCCGAGGCCCGTTACCTCCCTCCTGGAGGCGGGTTACCTGCCTGTCATCGCACCCCTGGGCTACAGCCCCGAGCTCGGCTTGATGAATGTAAACGCCGACACCGCAGCCGGGGAGCTGGCCGCCGCCATGGCGGCCGAGAAGGTCATCTTCCTCACCGACGTCGACGGCGTGCTGGATGCCGACGGCCATCTCATCAGCACCCTGAAGGAGAGCCAGGTTGTGGAGCTGATATCCTCCGGGGTAATATCTGGCGGCATGATTCCCAAGGTCGAAGCGTGCCTCAGGGCGCTAGAGGGCGCTCGGTCGGCTCATATCATCAACGGAACGGTTCCCAACGCCCTGCTACTGGAGGTCCTGACAGAGAGCGGCATTGGGACAATGATCCAGCGGTGAGGTGATGGCGTGACGGATTGGGCAGAGCTGGAGAGGCAGTATCTCATGTACAAGGTAAGCCGGCCCCAGCCCGTGATGGTCAGAGGGGAAGGACCCTGGCTGTGGGATGGTGAGGACCGGCGCTACCTCGATTTCGTCGGCGGATGGGCGGTGAACCTTTTGGGCCACTCGCCCCGGCCGGTAGTGGATGCCCTTTGCCGCCAGGCGGCCCAGCTCATGCACACATCCAACCAATTCTACACTATCCCGCAGATCCTTCTCGCGCAACGCCTCGTGTCGCTCACCTGCTTCCAAAAGGCCTTCTTTGTCAACAGCGGTGCCGAGGCCAACGAGGCGGCCGTCAAGCTTGCAAGGAAGTACGGCAAGGTGCGTCTGGACGGAGCCTACGAGGTGATAACCGCTTTGAAATCCTTCCACGGACGCACTCTGGCCATGGTGGCCGCCACCGGAAAGCCCAAGTACCAGGAACCATATCGCCCCCTCCCCGAAGGCTTCGTGAACGTAGAATTCAACAACATCGAGGCCATACGCAAGGCCACCAAGGGGCAAACCTGTGCCGTGATGCTCGAGCTGGTGCAGGGCGAGGGTGGGGTGAACGTCGCCGATCTTGGCTACATACGGCAGGTCCGACAATGGTGCGACGAGAGGGGCCTGCTATTCATCGTGGACGAGATCCAGACTGGGATGGGCCGGACCGGCACCCTCTTCGCCTACCAGCAGTACGGCATAGAGCCTGACGTCATGACCCTGGCAAAGGGCCTCGGGGCAGGATTCCCCATTGGCGCGCTGCTGGCTAAAGACCACGCCGACGTCTGGGAACCAGGCGATCACGGCACGACTTTCGGCGGCAACCCCCTGGCCTGCTCTGTAGCCCTGGCCGTCCTAGATGAGGTGGAGCGCCTCAATCTGCCCGAACGGGCCCGCGCCACGGGCGAGTACCTGCGCCAACGGCTCATGGAGCTGCAGGCTAGATGGCCGGTCATCGCCGAGGTGCGCGGCCTGGGGCTGCTCCTCGCGGTCCAGTTTAAGGAGCCGGTGGCAAGGAAGGTTGTGCAGAATGCCCTGGAAGAAGGACTGCTCGTGAACGCCGTCACCGACGAAACCGTGCGCCTTATGCCCCCTCTGATAGTTGAAAGGGAGCATGTAGACCAGGCCGTACAGGTGCTCGACTCGGTCCTCCGCCGGCTAACGGCGTGAGCTCGAGGGGAAACCTCCGCCGTGGCAGTTCCGCGCCCCCGCAGGTTCAACAACCCTCCATATAGACGCCCTCGCTGGCCCTGGCTTCTAATTGTAGCCCTGTTCTTGATGGTCTTCGGCATCCTGTACTCCCTCCTTTCGCCGTGGTTCTCCATGGCAAAGGATGTCGGCCGCATCTTGGAACCCCAGCAGGTCCTGCCGGTAAACCCTCAGGGCACCCCCGAACCCTATCCCGATTGGTCGAGCAACGAGAGGTTCAACGTGCTGTTGGTGGGGCTCGATACTAGGCCCGGCGAGCCTCCCCACACCGATACGCTGATCCTGGTCACCATCGATCCCGCCCACAGGGTCGTGGGCATGCTCTCTGTCCCCAGGGACCTTTGGGTCGAGATTCCAGGCTACGGGCAGGAGCGCATCAATGCCGCCTACTCGATAGGTGAGGCCCGCAGTCCCGGATCGGGCATGCAGCTGCTGAAGGCCACCATGGCCAGGGTGCTCGGCGTGACCGTGCACTACTACGCGATGGTGGACTACAGGGGGCTCGTGAAGATCATAGATACCATCGGCGGCGTCACCATCGACGTCGCTATGCCCATCAAGGACGACGAATTTCCTACGGAGGACTTCGGATATACCCGCATATACATTCCTGCGGGCCTACAGCACATGGACGGCACCACGGCCATGCAGTACGCCCGATCCCGCCACGCAGACAGCGACTTCGGACGTTCCAAGCGACAACAGCAGGTACTGATGGCCATCCGTGACCAGGGTATCAGGCTAGACCTGTTCCCTAAACTGCCCACACTCATATCCAACCTGGCTGATACTGTCCGTACCGACCTCAACGTCCTCCAGATCGGCTCGTTGGCCAGGCTCGGACTGCAGATCCCCAAAGAGAACGTCGTTCAGGCAGCCATAGACGAGCACTTTACCACCCCATACACCACACCCGAAGGTGCCGAGGTGCTCCTGCCCAGGATGGAGCTAATCCGCCCCCTGGTGCGCGCCATGACCGACAGGCCTGGCGTGCTAAAGGAACGAGCGACCATACGTGTGGAGAACGGCACGGAAGTTCAAGGGCTCGCCTCCAGATGGGCCCGGACGCTACAGGAGGCAGGCTTCATAGTGTCGGGGACGGCTCAGGCCAGTGACCCGAACCCAGGACCGACCTTCATTTCGGATTCGGGGGACCATCCTCTCACTGTCGCAGCGCTTAAAGAAATCTTCGGCACCGAAGAAGTTAAACTGTCAGACGGAGCCTCAGGAGGGGCGGACATCGTCGTGGTCCTGGGGCAGGATGCTGTCAGGAAGAATCCGTAGCTCCCCGCGCTCCATCATCTCCAGGGCCGCCTCTGCCGCCCTCTGTTGTGCCGCTGCCTTGCTGTGTCCTTCCCCCGTGGCCAATACCTGGGTCCCTACCAATACCTCTACCGTGAACCGCCGGGCGTGGTCGGGGCCCTCGGCCGCCAGGGTACGGTAGCGGGGCGTCACGTGGAACTCCTTCTGGATAAGCTCCTGGAGCCGGCTCTTGGGATCCTTCATCTCCACCGGCACCTGCTTTTCGGCCCCGAGCGCCTCATCCACCAAGGGCAGCACCAGCGACCTGACGGGATCCAGGCCGCCGTCCAAATATATTCCGGCGATCAACGCCTCGAAGCAGCGCCCCAGGTTCGCCGTCCGGTCCCGACCTCCGGCCGCTTCCTCTCCCCTTCCCAGCAGCAGGGCCTCGCCCAGCCCGAACCGCCTGGCCCACCCCGCCAGGGTTTCAAGCCGCACCAGCGCTGCCCTGGCCATGGTAAGCTCCCCTTCAGAGGCCTCGGGAAACCTGAAGTACAGGTGATCGGCGACCACAAAGTTGAGGACCGCATCCCCAAGGAACTCCAGCCTTTCGTTGGATCCAAGCCCCACCTCTGGGTTTTCGAAAACGAAGGAAGTGTGCACAAAGGCCTGCAGGAGTAGGGCTGGGTCCCTGAACCGGTAGCCCAGCGTCTCCTGGATGCGATTCAACGTCTCGGACCTGGAACGGATCAGCGCCCTTATTCGGCCCTGTGCCACTGTGCCCTTCGAACTCCAAGGTAGTCCGATCTCACTACCATTATCCACGCCCAGCCGCCCGCCCGATCTGCTATACTGGTGCCGTAAGAGGCCGCATCTGGCATAACCGGAGACACCAGCCAAGTGGAACAATACATCGATGAACAGGCCCTCCCGAGCCCCGCTCTGAGCCCCCAGGCAGTTCCGGGAGGGATCGTGATCCTAGACTTCGGATCCCAGTACACCCAGTTGATAGCGCGCAGGGTGCGGGAGGCCCACGTGTACTGCGAGATACTGCCCCACGACGTGGATTATCAGCAGGTCGCCCGCCTCCGGCCGGCCGGCATAATCCTCTCGGGCGGCCCCAACAGCGTCTACGAGGCCGGCGCCCCCCAGCTGCCTCCTTGGGTCCTGGACACCGAACTGCCCACCCTGGGCATCTGCTATGGGATGCACCTCCTGGCCCAGGCCCTGGGTGGCAAGGTCACCAGGGCGGCGAGGGGCGAGTACGGCCCAGCCCTATTCCGCATCCTCGAGCACGACCCGCTCTTCGACGGCACCCCCGACAGCTTCAGGGTCTGGATGAGCCACGGCGACGAAGTGGTCGAACTGCCGCCCGGATCAACATTGCTTGGGAGAACAGAGAATGCTCGCATCGCCGCCTTCCGCTGCGGCCTGCGCTACGGCATCATCTTCCATCCGGAGGTGGCCCATTCGGAGTACGGGTCGCAGGTGATACGCAACTTCCTCTTCAAGGTGTGCGTCGCCGAGCCACGATGGACCATGGGCTCCTTCATAGACAGCACGGTCGCTTGGCTGAAGAACCTGATAGGCCAAGGACATGTCATCTGTGCCCTCAGCGGCGGCGTGGACTCGGCCGTGGTGGTCACCCTGCTTCACATGGCAGTGGGAGACAGGCTCTGGGCGATATTTGTGGACAACGGCCTCCTTCGCCAGGGCGATCGGGAGAGGGTGATCACCGCCTTCGGCCAGCGCCTGGGACCTCAGCTGATCGTTGTGGACGCAGCCGAACGCTTCCTGAGCCGATTGCGCGGCGTGACCGACCCTGAGGAGAAGCGCAAGATAATTGGCGAGGAGTTCATACGGGTTTTCGAGGAGCAGGCAAGGGCTGTAGGTCCGGTGGAGTTCCTGGCCCAGGGAACCCTGTATCCCGACGTCATCGAAAGCACTTCCCAGGAGACCAGGGCCGCGGCGCGCATAAAGAGCCACCACAACGTGGGCGGCCTTCCTCCTGATCTCAGCTTCAGGCTCGTCGAGCCCCTAAGGTACTTGTTTAAGGACGAGGTGCGGGAGCTGGCCATGGAGCTCGGCCTGCCCGAGGAGATCGTCTGGCGCCACCCCTTCCCGGGGCCTGGCCTTGCCGTGCGCATCGTGGGAGAAGTTACGCCCGAGAAGCTCGCCATGGTGCGGCAAGCCGACGCCATAGTTCGTGATGAGGTCTGGAGGGCCGGGCTACATCGGCAGCTCTGGCAGGCCTTTGCTGTGCTCACGTCCTCCCTGAGCGTGGGCGTGCAGGGCGACGCCCGCACTTACGGGTGGGTTGTCGCCGTGAGGGCTGTCACCAGCCAAGACGGCATGACGGCCGACTGGGCTCCCCTCCCCCACGAGCTCCTCGCGCGGATCAGCAACCGCATCGTGAACGAGGTGCGCGGGGTGAACAGGGTCGTCTACGACATCACCAGCAAGCCTCCGGCGACCATAGAGTGGGAGTGAACCTCAGGCCCTGAGGAAGCTGACCCAGAGCAGCCCTATGATGGTCTTGGCGTCGCGGATAGCCCCCTGGCGGACCAACTCCAGGGCCTGGTGCAAGGGCATTCGCACCACCTCAATGTGCTCGTCCTCCTCGGTCTGGCCGGGCTCCTCCCGAAGCCCGGTGGCAAGGTATAGGTGCATCCGTTCCGTGATCACGCCGGGCGCCGGGAAGAACGTGCACAGCAGATGCAACCGGTCGGCCTGCAGGTTAGCCTCCTCCTCGAGCTCCCTATGGGCGCAGGTCATGGGATCTTCCCCTGCCTCCAAGGTTCCCGCAGGAATTTCCAGCAGATAATCGGAGGCGGCGAACCTGTACTGCCGCACCAGCGTCACGGTGCCGTCGTCGTGGAGCGGCACGACGGCCACTGACCCAGGGTGTACCACGATCTCCCGCGTCGTCCGCCCTCCACCCTGGAGCTCCACATCGAAGAGGGCTAGCCTCACGATGCGGCCGTCGTACACCACCTTCGAACCGAGCGCTCTCTCCAAACCTCCCTCCACAGCGGTCAACTCGCACGATTATAACCACCGTTGCCAGGAGCTAGCCTGGGCCGGTGAGCCAGGCGCGCCGCCACAGCCACTTGACCGTAGGCCTTGGCTTGAAAAAGGCCTTTCTTTTAGGCCGGCTGCCTGCGCAAGCAACCACAGGCCTTTCGGGTTACGGCGTGAGGCGATTCAGGCCTCGAAGAGGTGGGTTGTGTCTGCGGGAGCCTAAAAAAGGCCATACAGACCGCGTCACGTGTTGGCCTCTAAAGCCAGCCCATCGATATCCAGGCCGAGCTCCTGCATGTCTGCTTTGATCTCCTCCAACTTCGCCGCTGAAATCCCCGCCTCCGGAACCACCTCAATGCGGACGCGGACGCGAAGGCTGGGATCCGTGGCGAAAACACTGAGCACCTTCGTGTAGAAGTTCATCCATTGTCGATGGGGGAGCTCCCCTTCCCAGGAAAGGCGCCGCGCCAGTTCGGGCCCTGGCCCTGGTCCATTCGTTCCTTCATCACCCGGTTGCTGCCCCCCTCCCCGATCGCTTTTCCCATTCCCCGCCGGGACCGGCGTCTCCTTCAGCTTCAGGGCCTTATCGCGAGGCAGAAGGACGGCCTGGTCCGAGATCTCTACGTGTGCCGGCCCGAATTGATGGTCCTCAATCGTCGCCGGGCCCTGATAGCCTCCGTTTGCCTTGCCGGCGTAGCCGAACTTCCCCGCCTTGATGCCCTCCGCTATGGTGTCCCGCAAGATCTCGGGATTCAGGAGCCGGGGGAACTGGGGAGAGGCGAAGAACATATCGCGCACGGCCTTCGTGCTCCATTCAGTCAGAGCAGGCGGCCAGTTGCGGACAAGGAAATCTGGGCTGATGCTATCCTCCACAAGGCCCTCCTGCTTCAAGCGCATGAGAATCAGACCTGCCAGAGACTCCGCCGCACTGGAGTGCAGCAGGCCCAGGTCCACTTCCCGGATGCCGCCATCTTCCGCCAGGAGCAGAACCCTGCGATAAACGCGCCAGACCAGTTCCTTGAGGTTCCGTTCACTACGTCGCTTCTTGTCGCTGAGTTCACGGATCTGCGAATCTTCTAACTTGAGCCGCTCCCGCTCAGTAGGGTCTTCCAGGCTTTCCAGGGCCAGCAAATCTTTGGCTTCATCTGCGAGTGCTGAGCTACTTTCGGCAACGGCAAACAGGAGCCCGCTTTTGAACGTCCGTCCGCGGCCACCGTAGTCTTGGATCATGTGGGTTACAAGGCGCCGGGTAGCTTCACGGGACGCGTTCTCCCAGCCATGCTCCGGAGCCAGAACGATCAGAGTCAAGGAGGGCACGTCCGGAATATCCCCTGAGGTTTCAGGGAAGAACCGCCGATCCAACGCAGGACCCGCTTTGAACACCTCGCGGATCGCCTGTCGCACCTTTTCGCGGATAGCTTCTTCGGCCTCGCGTCCGGAAAGCGCCGCCCGGCGGTCCGCCAGAATCTTGTTGAGGGTCGGCCGGTGGCTGATCCAGTAGGCCATCCCTTTAGCATCCAGGTAGTAACAGCGGCGAACCAGGTCCTCCAACAC